>ERZ808037.19-NODE-19-length-168558-cov-5.499148_pt1 | contig 168558 bp, 165 predicted proteins | sample MGYA00380190_ERZ808037 | MGnify/ENA primary metagenome ERZ808037 (study PRJEB31490, sample SAMN06133399) | mouse gut metagenome | isolation source: J9 | host: mice | place: China: Chengdu | collected 2015-05 ...
ATAACACGCTCCGCTCCGTTGATGACAAAAGTGCCCGTAGCCGTCATAAGCGGAAGGTCTCCCATAAAGATCTCATGTTCCGTGATTTCGTCTTTCTCTTTATTGATCAGACGAACCTTCACTTTAAGGGGCGCCGCGTAAGTAGCATCTCTCTCTTTACATTTCTCAATCGAATACTTTACATCCTCCTCGCATAACTCAAAGTCTACAAATTCCAGACTTAAGTGTCCGCTATAGTCTGAAATAGGAGAGATGTCATCGAATACTTCCTTCAAACCCTCATCCAGAAACCAATGATAGGAGTTCTTCTGAACTTCGATCAAATTCGGCATTTCCAGAACTTCCTTCTGTCGTGCATAGGTCATACGCGTATTTCTGCCGGCGGCAGTCTTACGGATCCTGTTCTTTTCCATCGACAATTTCACCCCGTTCTTTATGATTTATTCCCACGGACATAAGCCAGGTACGAGCGCTTAAACACGTATCCGGCAGATCCCGTGAAGGACTCTCCCCGCAACATGTCGGGAGACAACTGCTTATCAGTCGGAATATCATCCAAATAAGCATACCACACCACAATAGTGCACCATACATTCTACTACAAGTCTTTTAAGGAGTCAACAAGTATTTTCAGAAATCAAGAAAGAAATTTAAAAAGATTCGGAAGATACCCGCAGTTTTTTTCATACTGCACAGATATGCATAAAACCGTCCACGTCGGATGTGCATGCACATACCGGTTGTGGACGGTTTCGTTTACTCAGTTCATTCCTTCCGGAATTATTTCAAAGTAACCTTAGCGCCTTCAGCTTCCAGCTTAGCCTTGATGTCATCAGCTTCTTCCTTGGAAGCAGCCTCTTTGAGCACCTTCGGAGCGGAATCAACAAGGTCTTTTGCTTCTTTCAGTCCAAGACCGGTTGCTTCACGAACAACCTTGATAACCTTAACCTTGTTCGGGCCAACTTCGGTCAGTTCTACGTCGAATTCGGTCTTTTCTTCAGCTGCCTCTGCTGGGCCTGCTGCTGCTACAACTACGCCTGCTGCTGCGGATACGCCAAACTCTTCCTCACATGCCTTTACTAAATCATTTAACTCTAATACGGATAATTCCTTGATAGCTTCGATAAACTCAGCGGTAGTCAACTTTGCCATTTTTATTTCCTCCTGTTTAAACATTTATTTTTCTTTATTCAATCTCTGTCAATCCCTTGACCTTCTTTGTCAATTCCTTGACCTTTAAAAATGCAGATTCCCTGCCTCAAAAAAGCGCTTACGCCTCTGCGCCCTTGCTTTCAGCAATCTGATTAAGCACACGAGCCAAGTTGGAAATCGGGGACTGGATGCTTCCAAGCAGCTTTCCAAGCAGTTCCTCTCTGGACGGGATGGTCGCAATAACCTGGATTCCCTTCTGATCATAGTAGGTTCCTTCCACTACGCCAGCCTTTAATTCCAGCTGATTTGCGGTCTTTGCAAACTTAGCCAGAACTCTAGCCGGAGCGGTTGCATCCGTCTTGGAAACAGCCAGAGCGGTAGGTCCTTCCAGATCGGCATCCAAAGCTGCAAATGCCGTACCTTCAGCTGCACGCTTGATTAAGGTATTCTTATAAACCTTATAAGAAATGCCTGCTTCTCTTAACTGTTTTCTCAGAATCGTATCCTGTTCAACGGTTAAGCCGCGGTAATCCACAATTACTGCGGAAGCTGCGCCGTCAAATAATGCAGCGATTTCGTCTACGATTGGCTGCTTTAATTCAACCTTTGCCATGTTTTTTACCTCCTTTTTAAAATAGGAAGACTGCGAAAAAAATCCCCCTCCGCCACAGGCAGAGAGGGACTACAAAATGCTTAACGTAAAATTGCGTTTTGTACTTTCCTCGGCAGGCGTTTTCTCCTTATGCCTAACGGCACCTGCTGTCTTCGGCAGTCAACGTATTTGATTTTAGCATAGAAATGATGAGGTGTCAACTTGTTTTTTTGTTTTGTTTTTTGTTTGTTTTTTGTTTTGTTTTTTACGCTGTAACCGCACTGGTCAACGCCACAGCGGATATGATGGTTTATGCTGTAATGTACATCTTCATCACCTCCAGTCAAAAGAAAAAATCAGTAAAAAAATCCCTCCAATGTATGGAAGAATTTCTAATTTTTGTAAATTATTAGATTGTGTTTCTTGTCGAATACTGCTATACTGTATTTGTTACCGTCCCCATACTGGTGACAGGAAGGGGGTGCTTTCATTTGAATATAGTTCTTAATTTTTTTATCTCCGTGTTGGCAAGTGTAACTGCCTATTACATTTGCAAATGGCTTGACGGGATAAATAAGCGGTAACCAAGCCAAAACGGTTGACTTCTCCGTAAAAGAAGAAGAAACCCTGGAAGTATTGGCTGTGCTTCCAGGGTTTTGTTCTTTTTGCTTCCATTGAATATAGTTCTTATGCCTATCAGCATTATAGCATATGTAAATCTGGATTGCAACATGCATTTTTTACCGAAAGTTTTCTTTCTGTTTTTCTTTGCCTTTTTCTTCAATCAGCCAGACACAAACAAGTCCCCTAACCCACCGCTTTCGTCTTTGCGACTTAGAAGCGGGGGACTTCCTTGACAGGTTAAAAAGGCAGGAAAACCAATGGATCGATAGAGAAAGATTCTGACAAGATTTCCCGCAGCAATAACATTTTTTGTATTACCGGACTGTCGGGTTCTTTCATCGCCTCCTGTTGTATAACATCTCCTGGAACTACTACAAAGTAAGCAAAGCTTTCGGCAAAATCTTCACCATAACTTGAGGAAGCATAGTCGCTGATAAAGGTTCGAGCGATAGTTTCATCACGTACATACCACATCTCATTGGTGTACTGCACACCACCATTCAGTGCCGTCCATCTGCTTTCAAATGCTGTATAATCCATAAGGGTAAGATGAAGCATATGAGCATATTCATGCAGAAAAGACTGGACAAGCTCTGGAGGATTCATATATAACGCATCAGAATTCAGATTTATTGTAACCGTACTAGGATCATAGAATCCTGCTTGTTCCATGAAACCGTAGTTGTAGTTCTTGCCCCCTTGGTAAAAATATACCGTAAGGATTTTTCCCTTTGCTGTCAACTGTGCCCTGGCAGAAAAATATAATTCTGTTGGGATTTCCTTGATCGTTTCTTCTAAGAGTGACAGGTAGCCCAGCAGTCTACTTAAATACGAAGCCCCAGTCAGGTTATCTTCAAAAGCAATTTTAATTCCATACATTTGCTCCAGTTCCGCCGTTTTATTGCTTACTTGTTGTCTTAATTCATCTGCGTTTTGAACATTGGAATCATTAATAAACGCAGGAGATAAAACAAACGTAGGTCCGACCTCGTCTGGGGTTAGGGCTGGTTCTTCAGCATAGGTATTTATACCCAGCCCAAGTAGCATCGTCAAAATCAAGAACAATAAAAGAATCTTTTTTTTCATGTTGCTTCCCTTCTCAATTACATTTTTTTGCGTTATATTATTTTCTTTATATTTTTTTCTCTTGGTCATAATAAAAGCGTATGCCCTATATGTTGCGCCGGTAAGGCGCAGATCAAATATGGTGAATATTGGGCTGAATTAATCCCCGTTAATTAAACCTTTTAGTCCCTCTTCCACAGCATCTACTGCATTTTCCGCCTGGTTGATGTAATAATGGTATTTACAGTATCCGTCCTGGTAAATTTCTGAATCGCAGTCCTTTTCTTTACAGTTTTTACTCCCACAGGCAGATATCTGCAAAGCCGTAAGCATTAGTAAAAAGAATATTCCAGCCTTTTTGTACATTATTCATTTTCTCCTTTTTCTATATATTGGTTTTATTTAAGCCCATACTTTATTGGACGAAGTTCGGCTCATCCCGGAGGGATTTGCGTTTACGAGTGACTGGTAAGGTATACTTTTTGTTGGATTGGTTTAAGTCTGTGCATTTTGCTGGATTTGCCTTGCCATATTGCAAAATATTTCCGCTTGATCGATAAAATCCAATGTTTCTTCTTCATCCAGCCAGGAATAAGTTAAATCCAGCCTTCCTTCTGTATGCTGAATTGTCAGTCGGATAATCTTATCCGTTTTATACTTAAATACGTCATAAAAAATACTGACTGCTAAAGGAATACTAATCAGAAGCGCTCCTCCCCATAACACTCCAAACACTGCAATCGCTATCCTATTTACCGTTTCCCCGTATTCTTCAAGAATCTGATAATCCAAATCCGCGAAAAAGGAACCACCTCCAAATATATCCATCGCAACCCATGCCATCAGAATAAGGAATAAAATTTTTAATATAATCGATACAATCCAGCTAAAACCTCCCGGTTCATCGATGTAAATATTCGTCACCTTATCCAATGCAACATAATCATTTTCGTTTGTCCTTTTGCCGTTCTTTTTATGCCTTCCCAGCACATAAATCCGCTTGCCTGTCAGACATGCAAATGCCTGCTTGGACGATCCCCGCCCGGCATAGTTTAAAACAAGCCGTTTCCCGGTAACTGCCTCTATTTCCTCCCGGCTGTCCACAAAATACGGTTTCAGCCGCTGGCTGACCTCCTCCAGCGAAACATCATCTTCCTCTTCCAGAGGTTTAATTTTATTGCGCCCAATAACTTTTGTCGATGAATAAAAGGCAATATAAATCGCAGATCCTACACCAGCAATGCAAAGGAAAACGAGAAAAATGAGAAATAAATAGTAAAAAATTTCCCCAGAAAACATTTTCCCAATTTCAACTCCTTTTTTCTTCAAATGATTCTTTTTTATTTTTGTAAATTATACTTTATCGGACGTAATCCGCCCATCCCGGAGGGATTTGCGTTTACGAGTGCCTGGTAAGGTATGCTTTTCTGTTAAAATCCCATCGGCATAAGCATTAAAACTGCCAGCAGCAAAATTATACCTACCATCAATGCAACACAGCCAACTGCCGCATACAGCAGTTTGTTTTTCTTTGGTTCCTCCGGCTTTCCAAAACGATTGTCCATCCAATTTTCCCTTCTTTCTTTATTCTATGTTTTACGCTGTATCATCTCATTCTACGGCATCCATACACCGTCTGCACCTACGGCATAGCCATCTGGCGTAGAATCATTGACCAGCATAGAACCATCTGCGTTTAAATAATACCACTGCTTATTGTAGAAAACCCAACCTGTCTGCATGGCTCCTGTGCTGTCCAGATAATACCAGCGGTTATCAAGAAGAACCCAACCCGTCTTCATAGCTCCTGTGCTGTCCAGATAATACCAGTGGTTATCAAGAAGAATCCAGCCGGTGTGCATCATGGCATTGGGATGGAAATAATACCATTGGTTGTTTACCAACTGCCATCCGGTGCAGGTATATCCGTCCATTCCAAATAAATACCAGATACCATCGATAAGACCCCACTGCAAAGCAAGTGTAGTTCCATCGGCTGTTTTCAGCTTCCATGCCGTAGAAGCTTCATTACCCTCCCAGGTTCCTGTTCCGTAATACGAAGGTTTAGTGATGAAAAGACCATTTCTTGCCGAAGAAGATGAACCGCCTCCGGAACTCCTTCTGCTGCCAGAACCACCACCGGAGCTTCCGCCGGAACTACTTCCTGAACTGCCACCCGTGTTGCCGCCTTGATTATTTCCGCTATTGCCACCCTGGTTATCTCCGGTATTTCCTCCCTGGTTATCTCCGCTATTTCCTCCTTGGTTATCTCCGGTATTTCCTCCTTGATTATCTCCGGTATTTCCGTTGCCGGAACTTCCGTTTTCGTCTGTAGACGCAATTACCTGATTTTTTTCATTCAATACCTGAATATTGGTTTTTCCTTCTGCTGAAGATACTTTGACGGTATGGGTATTTCCACTGCCATTTTCTATCGGAAGATTTATCACTTTTTCTTCTTCTGTATCTTCATTCACTGTAATCTGAATCTGCTCTAATGTCACTCCATCTACATGGACTTCGTTTCCATCAGATTTTAACGTATATGTTACCTGATCTTTATTTCCCTTACCTTTAATGCTAATTTCATCAAAATTATTGTTATCATGGGAACTGTGGAAAGCAATATCTGCATTTTTTCCATTTGCTGCTTCAAGAATAATCCAGTTTTCTTCCACAATTTCATCATTAAGGGAAATCGTAGCGGATTCTGCTTCTGCCTCCTGTATATCTGCGGAAAAATTGTCGGCGGAAAGCTTTAAACTTAATGAATTGCTTCCATCAGCAGGCTTGAAGGAATAAATTCCGTCAGGAATATAATATAAATACGGATAAGGATTTTCTACCCCCACATCAGCTACAATCGAAGTTGCTTCAACCCAATTGTCCACAAAAACAAAAATAACATCTTTATCCTGATTTTTTAGTTTATATGTATTTCCTTTTGTATCTAGCAATACATCTTCCCCTTTTTGTTTATCTTGCGAAGGTTCAGTTTTGGAAAACCAGGTTTCAAAATCATTCATCGTAAATTTTGGTTGTACATTTGAAATATAGTCTTTTGATGAATTCTTATCATAATTTCCCGCGTCAAAAACTCCTGAACTGTATTTCCATTTCCAGTCTTCTCCTATTTTAAATAATAAGATATCTCTCTGCTGTTTTGGATAATTACTATCATAAATGAAAACTCGTTTTCCTGTTATATTATTTTTGCTCAACTCATCCGTAGAAAAATATTTCATCAATTCATCTATATCTAAATCTTCTATATCATAGCCCAGAACCGTATGTCCCTTATATTTATCCTTACCATTTTCTGTTTCAGTATACGCCCTTATAGAGATATTTACCAGCTCAGCATTGTCCAAATCATTAATTATGCTTTTAATTTCTTTTTCACAATATTGATCTATATTTTCTTTATTTTTATTAAATTTTTTTGTAACATTTTTTAAAGGAGCATCGCTTCTATATTGACTCACTGAAAAATACTCCATTAGTTCCATTGCTGTTGGTTCATAGGATATTTCTCCTTTTTCAAATGTATAACTTACCTTTTTATCTTTCACATCAAATACATTATTTATAGAAGTATTTTGCCCAAATTTTTCTTTAAATAATTCTGGCTGTTCATAAAATATTTTTGCTGTTTCTGTAAAACCAACACAATATCCATTAAACTTTCTAGATTCATCGAAAAAACTTTTTGCTATTTCTTTACTTTCCAAAACACTTTCAAATGTTTCTATAGGAATGTAAGGATGGCTTTCCTTACCTTCCTTACCATCAAATTCATCTCTATCATCTCGTGCTATAGACCAATTATTCGGTATACTCCAATTATCTTTTCCTATACAAAAAACAGCCCTCCCAACCACTTCAAATGTAATCTTATTATCCTCATAGTTCTCATTCCACCATTTAATATACTGATGAATGGATGAATCCTCATAGACATAAACAGTCAATGGTGCATCCTTAGAAAAAAACTGCACATTACCATCTTTTATCTTTTCTTTAGAATATTGATCATCTAAAAAATGGGCTACTTTAAGATTAGGTGCCCCCAGTGCATTTTTTTCTATTTTGTTAAGTTTTTTTCCTAGTGCAATCTTTTTTAAAGAAGTACATTCTGCAAAAGCATCTTCACCTATCGTTATTATACTTTCAAGATTAAGACCTATTTTTCCCAACAAATTTTCCAGCCAACCAATTAAACCACCTTTGCCAACAAAGCTTTTACATCCCTTAAATGCTTCTTTTCCAATAGTTTCAATTCCACTTAAATCTATTGTTTCTAATTTTACACATCCAAAAAACAAGCTATCTGGTATTTTCTCTAATTTTGGATCTAGTTTAACTTCTTTTAACTCAATACACTCTTTAAAAGCAGATTTCCCAATTTCTGTAATCCCTGTCAGATCCATTTCTATAATTCCATTGCATCCAAAAAAAAGATTTGAGGGAATTGTTGTTACTCCTTCATCAAAAATAACTTTTTTTAACTGTGAACAATCAGAAAAAGGTCCTTTTGTTGCCCAAGTTAGTCCATTAACCAGCCCTATGGATATTGGCTTCCAATTTCCGGTAATACATATCTCTTGCAAAGATGTACACTGATAAAAGGCCCCTGTTCCCAGATTCGTTAAAGATTTTGGAAAATTCACTTCTTTCAAATTTGGGCACTTAGCAAATGCTCCTCCTTCTATCATTGTAACTCCTTCGGGTATACTAACCTTACATAAGTTTTGATTATCGCGAAATGCGTTATGTCCAATAGTTACAACGGTATCGGGTATGCATACTTCAGTATCTTTTCCGTTATAAGAATTCAATCTACCATTTTTATCTATATTCCAGTCACTCTGTTCATCTGCACTTGCCACTTGGGCGCTCTTACGTTTTACCTCAGAAGCAGTTGCATATTCCTGTTCATATTCTTCTGTGGGTTGTTCTTTAACAAGTTTTTCTTCTGCTGCTTTCTGTTCCTGTACATATCCTTTCCCATTACTTATCGGAACAGCCATTGCTATTCCTGGGCTGTTGATACACATGGTAATTGCCAAAAGACTGCCAAAAAATGTTTTTACTGATTTTTTCATTTCATCCTCACTCCTAATTCATTTTTGCCTGTTAAACCTTGTACAAGGTTTCGACTCTTAAACTTCTGTGCTTTCGGATTCCCTTCCTCTTCTTCTGTTTCCTCTTCCTTCCTTTCTTTCATTCCCCTTTCCCGTTTTATTTTTCGTTACTGCTGTAATCGATTTGCAGCAGTTTCGATTCCTTCTTCTCTGTTTCCATCCGTATTTTCCTCTGCCTTTTGCACACCCTTTCTATAACTTATTATTGCTTTCTGTTCCTTAAAAGCATAAGGCTTATTTGAGATACAAAAAGGTGTACTTTTTGACAGACCTCTGCCTATTTATTGCCTTAATATAGATACTGACCAAATCATTAAATCATAAGGTTCTTACTCGTATATCCAAAGGAATATCTTTTGTAGAATCCGTGAATTTAGGAGAATTTTCTATTGAAATCATTGCCTTTGTTTGCTATAATCAAAACAGTTTCTATGTTTTATCCATGTGACCAGAAGTTGCAAAAAAGTACACTTTTTTGCAACATCCTCAAAAACCTTAACATACCGCGCACAAACCTGTTCTTCCCTACCTGCAATCCGCACAGCCTTTTTGCTTCGCCTGATAGCGAAATGTAGATAACGGCATTTTACATTTCCTTGCCGCCTCGCTCCCGGAAAGCTTTCCCTCCTTCCACTGGCTGCAGATAAAATCAAAATTTTTTGGAAGCGGTCTGGGCGGCCTTCCGAACTTCACCCCTCTTGCCTTTGCCGCAGCAATTCCCTCTGCTTGCCTTTTTCGAATATTGTCCCGCTCATTTTCTGCGACAAAGGACAGTACCTGCAAAACAACATCACTTAAAAAGGTTCCCATTAAATCTTTTCCCCGCCGGGTATCCAAAAGCGGCATATCCAGCACGACGATATCAACCTTTAGCTGTTTAGTCAGGATTCTCCACTGTTCAAGAATTTCCTCATAATTGCGCCCCAGCCGATCAATACTGGTAATATAGAGCAAATCATCCGGTTTTAATATTTTCAGCATCTGCTGATACACCGGGCGGTTAAAATTTTTTCCTGACTGCCGTTCTAAAAAGATATTGTCTTTTTCCACTACAACCTGCTTTAAAGCAATTTTTTGCCTTTCTTCGTTTTGTTCCTTCGTGCTGATACGAATATATCCGTATACTTTTCCCATTTTGTCCTCCTGTGTATATAATAAATAATTGCAATTATGGAAAATTCCGTTCAGAAATGCAATAAACAATCGAGAAAATACAAGATATAAATTTAAAGAAAAGTATAAGAAAAGCTATAAGAAAAGGTGAAGGTTTTGCAGAAACAGATGCAATACATTCAGACAGATATTATTTACAAAAAAGAAATATAGATTAGCACACAATCTTTTAAACTGCAATGACAATCGAAAATACAGCATTTCAGCATAAAAATAAACCCGAATCTACTTTTCCACAAAGCAGTTCGGGTTTATCTTATTTTACCTGTTTATCTGCAATTTTAAACCAACATTAATCCAACCTTAGTTCACCAGCTTAGCTACATTCAGCTTAACGCCAGGTCCCATGGTGGAAGTCAGGGTTACGCTCTTTAAGTAAGCGCCCTTCACTGCACTTGGTTTTGCCTTCATAATTGCATCAATAAGCGTCTGGAAGTTGTCCGTCAGCTTCTGCTCGTCGAACGAAGCCTTGCCAATCGGAGCATGCACAATGTTATTCTTATCAAGTCTGTACTCGATCTTACCAGCTTTAATATCGTTAATTGCCTTGGTTACATCCATGGTAACGGTACCGGCCTTGGGGTTCGGCATCAAGCCCTTAGGACCCAGTACACGGCCTAAACGGCCTACCACGCCCATCATATCCGGAGTAGCTACAACAACGTCAAAATCCAGCCAGCCTTCGTTCTGAATCTTCGGGATCAGTTCCTCTGCTCCTACAAAATCTGCTCCGGCAGCCTCAGCCTCATCAGCCTTAGGTCCCTTGGCAAATACCAGGATGCGCACAGTCTTTCCGGTTCCGTGCGGCAGAACTACTGCACCGCGGATCTGCTGCTCCGCATGACGGCCGTCACAGCCGGTCCGGATATGCACTTCAACGGTTTCGTCAAATTTTGCAGATGCATTCTTCTTTACTAAAGCGATGGCGTCTGCTGTATCATACTGAATGGAACGATCCACAGCCTTGGCTGCTTCTACGTATCTCTTTCCTCTTTTCATTAATCTAACCTCCTAGTGGTATTGTCGGGGATGGTCCCTCCCACGTTTCCTGTTTCCTTTATGCCCGGGGACATACGTATTTAACCTTCCTCTATATCCGGGAACATACGTATCTAACGTTCCTCTATAACCCGGGAACATACATATCTGACAAATATCCGACCAAACTTAATCCGCTACGGTAATTCCCATGCTTCTGGCTGTACCGGCGATCATGCTCATCGCTGCCTCTACGGATGCTGCATTTAAGTCAGGCATCTTCAGTTCGGCGATCTTTTGCAGTTCTTCCTTGCTGATGGTCGCTACCTTCGTCTTGTTCGGAACAGCGGAACCAGATTTCAGCTTACATGCCTTCTTTAACAGAACGGCTGCCGGCGGGGTCTTGGTGATAAAGCTGAAACTCCGGTCAGCATAAACCGTGATAACAACCGGGATGATTAAATCACCCTGATCGGCTGTTCTGGCGTTGAATTCCTTGGTAAACTGTACAATATTTACACCGTGCTGACCTAAAGCAGGACCAACCGGCGGTGCTGGCGTTGCCTTGCCAGCAGGAATCTGTAATTTAATATAACCTGTAACTTTCTTTGCCATCTTAGGCACCTCCTAATTTTGTGGTATTGTCGGGGATTTCCCTCCCACCAGCTTTTCCGGACAGAAAAGCCGACTCCCTGTTACTCTGCTGTCTGCACACAGTCACAGCAGTCTTTACATCTTCTTCACTTCATTAAAGTTAAGTTCCACCGGCGTTTCCCGGCCGAACATCTCCGTATTAATGATAATGGTTTTCTTTGCTTCGTTAATGGATTTAATCGCACTAACGGTATCCTTCCATGCACCGGAAATGACCGTAATCATATCGCCGACTTCAAAATCAATCAGCATCTCCGGCTCGCTCTGCTCTGCAAAGCCCATGTTTAACATCTCTTCCTCGCTGAGCGGCGTAGGTTCCGAACCGGGGCCGACAAATCCGGTAACGCCCCTTGTATTCCTCACCACATACCAGGTATCCTGGTTCATCACCATGCGAACCAGCACATAGCCGGGGAACATCTTCTTATCTGCCTGCTTTTCCAGGCCGTTTTTCAGTTCGGTAACTGCCAGCATGGGCACGGATACTTCCTGAATCTGGTCCTGCAGATTCCGGTTTTTAATGGTTTTTTCAAGGTCAGCTTTTACCTTGTTTTCATAGCCTGAATAGGTATGGACTACATACCAGTTTGCTTCTGACATATCTTCACCTTTGCCCTTATTAAATGATAAGATTAATACCAAACTTGAAAATCATGTCTAAAACACCAATCAGCACACCGAGGAGCAGGGATACCGCCAGTACAACGGCTGTCTGCTTCGTTACAGTGTCCTTCGTTGGCCAGACTATCTTTTTGAATTCGGCTTTTAAGCCTTTCCAATAGCTTTTTTTCGGAGCCTTGTCCGTATTCATTTCTGCCATTATTTCCACATCCTTTACTTAAGAGAAGTAATATGCCGAAAATATTACTTGGTTTCCTTGTGCAAAGTATGCCGTTTGCAGAATCTGCAATACTTCTTGGTTTCCATGCGATCCGGATGCGTCTTCTTATCCTTCGTCATGTTGTAATTTCGCTGTTTACATTCTGTACATGCCAGTGTAATTCTTGTACGCACAACTTCCACCTCCACATTAAAATGTCATTTTCTTCGGATCTTTTCCTTTTGCCCGAGATATTTTGGGCATAAAAAAAAGACCCTCCTTCTTCCATACGCTCATTCACTATAACATAAGTTCCTGTGTTCGTCAATGATTTTTTCGTTTTTCTCCCGGTTTTTCTCCTGGTTTTTCCCGATTTTCTCTTCGTTCCCGCCGCTTTCGTCTTTCTGGCTTAGAAGCAATGAACTTCCTTAACAGGTTATCCATTTACCAAAAATACCACAGCACCAGCATCCCCAGAGCAATACGATACCAGCCAAAAACCTTAAAATCATGTTTTTTGATAAAGGCAAGAAGGAAGCGGATAACAAGAACCGAAGAGATAAATGCCGTTCCCATCCCCAGAACCAAAATCATCTGCTCCGATGCCGTAAAAGAAAGGCCAAAGGACAAAAGCTTTAACAAGCTTGCCCCAAACATCACCGGAACAGCCAGAAAAAAAGTAAATTCCGCCGCCGTCTTGCGCGATACCCCCATCAAAAGAGCGCCGATAATCGTTGCCCCCGATCGGGATGTCCCGGGAAATACTGCTGCTAAAAGCTGAAATACACCAATCATCAGCGCCGTATTCCAGGAAAGTTCGTCCACGGAATTTATCGTTGCCTCCTGCCCCTTATGTTTCTCTTCAATCACAAGAAAGGCAATACCAAAAAGAATCAGCGCCAGAGCAACCGAAACCGGATGATAGAAAAGGCGCTCTAATTCCTCCTGGAAAAGTATGCCGATAACCCCTGCCGGGACACAGGCAAGAATAATCTTTGCCCAAAGCATAGTGATATCTTTATGCAGATGCAGGCTTTTCCTCTCCCTTCCGTCCGCCTGCGCACCGCGCTGCTCCAACGAAAACGGAAAAATTTCCTTCCAGAAAAGCACCACAACCGCAAGAATCGCCCCCAACTGAACGACCACCTCAAACATCCGGTAAAATTCCTCCGAAACCTCCAGCCGGATTACCTCATTCAGCAAAATCAGATGCCCTGTGCTGCTGATGGGAAGCCACTCGGTAATTCCCTCTACAAGACCGAATAACACAGCCTTCACCCATTCACTCAATCCTTATTTCCCCCTCTTTTTCCTGTTTCTGTTTTCCGCTTTCCCTTGTATTTTCTTTATTTTTCAGCCTTTACCTCCGCCTATCTGTCCCGAAACTGCTCAAGAATTTTCAGAATCTCCGGCCCGTACTTTTTCGCCTTAACCTCGCCAAAACCGTCGACCTGGCATAACTCTCTTGTATTCCTGGGCATTTTTGCAATTAAATCTTTTAACTGATTATCATTATAAATAAAGTAGGGTTTAATTTCTTCTTCCTGGCTTTTCTTCCAGCGATATACACGCAAAGCCTTAAAAATCGGTGTGTCTTCTATTCGTCCGCTTTCTGCCGGTCTGCTTTCTTTTGGAATCTTTCCCCTCCCTGTCCCTGCATAATACCTGGTTTCTTTTTTTCTCTCTGCATCCCTTCCGGTTTCCGGCCCGCTTCCGGTTCTTTTTCTTCCCACGGCTGCATTGTTGCTGTCCTGTTTCTTCTCATTCCCTCCGGCATAATCCGAAAGCAAGTAAGGCTGATATTTATAGAGATAATTCTTTTGCTTTTCCTGATGAAGTTCCAGAAAAGATTTTGCCCATTCCCTTAATTTTTTATCCGAAAGTTCCGATTCTGTAGATTCCTGGTACTTCTTGCGAATGTAAGCGACCAGCTGATCGGCGCGTATCACTTTTTCACGGACAGAAGGCACCGCATCCCGGGCATAAACCATAGTTTTCGGATTCGCCAGCACCACTACGGACTGATAGCAGCGGTCAAACTGCTTTTCTGCCATCTTCCGGAACAAAAAATTCCCTTTTTCATCAAGGCGGATTTTCTTTAATAACTCCAGATGGTGTTCATTTTGTGTAATCGGCGAATACATGGCTTCCATTCTCCGCTGCCCGCCGACATTCATAATCCGGTAAAATGCTCCCGAAGGAGTAATTTCCATATTTCCGTATAAATTTTTACATTCAATAATAAAACAAAGCTTTCTGGTCACGACAATATAGTCAATCTGTGCGCTTAAATTCCCGTCTTCAAGGTAAATATCGTGCAGGATGTACATGGGCATGTGGCTGTTTTTCAGTTCATAGGCGATCTGACGTTCTCCCAAAATCCCGTACTCCAGAAAACGAATATCCTGCCGCAAAATTTCCTGCCCCTCCAGAGTTAAATAAGGTGCCAGCCCGTCAAGCATCTGGATTTGCCTTTGTGCATCACTGCTTTCCTTTAAAAAAACCGGTTCGCGCATTTTATCCCAAAGTCCCATAGCGTTTCCTCTCATGGTTTATCTGTTCTGTGGTAAATCATGTTTATTCTACCATATTTTATGAGAAAATGCAAAAATCTATACGTTTTTTCTACCGTTATATGCCTTTTGCCGTTACTGTTCACTTATTCACCGTATTAATCAATCATCACTTCCTCCACCGTCACAAACTGCCATCCCTCAGCCTGCAGCCGATCGATAATCTCCAGGGCGGCTTCTTCGGAGCTCTGGAAGATATCGTGCATTAAAATAATATCCCCGTCCTCAACCTCTTTGCAAACCTTATTCACCACCCTTTGGCGGTTCTTGTAACTCCAGTCCAAACTGTCCACGTCCCAGAGCACGGTTGTAAGATTCGTTCTGCACTCAAGTTCCTCGTTCCAGTCACCGTAAGGCGGGCGGACATAGAGCGGGCGGCTTCCGGTCAGTTCTTCGATAATATCGCCGGTTTTCTCAAATGATGCACATACCTCATCCATCCCCGCCTTGGTTAACTGTACGTGCTTAAAGCTGTGGTTTCCAATCAGATGCCCCTGTCTGCTCATCCGTTTAACAATCTCTTCCTTCCCTGCAATATTTTCCCCCATCAGAAAAAAGGTCGCCTTAACCCCTCTTTCCTCCAGTCCGTCCAAAAGAAGGGGTGTCCAGGTTTCATGCGGGCCGTCGTCAAAAGTCAGGGCTACGGTCTTCCTTCTTTTATTCTCTTTAAGATTTTCCGTCCGTTCTTCTGCAGCTTCTTTTTCCTGCTGCACAATGCCGGCATCCCGGCTCTCCCATGTTTCCTGCACCGACAGGGTAGCTGCCCGTTGTCCAAGAAAAAAAAGAAAAAGGCCCAGAATTGCTCCCAGGCTTATTTTCTTTCCCCAACAAACATCTTTTCCTTTTAACTTTCCACAGTTTAACCCGCCCCGCATAGCCAACTCTCCTTTAGTGTTCCTCTACTATACCTATGCAGGCGAAGGCGTTCTATTCCTCATCTGTTTGATTTGCCTTTTGTTTTTCCAATGCCTCAATGCCAAGGATTAATACCTGAATGGAATCGCCTAATCGGCGATGGACTTATTTCTACCCTATAATCTTTTTCCATTAAGCACTGCCTCCACCAACCCGCCATGCCCGTCATAGACCAGCTTCAAGGAAAAAAACGGTGCATCCTCTGCCAGAAGGCGCAGGAAAATCTTATCCCCCTCCCAGAGATTTAATTCCCCGATTTTTTCTATGGGCACCCATTCCAGTTCTCCTTCATCACAGGCAATCTCTTCTCCTTCAAATCCGTCTGCGGTAAATAAGGACATATACTCGGTCACTCCATCTCCGGATAAAAATGTCACCAGCCCACGGAAACGGTAGGAAGTCAGCCGATAGCCTGTTTCCTCCAAAACCTCCCGGCACACACATTCCTCCGGGCTTTCTCCCAGTTCAAAATGCCCGCCCACGCCAATCCACTTGTCTTTATTGACATCCTTTTTCTTTACTGTCCGGTGAAGCATTAAGTACTTTCCGTCTTTTTCGATATAACACAAGGTACTGAAATTATTCATCCGCATCGCATTTTCCTTTTCGACCTTAAGCCAGCACGGTTTTATATGCTTCGGCCATTCCCTTTTCCTGAATTAAATTATAGTATTCCTGCACCAGAGGAATCATCTCTGTTAAATCGGCCTGCCAGTAATCCTCCCTCTTTAAAATCTCCTCCACCGAAGCCGTCTTCATAAACTGCATAATCTCTTCCCCGTCATTTGCCTTATCCGTCCGGTAAAAGGCAATAAGGCTTGCCATCGAGAACGTCAGGGCTGCCGGATATTTTCCGAACTTTTCTTTATACTCCAAAATCGTAGGCAGTACGCGCACCTGGAACTTGCTTACGGAATTTAAGGCAATGCTTAACAGCATGTGTTTAATGAACGGATTGGAAAATCTTTCCAGCACATCCTTGGCAAACTGAATATCCGTTTCGCTGTTGCCCAGGGTCGGCACAATCTCATCAAACAGGCATTTTTTCAGATAACGATTCACCGTTTCGTCCTTCAGACACTCGCCCACCGTTTCCAGCCCATACAGATAAGCACCCAGAACCATCGATGTATGCCCGCCGTTAAGGATGCGGACTTTTCTCTTTTTATAGGGCTTTACATCATCCGTCCAGACAATGTTATAGCCTGCCTGGTTAAACGGAAGTTCATCCTCATGATGTCCGCCGATAACCCAGAGATGGAAGATTTCCGCCGTATCGATCAGCTTATCTGTATAGCCAATCTTCTTTGTCAGTTCCTCCGCCTCATCCTTCGGATATCCGGTAACGATGCGATCAACCAGAGTATTGCAGAAATCATTCTCCTTTTCAATCCATGAACAGAAACTTTCGCCCAGTTCCCAGAGCGCCGCATATTTTAATACACATTCCTTTAAATGATCTGCATTATTATCAATCAGTTCACAGGGAAGCAGAATCATTCCCCGAAGTCCTGCCTTAAAACGCTTATACAAAAACTGCGTCAGCTTCGCCGGATAGGATTTCGGCGGCATATCCGTAAGCTTCTCGGTTCCCAGATATTCAATCCCGGCTTCAGTCGTATTTGACACCAGCACCCGCAGATCCGGATTCTCGGCCAGGGCAATGTAGTCTTCATACTGTGTATAAGGATTCAATGCCCGCGAAATCGAGGTGATATGCGTGTGTTCATTCACCACCTCACCGTTTTCAATTCCCCTGAGGAACAGATTATATTCACCATTCTGCTCTGCCAGCACCTCGCACATCCCTTTTTCAATCGGCTGCACCACAACAATCTTTCCATCATACAGCCCCTTCTCCCTGAGCTGATGGAAAAAATAATCCACAAATCCCCTTAAAAATCCTCCTTCACCAAACTGAATCACTGTTTCCTTTACCTGACTGCTCATCGCTCTACCTCCATAAGTTTTGTAAGCCCTTACATTAAGAAATGATTTATCTTTTCTTTATTTTAACTGAATTTACTATACTACATCTCCATAAAAAAAACAAGTGTTTTTCGTAAATTTTGTAAGCACTTACATTACGTTTTTTCTTCTCCGCCTTCCTGCATAACAGCCATACCCCACATGCCCGTAAAAACCGGCATTGATAAAAACAGCAAAAATCCCTGTAAACAGTAACAAAAAACCCTGGTGTATACAAAGAAATTTAGACGAAATGCGTTTCTTTTCCTGCCGGTTTATGGTATAATTGGAATACTTTAGTTAATCTTATCCATTTCCGTCTTCTGTCGGAGCGGGTAGGTGAATTCATGGCTGAGAAGCAGGAGGAGTATAATCATGAAGGATTACATGAAGATTTACAATGAATGGCTGTCCAATCCCTATTTTGATGAGGCAACGAAGGAAGAACTGCGTGCGATTGCCGATAATGAAAACGAGATCAAAGAGCGTTTTTATATGGATCTGGAATTCGGTACTGCGGGTCTTCGCGGAGTTATCGGCGCAGGAATTAACCGGATGAATATCTATGTAGTTCGCCGAGCTACCCAGGGACTGGCCAATTACATTATTAAGCAGGGGGGAGCTGCGAAAGGAGTTGCCATTGCCTATGATTCCCGCCATATGTCACCGGAGTTTGCCATGGAAGCTGCAATGACCCTGGCTGCAAACGGAATTAAAGCTTATAAGTTTGAATCCCTTCGTCCGACCCCGGAACTTTCCTTTGCGGTACGCAAGCTTGGATGTATTGCCGGAATTAATATTACGGCAAGCCACAATCCGCCGGAATATAACGGATACAAGGTTTACTGGGAGGACGGCGCACAGTTTACCCCGCCGCACGATAAGGGCGTGACAGAAGAGGTTCTGGCAATCGAAGATTTATCCACCGTTAAAGTAACCGACGAGGCTTCGGCTGCGGCAGCCGGACTGTATCAGGTCATTGGCGCAGATATCGATGACGAGTACATTGCTCAGGTTAAAGCCCAGGTAGTAAACCAGGCAGCGATTGACAAGATGCAGGATCAGATTACCATTATCTACAGCCCGCTTCACGGAACCGGGAATATTCCGGCGAGAAGAGTAATGAAGGAACTGGGCTTTGAGCATGTCTACGTTGTTCCCGAACAGGAACTGCCGGACGGTGATTTCCCGACGGTAAGCTATCCTAACCCGGAGGCCAAGGAAGCCTTTGAACTGGGGCTTAAGATGGCAAAAGAAAAGAATGCGGATCTGGTGCTGGCTACCGACCCGGATGCCGACCGTCTGGGCGTTTATGTAAAGGATGATAAATCCGGCGAATACATCCCGCTTACGGGAAATATGTCCGGTTCCCTGCTCTGCGAGTATGTATTAAGCCAGAAAGCCGCTGCCGGAAAGATTCCGGCGGATGGACAGGTGATTAAGTCCATTGTCAGTACAAATTTAGTTGACGCTGTGGCAAAGAATTATAACTGCGAACTGATTGAGGTCTTAACCGGATTTAAGTGGATTGGCAAGCAGATTTTAAAGAACGAGGAAACCGGAAAGGGAACCTATCTGTTCGGTATGGAAGAAAGCTACGGCTGTCTGATTGGCGCTTACGCAAGGGACAAGGATGCGATTTCGGCAACGGCAGCGCTGTGCGAGGCGGCAGCTTATTATAAAGAAAAAGGCATGACCCTTTGGGATGCCATGGTAGCCATGTATGATAAATACGGCTATTATAAGGATGCCGTACAGTCCATCGGTTTAAAAGGCATCGAAGGGCTGGCAAAGATTAAAGAGATTATGGAAACCCTGCGCGAGAATACTCCGGCAGAGGTCGGCGGCTACAAGGTTATTTCCGCAAGAGATTACCAGAAAGACACGATTAAAGATATGGCAAGCGGCGAAGTAAAGCCAACCGGCCTTCCAGCTTCCAATGTGCTGTACTATGACCTGGAAGACGGGGCATGGCTGTGCGTAAGACCTTCCGGCACTGAGCCTAAGATTAAGTTCTACTACGGCATTAAGGGTGCCTCCATGGCGGATGCCGACGAGAAATCTGCAGCTATGGGCAAGGCGGTTCAGGCGATGGTTGACGCGATGCTGTAAAATAATCATGGTTTACTATAAACCATAGAATCATAGAAAAATCAAAAGATCTGCATAATCATCTTGAAACCGATTATGCAGATCTTTTTGTGTACAGCAAAACTTTTAATTTGGCGTGGTAAAGGAAAGGACTGTGCTGGTGTAAGTTTCTCCATCCACAACCGCATAAAGCTGGTAATAGTAGGTGGTTGACGGCGACAGATTATTTAAATCATACCAGATATCAAAGGGGTTTTTGTTATGGTTAATATTGTCTGAATCAACCCTAGGCATGGAAGCTGTATCTGTTCCAAGATACAGGCCGACAGAAGAGGGTCTTGCCCCGCTGTAGGCACAGTTTCCTTCAATCCGCACACTGGTCGGGGTGATATTTTTTGCAGACTTTGAATGAATTGTCGGCGGTTCCTTCGTCATCGTAACCGGCACAGATAATAACGTGCGGACGGTCGTCATGGGTGTGACACCACTGGATCACTAAATCACCTGCCCCTAAGATATCCCCGTCAAGTTCCCGCAGACGTCCAGTCCGAAGGCTGATACTTTTTTAACTCTTCAATAAACTGTGCCGCGCTGGTGATTCCAGAGGCCCCGGTAAAAAATTCATCGGCACGCATGGTCAGGCTCTGTACACCCCCGTCCGCAGGAGAAACATTCTGAAGCTGCGCAAGGGCATTCGGACTAATCAGCACTGTTTCTTGGGCCATCGCCGGAAATGCCATTAAGACAATGCCAAGCACAGCAGCGCTGATACAGTGAAAGACTTTGCGCGGAAAAAAAACGGAATATCCTGCTTTTTTTCTTTTGCTTTTGTGTGTCTTCTGATTTAATTTTTTCAAATCGATTCACTCTCTTTCCCACATTTTTCTGCCCATAAAAATCCCCGCAGATTAATTTAAGGCAGCAAATGTGCTTTTTGGATTTGCGGGGATAAATATTTATTAATGACCGTCATTAGTTACATTTTTTATTGTAACATACAAAGAACCGTTTTTTTTAACGCTTACAAAAAAAAGACGATTTTCAGGCAATATTAGGATATGGGTTCGGTCGAGCCGCCCCACAAAAGCAGACAGACAAGGATTGTTTTCCGTCTTGGTATACTGTGCAGACTGTGGAAACAAGCTACATTTCGCTCTTTGTAGGGGAAATCTATTTCTTTTCTGCCACGCAGCCGAAACGGCAAGGCACATAGGAACGCAAAAAGTTCCTATGGCTTATTCTACCTTCACCTTTGCATAGATATCCATAATTGTTTTGCTATTTTCATGGATTTTTGCCTGTTACTGTGAACGTGTGAACAGTAACAACGTGCCTGAACCTTCATCCCCTGCCCCAGTCATCGGTTTGTGGGGGTAATCAGATTAGGAACAAAGACGTCATAGTGAACATACACTGCCCCTGCGTTAGGATGGCTGGAATTATTCTTTTCATAGTCGCTGATGTAGCAGTTGGCGCTCCCAACATAGTGGTACTTCTTGGCAATCATGGCATCGTAGTGATCCTGGGAATAGCGGTAGTTGATATACCAGGCGGTAGACGGACCCTGCAAAAGTGCGTATTCCTTGGTTCTTGGGTATCCGTGAACCGTGTTTTCCCCCCAGAGGTCTGCCCTGATCATTTCGATCATCCCGTTGATCTCATCCTGGTTTTCGGCAGCCTCGATCCAGTCGTGGGCATCCCAATCCTCCAGAGCATCGACATACGCCCGGTAGCATGCCAGGGCAGAAAGCTCGGCATCGTATTCCAGCGGTGCCACGCCCACCTCTGCCCGATACTGGTTAATCCTGTCCAGTTCTGCCTGCTGCATATAAGTGAGTTTGGTAGTCAGCTGCTTTTTCTCGCTTCCGGTGGTGACGATCCCTTTCTGGGTTTTTTGGTTCATAGCATAATAAAAGTAGTAGCACTCATAGCTGTCCCCAAAGGCTTCCCTGATCTTGGCATCACAGTTCTTTTGGTAGGCAGCCACATTAAAGTCCTCACACCCCTGGCGTCCCTCATGGATGCCCACCGTCTGGAAGTGCTGCAGAAGCAGAGCCTTGTCCTTGTGATAAAGATGGGCAAGAGCAGGGAAATTCCTTATGTAATAGTCCCCGTCAAAGAGGAGGTTCCAATCCACCTCCTGAACAAAGGCATCGTACAGCTCGCCGTAGTCCCAGATAACGTCGTAGGGATTCTCCCCCTCATCCACATCTACAACACAGTCACGGCGGCGTTTTTCCACCCCGGCTTTCATCCCGATAAGCTGGGCAATATCCTCCAGACCAGAACCCACCCGGAGCTTTTCCTCCGTCTTTGATTCGGAGGAGGCAGAGGAGGAGTTGGCGGCGGGAGATTTGCTGCTCTTTGAGGAGGACTTAGTAGAATCGGGGGCTTTGGAACTCTCTCCCGAACCGGAGGAAGACGGTGCCTTGGAACTCTCTCCCGAACCGGAGGAAACCGAAGTCTTGGAGTTCTTCCCGGACTGGGGGGTGCCGCCGCTCTCCTGCGCAGCCTTTTTCTCCTCCTCCAATTTCTCAAGCCGCTCCCGAACGGTACTGCGGGACGGCTCGGAAGCAGGAACTTTTACGTCTTCCTGTTCCGGAGCGGCGCTTTCACTGCCTGTTTCCCCGAAAACCTCATCCCGGATTTCCTCTGTCGTTTTTTCCTCTGTCGTTCTTTCCGCCTCAGGCTGGCTGGGCTCGAACCGGGTTTCCTGAGAGTAGCTTTCCTCCTGGCTGACGTTCTTCCTGGAGAGCAACATTCTTCGGACGAGAGCCCTGCTGCAGCCGGAAAGGCTGGTTACCGGTATCATAACTGCCAGAACCAATGCCAGCAGTTTTATTTTCTTTTTCTTCAATACGAACACCCCTTTCTATCCCCTTCTCCGAAATACGACCATTTCCATTTGCTCCACAGCGTGGGGCGAATGGAAAAGATGCAGTAAAATTGCCGTGCACTTCAATGGTGTTGTATGGAAACAATCACTTCTTTCTCTCTATGTCTGACACATTGCGTTGAAACGAATACAGTCTAACATATTCTCAAGACTATATCAATCTTGATTATAAAATTTTTTGGTATTTCCAACAAATTGTTTTTCCTAAATGGGTATGGTATAATTTCTCCAGTATAGACAGACCGATAAATCGGAAAACCCATTATTACCAAGGTTGCTCAGGTGTTGTAAAGCGTGCATATGACACGAAATACAGAAACAAAAACGTATATAACACTATATGCGCTACATTCCTGCTGTGCGGGCTTTCCGACGGGGAGGGCTTCTGCTCCCTTTCCCCGGCCAGCTTCCTTCATTCCAACAAGCAGCTTCAAGAATTATGGGACAGATATCGATTAATAAAATATAACTACCAAATAAAAAGAGCCATCTGGCTCTTTTATCTTTTATGGCTGTGTACAATGATTTTGCGTAGGTCAGCGGTTTTATCACAGTGTATCGTCCTGCTGCCGCTTTTTAGGTGCTATTGAGTGCTATAGACTGCTATTCTGCCCATTTTTCACCTATCCGGCAACATTTTAAAACATAAGAAAACCCCTGAAAACACAGCATTTTCAAGGGCTTTACGAATTCTCTTATTCTTTTTGAAATTATCGCTTGCTGAACTGCGGAGCGCGACGAGCCGCTTTGAGACCGTACTTCTTTCTTTCTTTCATTCTTGGATCTCTGGTTAAATAGCCAGCCTTCTTTAAAATCGGACGGAAATCTGCATCTGCCTGCAGCAGCGCACGGGCAATACCATGACGGATTGCACCTGCCTGTCCGGAAAATCCGCCGCCGTGTACATTCACCGATACATCAAACTTATCGGTCGTTTCGGTTGCTACTAATGGCTGGCGAACGATTACCTTTAAGGTTTCCAAGCCTAAATATTCATCAATATCTCTTTTATTAATCGTAATTTTCCCGTTACCCGGTACTAAATAAACTCTGGCGATTGATTTTTTTCTTCTGCCTGTTCCATAACACTTGTTAGCCATCTTTTCTTCCTCCTTCCAACGCTTTCATTAAAATACCAATGCTTCTGGTTTCTGTGCAGCCTGCTGGTGCTCTGGTCCTGCGTATACATGAAGCTTATCGAACATGCTTCTTCCCAGAGGTCCTTTTGGAAGCATTCCCTTAACAGCTAACTCTACTACCTTCTCCGGCTTCTTAGCCATCATCTCGCGTAAAGTTGTTTCCTTCATACCGCCTACATAATCAGAATGATGGTAATAAATCTTCTGATCCAATTTCTTTCCTGTTACCTTTACCTGATCTGCATTGACAACAATCACATAATCTCCGCAATCCATGTGCGGTGTAAAAATCGGTTTATTTTTTCCTCGCAATACCTTTGCAACCTCAGAAGCTAAGCGGCCTAATGTATATCCGGTAGCATCAACTACATACCATTTTCTTTCAATCGTCGCTGGACTGGCCATAAAACTTTTCATGGTTTAACCTCCTGTAGAAATCCTGATTCATCATTTCCATTCTTTAATACAAAATCGCCCTTCGCCTAAGCGCTGGCAATTCCTCTTTATCGTCGATCAAAAACCGCTCTCCGGGGCTTTGGTAAGCGTGCTTTTGCTTAACGTCACAGTTACTTATTATAGTATAGCTGCCAATCCCTGTCAACCTCTTTTTTCCTTATTTTCAGCGGTTTTCGGCGGTTTTTTCCCTGTTCTTGGCAGTTTCTTCCCTGTTTTCAGCCACTTCTTCCCCGCTCTCAGCGGTCTTTTCCCAATCTCCCACGTTTTTTTCCATTTTCAAGGCGTCTGCCCTTCAATGGCTGCTGTAAGCCGGGCAATTTCCCCCGGGTAATAATCCGTTGTCCCGTACTTTCCCGCTTTCTTCATCCATTCGAGCGCCTCTAAAAGATTCCCTTTTCGTTCCTCAATCTTTGCCAGATCCTCCAGTGCCTCATAGCAATATGGGGCATTGCAGTTAAAGATCCTGCTTTCCAGCGAAACCGCCTTTTTAATCATCTCCTGGGCTTCATCAAATCTTCCTAAATGAAGAAGGACATCGGCAATTCCTTCATAGTCACAGCAGCTGGGTGCTTCCTTTTCCATATCATCCTGATAATTTTTTAACGAGATTTCGTAGCAGCGCCTTGCTTCTTCCTCATTGCCCAATGCCTCATACACCTCTCCGAGCTTCATATAGCCGTAGGTACTGTCTGCGGCAAGCTCCACCGCCCTTTGCAGGAAAGGAAGCGCTTCCTCCTGCGCCTTTATTTCATTGGCAAGGAATTTTCCAAAAAGCCTCCAGGACTTTGCATCCGTCGGATCGGCATCAATGGCTTTCTGATAATACTCCCGCACCTTTTCATATTCCTTGGCATCCTCATAGACCCCGGCAATCTCCCGGTAAGCGTAGGCAGTCTTGTCCGGATACAGTTCCATATAGCGGTTCATGCACTGCACGGCTTCGTCGTACTTCTTATTTCTGGTAAGAATATCCGAACAAATCGTCAAAAGACTCTTGTCCTGCGACCATTTTTTCAGCATGTTTTTCGCCCATTCTTCTGCCTTTTCATTCTGATGGGTGCGCTTATACAGGCGGCAGAGATCCCGTGCAGCCTGGAGATTGCCGCTGTCTATCCCCTGTTTATAGGCAACTTCCGCCTCATCCCACTTCTTCTGCTTCTGCAGCACATCCCCCAGACCGTCCCAGGCAGCCCCATAGTTTTTATCCTCTGCCACAGTCTTTTTAAAGTACTCTGCCGCCTCGTCAAAGCGATCCAGTTCTTCAAGTGCCCTGCCCGTGCGGTAGTTTATAAACGGATAGCTGTGCCCCTGTTCGGCAAGCAGACGGTAAACGGCAAGTTCCTCCTCATAGCGTTCCAAATCCCGCAAACAGTCTGCACGCAGGCATTGCCGCCAGAGAATGTCCCTTGCTTTAATTGCCCGGTCAATCCAGACCAGAGCTTCTTCAGGCTTATCCATATCGTAGTACACACCCGCTAATTCCTGGTATACGACGTCCGAGCCCCCGGTTACCTCGTCCAGCTGCTTTAACACCCACTCGGCTTCCTCTAATTCATCCAGCTTGCGCAGCGCCCGGGCATAGTCAAACATTACCTGAGCAGATTTAAGCCCTTTTGCGAGTAAATCTCCGGTTTCCTCTTTAATCAGTGCATAGGCATTCCGGTCAAAAAGGATTTCCGTCCGCAGATTAAAGGCTTCCAGGTGAAATTCCAGTTTGAGTGCCTTTTCACACATTTCCATTGCCTCGGCTGCCCGTTCATTGTCAGAAAGCAATTTTGCCTGGAGATAATAAAGCTGTGCGCTCTCCCCAAACCTTTCCCCGGTCTGGCAATAAAGCTCCAGGGCTTCCTCCACACGACCGGACAGCCCACAGTCCCGTGCCATATCCAGATAAAGGGCTTCCACACGACCTTCCTCGTCACAGCCATCCCAGATTTCCTTGCGGTATTTCCATGCTGCCTCGTAATCCTCCAGCTCATAGCAGCTGTCTGCCATCATCATCAGCCAGCCAAGTTCCTTCCCCTCCGGCGGCTCTATAGCGCCAAGCACTTCCCGAACCTTGTCATAACGATGGGCAGTCCAGCAAATATCGGCAAATTCAAAGTCATTTCTTCCATCTTTTTCCATTTGCTGCGACAGTTCCCCGGCAATCTCGACAATCTTATCCTGAACGGAATCCCATTCCCGATGACTCAGACGGTAGCAATGCCGGAGTGCTTTAAGCCCTTCCATAAGGCGCTTCTGTGCACAGAAAAAATCGCCCAAAAGCTGCCAGTAGCCCGGATGCTCCTGGTCGCTCTCAATCAGCTTTATACACTCCTCCTCCATCATTTCCGGAGGAATTTGTTCGTCTTCCATATTGAGCGCAAGGCGCAGATACCAGTAATGGGAGTTGAAATCTTCCCCGTCAATTTCTTCCAGCCGTTTTGCCTGCTCCCAGGCTTTTTCCTGCTGCCCGGAAAGCATGAAATGACGGATGTAGAGAATCATCGAATCCGGGTGCTCTATCCCCATTGCCTGAAGCTGTGCAAGAAGGTCATCGGCTTCTTCCTTATTTCTCTCCCAAAGCGCCCGCTGAAACCGAAAATGCGTGCGGAAATATGCATCATAGTCCAAATCGGCATTTAACGGCATACGGTCATACCGGAAAGCGTCTTCCTGCTCCAGTTTTTCCAGGAAACGATCCACAAAATCTTCCGGGAAATGCTGCTTTAGTTCCTCCCCGGACTCCTGCCAGACAAATGTCTGGTTCATCGTTTTAAGGCAGGCCTGGGGAAGGTAAAAATGATCCATCAAAAAGCTTAAAAGTGCCCATCCCGCATCCCTCTGCGTTTCCAAGTCCTGGCACACCGGGCTTGACAGCAGTTTTTCCCATTCCCCCGGCGAAATCCTCAGCGCATAATTGCCGTAAATTTTTTCTGCTTCCTTTAAAAAGTCCCGGATCTCCCGGTTATCCAGCATATCAACTTCTTTTGCCTTCCCCTCCGGCATCTCCTGGCTTGCCCGCAGAGCCGCTGCCGCCTGCAGTGCCTCCTCAAATGCCCCACGAAGCCTTCTGAAACCCTCCGGATCTTCCTCCGGGTGAAATCCCGGAAGCTTCTGCCGATAGGCTTCCTGAATTTTTCCTTCCTCACTTGTTTCTGCTATTCCCAAAATTTCCCAGCAGTTCATTCTTCCTCTCCTTTCAGCCATCCTTTTGCCATAAACCATCGAGATATGGATTTTTTCACAGAAAATCCCAGTTCTTTATATAATGTATAGGCAGCAATGTTTGCATCTGAAACCTGGAGAATGACCTCCTGCTTCCCCCACGCTGCTGCCAATGCCTCACTCATTGCCAACACACGCTTTGCCAAGCCCTGTCTGCGGTAATCTTCAAACACGCCGATGCTGTCAATCAGCACCCCATTTCCCCTCTCCTCCAGCACCAAAACTCCAGCCCGCTTATGGCAAAGCGCAATCCAGTACAAATGCCATTTATCATTCGCCAGCCATCCTTCTATTTCACTCTCTGTAATCGTTGCGGAATTGGGAACCGAAAAAAAGGTTTCGTTAAGCCCCCGGCAAAACAAAGAAAGTTCCGCCCTCTGCAGCGGCAAAAGCCTTACCTGCCCGCATAAATCCGCTTCCTCACTGCAGACCGGCTTTTTCACTTCCGCTTCCAAAAGCCCTGCCTGCCCGCACAAATCAGTCGCCCCGGAGCAGACCGGCTTCTGCATTTCCAGCATTTCATGGGCAAAGGTAAATGAATAATAACCATAAGCCTTTCCAGGCACTATGCGATCGTCTTCCTTATCGCACACATAAACCCAACTCGCCCCGTTGCGCACAGCCTGGTGTACAAGTCGGGTCAACAGGCGGTCAAACTCGTCCTTTTCGCAGTGATTGATAAAAAGATAGGCTTTCTTTTTTTCCGGAACCTCCGCCTGAACTAGCTGATACTCCCAGTGCTTATTTCCTCGCTTAACCACCCTCTCCAGTTCGGTTTCATAGTCCAGACGGATTAACGTAAGCCCCTTTGCGAGGAGTGTAGGGCCGGCAGCCTGCCGGTTTCTGGCATCCAGGATTTCTTCCACATGTTCCGGCGGATACAGCCCTGTCCCCACGCGCAGAAGTGTTCCCGCAATAATTCTGACCATGTTGTAAAGGAAGCCGCTCCCGGTAATACGAATCGTCACCACATCGTCGCTCCCGCGCTCAACGGTAAGATCATAAATCGTCCGCACCGTTTCCTCTGCCTGCGTCCGCACCGTACAGAAGCTCTTAAAATCATGCTCCCCGATAAGATATGAAGCCGCCCGACGCATTGCTTTTATATCCATGGGAAAATAACAAAAATAAGTATACAGGCGTCCTACCGGCATATCAATTTTCCGGTTAAGTATTTTGTATTCATAGGTCTTCTTTGCGTTCTGCTTCCTGGGATGCCAGTTTAAAGGGACTTCACAGGAAGACTGTATCCGGATATCCTCCGGAAGCCGCTGATTTAAGGCAAAACAAATCTTCTCTGCCGGCATACGGTTTTCGGTATCGAACACAGCCACATTGCCCAGGGCATGAACGCCGGAGTCCGTGCGGCTTGCCCCGATCACAGCAATATTCTCTTTTAATAAGGAAGACAATGCATTATTTAACACGGCTTCTATCGACAGACCATTCGGCTGCATCTGCCAGCCGTGGTAGTTCGTCCCGTCATAGGCAATAACCAGTTTTACTCTCTTCACTCCCTGCCCCTTTCTCCGGTTTTGTTGTGCCCCTTGTCAAAAACCGGATTTAGTTTTTTTCTATCTACCCCAGCGAAACAAAGCGCAGTCCGATAATCCCGGCAAAATAAAGGAAGAGAAGCAGATAAGCCATCCGATCCCTTGACGCATAGCGCAGAGGCTTCATCTTCGTTCTTCCGCTTCCGCCCCGGTAACACCTGGCTTCCATAGCCATCGCCAGATCCGTAGCCCGCCGAAAAGCCGAGATAAACAGCGGCACCAAAAGAGGAATCATCGCTTTTGCCTTCTGGATCAGGTTTCCGCTCTCAAAATCAGCCCCTCTTGCCATCTGCGCCTTCATGATTTTATCCGTTTCTTCCACCAAAATCGGAATAAAACGCAGAGCGATGGACATCATCATCGAGATTTCATGCACCGGAACCCCCACCTTGTGCAGCACGCCAAGGCTTTTTTCCAGCCCGTCCGTCAGGGCATTCGGTGTTGTGGTCAATGTCATTATCGTCGAACCCAAAACCAGATAAACCAGGCGAACAGCCATAAACCCGGCCATCTTCAAGCCCTCCCGGGTAATTTTAAAAATCCAGAACTGAACCAGAACATCTCCCCGGGTTAAAAATAAATTAAAGCTGACACTGATAAGAAGAAGAAATAAAATCGCCTTAAGTCCCCTCACCATAAAGGAAAACGGAACCTTCGTCATCCGGATAACCGATGCCAGCACAACCGTTGCCAGAAGATAACCCCAGATATTATTGGAAAAAAACAAAGAAAGAATAAATACCAGGGTTCCAAATAATTTCGTCCTGGGGTCAAGACGGTGAATCACCGAATCCACCGGATAGTACTGCCCCAATGTAATTTCTCTCAGCATATTTATCTTCTCCCATCCCACGCCTTTAAAATCGCATCCCTCGCCTCTTTAACCGTGGTCAAATCAGCGCTGATCGCGGCACCGCCTTCCCGCAGTTCCTGAACAATATAGGTAATCTGCGGCGCTGCAAGCCCCATCTTTTCCAGTTCTTTATAATGAAGGAAAACCTCCCTGGGCTTTCCGTCAAAGGCCAGTTCGCCGTGGTTCATCACCAGAAGGCGGTCGGCATACTTTGCCATATCCTCCATACTGTGGGAAACCAGGATAATGGTCATCTTATTCTGCTTATGGAGAAGAGAAATCTCGTCTAAAATCTCATCCCTGCCCCTGGGGTCTAATCCGGCGGTAGGTTCATCCAAAATCAGCACTTCCGGCTTCATCGCCAGAACCCCGGCGATAGCAACCCGGCGCTTCTGTCCTCCCGACAGTTCAAAAGGGGACTGGCGATAAAAATGCTCGTCCAAACCCACCTGCTCTAATGCCTCCTTTGCCCGGGTTTCGACTTCTTCCCTGGAAAGCCCCAGATTCTTCGGCCCAAAGCATACATCCGTAAATACGTCAATCTCAAACAACTGGTGCTCCGGATACTGAAAAACCAGACCGACCTTGCTTCGCAGAACCTTCTTGTCACAGCCTTCCCTATCGATATTCTCCCCGTTATAGGAAATCGTCCCGCTGCTTGCCTTTAATAAGCCGTTTAAATGCTGAATCAAGGTGGACTTGCCCGATCCGGTGTGTCCGATCAGCCCGATAAATTCCCCGTCTTCTATAGTAAAATTTACGTCCTTTAATGCATACTGTTCAAACGCCGTGCCCTGGCCGTAAATATGGTTAAGATGTTCAACTTTAATCACTCGCTTTTCCTCCCGTTTCTCTCAGCAATGGAAGCAGATGTTCTAAAAGTTCTTCTCTGGTCAAAATCCCGTCCGGAAGAGGCATACCGGCCTTTTTCAGTTCATAGGCCAGTTCAGTCACCTGCGGCACATCCAGACGGTAAGCTTTTAACTGTTCCACCTGAGAAAAGATCTCCCGCGGTGTTCCGTCCATAACGATTTTTCCGCCGTCCATCACAATCACCCGATCGGCATCCACCACTTCCTCCATATAGTGCGTAATCAAAAGAACAGTAATTCCCTCCTTCCGATTAAGTTCCCGCACTGTCCGAACCACTTCCTTTCGCCCGTTGGGGTCCAGCATTGCCGTTGGCTCATCCAGGACAATACACTGCGGCTTCATCGCCATCACCCCGGCTATCGCCACCCTCTGCTTTTGTCCTCCGGAGAGTTTATTCGGGGATTTCATCCGGTAAGCACTCATCCCCACGGCCTCCAGGCTCTCATCCACCCGACGCCAGATTTCCTCGGTAGGCACACCCAGGTTTTCCGGACCAAAGCCCACATCTTCCTCCACAATATTTCCGATAATCTGGTTATCCGGGTTCTGGAACACCATTCCTGCCGTCTTGCGCACATCCCAGATATACTTATCCTCCTTCGTATCCATATCCGAAATCCAGACCGTCCCTTCCGTGGGCAGTAATATCCCATTAATATGCTTGGCAAATGTAGACTTTCCCGAACCGTTATGTCCCAGAACAGCCACAAAGTCCCCCTTCTTAATATCCACATCCACCTGGTCAATCGCCCGGTTTACCTCTTCCACCCTGTCTTCTTCATCCCGCCGGATATATTCAAAAATCAGCCTGCTTGCCCGTATAATTCCCATAATACTCCTCACTGACGCCTTTCATCTAATCGCCTGTTCCATGTTTTCATGGCTCTTTTCACGACTCCTGTTACACGTTTTCCATTGTAGTAGATTATCCTCTGTTCGTCAAGGAAAAGGACATAAAAAAGGAAGCGCCCATCTCTGACACTTCCCATTATTTACTCAGTTCAATGTTTTAAAACTGCGCTGGTATCCACAAGGGTGTTTTCTAAGCCGCCCGTATTCTTCTCAGCGATTCCCGATCAGCCGTCCGTCTTTTCCCAGACTGTAGCCTTCAATCACGGTATCGACAGCCATGCTTCCGTCCGGATTCATGTAATACCACTCGCCAGGGTTGGACTGAATCCATCCGGTCTGCATCTGACCGTCCGTATTAAAATAATACCATAAGCCCTGAACTTCCTTCCAGCCCATCGTCATCTTTCCCTGGTCATCCATATAATACCAGAAGCCCTTGTCCTTATCCTCAAACCAGCCAGTCACAACATAGCCGTTTTCATCAAAGTAATACCACTCACCCAGAATCATCTGCCACTGGGAGGAAGGTGAGCCTCCGGCTGCCAGACGGTACTTTCGCCCTTTCTGGTCATTCTGCCAGGAACCGCCGATATCTCCCAGTTCATCGCTGTCCATCGTCAGCGTATCTTCGGAATTCACATATTCCCCGGTCAGCAGGTATTTTCTTTCTTCAGTAGTTTTTCCCTTCGCCCGGACAGCATAGTAATAATCGCCCTCCGACTTAATGTACGGGGCAAGATCAATACTGGTTGCCGTCGTTTCCAAGGTCTTAATCCAGGTATCGTCCTGATAAATACGAATCTCGTACTGTGTCGCATAGGGAACCTTTTTCCAGCTTGCCCTGGTCTTTTTTGCGTCGCCCCAGCCGGCTTCCTCCGTCACACCCAGCTTAACCTTGGGCGTATAGCGGATCTTTACTTCCAGAACCTCAGGATTCTCCTTATCGGCATCAGCGCCCCGAAAATCTGCACCGCTCACACTGCACTTGCTGCCGGAATAGCTGCTCTCAAATTCGCGGTCGCTTGCTGCGGTAATGGTCAGTGTCCCAAAAACCGCTTTCCCCGGCTTCCAGTCCTCGACATCCTTACTCCAATGAACCTGCGACAGTTCACAGCTTGAAGGAGAAACCGAAATCTTCGGCTCCGTTAAAATACCGTCCTCCGTGCTGTTCTCCACGGTAATGCTTAAGTTGCTCACTTTCGTCGCCCCATAAGCGGTAAATACGGTTCCCAACACCGCAAGCCCTGCCGTTATCCCCACCAGGGCCTTTTTCCATCCAAACTTCATCTGCATCCTCCATTCATTCAAAGGAAACTTTGCTGCTGCAGCATAGAAACAGCGGCAAAATCATCAACCAAAGCCTTTACTTGCGCCAGATTCCTTCTGCATCCAGGTAAAATCCGTCTACCCAGGTATTCGCTGCCCGAATTCCCGTTCCCGGGTAGAAATAAAACCAGTTTCCGTCCACCGGATACCATCCTTCCACCCGTGCACCGTCCTCATTCATATAATAAATATTTCCGTCGGCAATTACCCAGTTTTTCTTCACCAGCATACCTTCAAAGGCATCCGGTGTAGGATTCAGATAGTAATAGGCATTCCCGGATCTCACCCAGCCGGTCAGCATCGCACCGCTTTCATCCAGGTAATAGGACTGGCCGTTGCGCACCTGCCAGCCGGTCAGCATCCATCCGTTCGCATCGAATAAGTACCACTTTCCCTCCCAGGCCAGCCACTCATCCTTGGGACAGGTTCCGTCCGGATAGCGGAAAAACCATAAATTCCCGCTTTTATTCCAGCCCACGTTCAGCATACCGCCGGACGGGGTAGTGTCTGGATTCTGCATATTTCCATCGGACACATCTTCCTGCGCCAGATAAATTTCATCCGAACTTACCCATTCGCTTCTCTTCCCGTACTTCTCTTCATCGGCATTCTTGGGAATCACACGAACCCGGAAGCTATAGCTCCCTGCCTTGGTCATATAGGGATAAAAATTATAGCTGGTTCCCGTCGTTTCCGCCTTATGAACCTGCGAATTTCCGCGGTAAAGCGCTACCTCATACCTATAGGAATCATCTGCGCCGGAAAGCCGCCATCTTGCCCTTCCGTAGCCGCCGCTGTTCCAGAAGACCTCGTCCGGTGCCTCAAACTGCCCCTTAATCGGGCTTAACTCCAGGGTGACAATCAGCTTTCGATTGCTGATGGAAGCAGAAATAAAGGTTCCTCCGCTAATTTTAACATTGCTGGAGTAATAGCCGCCCTTAAACCTGCGCTCCTCATAGTCCGAAGCTTCCAGCCACACCTTCATCCTCGGCTTGTCGCCGACCTTTAATTCCTTGTTCTTCGATGTGACCCACTCCGCCTTTTCAATCCCGTAATAACTGCTGGTCGAATATACGAAAGCAGCATCGGAACTGTCCTTATCACCGATAACAATATCCGGCAGGGTATCTCCCACCTCAATATCATTCATCCCCACACGTAAATTTACGGAACTAATCGTAGATGCTCCATACACGGTTGCTGCACCGCTAAATGTCATTAAAAGACAAAGCGTCAACAGCCCACTCAGGATTTTTCTTACCCTTTTCATCATCTTCCCTCCATGTTATGCCAGAGTGCTCTCCTGATTATGTTTTTGTCAAGTCTGCACAATTTACGATTCTTGGTATTGCTTTATTTAGCTATATTATAGTCAACCAACCGCCCGATCGTCAACTTACAATATTCTGTCATTTCCTTACAGAGAACAAAAGGAGTTATTAAATTTGCCGTGATGCATCTGTTATTCATTTCCAATAAAAAACTGCCCTGCTTATCCACTCGTTAAGCAAGACAGTTTTTTCTGCAATATTCTTATCCGGTAAAGGCAATCGTTCTTCCCTAAACCGAATATAAAACTCTGTTTCTTTATACCAGTTCCAGCAATACTTCCATCGCTGCATCGCCCTTACGCGGCCCAATTTTTACGATTCTGGTATAGCCGCCGTTGCGGGAAACATACTTCGGTGCAATCTCGTCGAACAGCTTTGCCACAAGATCTACTTCCTTTGTATTTTTCTTCTTTCCAGCCGCTGCTGCCGGAACCTCGGTAACGCCGTAAAGCACCTTTAACATCTGGCGGCGGGCATGAAGGCGGGAAGCGTTATCCTTCTTGATTTCCTTCTCTACTTCGTCAAAAACGGTTACTTTCTTGCCGTCTACGACTTCCTTGACTCTCTTGCCGTCCTTGTCCCTGCGCGGAACCTTTGCGGTTACTTTTACGGTTTCATAGTTGTCTTTTTCTCTTACTGCCATGGCAATTAAGCCCTCAGCAACCTTGCGGATTTCCTTTGCTCTGGTTTCTGTGGTTCTGATCTTTCCATGATAAAGTAAAGCCGTTACCTGGCTTCTGATTAATGCTTTTCTCTGGGAAGAAGTTCTTCCTAATTTTCTATATCCAGCCATAATTTATTCCTCCATTTCCTGTTTCAGGCATTTGTCTTATACGATAAAACCGCCTGCCTTACATCGTTGATGATAACATGGAGAGGGTGCCGCGCCCTTTGGTCTTACCGGCACCGTCTTCCAAACAGCCGAACTACCCGTCCACGCATCATCGGGCTTACTGGCCGGGCAGATTACTAACTTTTCCTGCTTTGTATCCCCTGCTTTCACGAACGTTTAAGCACCGTAATCAGGCAAAGGATTATTCGTCACTGGGATTTAACTGCAGACCCAGTTCTTTCAGCTTGTTTAATACCTCTTCCAAAGACTTGCGGCCTAAGTTTCGTACCTTCATCATATCCTCGGAAGTTCTGTTGCAAAGTTCTTCCACAGTATTAATGCCGGCCCTCTTTAAGCAGTTATACGAACGAACGGAAAGTTCCAGTTCGTCGATATTCATCTCCAGAACCTTTTCCTTCTCGTTATCTTCCTTCTCCACCATAACCTCTGCGGTCTTGGCGTTCTCCGAAAGATCGATGAACAGGTTCAAATGCTCGCTTAATACCTTGGCTGCCAGGCTGACGGCCTCGTCGGGCGCTAAGGTACCATTGGTGAATACATCCAGCGTCAGCTTATCGTAATCGGTAACCTGGCCCACACGGGTATTCTCCACAATCATGTTTACGCGCTCAACCGGAGTGTAGATGGAGTCCACGGCAATCACGCCAATCGGAAGCTCCTCACTCTTATTCTTGTCCGCGCTCACATAGCCCCTGCCCTTGGTGATGGTCAGCTCCATATAGAACTTGCTGTCCGCTCCGCCGCTTACGGTAGCGATAGTCTGGTCGGGATTCATAATCTCGATATCGGCATCTGCCTGGATATCTGCACCGGTGATCACACCGTCCCCTTCAAATTCAATATAGGCAATCTTTGGTTCACTGGTATCGCTGCTGTTTTTTATGGATAAGCTTTTGATGTTCATAATGATTTCTGTTACATCCTCTTTTACGCCGGGAATGGAACTGAACTCATGCAGAACGCCGTCGATTTTCACCTGGCTGACTGCTGCACCCGGTAAGGAAGAAAGCATTATTCTCCTGAGGGAATTACCCAAGGTGGTGCCATAGCCTCTTTCCAAGGGTTCAACTACAAACTTTCCGTACTTCTTATCTTCTGAAATTTCTGCAATTTCAATGTTTGGTTTTTCAAAATCGAACACGAATAGCCCCTCCTTTTAGGGTGAATCATCAAAGCTTAATTATTTGGAGTACAACTCGACGATAAGCATCTCATTTACCGGAACGTCAATCTCGTCCCTGGTCGGCATCTCCTTTACTACTCCTCTTAAATTCTCCTGCTCTGCCTCTAACCAAGCCGGAACCATGCGGCCGCCGGTTACTTCCAGGATATCCTTATAGCGCTGTGCGGACTTGCTCTTCTCGCGAACTTCGATCACATCGCCAGCCTTAACTAAATAAGAAGGAATATTGACACGCTTGCCGTTCACCAAAATATGCTTGTGGTCAACGATCTGTCTTGCCTCTTTTCTGGTGCGGGCAAAACCCAAACGGTAAACCACGTTATCCAGTCTGGTTTCCAGTAAGATCATCAGGTTTGGACCAGCCATACCTTCCATCTTCTCTGCCTTTGCATAGTAGTTGCGGAAAGGCTTCTCTAATACGCCGTAGATGAATTTTGCTTTCTGCTTTTCTCTCAGCTGTAAGCCGTACTCGCTTACCTTCCTGTTTGCTCTCTTTAACTCTCTGTTGGACTTTTTATCAATTCCTAAATAGATGGGGTCCAGACCTAAGGATCTACATCTTTTAAGAACAGGAACTCTATCAACTGCCACTTTCTCTTACCTCCTGATTCGACTAGACTCTTCTGCGCTTTGGTGGACGGCATCCGTTATGGGGAACCGGGGTTACGTCCTTGATGCTGGTTACCTCCAGACCACAGGCCTGCAATGCACGGATTGCTGCCTCACGTCCTGAACCTGGACCCTTTACCATAACGTCTACGGATTTCAATCCATGGATAAGAGCTGCCTTTGTTGCAGTTTCTGCCGCCATCTGAGCCGCATATGGAGTAGATTTTCTTGAACCTCTAAATCCCAGACCACCAGCACTTGCCCAAGATAATGCATTACCCTGTGCATCCGTCAATGTTACAATGGTATTATTAAAAGATGACTGGATATGTGCTTGTCCGCGTTCAACGTTTTTCTTTACACGCTTTTTTGTCACTTTCTTAGCAGTGGACACTTTCTTAGCCATTTTAAACTAACCTACTTTCTCATTTTTCTGAATCGTTTTTCCTGTTTTTAAAACATATAAATCCGATTCGTGTTCTTAGTTACCTTACTTACGCTTTACTTCTTTTGTCAATGCTTATTTCTTCTTATTGGCAACGGTCTTTCTCGGGCCTTTGCGGGTTCTTGCATTCGTCTTGGTTTTCTGACCGCGAACGGGCAGACTCTTTCTGTGACGGATACCGCGGTAGCAGCCGATTTCCTGTAATCTCTTGATATTTAACGCGATCTCTCTGCGCAAATCACCTTCAACCATCTGGGTATCAGCAATTACAGCTGCCAGCTTTCTTACTTCATCATCGGTTAAATCCTTAACGCGGGTATCGGGATTTACACCAGCTTCCTTGAGAATACGGTTGGAACTTGATCTACCGATTCCGTAGATGTAAGTTAATCCGATCTCGACACGTTTTTCTCTCGGCAAATCAACGCCTGCAATACGAGCCATCGTTATACTCCTCCTAAAATTTTTTAACCTTGTCTTTGTTTATGCTTCGGATTTTCGCAAATTACTCTGATACTGCCTTTTCTCTTTATGATTTTGCATTTTTCGCAAATCGGCTTTACAGAACTTCTAACCTTCACAGTAATTCTCCTTTCTACTGACCAACAAAGTTGCTATAACATTTTACCAGAAACTTTCAGAAAATGCAAGCATTTTTTTCGGCCAGGTTTACTGTTTATTTATCTCTCCAGATAATTCTGCCCTTGGATAAGTCATAGGGGGACATTTCTAATGTTACCTTATCTCCCGGCAGGATACGGATATAGTTCATGCGGAGTTTTCCGCTGATGTGGGCCAGTACCTGATGACCATTTTCCAACTCTACCTGAAACATTGCATTCGGCAGTTTTTCCACTACCGTTCCTTCAATTTCAATTACATCTGCCTTCGACATTCCTTCTTCTTCCTCCTTACCGCAATACGGTGTCTGCTTCCTTCAGGATTTTTCGGATTTCTTCATCCCTTAACGTTTCGTTTCGGGAAAGCCTTTCTTTCAGTTTCGGATTCCCAAAATTCTGCAGCTGCACATGTTTTTTCTTTTTCCTCTTGGGCCTGTCGGCGGTTCTGTATTTTCCGTCCGCCAGACTAACATATTCGCCCCCGGCCTCCAATATGATATAAAGACGGCCTTTATCCCGGCCTGCCAGGCTTCTGGCAAGCTGTCCCGGCTCAACATTTACCATGGCTATCCGTCCTTTCCCGTTTCATCCCACACGGACAGTATCTCCGGTTCTCCTTGCGTGATTAAAATAGTGTTTTCATAATGGGCAGAAAGAGAGCCGTCCTCGGTTACAACCGTCCAATCATCGTCCAGCCAGACAACATCACAGCGCCCTTCATTAATCATAGGCTCGATTGCCAGCGTCATCCCGGGCCGAAGCAAAATTCCCCTTCGCTTCTGCTTATAATTGGGTATTTCCGGATCTTCATGGAGATGGGAGCCAATCCCGTGTCCGACCAGATCCCGGACTACGCCGTAGCCAAAACGCTCTGCATAAGCCTGTATTGCGGAAGAGATGTCATTAAGATGATTGCCAGCTTTTGCAAACTTAATCCCTTCAAAAAAACTTTGTCTTGTCACTTCCATTAATTTTTTTGCTTCTTTAGAAACTTCACCTACCGCATGGGTTCGGGCGGCATCCGAGTGATAGCCTTTATAAATCAGGCCGGCATCCAGGCTGACGATATCGCCGTCCTGAAGAATATGCCTGCGGTTGGGAATCCCGTGCACCACCTCATCATTGACCGACACGCAGATGGCCGCCGGATAACCGTTATAATTTTTAAAGGAAGGAATACACCCGTAACTTCGGATAAGCTTTTCTCCCAGACGATCCACATCGTAAGTGGATATCCCGGGCTTTATTGCTTCTTTCAGTGCTCCGTGGACGCGGGCAAGTATCTTGCCCGCCTCCCGCATTAATGCAATTTCTCTTTCCGATTTAATGGATACCATAAGCCTATGCTCCTAAAACTGCCACAATATCCTGGAATACTTTTTCCAAATTCTGGGTTCCGTCTACTTCAACCAGAACGCCTTCTTTTTTATAATAGTCAATCAGAGGCTGGGTCTGGTCATGGTAAACCAAAAGACGGTTCTTTACGGTTTCCGGCTTATCGTCATCCCGAAGAATCAGCTTCTCGCCGCAGGTATCACAGATATCCTCGCTCTTTGGTGCATTGTACACAACATGGTACGTAGCGCCACAGCCCACGCAGGCTCTTCTTCCGGACATCCGGTTAATAATGTTATCATCCGGAACATCCACATTTACCGCGTAATCGATCTTTTCGCCTCTCTCCTTTAATGCAGCCGTCAGGCTCTCTGCCTGAGGAATCGTCCTTGGAAAGCCGTCCAGCACATAGCCGTTCTTGCTGTCGTCCTGGGAAATACGGTCTAACAGCATACCGATGGTTACTTCGTCCGGAACAAGCTGCCCCTGATCCATAAAGGATTTGGCTTTCATTCCCAGTTCTGTTCCGGCCTTAATATTTGCCCGGAAAATATCGCCCGTGGAAATATGGGGAATCTGATACTTCTCGGCAATCTTTTTTGCCTGTGTACCCTTGCCTGCACCTGGTGCGCCTAACATGATAAGCTTCATTTCTTCTTCCTCCTTTATACTCCTTTATACTCTAAAAGCACTCTCCTTATAGAGAGTGCTTTCTGCTCAGCCCAATTACAGACTAATCGTTTAAAAATCCTCTGTAATTTCGTACAAGCATCTTGGACTCAATGGATTTAATGGTTTCCAGAATTACACTGACAATAATAATCAGCGAAGTACCGGAAAAAGAAATTCTTGTGATACTGAACATTCCGGAAAAAGCAATCGGCAGAATCGCTACGACGGTCAGACCAACTGCACCAATAAATACAATGTAGTTCAAAATTTTATTCAGATAATCGGAAGTAGGCTTACCCGGACGGATACCCGGTATAAAACCGCCCTGCTTCTTCATATTATTGGCAATCTCCAACGGATTAAAGGTAATCGAAGTATAAAAATAGGCGAATAAAATCAACAGCACAATATAGATTACCAAACCAATGGAATACACCGGTCGTTCCGGTACAAGCCAGTTGGAAGAACTGAGCACCATTAAAATCTTTCCGCCGATGGTACTGTAGTCAACATTAAGAAACTGTCCGATGATTACAGGGAAGGACATAATGGAAGAGGCAAAAATAACAGGCATAACACCGGAGGTATTTACCTTTAACGGAATATGCGAAGACTGTCCGCCAACCATCTTTCGCCCCTGCATCTTCTTTGAATACTGTACCGGGATTCTCCGCTCTGCATCATTTAAGATAATTACATAGACAACCATAGCAAAGATGATTGCTGCAATGATAATCACAGAAACAGCAGCCACCGGAACCTTCTTCCCGCGGATAAAGCGGGTAAACAAGGTAACACCGTCATTCGGAACGCTGGAAATGATGTTAAACAGAAGAACGATGGAAATTCCATTTCCTACGCCGTGCTCGGTGATCTGCTCACCGCACCACATAAGAAATGCGCTTCCTGCGGTCATCGAACAAATTGCCACGATAATGCTCCAGGCATTATAATCAATTAAGAATCCCTGGCGGCCAAAACCAATAGCCATCGCCGAGGACTGCAAAAGGGCCAGGGCTACGGTAACATAACGGGTGTACTCTAAAATCTTCCGTCTTCCGTCCTCTCCGTCTTTCTGCATCTCTTCCAGCTTAGGAATTGCAATCGTCAATAACTGCATAATAATGGAAGACGTGATATACGGCGTAATGCTCAGCGCCAATACCGACATATTCTCGAAAGAACTTCCGGTAACCGCGTTTAGGAATCCCAGGGCGTCCCCCGCCTGGTCAAAGAACCGCTTTAAATAGGTCGGGTCTACACCGGGCGTAGGAAGCTGGGAACCAAACCGAATCACGACTAACATCATGAAAGTGTAAAGGATACCCTTGCGGATTTCCTTTACCTTAAATGCGTTACGAATCGTTTGAAACATATTAGATCACCTCGCAGGTTCCACCTAAAGCCTCAATCTTAGTCTTTGCGCCCTCGCTGAAGGCATGAACCTTAACTGTCAGCTTCTTGGTTAATTCTCCATTACCCAAAATCTTAACACCATCATAGACGTTTTTAATGATTCCATTTTCCAGAAGGGTTTCCACCGTTACTACGGAATCATTATCAAATCTTTCCAGTACGCTGACATTAACACCGACAATGGTTTTGGAATTGCGATTGGTAAAGCCTCTCTTCGGCAGACGGCGGTATAACGGCATCTGTCCGCCTTCAAAGCCTACTCTTGGTGCGCCGGAACGAGCCTTCTGGCCTTTATGTCCCTTGCCAGCCGTCTTTCCGTTTCCAGAAGCATGACCACGGCCTCTGCGGAAGTTTGCGCTGTGCTTAGAACCTTCTGCCGGTCTTAAATTCGATAATTCCATATCTGCACCTCCTATCCTTAGATTTCTTCCACTTTTACTAAATGACGAACATTCTGAATCATCCCACGAACCGCTCCGTTGTCCGGTAATTCAACGGTCTTGTGAAGCTTTCTTAATCCCAATGCCTCTACAGTTGCTCTCTGCTTTGGAATCGCTCCGATAGGGGATTTTACTAATGTAATTTTTAACTTTTCTGCCATTGTTTCATCCTCCTATTAGTTTAAGATTTCTTCTACCGCTTTACCGCGCAATCTTGCAACTTCATCCGGGGTCTTTAAGGAAGTAAGGCCCTGAATCGTAGCCAATACTACATTCGTCTTATTATTGGAACCTAAGGACTTTGTACGGATATTTTTAATTCCAGCAAGTTCAACTACGGCACGAACCGGGCCGCCGGCGATGATACCGGTACCTTCCGGTGCTCTCTTCAGCAGAACGTTAGCGCTGCCGAACTTTCCGAAGAAATCATGAGGAATACTGTTGTTGTCATCCATAGGAATCGTTACCAGGTTCTTGGTCGCTGCCTCTTTTCCTTTACGGATTGCCTCAGGAACCTCGCCTGCCTTACCTAAACCTGCGCCAACGTGACCATTGCCGTCACCAACTACTACCAGAGCGGAAAATCTCATGGTACGTCCACCTTTTACGGTCTTGCTGACTCTTTTGATTGCCACAACTCTGTCAGTAAGTTCTAACTGACTGGCATCAATAATTGTACGCTTCATGCTTGTTCTCCTCTCTTTTAGAATTTCAGACCAGCCTCACGGGCTGCATCTGCTAACGCCTGAACTTTTCCATGGTAAAGGAAGCCGCCTCTGTCGAATACCACTTCCTCAATTCCCTTTTCTAATGCTCTCTTGGCAATTACCGTGCCCACATGTGCTGCTGCTGCCACATCGTTGGTTTTCTCCAACTCGCCGCTTACGGCTTTCTCTACTGTAGATGCAGCCACTAAAGTATGTCCAACGGAATCGTCAATAATTTGAGCATACATATGATTATTGCTTCTAAACACTGCCAGACGCGGTCTTTGTGCAGTACCTGCAAAACGATTGCGCTGTCTTGTGTGCTTTTTAACACGAACTTCGCTTCTTGACTGTTTGCTAATCATCTTTACACTCTCCTTAATTATTTCTTACCGGTCTTACCAACCTTGCGGCGGATAACTTCATCAGCATACTTGATACCCTTGCCCTTATATGGCTCAGGACGTCTTTTATCTCTGATTTCCGCAGCATACTGGCCTACTTTTTCCTTGCTGATACCCTTTACGATAATCTTGTTCTGCCCCTCTAATACGGTTTCAATCCCTTCCGGATCAACCATATCAACCTGGTGAGAGTAACCCAGGTTCAGGGTCAGGGTCTTACCCTGCTTTGCCGCACGATAACCAACACCGTTTACCTCTAACACCTTCTGGAAGCCATCGGTAACGCCGATAACCATGTTGTGGATCAGGGTTCTGGTCAGGCCGTGTAAAGATTTCATTCTCTTTAAATCATTTGGTCTGGTAACGATAATATGACCGTCCTTCTGCTCAATGGTCATCTCTGTCGGAAGTTCTCTTTCCAAAGTTCCCTTCGGGCCTTTTACCGTCACTTTATTATTCTCTGCAATCGTAACCGTAACTCCGGCCGGAACTGCAACTGGCATCTTTCCAATACGTGACATGCCTATTTCCTCCTACTTAAATTTTCGGAAAACCCGTGTGCGGGTTTTCTGTTTTCAGTTTTTCTAAATGTTCACTCAACTAAGTTCGTCTTTCGCCTGCGGCTCGGACGCACTAAGGTTCGTGAACGGCCTCGCACTAAACTCTGTTGATACTCTCCGCTTCGCTTCGAGTATCCGCTTTCTCACTAGGCTCGAAAAAACCTCACCAAGTGTTCAATGCGTCGTTAAGTGCTTCCGGCCTACCAAACAAAAGCCAGTACTTCGCCGCCTACGCCTAACTGACGTGCCTGCTTATCGGTAATTACGCCCTGGTTGGTAGAGATGATGGCAACGCCCAGGCCGCCCAATACCTTCGGCAGTTCTTCCTTGTTTGCATATACACGCAGGCCGGGCTTAGAGATTCTCTTAATGCCGGAGATAATCTTCTCGTTTTTATCTTTACCGTATTTCAGAGTGATGCGGATAATATTAAATCCGCCGTCCTCTACGATATCATATTTCTTAATATAACCTTCCTTAACCAGGATGTCGGCAATCGCCAGCTTCATCTTGGAAGAAGGTACATCTACTGTATCATGCTTTGCAGTATTGGCATTACGGATTCTTGTAAGCATATCTGCAATCGGATCACTCATAGTCATAGTGGGTGTGTCCTCCTTTTCTTTGTTCTCTCCAAAACTCTATTTTCTGACTGGGGCTGCACTCTTTAAGTTATCGGCCCCGCAACATGTTCGCTCAACTAAGTTCAGCTTTCGCCTGCGGCTCGGCTTCACTAAGGTTCGCGAACGACCTCGCACTAAACTCGAAAAGACCTCGTTAAGTGCTTCCGGTCACCAGCTTGCCTTCTTCACTCCCGGAATCTGACCCTTATATGCCAGTTCACGGAAGCAGATACGGCATACGCCATACTTTCTTAAATAAGCGTGCGGACGACCGCAGATTCTGCAACGGTTATACTGTCTGGTAGAGAACTTAGCAGGACGCTGCTGCTTAATCTTCATTGAAGTCTTAGCCATGGAATCAATCCTCCTAATTATTTAGCAAATGGCATATTAAATAATGTCAAAAGTTCACGGGCTTCTTCATCGGTCTTTGCGGTAGTTACGAATACAACATCCATACCTCTTACCTTATCGATCTTATCGTACTCGATTTCCGGGAAGATCAGCTGCTCTTTAATACCAAGTGCGTAGTTTCCTCTTCCGTCAAATGCGTTCGGGTTTACACCGCGGAAGTCACGTACACGGGGCAGAGCCAGGTTGATTAAACGATCCGCAAACTCATACATTCTCTCGCCGCGAAGCGTTACCTTGCAGCCGATAGCCATGCCTTCACGAATCTTAAAGTTTGCTACAGACTTCTTTGCCTTGGTCGTTACTGCCTTCTGACCGGAGATAATTTCCAAATCTCTTACCGCAGAATCCAGAACCTTGGCATTTTCCTTTGCTTCACCAACGCCCATGTTGATGACAATTTTATCAAGCTTCGGCACTTCCATAATATTCTTATATCCGAACTTCTTCATCATTGCGCTGACGATTTCGTTCTGATAGGTTTCTTTTAATCTAGCCAATTTAACGTTCCTCCTCTCTGCAATTAGTCAATTACCTTGCCGGTTGCCTTGGCAACGCGGACCTTCTTGCCGTCCTTTACTTCAAAGCCCACGCGGGTTGCTTTTCCGTCAACGACCAGCATTACATTAGAAATGTCAATCGGAGCTTCCTTCGAGATAATTCCGCCCTGAGGATTGCCTGCGCTTGGTTTCGCGTGCTTCGTCACCATATTGCAGCCTTCCACTAAAATCTTCCCGGTCTTAGAATCTACATGAAGGACTTTTCCCTGCTTATCTTTATCTTTTCCTGCGATTACTTTTACTAAATCGTCTTTTTTGATCTTATGCACAGTGGATACCCCCTTATAATACTTCTGGAGCCAGGGAAACAATCTTCATAAACTGCTTCTCTCTAAGCTCTCTTGCTACCGGCCCAAAGATACGAGTTCCTCTTGGGGTCTTATCGTCCTTGATGATAACGGCTGCGTTCTCATCAAAGCGGATATAAGAACCATCTTTTCTGTGGGCACCTTTTACGGTACGAACGACAACCGCTTTTACTACATCGCCCTTCTTTACAACGCCGCCTGGTGTTGCATCTTTAACGGAAGCAACGATGATGTCGCCGATATTGGCATATCTTCTGGTTGAACCGCCCATAACACGGATGCACAGGAGTTCCTTTGCACCGGTATTGTCGGCAACCTTTAATCTGGTTTCCTGCTGGATCATACCTGATACTCCTTCCTGAATTAATTATCTGGCTTTCTCGATAATCTCAACCAATCTCCATCTCTTATCTTTGGAAAGAGGTCTGGTTTCCATTACTTTAACGGTATCGCCAATGCCACATTCATTCTTCTCGTCATGGGCCTTTAATTTATAGGTTTTCTTTACGATTTTACCAATCAAGGGATGCTTTACATGGTCTTCGATAGCAACGACAATGGTTTTATCCATCTTGTCGCTAACAACTTTACCGGTACGCACTTTTCTTAAATTTCTTTCCACGGTAAATGTTCTCCTTTCCCAATTTAAGCCAGCTTCGTTTTCTCAGCGATAACAGTCTGAATCCTGGCAATGTTCTTGCGAACCTCTTTGATTCTGCTGGTGTTATCTAACTGGTTGGTTGCATTCTGGAATCTTAAATTAAACAGTTCCTTCTTAGCTGCTACTAATTCTTCATTTAACTCCACCGGAGATTTTGCCTTTAAATTCTCAACATATTTATTCGTTTTCACTGTTATCACCGCCTTCTAAATCTGCTTTAGAAGCAATCTTGCACTTGCAGGGCAACTTGTGCATAGCAAGACGCAACGCTTCACGAGCTGTTTCTTCTGGTACGCCAGCGATCTCAAACATAACACGGCCTGGCTTAACAACTGCTACCCAGTACTCTAAGGAACCTTTACCGGAACCCATACGGGTTTCTGCGGGCTTTGCTGTTACCGGCTTATCCGGGAAAATCTTAATCCAAACTTTACCGCCACGCTTAATAAAACGAGTCATCGCCACACGGGCTGCCTCAATCTGGTTGGACTTAATCCAACATGGCTCCATAGCGACTAAACCATATTCACCGTTGGAAATCTTATTTCCTCTAAGTGCCTTTCCAGCCATGCTTCCACGGAACTGTTTACGACGCTTAACTCTCTTAGGCATTAACATTATTTATCGCTCCCTTCCTTATTTCCCTTAGTAGGAAGTACTTCGCCCTTGTAAACCCATACCTTAACGCCAACCTTGCCGTAAGTGGTATCGGCCTCAGCGAAACCATAGTCAATATCAGCTCTTAATGTCTGCAGCGGAATGGTTCCCTCGCTGTAGAACTCGGTACGTGCCATATCTGCGCCGCCAAGACGTCCGGCAACGGCGGTCTTGATACCCTTAACGCCTGCCTTCATAGAACGGCTCATCGTGGACTTCATCGCACGGCGGAAGGAAACACGGTTCTCTAACTGCTGTGCAATGGACTCAGCAACCAGCTGTGCATCGCGATCCGGTCTTTTGATTTCTTTGATGTCAATGAAAACCTTCTTTGCGGTCAGCTTCTGCACTTCAACCTTTAACTTCTCAATCTCTGCGCCGCCCTTGCCGATAACCTGGCCTGGCTTTGCGGTGTAAATTATAATCTTAACTCTATCTGATGCACGCTCGATTTCAATTTTGGAAACGCCGGCATTCGATAATCTTTTTTTCAGAAACTTTCTGATGTCATGATCCTCGATCAGGCAGTCAGCAAAATCAGCTTCTGCATACCATTTGGAATCCCAGTCTTTAATAATGCCGACTCTTAAACCGTGCGGATTAACTTTCTGTCCCATGCTCTGCCTCCTCCTTATCTCTCATTCAGCACAATGGTAATATGGCTCATTCTCTTCTCGATGCGATAAGCGCGTCCCTGTGCTCTTGGGTGAATCCTCTTCATGGTCGGTCCCTTATTTGCGTAGCACTCCTCAACAAATAAGTTCTCTCTGCTCATGTTGTTATTATTCTCTGCATTGGCAATCGCAGACTCTAATAACTTCTTGATTAAGCTGGATGCATACCTTGGGTTGTATGTTACGATAGCAAGTGCGGTATTTACGTCCTTGCCTCTGATGGCATCTAAAACGAAACATGCTTTCTGAACCGAAACCCGTGCGTAAGATAACTTTGCGCTTGGCCGGGTGTCCTTATTCGCATTTCTTTCTCTCTTAATTTGGGATCTATGTCCTTTAGCCATGGATAAAAACCTCCTTTCAAAACGACTGATTATCTGGATTTCTTCTCGTCTTTACCGTGTCCGCGGAATGTTCTGGTGGCAACGAACTCGCCCAGTTTATGACCTACCATATCTTCGGTAATATAAACCGGAACGTGCTTTCTTCCATCATGAACGGCGATTGTATGACCAACCATCTGCGGGAAGATCGTGGAACGGCGGGACCAGGTCTTAATTACCTGCTTACTCCCGGAAGCGTTCATTGCATCGATCTTTTTCAGTAAATGAGCATCAGCAAATGGTCCTTTTTTTAATGAACGACTCATAAGTTCAAACCTCCTTAATTACTTTAATGTTCTACCGTCGCGTCTTCTTACAATTAACTTGTTCGACTGCTTGTTTTTCTTTCTGGTCTTTAAGCCGAGTGCCGGTTTGCCCCAAGGTGTGCTAGGACCTGGACGGCCGATACCCGTCTTGCCTTCACCACCGCCGTGCGGATGGTCGTTGGGGTTCATAACAGAACCGCGGACGGTAGGTCTGATACCCATGTGACGTTTTCTGCCGGCCTTACCGATGTTAATCAGTGCATGATCGCCGTTTCCAACTACGCCGATGGTTGCGCGGCAGATAATCGGAACCATTCTCATTTCGCCGGAAGGAAGTCTTAATGTGGCATATTTGCCTTCCTTAGCCATTAACTGAGCAGAGTTGCCAGCGGAACGAACCAGCTGACCGCCCTTGCCCGGATATAACTCAATATTGTGAATCTCTGTACCTACAGGAATCTGTGCCAGCGGCAGGCAGTTTCCAATCTTTGCCTCTGCGGTTTCGCCGTTCATTACCTTCATGCCTACGGTTAAACCTGCCGGAGCCAGAATATAGGACTTCTCGCCGTCTGCATAGCAGATTAAAGCGATATTTGCGGTACGGTTCGGATCGTACTCGATAGCCTTAACGACTGCCGGAACACCATCCTTGTGATTTCTCTTAAAATCAACCAATCTGTATTTTCTTCTGCTGCCGCCTCCATGATGTCTGACGGTAATCTTACCCTGATTGTTACGACCTGCATTCTTATTTAAGGAAACTACCAGAGATTTCTCTGGAGTAGACTTGGTAATTTCTGCAAAATCAGAACTGGTCATGTGTCTTCTTGAAGGTGTATATGGATTATACTTCTTAATTCCCATGACATTTACTCCTTTTCATTCTTTATCACGATTACTGGTTTTTATTCATCGTATAGGTGCCCATACGTCAGCGGGCTTATTCTGTTGCTGCGGCTTCACACCAATTGTTCAATGCCTGCCTACAGCCCCTCAAAAATCTCAATATCTTTACTGTCGTCAGTTAATTTCACAATCGCTTTCTTGGTCTTGGCGGTCTTTCCGAAGGTCATGCCTCTTCTCTTGGTCTTGCCTTCTAAGTTCATGGTGTTTACCGAAGCAACCTTGGTTCCCGGAAACATCTTTTCAACCGCTTCTTTAATCATGCACTTGTTGGCTTCGGGGTGTACCAGGAAGGTATACTTCTTATCAGCCATAGCGTTCATGCTCTTTTCGGTAATCACCGGCTTCTGGATTACGTCGTAGTACTTAATATCTGCCATTATGCGTACACCTCCTCGATGGTTGCAACGGCTGCCTTGGTGGTCACTACGGTGTTATACTTTAAGATATCGTATACATTCATGGTTCCTACCGAAGCAGTCTTTACATCAGCAATGTTTCTTGCGGATAATACAACGTTCTGGTCATTATCGTTTAAGATAACCAGGGCCTTTCCAACTTTTAAGTTATCTAAAACGGCTTTAAACTTCTTGGTCTTAATCTCATCCATCTTCAGTTCGTCAACAACGATGAACTTGTTCTCCTGAACACGGCTGGAAAGTGCAGACTTTAATGCTGCTCTCTTCTCCTTCTTGTTCAGACGGATGGTGTAATCTCTTGGGGTAGGCGCGAACACTACGCCGCCGCCTGTCCACTGCGGCGCTCTGGTTGAACCCTGTCTTGCATGACCGGTTCCCTTCTGCCGCCATGGCTTTCTTCCGCCGCCGGATACTTCGGAGCGGGTCTTTGCCTTCTGCGTTCCCTGACGCTTATTTGCAAGCTGGGCAACAACTGCCAGATGCACGAGATGTTCATTCACCTCTACACCAAATACAGCATCGTTCAGTTCTAATGTGCCAACTTCTTTGCCTTCCATATTAAAAACAGATACGTTTGCCATCTGTGTGATCCTCCTTTCCGATAAAAAGCTTACTTAGAAACTTTCACGGTTTCTTTAATGGTTACTAAAGACTTCTTCGGCCCTGGTACAGCGCCCTTAACCAGAATCAGGTTATTCTCGGCATCTACCTTAACCACCTCAAGATTCTGAATCGTCACCTGTACGTTACCCATGTGTCCGGGCATTCCCTTACCCTTGAATACGCGGCCTGGGGTGGTAGCCGAACCGTTGGAACCCTGATGGCGGTGGAACTTGGAACCATGGGTCATCGGTCCTCTGGACTGGCCTAATCTCTTGATTGCGCCCTGGAAACCTTTACCTTTGGAGATTGCAGTTGCATCAATCTTATCGCCTGCTGCGAATACATCCGCCTTGATTTCATCCTTTACCGAATACTCTTCAGCATTCTCAAAGCGGAATTCCCGGATATATCTCTTGTAGGAAACACCGGCCTTGTCAAAATGGCCTTTTACCGGCTTATTCACCAGTTTCTCTCTCTTATCTACAAAGCCGACCTGAACAGCCTTGTAGCCGTCGTTCTCTACTGTCTTTACCTGCGTTACCACACAGGGTCCAGCCTGAAGAACGGTTACGGGAGTTAATACGCCTTCATCGGAGAAGATCTGGGTCATACCGACCTTCGTCGCTAAAATCGCTTTCTTCATTCAATTTACCTCCTGTTCTCTCGATGTCCAAACTGCGAAAGCAGATTTAACACCGCATAGCTTCTACAGCGGAACGCTGATTTGCGTTCATCCTAGAGCAGTCTAATACAGGTTGGTTGGAACACTATATTAAAACCATTCTGGATTTTTTCTTGTTGAACAATTTGAACAATGTCTTATTTGTTCTTCATTTTAATGTCGATATACACACCGGCCGGCATCTCTAACTTGGACAGTGCATCTACTGTCTTCTGGCTCGGGGTGATAATATCAATCAGTCTTTTATGAGTTCTCTGCTCGAACTGCTCGCGGGAATCTTTGTATTTATGCACTGCACGAAGAATCGTAACTACTTCCTTCTTTGTGGGCAGCGGCACCGGTCCGCTCACCTGTGATCCCGTCTTTTTTACTGTTTCGATGATTTTTCCGGCAGACTGGTCAACCAGCTGATGATCGTATGCCTTCAATGTGATTCTCATAACTTGACTTGCCATAAAAAAAGTCGCCTCCTTTTCGCACTTTTACGAAGTACGACAAGCGGTGACTGTACACGTTTCCGTGTGTGTCCTGCGGACTCACACTTGTTACTGCGGTTTTATCCTGCAGCTGTTTAATTGGTACAGTGACTTGTCGCCAGTTTCCTAACTTGACATTCGCTCCACGGAAAACCTGCCTAATCTTTAAGCAGCAACCTCTCGCTTCATCGCTATCATGCCACAGCATTTCAAATCATAGCATAGATTTCCTGATTATGCAAGCATTTTTTTGAAGAATTTTCCGAGAATTTTCCGAGTTTTCCGAGTAACGATTTCCTTTGACAAAAAAAACCGAAAAAATAAGCGGCAGTATGTCACACCTTCCCTGTGCAACATCTGCCGCTTATTCTAAGCTTCAGCACCCCCTGCTGTCAGCAAATCAATATGGATAGTATTATGGCGGTATTATCAGAACCACCAGTTTGTCACATTCAGCGTCATCGTATGCCCTACGCTGATCATCGTAAACACCAGTGCATTAATCGTCGCACCCAGATATATCTTCCCTGTCTGGAGATACATCTTCCTTGCAAAAACCGTACAGACGCTCTGTACAATAAAGAAGCTCCAGGTCTGCATCACGCGGGCGCTGTTTAGCGGAACCTTTCCAACCGCAGAGAAGGTATAATACTGGTAGATCCACAAAAGCAAAAGCCCAAGTCCATTAATAAAGCACATCAGCGCTACATTCTTCCATTCCTTGCGTGTAGAAATCATACGCCCGATATTCTGGGTAAACGCATTGGTCAGATAGAATAATAAGAAGATGGGCACATAGCGGATGGCTATCAGCACGGTTCTGCTGTTGGGCCAGCGGATCACCCAGTTTAAAGCGCCAAAGTAGGAGCCAAAGAAATAGGACGCAATAAAGGTCATTGCATATCCCATCCCCACCGACAGGAAGGCAAGAAGCAGGGTTCGCCCCGTTTCCCCAAGTGACATCTTTAAGTGCCAGTCGGAGGGCTTTACCTCACCGCTCTTGCGGATGGAAACCCAGTAGCGGACCGTAAACAGTAAAACCGTCCACACTCCCGCCGTTGCCACCCAGAGCGCCTGCTCTAACTGATTGCCCTGCGGCCAGAGCACGGTTCCGAACAAGCTCCTTGCCGCGAAGGTTTCCCCCTTGTGCCCGCCGACCCACATCGCCAGCGGAATCATCCACGTTATGGGAATAATCGAGCCGATAACCATAAATCCCCAATAATACATCTTATCCTTCAGGCTTTTCGGCGCTGCCGGGCGGTAGATATCGTTCTCCGACCTTACAAGCAGCACCGCAAAATAATCATAAGTCAGAAGCAGCCGGCAGAAGGAATAAATAATCAGGAAAAAGCACACGGCACCAACGGCATTGAACAGCATTTCCAGGGGATAAATCAGGTTGTCTGCCGAAATTTTATTCGGGGCAGTAAGTGAGGTCTGAAAGAAATCAATGGCTCCCGAATTTGACCCGATTCCGTAAGGTCCCAGCATATGAATTTCCGACGGCTGGTTTAAGATTCTTAGATATTCTTCCTCTGATCCGTCTACATGGCCCCGATAATACCGGCCCACTTCTACCTGTTCCCCTTCTTCAAGCTGAAATTCATCCAGTTCATTAATAAACGTTCTTGCATTCTTTGATTTTGAGAAATTCCACGGGCCTCCGGCCTCGGTTGTCCCATTATTTTCATCCGCCTTGCACAGGCTCACGCCAAAATCTACATCATAGGGAAGTTCAATAACCTCCCTGCCCTCTTTATCTGCGCCCGGATGATACAAAAGATGGCTTGACCAGCTTCCGTTGATGCTAAGCTGCTGATTGTCCACAAGGTACACGGAACGGATCTTATTCACTCCGCCGTTGATCTCCTGGATTTTATAATAGGCATATACGGCAACCGTCGTCTTCCCCCCCAGAGAATGGCCTGTAATTCCAATCTGGTCTTTATCTACAAAGCTTAAATCATATAGATAATCGATAATCGGTGCCATCCCGGACGTAGGCGCAGTGTCAATCGACTCAAAATCAGCCCCCGGCTCCGCCGTTACCAGGAAAAAGGCATCCATGGGATTATCCTTATAGTAATCCGAATCTCCGTGCCCGTCACAGTCAAAGGTTACGGTCACATACCCTCTTCTTGCCAGTTCATAGCATAGATAGCTTTCGCTCTCCCGCGAATTAAAACTGCCGTGCAGGGCAGCCACCGCAGGGGCAGGATTCTCTTTGGTCGCAGTTTTGGGAATGAACATCGTCGCCGCAATTTTATTTCCATTGCCGTCAACAATGCTGATTTCCTTAATTTTTACCTTCCCAAAATCCGTCCGAATCACATAGGCTAATGCCATGCAAAGCAAACAAATCACCATCGAAGTCGCTAAAAACCTCTGATAAAATCTCCTTTGTCTATTCATTTCTTTCCCCTTCTCCCATTTTGTTCATCTTAACCGACTGCCCCTTCTTTCCCCAATAGTATCTCCGCCGCCCGCTTTAATGTTTCATCATTCCCCGTATTTCCCGGAAAAATCACATAGGGCGTCATCGGGAACCTGCTTTCCTCCCCGGTCTGCCACACAGGAATCCCCGGCTGAATCTGTCCAAGTACATTGGCTCTTTTCACGGCAAGCGCTTTTGTCCCGATATCGCTTGAGGTAATTCCCCCCTTGGCAATAACAAAAGCCGGTGTAATTTTCAGCTTTCCCACAAGCGACTGCACGGCATCGGAAATTTTAAGCGACAGCCTTAGTTCATCCTCCTTATCCCCGGTATCGGCAGTGATCAGCTTGCGCGTCGTATAACAGCACACCGTTTTTCCATTGCCCAGACATTCCTCTTCCCGTGCAAGGCAGCGCTTTACCTCCTTTGCAAATGCCCTGGCATCCTTCACCAGCGCCGCATCCAGGGAAATAAACTCTATCGAGGATAATTCCATTAATTTTTTCAGCTGTCTTGTCGTCTTATCGGTATGGGAGCCAATCACGATAATTCCCCCATTTTCCGTTTCTTTCATCATCATCTGCTCTCGGGTAAGCAGCGGCTGTTCAGAAATTCCTCCCATCACCTTGACCATCGCAGCAGCGGTGCGGAATAAAAAGACCTTCCCCTTTGCCATGGCTCGGTAGAGAGCTACGCAGAACACTTTGATATCCGCGTAATCTACCGCATTGACCACCACTTTTTGAAAATGCGTTACTTCCATTAACTGTGCTTCGATCCGATCAAGCGCCATCGCATGAATATCTTCCAGGGAAATGCAGATAACCCCCGAAGCCGGATAAGTACCCCCGGTTTTTTCTTCCACATATTCCGGCATCGTCCGTGCAGTGTAGCCAAAGGTTTTATCCTTTGCAAATTCGGTCGCATTGGCAGGGATGAGTTCATCACCGTATTTGACATAATGAATATTGTCTATCGTAAATCTTCCGCCCTCCTTAAAGAACGGACAAAGAATCTCCCCGTCAACGGACTTTCCGGTATTTTTCTCATAGCTGCATTTTAAAAGCTCCGTTTCCAACGGATAATGTCCGCGCAGTGTACTGTCACTGCGGCTGATAAAAATATAGTCCCTGCAGCACTCCTTTGCCACTTCGTCCACCACGGCGGCAATCTCCTGGTGCGCCTTCATGGTCTGTGCTTTAGTAAATCCCCGGGAATTGGTTAAAATATAGAAGAGCTTGTTTTCCTCGTCAAATCCCTGACGTATACTGGATTTTTCCCAGTTGGTAAAAACCGAAATATCATGAACGGTCTGCACACCCGTCGGATCATCATCCAAAACAACAATTTTCTGATGATTTGTACGAATTTCTTCCTTTAATAAGGTATCCATATAAGCCTCGTCAATTTCCTGATATGACGACAGCACCTTGGCCTCAATCGCCATGATTTTCTCCTCTCTGTACACACTTTACTTCCACATCCGCAAGCCCCTCAAAATACTGTACGATTCCGCCGTGATCCTCTTCCCCGTGTCCATGGATTTTTAACGCCTGAAGGATCTCAAAAAGCTGGGCGGTATAGGGAATAGGAACATCGATGGCATGGGCCGTATGTATCACATTTTTAATATCTTTATGGTTAATCCGAATCGGTCCGCCCGGCTGAAAATTGCGTTCCAGAATCATGGGAAGCTTCGCGTCCAATACCGCGCTTTTTGCAAGCCCTCCGCGAATTGCCTGATAGACCTTTTGGGGATCGGCCCCCGCCTTTACCGCCAGGACAAATGCCTCGGATACCACGGCAATCGTATTATTCACAATGATCTGGTTGGCAAGCTTTGTGATGCTCCCGCTTCCGCTTTCTCCAATCCACAGGGCAGAAGAGCCTAAAATATCAAAATATTCCTTCATGGCAAGAAAATCTTCCTCGTCACCTCCTGCCATAATTGCAAGCGTCCCTGCAATCGCTCCTGGTTCCCCGCCGGATACCGGGGCATCGACAAAACCCACGCCTTTCTCCCTCAGCCGCCGATAACACTCCTGGGATTCGGTCGGCATCACGGAACTCATATCGCAGATCACGGTTCCCACCATTACCCGGGAAGCCACACCGTCCTCACCAAACAGGATGGATTTTGTAATTTCCCCGCTGGGAACCATAAGAATGATCCGCCTGCACTTCTCCCCTATTTCTGCATATCCGGCCTCTTTCGCCCCTGCGGCAACCACATCTTCAACCGCCTCTTTGTTTAAGTCCGCAACCAGCAAATCCATACCGGCACGCAGAAGGTTCTTTGCCATTGCCCTTCCCATAATGCCCAGTCCGATAAATCCTGTTTTCATTTCTTCTCCTTTTCCTTTGCCTTTACCTATGTCTTTGTCTTTGTTTTTGTCTTTTCAGCTTTAATTTTTTCTTTTGTACCTTTTCATTGCGTTTCTCTTTCGTATGCCATCGTACATCCATGTTCATTTTTACCGGTATCCGCAGCTGCAAGTATGAGATGTACAATTTATGTCTACCCTTACTATACAGTATACCGGTATACCGGTCAAGATAAAATAACAATAAACTTATCTCTCACGCCAGTTTCTCTATTTTATACAGTTTTCTTATATTATTTTTATGCAATATTACCATAAATAAATTTTTTATGCCAATTTATACGCATTTGGTGCGCAGGCTTACAGAAAGATTAAGATTGTACGAAAAAGAATACGCCGACATCCTTAATCAGCTATTGGCAATTCACTAACCCTTGATGTATACTAGTATTATCATGTTGTTAAGGAGTACTCTGCCATGATCCCACTGAATGAACAAGCCTATCAGCATTTACAAAAACTTATTATGCAGGGCCAGTTAAATTACAATGAAATTTATTCCGAAACCAAACTGTCCAAAGAACTAAAGATTTCCCGAACCCCATTTCGCGACGCGATCCATCGGCTCGCACAGGAAGGCTACATTGATATCATCCCAAGCAAGGGCTTTATGCTCCACCAGCTTACACGGCAGGATATTGACGAAACCTTTCAAATACGCTCTGCGCTGGAATGTTACTGTGCCCTGCAGATTACCAGAGCCTATGAAACGGCTCCGGTAAAACTGCTGCTCAAAGAACTTCGCCATCTCACCGACATGCTGAAAGAAATCTTAGACACAACCTCCTCCATCGAAGACTTTTGCGAATATGATTTCCAGTTTCATACCAAAATTATCAGTTATGTACAAAACCGGCAGTTTTCTGCACTTTTTGATACCTTTAAATATCGGATGAGAAAACTCGCCGAACTCTCCCTGGCACATGAAGGCCGGATGATTGACACCTATAATGAACACCTGGCGATTCTTGAGGCAATGGAAAAAGGCGACTTTGAACATATTTACAAAATCACAGTAGCCCATATGATTACGGCAAGGGAACTTAATCTGGATGATTTATAATGACAAAGCAGCTATCCCAGCAGAAGCTTTATCTGCGGCATAGCTGCTTTTTATTCAGCACTTATTTACATTCAACGCATATTTTTATTCAGCACTTATCTCTATTCTCAATCATCTTCTTCTAAAATATCCGTAAGAGCGTCTTTCAATTTATCTGTTCCCAGCAACTGCGAAAGAACGTCACTGGCTTTATCTCGTTTCTCCTTGCGCTCCTCGTTCTCCTCATCGTCTTCATTCACCAGTTCCTCTTCGCTGTCATCATCTTCCTGGTCTTTATCCTTCTCCAGGCTCTTCCGGAACCCTTCAAAAATACTGTCCTTTTCCTCTTTGGACAATTTACTCCTTCCGCGCTTTTCCTCTTCCCCGGCGATAATCGTGCGGTCAGCCGTTTCCTTTGTGATCGTTATGGTACTCAGCGTCATATACCATTTGCCGTCATTTTTAACCATATTGATCAACATATTTTCACCGCTGTTTGCTTCCGTAAAATATACCGTGGCCCTGTCCCCTTTAATATAGGTTTCCTGCACCTGAAAATCTACCTGTGGAATTTCTCCCATCTGTGCAGCAAAAGAATCTCCCATCATGGCCTGCATAAGCGGTGCCAAATCAATCAAATCCGAAGCGCTGATTCCCAAATCCACCCCGGTTACTGCCCCGGCCAGCCCCATCACCGCATCCATACCGGCAGTCAGCGACTTTACGGTCTTTTCATCCAGGCAGTCTAACATTGCCTGAATATCCATGGCATTATAGGCGTCCTCATAAGCTTCTATCGTATCTTCCGGCAGAGATTCCTTTACCGGAACGCAGGCTGCACTGTTTAATATCATCCCTGATGCCAAACAAACGGCAACTATTTTTTTCATCTTCATCGTACTTCCCCCTGTTTATTTTTCTTTATTCATCTATGCTATACAGTATACCACACAGACTTCCAGTAATAGAAGGCAGTTTTGCAAAAAAAGAAGCTATTTTTGTCTTTATTTCCCCGCAAAAGAGGAGATAAAAACGCAAGAATAAAAGAATAGTGTAAATTTGGTAGTGTAACTTACTTGTCAGTTATGGTAAGTTCGGTTAAATAGATGAAAATTTAGAATAGTTTTAGAAATTCCCCCCAGCATTTGTGCTATAATTGTCTTAGTTTAAGGTAATATGCCTGCTGCCGGGCTGCTTATGGTGTTTGTTTTTACAGACAGGAGGCTGAAGGGATGAAATTAAGGACACGTTTGGCAACTGCATTTCTGACCATTACGATTGCGCCTCTGGTGCTTATCTTTATTGCAGTGTATGGGCTGTCGGATTATCAGGCCCGTTCGTTTCGGAAGGCTTATGGTCTTAGCGAGCAGATTGAACTGCTTTCCGGAAATTCCATGCAGATTTTTAACCAGCTGACCAAGGAAAGCCAGCAAAAGATTCGGGAGAAGTTACAGACAAATCCGGAAAAATTTGAAGATGTGACATTTTTGGAACAGGTGAATGAACTGCTCTTAAAACATTATGCCTTTTTGGTTGTGCGCAAGGGCGAGGAACTGATTTTTGTAGGTGATCAGAATGAGGTGGATAATACCTGGCTCTATGAGATGCTCCCGGATTATTCTGCTTTAGATGATGATATGCAGGGCGGGATTTATCTGGACGGGGATCGCCAGCATCTGATTAAGCAGATTGATTTTTTATTTTCCGACCAGAGTCAGGGAAGTGTTTTTATTATCTCCCGCGTGGATGGCCTTGTGCCGGAAGTCAAGTTTATGTTTATCGAAATGTTTGTGGCGGGCGTTTCGATTTTGGTGATTACCGGTGTTTTTATGACGATGTGGATTTACCGATCGATTTTAAAGCCGTTAGGGAAGCTTCAGGAAGCAACCATGAAAATCCGCGACGGAAATCTGGATTTTACCCTGGAAGTGGAGAATGAAGACGAGATCGGAAAACTCTGCCAGGATTTTGAAGAGATGAGGATTCGCCTTAAGGAATCGCAGGAAGAAAAGGTGCAGTATGACCGGGAAAATAAAGAGTTGATCAGCAATATTGCCCATGATTTAAAAACTCCGATTACGGCAATCAAGGGTTATGCCGAGGGGATTATGGATGGTGTGGCTTCTTCCCCGGAGCGGCTGGACAAATATATCCGAACCATCTATAATAAAGCTAATGATATGGATCGCCTGATTGATGAACTGACTTTCTATTCCAAGATTGATACGAATAAGATTCCCTATACGTATTCCAAGATTAATGTTTCGCAGTATTTCAGGGACTGTGTCGAGGAAGTCGGGCTGGAGATGGAGTCGAAGGGAATTGAACTGGGGTATTTTAACTATGTCGATGATTCTGTTGTAGTGATTGCCGACGCAGAGCAGATGAAACGGGTAGTGAATAATATTATCGGCAATTCCGTGAAATATCTGGATAAGAAAAAGGGCATTATCAATATCCGCATTAAAGATGTGGGCGATTTTATTGAGGTAGAGATTGAAGACAATGGAAAGGGTATCGCGCCCAAAGATCTTCCGAATATTTTTGAACGCTTTTTCCGGGCAGATTCTTCAAGAAATTCGGCGAAGGGCGGAAGCGGCATAGGTCTTTCTATTGTAAAAAAAATTATTGAGGACCACGGAGGAAAAATCTGGGCGACCAGCAAGGAAGGGATCGGCACAGAAATTCATTTTGTCCTCAGAAAATATCAGGAGGTAGTGCAGGAATGAGCAGAATACTGATTATTGAAGATGAAGAAACGATTGCCGAACTGGAAAAGGATTATCTGGAGTTAAGCGGCTTTGAGGTTGAGATTGAAAATGACGGGGCTGTGGGGCTGGAGCGGTCGTTAAAGGAGGATTTTGACCTGTTTATCCTGGATTTAATGCTTCCGGGGACGGACGGGTTTGAAATTTGCCGCCGTATCCGCGAGGTGAAGAATGCACCGGTTTTGATGGTTTCGGCAAAGAAGGAAGATATCGATAAGATCCGCGGGCTGGGACTGGGTGCGGACGATTATATTACCAAGCCGTTCAGCCCCAGTGAACTGGTGGCACGGGTGAAGGCCCACCTGGGAAGGTATGAGCGATTGATTGGCAGCGGGCAGCCGGTGAATGATGTCATTGAGATCCGCGGACTGAAAATCGATAAGACAGCACGTCGGGTTTGGATCAACGGGGAGGAGAAGAACTTTACAACGAAGGAATTTGACCTTTTAACTTTTCTGGCACAGAATCCGAACCATGTGTTTACGAAAGAAGAATTGTTTTCTAAAATCTGGGATATGGAATCGATTGGAGATATTGCTACGGTGACGGTGCATATTAAGAAGATTCGGGAGAAGATTGAATTTAATACGGCAAAGCCGCAGTATATCGAAACGATTTGGGGTGTGGGTTATCGGTTTAAGGTGTAGAGAAAAGGATTTTTATTATGATGTATAAATTCATGACCTTAGATGATCACACAGAAATTGTCCATTCGGATACTTATATAGAAGATAATGTAGAAACGGTAATTAACCTTTCAGATTATCAAAAAAAAGCGATCAGTTCACTCCCCTGACCGCTTTTTTCCTGTTTTCCATTTTTAAACCATTCCCGTCCCTACAGCATATTCATATACCGCAGCAGCCGATCCACAATTTCCATCCCACCATACATCAGCACAATTAATATCCCCAATGCCACCAAAAAGAACACCAGCTTATACACCAGGTAGGCCCGGGCGAAGTCTTTTCTCTGGTCGGAATTTTTCTTCAGCGCCAGAATCAAAAGATAAATCCACCCGATCACTGGAATATTCATAATCATAAAGGTATTAAACCAACTCTGGATGGAGGAACGGCGGATGTAGCCGTCATTTTCCATCTCCACATCCTTCTCGCTCCTGTTTTTCTTCCGCTTTTTTTCCTTCTTCTCCTTTTTCGGCTGCTCTTCCCGCTTATACCCGGATTCCTTCTTCAGCTTTTCTTTCTTTAATTCCAGTTCTTCTTTTTTGCTCTCCTCCCCACTTATATACTCCTCTTCAATCGGCTTGGGATAGGGGAGTCCGCTGTCTAATACCGTTGGCTGACGGCCATAATTTCCGCTTAAATCACTCATTAGTTTGCACCTCCCGGGCCTTGTGGAATTACTCTGACGTTTGGAGATGGCCCTGATAAATTAGGGAATGCACCCGGCCCTGCGGAATAATCCGGCTTGGTTTCGGGCTGTGTTTCCGGCTGGACTGCGGCGGCTGCCTGCGCTGCTGCTTCCTGAGCCGCTGCCTGCGCCGCTGCTTCTGCCTGGGCTGCCGCGGCTGCCTGCGCTGCTGCTGCCGCCTGCGCCGCCTGCTGCTGCTGTAAGGCTGCTGCCTGTGCCGCCTGCTGCTGTCTTGCTGCCGCCTGGGCTGCCAGACGGTTTTCATACGCTTTAATTTCATCGCTCATTTCCGAAAGCTTTGTCTGGAAAGTTTCGTACTTTGCTTCAATCCTCTCCAGCAATTCACTGCGCTCTTCATTTTCATCCAGCAGGCTGAGCTGACCAATCATCGTGCGGTAGGTTTCCTGAACCCAGTAACCGTCCTGCGCATTGGCAATGGTCTTTCGTTCAAACTCCCCAAGGGAGGATTTTATATTTTCCAGATACTGCTTCTGCTGCTGGTCGTGCTCTGCCTGAGCCGCCCGCAGTTCTCCTGTCGTGCTGAAATAGTCAACAATGCCGTTCTTCGGGTCTGCCCGTTTTACCACAGTCACCGGAACTTCCCAGTCCCAGGGTTCCAGCCCGGTGTGAATCTGATCCATAACCTTCTTCCAGATCCTTCCGGCATAAGTCGCGCCAAAGACCCCCGGCATGGCTCTTGGAATATCATAGCCCACCCAAATCGCTGCGCTGTAATAGCGGGTGTAGCCGCAGAACCAGGTATCCTTGCTGCTGTTAGTGGTTCCGGTCTTTCCTGCGCAGGGCATACCGCCTGCAAGGCCCAGACCGCGCCCGGTTCCATAAGGTGAATTCATCGTCCCTTTTAAAACGTCCGTTACCATAAACGCAGAGTCTTCCAGATAGACCTGTTTGGTCGTCGGCTTGCTGTTCTTGGTCATCTCCCCGCCTTTTTCGTGGACAATCCTAACGATGCAGGTGCGGTCATTGTACACACCGTAATTAGCTAATGTGCTGAAGCCCTTGGCCATGTCCACCACGCGGACACCGTTGGTAAATCCGCCGATACTCAGCGACGGGATATTATTATCCACATAACTCAGCTTGTGGAACTGCATCTCCCCCAGATAACTGATTCCGTTGCTGACACCGATATCTTCAAGCACCTGCCATGCTACAGTATTTAAACTTCGGTTCAATGCCTCCCGAATCGTCACCGGGCCGTGATAACCGCCGCCGCTGTTGGACGGGCCGTCCTCCCACTTATAGTCATTGACAATACGGCTGGGATAATATTCTCCGGTATCAAAAGCAGGGGTATAGTCGAGCAATGGCTTAATGCAGCTTCCCGGCTGACGCGCACTTAAATAAGCCCGGTTAAACTGATCCTCCGTTCCCCGTCCGCCCACGATGGCTACGACATAGTTGGTCTGGTTATCGACGATGGCTCCGGCTCCCTGGAGGGCAAATTTACCGTTTTCCTGAAGTTCCTTAAAATAGCCAAGCCCCAGGTCAATCGCTTCCTGAAGCTGTGCCTGGATATTCCCGTCCAGCGAAGTATAAATTTGATAGCCCCCTGCGCGGATACTGTCGGTTTTCAGGCTGTAGGCGTCCGTATAGCGCTCGGAATAAGAATCCAAATCCGCCTTGTCCTGAAAAATATACTGGAACTCAAAACCGTCCAGCTTCATCAGTTCCAGCGCCGCGCAGTGAATGGCATAGGTCGTCTGGTAGCTTTCATCGGTTCCCTCGGAGGTCGCCTGCACAATGGTCAGCGGTTCATCAGAATACTCCTGGTATTCTTTTAAGTCCAAAAATCCTACTTCATACATGCTTTTAAGCACATCGTTTCGCTTTTCCTTCGAGGTTTCGGGATGGCGAACCGGGTCATAGGCGGACGGGCTGTTGCTGATTCCCACCAGAACCGCAGCTTCATGCGGCTCTAATTCATCGGCGGTTTTTCCGAAATAATAGCGGCTTGCCGCCTGCACCCCGTAACACTGATGGCCGTAAAAGTTGGTATTACAGTAAAATTCCATAATATCCGCCTTGGAAAACTTCTTTTCCACTTCCGGCGCCAGCAAAATTTCCACAACCTTACGGGTAAAGGTCTGTTCCTGGGTCAGATACGTATTCTTAATCACCTGCTGGGTGATCGTAGAACCGCCCTGGGTAATCTCCCCGCTGTGCTTTACCAGCGCAAGAGCTGCCCGGAACGTCGCTATCCAGTCCACACCGGTATGGGTCTTAAACCGCCGGTCTTCCTGGGCTATGTAGGCATTCTGAATATTCATGCTGATATGGTTGATATCCACATACTCATAATGCCCGGCATTGATAATCCCGATCTTATTGCCGTCCTTATCGTAAATAATCGTATCGGACAGCATACTGAAATCGGAACGCTCCATCGTCGCCAGCTTATCGTAAGCAACTTCACGGCAGTGATCCAGTTCTGGCTTAACCTTGATAAATATTCCCACGGCAATGCATATGCCTGCCAGTACGGAAACCGTGATAACGGCCAGAAAAGCCTTCAGCAGCCAGCTTACAATCCCCAGTGCGGAAAACAGCAGGGTACACAGTCCCTTCCATATACTGAGTAAGACGGAACCTAACTTTTTCATGGTGTTATTCCTTTCTCCCGGAGCGTGCGCAAATTTACATCTGCTCCGGCTTAAGTTCTTTCTGTCGGTCAATTTTTTCCCCTTTAATAAGGCTCATCCCTATTATAAAACATATTTAAGGAATTTGGTATAGGAAAAGTGGGGGAATTTCATAAAAAATCTTGGAAAAATTGCATTAAAGGGGGGAGGAACAACAAAGAGATGCCAGAAAGCACCTCTTCGCCATTCCATTTTCAATTATTCAATAATCCCCAATGCCTTCATCGCATAGGCGATCCCGTCCTCCTCAACGGTTTTTGTCACAAAGGTCGCATACTCTTCCAGTTCCCGATCATGTTTTCCCATCAGCACGGCATTCTCTGCAAAGGCAAACATCGCCAGGTCATTCGTACTGTCCCCGAATACATAGGCATTTTCCGGTTCGATGCCGCAGACATCCAGCACCATCTTGATAGCCGTTGCCTTGGAGTGACCCTTAGGCACACATTCCCAGAAATCGTTTCCCCGGTCAATCACCTCAAAATCCGTAAGTTCCCGGATAAATCCCCTGACGTCGCTTAATGCATCGGAAACACAGCAGAACTTATCAAAATCATAGTTATCCTCTTCTATCGGATAGGGCGATACACATCCTGCGTTCTGAATGGAACTGCGGATTTGTTCCAGGCGGGGTATACGGGAGGTTTCTCTGCGAAAATGGCATCCGCCCTTGCCTTCTAAAATTCCTTCTATCTTATATTTTTCCAGAAGTTTTTTAATCTCCAGGCCTCGTTCATGAGGAATCTTTCTTGCATACAGTTCCTTATCGCCCAGAAGAATATAAGTTCCGCAGCCGCAGAGATAACCGTCCATGGCGATTAACTTTCGCACCGGGTCGAGCAGGCAGGACACTCTGCCGGAATTAATAAAGGCAAGATGTCCTTTTTCCCTTGCTTTTTGTACCGCCTTTAAGGCACTCTCCGGAATCTGCCCGGTTATCTCGCTCAGCAGTGTTCCATCAACATCAAAAAACAGCGCTTTTCGTCCTTTCATGCTCATGCCTCTCCCCGGAAAACAATCGTTCCCGTCACCTCATCCATGCGGTCGATAACCGCAAGCGATTCTACGCGGATACCCCTGGCCCGCAGCATGTCGCCGCCCGGCTGAAAGCCTTTTTCGATAACAATTCCTGCGCCCACCAGTTCGGCTCCGGAGTCCCTTACCAGACAGGCAAGCCCTTCCAGGGCTTTTCCATTTGCTAAAAAATCATCAATCAGCAGAACCTTATCGCCCTTTCCCAGAAACTCCTTAGACACAATAATATCGTACACCCTTCCGTGAGTAAAGGATTCTACCTGCGTGGTGTAGACTTCCCCGGCAATATTCTTTGTCTGTGTTTTCTTGGCAAATACCACCGGTACGCCGAAACTCTGGGCGGTAATGCAGGCAATCCCGATTCCCGAAGCCTCAATCGTCAATATTTTATTAATCTCTTCCCCGGCAAAACGCCGCTTAAACTCCTGTCCGATTTCTGTAAATAAATTCACATCCATCTGGTGGTTTAAAAAGCTGTCTACCTTCAGTACATTTCCTGACTTAATCTTTCCATCTCTGCGGATTCGTGCCTTCAGTTCTTCCATCTTATCCCTCCGTTTTTGCGGTAGCTTTACTCTACCTTTGCATTTTCCACCAGAAAATCCATAACCAGGATTCTCTTTGCCGCATTGTCCACGGCTTCCTGGCCGTACTGTGTTACCAGATCAATCACACTTTCCACGCCGTTTAATTCTGCCAGCCTCTGGCGCGATGCATCGTCTGCTTTCAGCCCTTCTGCCTCGGCAACGGCATCGGCAATCAGATTAATTTCATTTACACCCTGCACCTGGGCACGAAGCTGTTCCTTCATCATGTCCTCATCCATACCATACATCTGGGCATACTCGGCCAGGGTTGTTCCCTGCTCGCTTAATGCACTTTCCATGGAAGCAAGTTCCTGGGTAAACTCTGCTTCTACGCGCTCTTCCAGACCGGTAAAGCTTGCATTTTCCACGACTTTATCCACAACGGCGTTCTGGATCTGCATATCAGCCTCAGCCCTGGCCTGCTCTTCCATCATCTTCCTTAACTCGGCACGGTACTCTTCTACCGTTTCGCTTTCCTCAGAAACCCTCTTCACGAACTCGTCGTTTAACTCGGCCTCACTCTGTTCCTTTACCGCATTGACCGTGACATCAAAAACCACGTCCTGGCCCGCCAGTTCGGCATTTTTGTAATCTTCAGGAAAGGTCAGGTTTAAACTCAGCTCATCCCCGGTTTTTGCCCCAACCAGCCCGTCTTCAAAGCCGTCGATAAAGCGATGGGAACCCAGGACTAAATCAAAGTTATCATCCGCTCCGTGGTCAAAGGGCACGCCGTCCTTCATTCCCACATAGTCGATATTCACTACGTCGCCGTTTTCTGCCGGACGATCTACTTCGGTCTGCTTCGGATTCGCTGCCAATGCCTGTGTAATCCTGGCTTCAACGTCTTCATCGGTGATCTCCACATAAGGGTCTTCTACAACAATCCCTTTATACTCGCCCAGAGTCACCGATGCCTCCGGAAGTTCTGCCATGGTCGGCGCTTCGGTTTCTTCCGGTACCGAGGTTTCTGTAGGTGCCTCTGTACTCTCCTGAATTTCCTCTTTCTTACAGCCTGATGCTGCCAGCACAACAATAGCCGCACACAGGAATACTCTTGTCCATTTCTTCATTCTGTTTCCTTTCCTTTTCTTTCATTATTCACTGCTCACATGTCTGCAAATGTTTTGTTTTTACATTTTTTTCTTTTCCAGTTCATGCCGTCTGCTTTCTGTTCCATAGCATCTGCATGTTTTTGTCAATTCTGGTAAAATGCCTTAAACGCCTTATACGTATTATAGACATCCAGCTTGGAAGCCAGTTCAAAGGGCGCGTGCATGGAAAGGATCGGCACCCCTAAATCCACCGTATCTACATCCATGTGCGCGACAAATTTGGCAATTGTTCCGCCGCCGCCCTCGTCAACCTTACCCATCTCACCGGTCTGCCAGTACACGCCGCTCTTTTCCATCATCCCGATAACCCGGGCCATCAGTTCCGCTCCGGCATCATTAGAGGAAGATTTTCCCCGCGAACCGGTGTACTTGGTCAGCACACAGCCCCGATTGATAAAGCAGGCATTGGTCTTGTCATAAACATCGGGGTAATTCGGGTCATAGGCCGCATTGACATCGGAAGAAAGACAGATGGAACTGCGCAGTACCTTGCGCACAGAAACCCCTGCCATATCCGCCAAATCCTCAAGATAATGAAGGACATAATCCGAATTCAGCCCGGTATTCCCTTCCGAACCGATTTCTTCCTTATCGGTCAAAATCGTAACCGTGGTAAATGCAGGAAGTTCAGCTTCCATCTCTGCCATTAATGCCGTATAAGCGCAGACACGATCGTCCTGCCCGTATGCGCCGATCATGCTCCGATCAAGCCCCACATCCGAAGCCTTAAATGCCGGAACCATCTCAATCTCTGCCCGGCAGAAATCTGCTTCGGTGATCCCGTACTTTTCATGCAAGACCTCAAGCGCTAAAAGCTTCACCGGCTCTTTCACCGCGTCGTCCTGATAGGGAAGCGATGCAACCAGAATATTCAGTTCCTCTCCCCGGATTCCCTCGCCTAAATGACGCTCATTCTGCCGTCTGCCCAGGTGCGGAAGGAGATCGGTAACACAAAATACCGGCTCACCGGGCTTTTCTCCAAGAGAAATCTCAATCGTCGTCCCGTCCGCCTTTGCCACAACACCGTGCATCGCCAGGGGCGTGGTTCCCCACTGATACTTGCGGATTCCCCCGTAATAATGCGTTTTCAGGTAGGCAAATTCATCCTTTTCCATCAATGGCATAGGCTTTAAATCCAGGCGCGGGGAATCGATGTGCGCCCCGTTAATCCGCACCCCCTTCTCTAACGGCTCGCTTCCAAATGTTGTGGCAATCAGGGATTTTCCCCGGTTCACATAATACACCTTATCCCCGGGAACATAGACACTTTCGCTGTCAAACCGGCGATAGCCCCGCTCTTCCAGAAGCTTTACCGCATAGCGCACACATTCTCTCTCCGTTTTTCCCTCATCCAGGAACTTTTTATAGCCTTCGCAGAACTTATTCGCTTTATTCACCTGCTTGGGTGCCGCCTTTGCAATATTGGGAGCACTCCAGGTCAGCTTATCCGCCAGTTCCTGTCCTTTTGTTTTCTTTGCCATCGTTTTTCCTCTCCTCTTTTCTGCTGTTTTTTATGCGAATTTTTTCTTTTATGCAAATCCTAATTCCTGGCTGTCAAGAACCAGGGTGAATGGGCCGTCATTGATCAGTTCTACTTCCATCTTTGCCCCAAAGCTTCCCTGCTCCACTATCGGAAGCCTTTCTTTAAAGCCCTTAACCATGTATTCATAAAGCTGCTTTGCCCGCTCCGGCGAACCTGCATTGGTAAATCCGGGACGGTTTCCCTTGCGGCAGTCGGCGTACAGGGTGAACTGGCTGATAACCAGCATCTGACCGCCCACATCCGAAAGCGAAAGGTTTGTCTTGCCCTGATCGTCTTCAAAAATCCGAAGACGGCAGATTTTGTCCATCATCTTATCGGCGGTTTTTTCATCATCCGTGTGAGAAATTCCCGTCAGCAGAAGAAATCCCTTATCAATTTTTCCAATCACCTGCCCATCCACGGAAACCGAAGCCCTCTGCACCCGCTGCAACACAATTTTCATTCGCACTGTTTCCTTTCCTTAAAGAATAAAACTTATATAAATACCCCCGGAATCCCTTTTGACAGGGACTCCGAGAGTTTTCTGGCAAAATTTATCCATTGGCATTTCAAAAATTTATAAAAATTTACAAAAAAGATTTTCAAAAACGTATTCCGCCTAATTCAGCTTAAATCCCTTTAATAATGCACCAAGACCCGTGGTCGCCTCGCCGTCTTCTTTGTAGTCAAATACTTCCTCCGGCTCTTCATCCGGCTCAATAGCTTTCATGGAAAGGCTGATTTTTCCGTTTTCCGCCGATAAAATCTTTACCTGAATCGTCTGCCCTTCTTTTAACACTACACCGGGATGCTTGATTCTCTGACTGCTGATCTGGGAAATATGCAGAAGCCCGGTAAGCCCGTTTTCCAGAGTTACAAATGCGCCATAATCTTTTAAGGTTTCCACGGTTCCTTCAACTACGGCACCTACCTGGCATTTGGACACCTTCTTTTTATTCTCCTCTGCCAGCTTTTCCCTTGCCACCTCTCTTCCGGAAAGCACCAGGCGTTTATTCTCCTCCTCAGCCGTAATAACCATAACCTCCAGAGATTTTCCTGCCCACGCTTCCAAATCTTCCACATATTCTGCGGCAAGCTTGGAAGCCGGAATAAAGCCGCGGATACCTTCTAAAAAGGCAACTGCCCCGCCTTTTACAATCTCGGCAATCTTTACCTTAACCACGGTGCGATCTTCCATCATCTGCTTTAACTTATCCCATGCAAGGATATCATTGGCTTCCTTTTTGGAAAGAACGATATTTCCTTCACCGTCGTCCGTTTTTATTACGGTAGCCGTAATCTCATCGCCGGGATGAATTTCTTCCTTTAACTGGAAATCCGGGTCATTCGATAAATCATCCTTGGCAATAATACCTTCGGCATAGTATTTTAAATCCAGAATAACCTGCTCATCATCTACGCTGATTACGGTTCCGGTGAGAATATCGCCTTCCTTTACCCGCTTAAACGAAGCCTCGATTTCCGCTTCATAATCCGCCATGGTTTCTACGGTTTTGGGGGGTTCTGTGAATTCGGGGGATGCTGCAGAGTCGGGATCTGCTGCGGCTTTGATCGCTTCCTCTGTCTGTGCCTGTCCGTTTACTTCTTCGGTCGTCTTTAATTCTTCACTCATGTTAAACTCATTCCTTTCTCGAAAACCTGTCTTCTATAACTCTGACAGAACTGTGGGATTTCCATACTTTATTTACAGGAAATTTATGGAAATTCTTCCGTGTATCAATTTTTCGGCACGCCGTTCCAGCTTCCGTCCGCATTGACAAAATAGCCGTCGGGAGTCATTTCATTCTGATACATTGCACCAAAAGGCTTCTGCAATGCACCGGTCGTATCCGAATTCAGGTAATACCAAAGTCCGTTAAGAGCAATCCAGCCGGTTTTCATTCCGCTGCTGATATCTACATAATACCATCTTCCCGCGCCTACATCAAGCACCCAGGAATTTTTTGCAATGGCATCTGCACCAAAAGCATACCATGAACCATTAATCATCTCCCAGGCAACCTGCTCATACGTATTGCCTGCGGCATCTGTAATCACCGCACCTGCCGCATAGCTTCCGTCGGCATACTGCAGTTTCCAGCTGGAATTATCCCAGAGATTTCCCTGCTGCCAATGGCTGTAGCCATCTCCGGCTGCTCCGTTTGTCGTCCCTGCAACAATGCCGGTCACGGAATTTACCTGCCCTTTTCTGCTGTCAAAGGACACTGTACCCTGTGGGGAACCCGGGCCGGATGTGGAATTTGTTCTGGAAGAGGTTGTTCCGCGGGAACCGCCGCCTCCACCTCCACCTCCGCCGCCGCCGGAACTACCGCCGGAGCTGCTTTTATACGTACCTGTCTGTATCGCGTTGGTAAAGGTTTCCGTTGCCTTCGCCAGCTCTGCGGCCAACACTTCTGCCTGTTCTGCCGTAACCGGGACGGCTATGGCAGTCTTTGCCTTTTCGATGGCATCATTCATTGCTTTAAGCTGCGCGGTAGAAACAAATCGTATTCCCTGCGTCACTGAAGATGCCTGCTTATCAATTCCCTGGACACCTTCTTTTGCCACTTCTGCTTTTTCAATTGCTTCTTTCACTTCCTTGGGGTCGTATGCGTGGATAGCTGCCTTAACCGTCGTTGGCTTTACCTCATAATTGCCCGCATCTTTTCCGGTAAGAGAAGCCGTTACCGTTACATCCTTATCCTTTCCTGGCGTACTATCTGTAAACAGGGCGGTGACTTTATCTAACTTTACTTCATCACCTTCAATAATTGGTGCTCCTTCCGTTTCCACAATTACTGCGGTATCCGGCTTTCCGTCATAGATCTTATCTTCTGCCTTTGCCGTTAAGGTAATGGGCCTTCTGGCAATCGTAAATGTCTTAGATGCCGTTCCTGTGCAGAATTCGGTATTTTTTGCCTCAATAATAGCCTGTGCACTGTCCCCAGCCTGGATATTCTGTGCATAAGAAACCTTATACCACGAAGAATTAAGAGTAACCCCGTCAATCACCGCCGTAACCGAAGGTCTTTTTTCTGTTTTATCATAAACATATCCGGATTCAGGAATGGCTAACGTAAACTCAGCATTAGAAAGATTTACTTTTTCAATAGTAAACGTTTTGGAAGTTTCCTCCGGCAAATCGTAATTTCCTTCAGCTTTATTATGTACACTAAGACTCGCAGTACCTATGTCCGTGTTGTTTTTATAAGACACAGCGTATTCAGATTCAGGAATAATACTGTTCGTTTCACTATCTATTACCGTAACCTTTGGTGTAATTGGTTTCCCTGTATAGTCGTAAGAATCTTTTTCAAGGGTAATTTGAGGGTCTTTAACTGCCTTCCGGGAAACAATAACCGTAATATCCTTACCTGCTACTGCTCTGTAAGTATCTTGATCATTAGGAGTAAAATCGGCCTTAAATCTTTTTGAACCTGCATTGCCGACTTCCTCCTCCGGATTTTGCCATGTCCATGTTCCCTGTGTATTGCCGGAAGGATTATCTATCTTAACTTCATTTAATTTCTGACCATAAACAGCGGTCGGACTTGGAAGCGTCTTAATTTCAGGATCTATCTTCGGCTTATAACTGGATGGTGCTAAAGTTAAAATATCACCGTACATATCCTGCATGTCATTATCATAAACATACTTAACACCCACACCTGAAAAAGTATATCCCGAATTTATACTGCCTGTCGCTCCTGCTAAAAAAAGTTTATCCGGTGCACCAACAGTTTCACTATCACAGTTCGTTACATCAACCAGATAATTTTTTCCTTCCAGCGTAACAATGTTCCACATATGACGGCCTGCTCCTGTGCCTCCTGCCATCATTCCATTTACAGTATAGCAAGTAACATCACCTGTAAAACTGGATAAATCACAAAGATACTGAAATGCCTTCGCATAACCTTCACAGACAACATTCGTTCCTTTATTTCCGTCAAAAACATAAATTAACTGCCACGGATCACCATATCCATATTTTTCCACATAGTCTGATTCTGATGCTTCCCTATTATAAGAAACCAGACTGCAGATTTCCTCCATATATGCGCGCAGCTTGTCAGCATCGGCTTTATTTGCATGTTTTGTTACAATTGCTTTGGCATTCTTTACTGCGGCCTGTACTGACGCTGCCTTTTGTGTATCCATAGTGTACTCCGCATTGCCCTGATAAGCGTTTACTACTGCCATGGAAAAAGTCAATTCCCCTGAAATCGTAACTTTGCCGGAACCCGGTCCATAACTAAAAGAAGGACCATTCATCCTTGTTCCACGATACTCTTCCCCAGCTGTGCCTGTTTTTTTATACCAATAAAGTTCATACGGACAATCTACCATCAAATAAGAAAGAACCTTATTAATATCTACAACTTTAAGCATAATGGCCTGCATAGCTTCATTACTTAGCGGATAGCCAATATCTACACCTGCATCTGCGGATGTCCATTCTGTCCTCACTCCGCTCAATGTCTTCAACGGAATCGTAATGACTGTAGATTTTCTCGTTCCTCCTGCAATTTCCATAACAGCAGTTTTCAGTATATCATAAACCTGCCTGTCTGTTCCCTCCAGGCGCTCTTCTCCCCAATTGGCATAGGTACTGATTCCTTCATTATAGAATAACTTTTCCACATATCCGGCAAAGAGCTCATCATTATCCGGCAAATCCGAAGAAATATCCTCATCAGAAACAACAATTGCCTCTGCTTCAATCGTCTGGATGGTTTCTTCATCCTTTTCTTCCTCTTCAACTGTCTTCTTTAAAACTTCTTCTTCGTCACCTTTTTCTTCCTCCTGAACCTGTGCATCGGAAGATGTGGCGGTTTTTACCGTATTATCTTTTGTTGATACCGTTTCTTTCTGTTCTGCCCATGTAGGAACTGCGGTTACATTCAGCAGCATACATAGAGCGAGAAATAAACTTATTCGTTTCCTTTTCCCTGCTTTCATCTCATTCCTCCACAAAATAATATATTTCTTCTGCCATCCTCTTGAAGATGCCTACAAACTATAGAATAGCATACTTATTATGAAAATGGAACAAAATTTGCTGATAAAATTCTCAATTTTTCAATATTATTTAAAATACTTTCAAAATGAATAATAATTATTATTTCTGCACTCAGAATTACTCTACTGGTTCTCTCCTTTCCACAATTAGCTTTCCTATATTACTTCCAATTGCATTTTCCAGTTCTGCAATATCCTCACAAAATATCTTCTCATTCCTGATAGTTCACATCGGCTACGCAATGTATAGCTAATTGGCACTATTTTCTTTAAATCTATATTTACCCTTTCCATATCCAGAAACAAATTCTATTAAGTTTGCACTCTGCATTTTCTTAATTAAATCTCCTGCTGGCGAAGACGTAATACCTGTTATCCGCATTATATCTGCTCTGGAAAAAATTATATTGTTACCAAATTGTTCATGTAGCTGCATGATTTTCTTTTTTGTGATCGTACTCACTTGCTTTTTTAGTTCCGATTCTATCAATCGCTACATGATAATTTAAGTTATAAAGAGTTACCCAAAATGATGTTGTGTCTGAATAAAATTTAGGTTCTAATTCTGGGCGATAATTAACTGCCCTTAGGTAATCATCTTTAATTTTTCTGAATCCGCTTCCCCTGCGCTCCATATAATTTATGCGGCTAAAAACATCTGCAATAACCGGATTCCGGCGTCTGGATGGTACGTGGTCTGTATCAAGGTTTTGGACAAAAGAACCATCAAGCATGCCTCCCGGCGAATACACCTCCATACGGTCATCAAAAATATCAATGTGTACTTCACTCCCCAGTTCAAGATAATCCCTGTGGATCAGTCCGTTCACGATACATTCAAGTGCTGCCCGTTCGGGTATATCTGGCATTTCCATGCGTCCATCAGGTGCTTTCTTCCAACGCTTCTTCGTATTATTTTTTACAAATTTTTCCCCATCTTGCAGCAATGTTACCAAACTTCCGCTGTATTCTTTATCATCAAGAGCTTCCATTATGCCCGATGTCTTATCTAAACCGTTCCATCTCGTACAAAAAAGCCGAAATAATAGAATAATAATTAATTAAGAGATTTAATGTTCTGGAAGTGTGTCAGACAATACAGAATATAAGAAAAGAAGAGAAAAACATAATTTAGAAAAATGAAACAATTCAAAAGAGGACAGACAACAACTTGTCCATCCTCTCTTGAAGCCTTGAAGAAAATCTATCTATAAATTTTAGCCAAAATATCTCTTTAACAGACCTTGAAAAGCGCAGTCGTGTCTTGCCTCATCCCTTGCTATCTCATAAACAGTGTCATAGGATTCGCACCAGTAGGACTATAAACATTGTAGTATTTACAAGATTTTATGTCAAGAGGGAAGAACAACAGGACAATTTCCAGAAGGCGGAGGCTTTATCATGGCAGGCCAACAGGCTACAAAGACAAGAACCATAACATTAGCACAGAAACCGGCTAAAATCCGGCTGCCCGTTATTACATGATAAGGGGGATTATGCGGCTTTTGAATAATCAATAACTGCAATTTCCTGCATAAGCTGTTTTGCTGCATTTACCAGAGATTCAATTTGCTTTGCAACTTCATTAGAGTAATATTTTTCACCGCATTGTTCACATTCTTCGCAAGGAACATTTTTAATGATAATAATACAGTTTTTATAGTTTACTACATGTGTAGTCAAAGACGGAAGCATTGTTTTACCTTTACAATACATACACATTATGCATGATCCTTTCTAGTCTTTAAATCTTTTTCAAATTTATCCGTGCTGGGATAATAGGCAGTGATAAAAAATAAAACAGTACCATCTGTTCCAACAACAATATGCAATACTTTATTTTTCTTTGTATATCCAAAAATCAAACAACTAGGATGTGGAAAATCATCGGGATAGTCTTCTATAATTTCTCCCGTTTGCAGACAAGATTCTACATCCATTATACTTATATCCCTCTCCTGCATTCGTTCCAGACAATGCTTTGCCCATTTTATATTAGAATCAGAAGTGTTGTATAATTCTTGAAGCTGTTTTATTTCCATCTCTTCACTTCTTTCTTTACTGTCTACGGAAAATTAATTGAAAGAAGGACAGACAGAAATCTGCCCATCCTCCTCAGAAGAAAATCCCTCAAATCTTAGGAAAAATATCTTTTTAACAGACCCTGGAAAGCACAGCCGTGTCTTGCTTCGTCCTTAGCCATCTCATGAACGGTGTCATGGATTGCATCCAGGTTTGCTTTCTTTGCGCGGCCGGCTAAATCCAGCTTGCCGGCGGTAGCGCCGTTCTCAGCAGCAACTCTTAATTCCAGATTCTTCTTGGTGCTGGTGGTAACTACTTCGCCTAACAGCTCTGCAAACTTAGCAGCGTGCTCTGCCTCTTCAAAAGCAGCGGTCTTATAAAATTCGCCAACCTCAGGGTAGCCCTCGCGGAATGCCTGACGGGACATCGCCAGATACATACCAACTTCTGCGCACTCGCCCTCAAAGTTTGCGCGTAAATCATTAATAATATCCTCAGAAACGCCCTCTGCCTTACCAACGCCAATCACATGCTCACAGGCCCAGGTCAGTCCTTCTTCCTGAAGTTTAAACTTATCTGCGCCTACCTTACATACCGGACATGCTTCCGGAGGATTCTCTCCCTCATAAATATAGCCGCATACTGTACATACCCATTTTTTCATGTTTGTTCTCCTTTTCTTTTATTATTCATTAATTTGCAGTTCCAAAATAGTAATCATTACTGAAATTAATTTATCACAAGCTTGTCCGTTTGTCAAGTGCTTCTGTAAATTTCTTCGGAAATTTCTCTGGTAATTTTTCGTTACGGTGAACGTGTGCACAGTAACCATTTTTCACCCTGCTGTCATTTTGGGAATATCTTGCCGCCGCAGGCTCACCTCCGGCTTTCCTTCCTAAAATACCTGTTCAGCCTTATCAGACTGCACGCACAACTCACATATCCCATAAAAGGTCGTGCTGTGCCCGTCAATCTTCCCGCCATAGTAACGCTGGGCCAACGTGGTGATTTCCCCAAGAGGTGCCATGGGAAGGTCGCTGACCTGATGGCAGCATTTGCAGATAAAATGATAGTGCGGAGCGGTTCTTGCATCAAAGTGGTCAGCCCCGCCGCCGAAATTCAGCTTTTGTATCTCCCCGATCTCCGCCAGAAGGTTTAAATTGCGGTACACGGTTCCCAGACTGATATTGGGAAATTCCTTCCGTATACTGGTATACAGCATATCGGCCGTAGGATGATCACAGCGCTTGGCAAGACTGTTTTTAATAAATTCCCGTTGTCGGCTGTATTTTAACGTTCTCATATCTTCATCTCCCCGAATATCAGGTTTACAATAATAGTAATCATTGTTACTTTTACAGTATAATTGAAGAATCGTTAATTGTCAATGCCTACAGCACTTCTTTTACCCTGGGAATATAAGGAAGAAGTTTTTCCAAAGAAGTGTTCACCACCAGATCTTCCGGGAAAGAGATTTCCTCTAAAAGTTCGTGCGCATAGCGGTGATTGGCTACATCAGCCTCGACATGGGCGTCGCTGTTGATAATAATTGAAACTTCATATTCTTTACAAAGTTCCAGCATCGTCCGGTAGTTTTCCCGGGCATTGAGCCGGGCGGCGTTCGGACGAAGGGATGAATTATTCACTTCCAGCAGCTTATGGTGTTTTTTCGCCGCAGCTACAAGCGCTTTGTAGTCCACCGGGTAACGCCCGTCGTCGGGATGGCCGATAATCTGAACCCAGGGATTTTCCATAACATGCAGATAAGCCGATGTATTTTCCTCCATCGTCCCCGGCTTTGTGCAGGGAAGGTGAAGGCTTGCAATGGCATAATCCAGCTTTTCCAGCATCTTTTCCTTTAAATCCACCGAACCGTCCGGCTTTAAAAGGTTTAACTCTGCCCCCATAAGCACCTTCACCCCGTAGATTTCCCTGGGAATCACCTTAAAATTAACAAAATACATGGCATCCGGCCCACCGGGCATCGCCGGGGTGTGATCCGAACAGCCGTACAATGTCAGCCCCTTATCCGCCGCCGACCGAACCATCTCATATAAACTGTTGTACGCATGACCGCTGACAATCGTATGTGTGTGTAAGTCTAAAATATCCTTCATTTGCGCAGCTTCCTTCCTGTTTTTACAATTTTATGTTTCATTTTCTTTATAGAAACTAAATACAATCATAACTGCTTTCAGAAAAAGAATCAAGAGAAACGGCACAAAGAACAAGGATTGCTTTCAGCAAAGAAATCTGATATAATTTCATGAAGCATCCTTTTGATAATCTCTGGCAAAGGAATTGACGAGTGGATTTATACTGCCCTGTCGTTTCTTTTTTCAACGGCCAATGGAGGCGGACTGGCCGGCACCTTGTTTCTGGTATTCGGCATCCATATTTTCTGGTTCTTTGGTATTCATGGCGGAAATGTGATGGACAGCATCATGGTCAGCGCTTTCGGCGAAAATCTCATCCATAATACCGACCTGTATGCCTTAAATCACAATGCCTTTGACGAACAGCTTGCCATTATCAGCAAGGGCTTTTTGGATACTTTTGTATTTATGGGCGGAGCGGGTACATCGCTGTGCATTATTATCGCGGTATTCATTATTGCCAGAAGTCGATATATGCGCAGCATCGCCAAAATAAGCGGTATATTCACACTCTTCAATATGAATGCAATTGATGCATACGATTCTTAAGTACAGCAGCGAAGTGATCGGCGAATTGCAGCAAATGAATGGACAACTTCAGGCAACCAGCCATTTCCTTGCAGAAATGGCATCCCATATGTCTAAAGCGGCTGCACAGGTTCGCGATAGGTCGGATGAGTCCAAAGAAATGATGCAAAAGCTGCGGAAGCTGAATGTGGAAACAAGCCTTTTGAAAGTGAATGCGCTTGAGAACCTTGAAAATTAGGTAATTGCGGATGAGAACCTTGAAAATCAAGTAATTGCGGATGAGGACAAGAATCTGCGCATAAATAAAAACATTTGCCCTGGTTGCACAAAAAAACCGACGGTCCAGTGATCCCTTATCTGCACCATCGGTTTTTTTCAGCAGTCATAGCATGCTGTCAACTTGCTTTCTTCCTTCTCCATTCACAGGCTCATGTTCTGCATCAGCTTTCGATTATATTCATAGTATCGTTCACATACATACTCCCGAAGAAACTGCACGCAGGATGGATTCGTATTCAGTTCCGTAATCCATATAACCATCTCCTGGCTGTCGCCAAATGCGGCTTCCATAAAGTCAAACCCACACTCAAGCATCCTTCCTGCCCTGGAAAATCCGTCCTCGAATGCATCGCTGTCTTTACCAAATTCCTCCTGCAGCATTTCCCAGACATTATCTGCATCTTTCCTTTCCTGCCTATAGATAACCTGCTGATAAGCTTCAAGCTTTTTCAGAATTCTCCGGTAAATCAAATCTTCTTTTTTACTTAAAATTTCCTGCTTTCTTAATCCTTCCCAATCCCTGTTCACCTGGTCAGTTAAAGAATTTACCCGCCTTGCGCCGTCTTCCTCTTCTGTTTCCCGAAATCCCCGAAGAATCTTCATCAGCCTTCCCATAACCTCTTCCTGCATAAGTACCTCCCCAAACACCGTCCCCAGTCGGGAAAGAAGAAGCCCGGTAAGGCTTAACCGCTCATCAAAGGCAGCTCTGGAAATCTTATCATAGACGGTTTCTTTTATCTGCCCGGAAAGAATTTCCTCCACCTGATAATCCTTCTGGTATTTTTCGTAAATCAGCAGATAATTGGCAAAGTCTTTTGCGATTTCCGGGTACTGCAGGTACTGGACAACTACTTCGCGGTCAACCTTTTTTCCGATTTTTTCATACACCAAAAGCAGCCGGGATAAATCCTCCCACCCCCTTGGCGTGACAAACCGCCTTCCGTCCACGGTCGTTTCTATCTTACAGAAATTCTGCGGTTTGATGTTTAAATAGGCGAGTACTGCCGGATGCATATTTTCCTGATAAGCATATTCCTTCCACACGGAAAAATCCGGTACAATATCCATTCTCCGGATACGGTCAAGTGTTACCACATCGAACTCCCGCACGGATTTATTATACTCCGGCGGATTTCCTGCGGCAACAATCAGCCAGCCTTCCGGTATCCGATGTGTCCCGAATGTTTTTGCCTGAAGAAACTGAAGCATGGTCGGCGCAAGGGTTTCCGATACACAGTTAATCTCATCAATAAACAAAATCCCTTCTTTAAGCCCCGTAACTTCCATCTTATCATAAACGGCTCCTACAATCTCGCTCATCGTATATTCTGTAACGGGATATTCCTTCTCCCCATAATTTCGCTTTTCAATCCTCGGAAGACCCACGGCGCTCTGCCGGGTGTGATGGGTGATCGTATAGGCTACCAGCCCGATTTTACACTCTTTGGCCACCTGCTCCATAATCTGCGTCTTCCCGACACCCGGCGGCCCGATAAGCAGGATGGGACGCTGCCGGATTACCGGAATCTCATAGTTCCCATAAGCATCCTTCCACAGATAGGCTTCGATTGCATTTTTTAACTCTTCCTTTGCCCGCTTAATATTGATCATTTTCTTATTCCTCTATTCTTCACCTTAAAATATAGACAAATCTATCTATAATGAGAAATGAATCTCCTGCATATCTCTTCTTATTTATCCACCCGCAGATCCTCTTCCGATAAAACTATCTTCATTGCCCATCCCGGCACGGACAGGTCAGAAAAATGTTCTTCCACAAACACAAACGCCGTATCATAGTTTGGTTTTTTCAGCGGATAAATTCCCTTCCCGTCAGTGAAATAAATCAGTCCCTTTAAATGCGAAAATTCCTTCCTCTCCTGCATCTGGCGAACCCAGGCAAAGGCAGGCCGAAAGTCCGTCCCTCCGTGTCCGGCAATGGTAAAATTTTTCATATAATCTTCCATTTCCTCACGATTGGTAATCTTCACATCCGACTGAACTTTCTCATCGCACTGCAGAATATGGATATTTACCTGATGAAAAAAACTCTCCGAAGAGGACAGTACGGAACAGGTTTCCTCTAAAAAGCGCAGCACCAATTCCCCCGAACACGACATTGAAGTATCGATAACAATCACAAAATCCTCAATCCTGTGTACTTCCCTGGTTTCGAGCGGCTCAATCAAAGGCATATTTCCATACATTTCCAGCCCAAAGGTATAGAAAACCGGGTCAAATGCATCTGGATCTATGGAAACCTCTTCCTTCAGCACTGCAAACTTTCGCAGAAAGCCCCGATAATCCACCCTCTCCCGGTTTTCTGCCTGCACCTGCTCCAGTAAATCCCGACTGTCCCCCGACTCATCCTCCGTCCCAAAGCTTTCCAGTTCTGTCTGCATCCTCTCCCGGTTATCCTTCCACTGGTTCTGACGACGGATAATCTGGCTGTTTGTCTTATCTTCCCCCCAGAGATCATGCCCGTCCACAAAAAACTCTGCCTTAAGACGTTCCAACTGCCTTTCGTTCAGTTTCATTTCCACAAGCTTTGAATAAACCCGTTCCGCATTCATCACCTTCACTCCCTGATGCAAAAGCCGCTGATACCATTCCCTGCGAAACATAGAAGGCGGACGGCGGATACAGGTTTTCAACAGCCCGTCAATAATGGACTCCACAGCCATATCACAGGCAAGATGCCAAAGCCCGGCATCCCTCCCCTTTCTCCCGTCCATGTGCCCGAACAGACAGTGCATAACCATGTGCAGATAGGCCCGGTTGACTTCCTTTCGCCCCTGCGCAAAAAGTTTTATAAGATAATCCGGCTCATAATAAATCATAAAACCATCGGTTGCCGCCCCGTTTCGGTTCCAGTCCGCTTCAAATCCCAGGCAGCTTAGAGAAATATCCAGATAGCGCATGTGAATATAAAGTTCATTTCTGGACATGGTTAAAATATTCACACAGCGCTCGACCACTTCCATCTCCCGAACCTGCTGATCTCTTATCGGATCAATCATTCACCCCATCTCCTTTCCCAAAGTCCTTCCGGAAACCATATTCACAACACAAATCTTTTTCTCCTTCCGCCAGGTTCAGCCCTCCTTCGTCCAAGTTCCATCAGTATCCCCATGGCCAGAGGATTTCCTTTCTTCCCGGCTTCGTCAAGCATAGCCTCCATGCATTTTTTCGTACACCACGAAGCATTCCCTGCAAAGGTTAAAATATCTGTCATCTCTTCCCGGCAGCGAAAAGCAAGGCTTATAATCTCTCCTCCGTGCTCCTTAAGATATTCTTCATACACCCGCCTCCGTTCCCCGCCAAGCTGATGCGGAAAACGCAGCCTTCCCAGGGCCAGTTCCGTCACCAGTTCCCCGCTCTCCTGCACCTGTATATGTGCAAACAGCTTATCATACACCGGATACTGAAGCTGTGTCCCGCTAAACGCATTGCGGTAGCGGTGTCCGCAGCCATGCATTTCCTGGGTCAGAATCCGTGCAGGTGTATTTTCTATGGCCTCTTCAAAATACTCCGGAAAAATAAGACTTGCCTGCATACCGCCTTTTTCATCATAAACCTTCACCCGAAGCGTCTGCCGGAGTTCTGCAAGAACCTCTTTCAGGCAGGATTTCTTTTCCGGCACCATCCGAATATCCAGTTCTCTAATCCCCGAACATCCGGTAAATAATCCTGCCCCCAAATCAAAAATCGTGCTGTAAACGGTAAGCTTTGCCAGCTTCTCGCAGAGGTAAAAAGCATAAGCCCCAATTTTTCTCACCCCTTCCGGCAAAGAAACCGACTGCAGGTTCCTGGCACAAATCACCGGCGTTCCATCCTCCAAAGCTTCCAAATCCAGCAAATCTTCCTGACATTCTTCCCATTTCCACGCTTCTCTGTCTGCATCTTCCCCGCTGATATCTTCCCGAACCTGCACAAGGTACTTCACCCCTGACTGCCGCCTGCGCACAATATCGGCAAAGGCATAAGCCCCGATTTCCCTTACTTCCTTCCCCTGAATCTTTTCCGGAATCTCCACCTGACCATCATAGCCAAAACACCGAAGAATACAAACACCCTCCCGCCCCAAAGCACAAATCAATTTCATCTTTTACCTCAGTATCATAAATCTTTCTGTTATTGATTATGTCGGCTACATAACCTCAGCTTCAAGTTCCTTTAATTCGTCAAATGATAATGTCGGAATACATTCTGCAATTTCATCAAGTGACATTTTCCCTTTCTTTATAAGTCTTTCTGCTGTTTCTCTCGCCTCATCATGCCGTTCACTCTTAATAAACGACTTCATTATCTGTTCTTCATCAAACAAACTCATCATAATCGTTACAACCTCCTTTTCCCTGTCAAGCAGATATTCTCTTAAAACATTCCTATCCTTGCATATACGTATAGTTTCCATAATCGCCTTTTGTTTCATTCCATGCTGTTTTGTCTGCTCATCAAAAACCTTACAGAACACAATGTACTGATTAATGATGTCATCTGTATTGCCTTCATAAATAACCTTTGCTTTTACTTCAATGTCAATCTCCTCACCCAGAAAAAATTCTCTTGACAAAAATACTTTATCCGGCTTTCGCCCTTTGTTTCCTGTAAAGATCACATAAAGTTCTGGCTTTGGCATTTTCACTTTCTTACTCTTGTAATAGTTTTGGCTGGTGCGCTGAAAATATTCGTGATAGCTCTGCGCCATATACAGCAAAACTCTTACTAAAATGTTCATTGTCCATGTAGACTGTGCTTCTATGAGGATCATCAACTTATTATTGACAATAAAACCCAAGTCATTATATAAATTATCAGTCAACACATTTTCTATCGTTACATCCGTTAGCGAGTCTTCTGTAGCTGTGGTATCTTCCGGATGAAGTGTTTTATACAACCTTAACAGATGACTCTTATTTTGAAAAAGGTCAAGAAATACACTGTTTTTTGCAGTACGTTTTGCCATGATTTCCTGTGTTTGCTTTGTATCTTCCTGCACTTTTATCACCTCAATTTCTAAAAAACTACAGCAAAAATATGATATCGCTTACTCTCATCACAATTATACAAAAAAAAGTCTGTCTTTACAATAAATTTCACATGAATATTAAAAGGCAGCGAATAATCTGCGAAGATAAAACGCTGCCAAAAGTATAAAATATTCCGTTTTAATATCCCTGCTTTATCATAATATCGAACTGCAAAACCTACATCAACACCTTCACCTGCCGCACCCGTTCATCAATAAAGTCTGCCCAAACCGTATCATCCAGGTAAGGCTGGCTTTCATCGGTATATGTACCTGCCCGGTCTGTAATCAAAATTTGGTTGGGATGACTTGGCAGGGCAATATCGACGTGAATTGCCTTCAGCTTTTCGGCATCGTCAAAAAATTTCCGGCGCAGATACGGGGTAAGGTATTTGCTTTGTGCATAATACTCATCGTTCATGGTATTTGCTCCCACGCCTCCATGCATGGCAATCTGATAGATTTTTCCGTTGACCGGATTTTTCTCCTCCCAGAAGAAACTTGTACAGCCAATCGTATGCCCCGGGGTAAGCATGGTGCGGACAGAAATATCTCCCAGTTTAACCGGACAGTCATCCGAATAAAACGCATCTACAGTAAATTCCTGCGGATGAGAATCTTTATCTAAAACCAAAGTTTCTTCCGGGCAGGCTTTCATAAACTCCCAGTCCTCCTTCGACATATAAAGCTTTGCTCCGGTCAGTTCTTTCATGGCACGCGCAGCCCCTGTATGATCAAAATGCGCATGGCTGAGCAGAATTTTTTTAATATCCTTTAGCGAAAATCCCAACTGATAAATCGAATATACCAACAAATATAAACTTTCGGGAATTGCCGTATCAATTAAAATCAATCCATCTCCCGTATCAATTAAGTAACAGCCCACCCAGGTCTGCCCGGCTACATACCAGGTTCGCGGGGATACCTGAAAAGGTTCTATCGCCAGGCTCCACGGCTGATAAGCGAGAAGTTCCACCGGATTCTTAATTGCCGGGCTGCATTGAAATGACATCTCGAATCAATCTCCTTTCTTTCCCTTCATCCTTTCCATCCCCATCCGCAGCAGGGGTGAGAAAATGCAAAGGATTCCAATAATCATCAGCACGCAGGAAATCGGCCGGGTGAAGAAAGCAGCCGCACTTCCGGAATACTGGAACGACTTTAACATATTGCTCTCTAAAGTAGGCCCAAGGATAAAGGCCAGAATCAAAGGCGCTGTAGGCAGTCCGCCGTAACTCATCAATATACCGATGCACACGAACACCAGCATCATCCCGCATTTATAAAGGCTGCTGGAATCCACATAGGCGCTGACGAAGGAAATAATAATTAATGCCGGATACATATAGTGATAGGGCACCTTTAAAATCAGCGGAAATACCCGCATTCCCAGAGCCTGAAGCACTAAAACCACCAGGGCGCAGACCATAACGGTTGCAAACATCAGATAAACCACGTTCCCGCTGTTTTTAAATACCATCGGCCCCATCTCCAGTCCGTGGATGGTCAGAGCACCGATAAGCAGGGCGGTGGTGGAATCTCCGGGAATCCCCAGAGCCGCCATGGGTATCATCGAACCGCCGATGGCGGCATTATTCGATACCTCGGAAGCCCAGATACCATCCGGACATCCTTTTCCAAACATCTCCGGTGTCTTGGAAGCATTTCTTGCGCTGGAATAGGCAACCAGGTTGGAAAGCCCGGCACCCATACCCGGCAGAAAGCCGATGCCCAGTCCGATAGCAAAGGAACGAACGATATTGACCGCCTGTGCAGCGATTTCCTTTACCGTGATTCCCAGCCCCTTAATGGACTTGGTATCCACATCCGGAAGCGCGCCGAAACCTTTTCCATACTCTTCCACAATCCTTGCCACACCAAAGATACCAATCAGTACAATGGTCATGCCAAGACCGCTCATCAGATACATATTGTCAAAGACAAACCGCGGTTCGGCGTCAATCGGCGAAAAACCTACAGAAGCAAACAAAAGACCGATGGAAGCCGAAGCAAGCCCCTTAAACATATTCCCTTTTGAAATGGCAAGTACCATGGTAATTGCCACAAAACACAGGGAAAAATACTCCCACGGCCCCAGGGCAAAAGCGACGTCGGCAATTTTCTGGCTTAACAGCGCGGCAAAAAAAGCACTGAAAAATGTTCCCACAAAGGAGGCAACCATACCGATGGCCAGGGCTTTTCCTGCTTTTCCTGCCTGTGCCATGGGATAACCGTCATAGCAGGTTGCAACGGAAGATGCCGAACCGGGGATTCCCAAAAGCACGGAGCCGATAAAGGAACCAGAACATCCTCCCACCCAGAGGGCAATCAGGAAGATAACTGCAGGGCCGGCCTGCATCGAATAGGTGAGCGGCATAAAGAGCATAACCGCCAGTGTACCGGAAAGCCCGGGAATCGCTCCGAAAATCAGACCGATAACTGTTGCGCCGAACAAAAGCACCAGGTTAAAGGGCTGAACAATCTGACTCATAATATAGGGTATAAATTCTAACATTGCTCTCCCCTCCTTATCCGAACAGCATACCGCCCGGCAGGGTTAAGCCGAAGGCGAATACGTAGATAACATAAATAATCACAGCTACAGCTACCGAAAAAATAATTCTTCCCTTCAGGCTCGTCTGGCTTCCCCGGGCAAACATCGTCGTCAGTATGTACAGAATTACCGGTGTGGCGATAAGATAGCCGACCGCCGTCATCGCAGCAATATAGGCAGCAATCACGGCCAGGGTAATGCCGATCCGAATCCATCCGGCCTTAACCATATAGACCTTTTCTTCTTTTTTGCTCATTGTCCCGTTGACCAATATTCCAAGCCCGCAGACCGCAAACCCGAATGCTGCGATGGTCGGCAGCATCCTTGGCCCCGGGTAGGCACCGGTAATGGGGATGGAAAAGGAGGTTGTCATCATAAATACAACAATCCCAAGAAGAATCAACACTGCGCCGGTAAGCTGATCTCTTTTTATCTTCATCCTGTCCTTCCTTTCTCTATCTGCTTTGGAATTCCTATTTCTTTAAACCAAGTTCCTCAACCACAGCATTAATGCTTGTCTGCATATCCTGGATAGTCTTTAATCCCTCTTCCTGGCTTAAAAAGGTCATTTCCATGCCGGCAGGAGCCAGAGTTGCTTTTACCTCTTCATTTTCAGCGGCGGCAGCATAATAATCGTGAATCTTCTTTACCAGTTCCGGGTCCATGTTTTTCGGCCCAAGTAAGATAACATTAAGCATCTGGAAAGATAAATCCACACCTAACTCTTCAAAACACGGTACATCGGGAAGCACGGAAGAACGTCCGCCTTCTGCGGTATTGGATACCACCGCTAATGCCTTTGCCTTTCCGGATTCCACATACTGCTTGGCCTGGTTGGCATTGACAAGACAGGCATTAATGCTGTTTCCCACTAATGCAGTTAATTTTTCCGTATCAGAACCGGCTTCCACATACTTGACTTCGATTCCTGCGGCCTTGGCTAAAAGTCCGGTCTGCACATGGACGGTTCCTCCGGTTTCCACACCGAACATTAATTCTCCAGGACGGCTCTTTGCGTCGTTAAGTAAATCGTCCAGACTGTTATAAGAAGAATCCCCCGAAACCACCAGGACATTATTTGCCGGATCTACAGGAACACCTACGGCAATCACACTGTAATCATCGGCAGCCGACTTGGAGAATACGCCGGAAGCAGTTTTAATCAGCATGGTGGTGTGGAACTGCATCAGGGTTGAACCGTCCGCCTTCCCGCCAGCAGTCTTTTCACAGGCAACCATACCGCCGCCGTCCGTGTTATTGACGATGGTCAGCGTGGAACCGGAATCTTTACCCACCTGTGTGGACAATGCCCTCGCCATAACATCCGTACCGCCGCCGGCTTTTGCCGGAACCTGAATCTCCACACTTTTTGCCCAGCTTCCTGCCTTTGCGCCGTCTCCGCCGCATCCGGCCAGGGACACTGCCATGATACCTGCCATCACTGCTGCCAACATTTTCTTTTTCATCCTTTTCCTCTCCTTTGCTTTGTTGATTTTTAATATTTTTTGCTTATTTTTCTTGAACTCTTTATCTGTTTTGATTATAATAAACCCAATAACTTATTTCAACTTATGGATTTTTATATTTTATCTTAATTAAATTAATACAAGGAGGAAACCTATGGATTTGCGTCAGATTGAAAATATTCTAGCTATTGAACGTGAACAGAGCATTTCCCGGGCAGCCCAGAAGCTTTATCTTACACAATCCGCCTTAAACCAACAGCTTCTGCGCCTGGAAAAGGAGCTTGGCGTAAAGCTTTTTGAGCGCAGAAAGCACAGCATGATTCCCACCTATGCCGGGCGGATTTATCTGGCTACGGCTCACCGAATGATGGATATGAAACAGGAAACCTACAAGATTATCCATGATATTGCCGAAGAAAACACAGGAGAAATTGCCACCAGCTATACGCCGGAGAGAGGCTCGCTGATGTTTTCCCAGATCTATCCCTATTTTCATCAACGCTATCCACAGATTACCTTCCGTATCCGCGAGGCGCGGGTAAAGACGATGGAACAGCTTGTCCTGCAAAAAGATGTGACGATGGCATTTTGTACCTATGCCGAAGGCTTGAAGCACCCGGATTTGGAATACAGCGATATCGGAAAAGAGCGGATTATCCTGGGGCTTCCCATCACGCACCCCTTAGCGCACCTGGCCGGGGAGCGAAGCTGGGAAACCTTTCCTGAATTTGACCTGCGCCTGCTTAAAGGAGAGAATTTTATTCTTTCCTCCCGCGAAACCCGAATCCGCGAGATGACGGACCGCGCCTTTGCCCTGGCAGGCTTTCAGCCCAATGTTCTTTTTGAATCCACCAGCACCTCCACAATCATCAATACCGTGAAAAACCAGGTCTGCCCGGCATTCTTTTCGCAGTCCTATGTAGAAAAAGACCTTCCCATTGCCTATTTTACGGTTTTGCCGGACGATTACTGGATGCGCTGCGTTGCCTACTTAAAAGGTGCTTATCTGACCAAACCCGAAAAATACTTTATTAAGCTAGCCACGCTTTCCATGCGCGGGGAACTGAAAAGCCTTCCCGTTCCCCTGCCCGAACCAAATCAGAATCCTTTACCGCCCAATTCGGGTGAACACACATGAACTTAATGTTACTGTGAACGTGTAAACAGCAACTAATTCCTCCCTTCCCGCAAAAGCTTCTGTGCCTGAATAAGAATCGTAGGAAACAGCGCACAGACAAATACCGCGCCGACTTCCACCAGCTTTAAATCTGCCGCCATAAAAAGCCGCTGAAGTCCCGGAAGGAACAGTACCCCGGCCAAAAGCAGAACTCCGGCTTCAAAAGCCATAATACTGTATAAATTGCTTCCCAGCCCAAGGCGAAGGATGGAATGTGCGCTGCGGCAGTTAAACCCGTGGAAAAGCCGTGCCAGTGTAAGGGTGGTAAAAGCCATCGTAGTTGCCACCCTTTCCGGTGTGCGCATAAAATTTCCGCCGTTCTCAAACAAAATCCCGGTTCCACTCAGGATACCGCTCCCCCCGCTGCTCATCCCCATACGGTAAGCCGCCATGGTGCAAAGGGCAATCAGCACACCCTGCACCAGCAAATCTTTCAGAAAATTGCCGTTTAAAATTCCCTCATTTCCCCTTCGGGGCGGCTGCTTTAACAGGCTCTCCCCCGGCGGCTCCATGCCGATCGCCAGGGCGGGCAGGGAATCCGTAACCAGATTGATAAACAATAGATGCACCGGAAGGAAAGGCATGGAAAGGCCCGCAAGCGTTGCATACAGCACGCAGAATATCCCCGCCATATTTCCCGAAAGAAGAAATCCAATGGCATTTTTAATATTCTGGTACACATTTCTTCCGTTGGCAACCGCCTGGATAATGGTAGAAAAATGGTCGTCTGCCAGAATCATCGCTGCTGCTTCCCGGCTGACCTGGGTTCCGCTCTTACCCATGGCAATGCCGATATCCGCCGTTTTCAGCGCCGGCCCGTCGTTCACCCCGTCGCCGGTCATCGCGGTAATCCGCCCCTTTTTCTGCCATGCCTCGACAATTCGCAGCTTATGCTGGGGCGTAACCCGGGCATAGACATCGATCCGGTCGAGTTTCTCCGAAAGTTCCTTTTCCCCCATCTTTTCCAGTTCCGGCCCGGTAATTACCAGCCCCCCCGGCTCTAAGATCCCGGCTTTGCGGGCAATGGAAGCCGCTGTTACCGGATGATCTCCCGTAATCATTACCGGGCGGATTCCTGCGCCCCTGGCCGCTGCCACAGCCGCCTTCGACTCCGGGCGGAGCGGATCGGTGAGCGCTGCCATCCCCAGAAAGGTCAGATCGTGTTCCCAGTTCCTATGCTCATCTCCCCATTCCTTCCCCTCCGGAAGTTGCCGGCAGGCAAAGGCAAGAACACGCATCCCTTCCCTTCCCCACTGCTGGCTCTGTTCCTTTAATTTTCGGATTTCCTCCCCGGATAAGTCCTTTACCCCGTTGTTTCCATAGATGGTTTTGCAGCAGGAAAGCACGGATTCCAACGCACCCTTGGCAAAAATCCATTCGCTTGCGTTTTCTCTGTCCAGGCACCACACGCTCATTCGTTTGCGCCCCGAATCAAAAGGCTTCTCTCCTTTTCGCGGAAACTTCTGCCGGATTTGTTCAGGTAAAAAGCCCGCCTCCTTTGCCCCCAGATAGAGAGCAGCTTCGGTGGGCTCCCCACTCTGGTTTGATGCATTATTGGCCAAAACAGCAGCCCTCCACAGCAGTTCTTCCCCTTCTTCGGATTTTCCGGGGCAGTAGGTTTCCTCGGTCTGCATCTGGTTCTGGGTGAGTGTTCCTGTTTTATCCGTGCAGATCACCGACACGCAGCCCAGACTTTCCACCGCCTTTAAATCCTTGATAATCGCATGTTCCCTCGCCATTTTCTGTGTTCCCATGGCCTGGACAATGGTTACTATCGATCCTAATGCCTCCGGGATTGCCGCCACAGCCAGAGCCACGGCAAACATTACGGCGTTTAACAGCGACTCGCCGCGGTAGAGATCCAGCCAGAATACAATCACGCAGACCACCAGAATCCCTATGGCAAGCCTGCCGGAAAACTGTTCCAGGCTAATCTCTAAAGGCGTTCTCTTCTCTTCGGTCTTATTCATCAGCCCGGCAATCTGCCCGAGTTCGGATTCCATTCCCACAGCCGTGACCACAGCCACGCCGTGCCCTCCGGTAATCTGGGAGCCGGAAAAAATCATATTGGTACGGCTGGCCAGCGGAACATCCTCTTCTTTAAGTACGCGGATTTCCTTTTCCACTTCCTGGGACTCCCCGGTAAGGGAACTCTCATTAAGGCGAAGATCCACAGCCTCCAAAAGTCTTCCGTCTGCCGGTGCCAGATCCCCGCATTCCAGCACAAGGATATCGCCCACAACCACATCCTCCACCGGAATCTTCTCCCGTTTTCCCTCCCGGATAACCTTGGCCTCCGGCGCTGATAAAGCCCGAAGACCATCTAAAGATTTTTGGGCCTTCTGATGCTCCACGGTTCCCAGCACGGCATTTAACAGCAGCACCGCCACGATAACCACGGCACTTTCCCCGTTATCCGTCATGGCGGAAATCACGGCCGCCGCAATTAAAATCCAAACCAGCAAATCCTGAAACTGTTCTAAAAATACCCGCAGGCAGCTTTTTTTCTTCTTTTCCTGAATTTTATTCTTTCCGTTTTCCTTAAGCCTTTTTTCCGCCTCCTGCCTGGAAAGTCCCTGCCGGCTGCTTCCTAACTCCTCTAACACCCTCTGCGAATTCCATCGGTACCATGCTGTCCTCTCCATCGCCCCTCCCGCCCTTTCTGTTTTTTCTTCCATAAAGGATATTGGAAACCGCCCGAATTCAGAACCAGGAATATCGCCGAAAACAGCACAAAATGCTTTCCTGTCCCCGGTGAACATGATATAATTTATCTAGAATGCACATTGCATCAGGAATAAAAAATTTTAAATCAATTGGAAAAAGGAAGGACCAGCTATGGAAAAAATTACCAGTTTTACAATTAACCATCTGACGCTTCTTCCCGGCATCTATGTATCGCGGAAAGACTCTGCCGGGAATTGTGTTGTCACAACATTCGATATCCGCATGACCCGTCCTAATGCTGAGCCGGTAATGAACACGGCAGAGGTGCATACCATCGAACATCTTGGCGCAACCTTTTTGCGCAACCATCCCGATTACGCCTCAAAAACCCTGTACTTCGGTCCTATGGGATGCCGTACCGGATTTTATCTTTTGTTAAGCGGTGATTATTCCTCAAAGGATATCGTCCCATTAATGCAGGAAATGTTTGCTTTTATCCGTGATTTTGAGGGAGATGTTCCCGGCGCTGCAGCTAGGGACTGCGGAAATTATCTGGATATGAACCTCCCCATGGCAAAGTATCTGGCAAAGCGTTTTCTGGAAGAGGTTTTAGAAAATATAACGGAAGAACATCTGATTTACCCGGAATAAGGATTCTTTCCCGTAAAACACTTAAGGCACATAAAATACTTAAAGCATGTAAAAAGCCGCTGCATTACCCGTCAGCGGCTTTTCATGGTCAGGATATCTTTTTCCCTGCTCTTTATCTGTTTATCACCTTTTATCTGCTCCTTACCTCTTCTTTATCTCCTATTCTTCCCCTGCCTCACCACACAGCTTCTTCCCGATATTTTCCTCCGTCTTACTGCACAATTTCTTCCCGATAAACACCACAATCGAGCGCGGCTGCACCATAAAAAACTTTTGTTTTTCCAACAGTTTTTCCTCTCCTTCGGGGTAAAATCCCTGGACTTCTTTTGCATCCGTGTTAAAAACAATGTGCCACTTCATCCCTTTCGGAAGGTTCGGAAGCGAAAATTCATGTGGTTCCCAGTGCATGTTATAGGCGGCAAAAAAGCAGTCGTCCTCTTCTCCCCCATCCTGCGCGGCATAGGTTCCGCAGTATAAAATTCCAAGCTGCCTTCGGAAACTTTCAAACTCCGGAAACCAGGCTTTTGTCCCGTGATAGGATACATCCGGCATACCGCAGGAGAGATAATCCAGACCCTTGGGTTCCTGCTTTAAATGGAACATCGGATGTTTTTTCCGGAAGCGGATTACCTCTTTGGCAAACGCTAAAATATCGGCATTTGTCCTTACCTGGTTCCAGTTCAGCCAGGAAATCTCGTTATCCTGACACCAGGCATTATTGTTTCCGTTCTGCGTATTTCCAAATTCGTCGCCGGCAAGCAAAAGCGGCGTTCCCTGGCTTAAAAAGGTTAAAAGAAAGGAATTACGGATTTGTTTGCGGCGCATTTCAATAACTTTTTTCTTTCTGCACGGCCCTTCCACTCCGCAGTTCCAGGAGGCATTGGCATCTGTGCCGTCCTGATTATTTTCCCCGTTTGCCTCATTATGCTTCGTGTCATAGGATACATTATCCATCATGGTAAAGCCGTTGCTGTTTGCCATATAGTTAATTACGCCATAGTCGGCAGGATTTCTGCGGTTGTGAAAAATCAGGCTGTTTAAAAGGTTTTCATCTCCCTTTAAAAAGCGGCGCATTTCGTTTTGAAAATAGTCATTATAGATAGCCAGATGACGGTATTTTCCCCGCGAAACTCCATCCCAGGAGGGGTAAAAAAGCTTTACCCGGCTTAGATATGGGTCGCTTCCCAGCAGGGAAACCGGCGCAAATCCCACCAGATGAAAGCCGTCCACATGGTATTCCTGTACCCAGTAGCGAAGCACATCCACCACCTGCATCTGAGGTTCCTGGCCCGAAAAAAATATATCCATAATCACTTCCATTCCGGCGCGGTGGAAGGCTTTGACCATATCTTTAAACTCCCAGCCCGGATATTTTTCCTTTTTGGAACAGTAAGAAGCTTTCGGCGCAAAGGAAAGTCCCGGAATAAAACCCCAGTAATTGACGTTAATCTTTTCTTCTTCCGCTTGCTTCTCCAACCGCTTTTGGTCCTGCTTTTCCGACGATTTCTCCGGCTTTTTTCTCAGAAATTTTTCAAATTTTTTATCCAGCTTCCAGATGGTTTTATCCTCCGGAATCACTTCATTAAACTCAATGCAGGGAAGGAGTTCCACCGTAGTTATCCCAAGTTCCTGCAGGTAGGGAATCTTTTCGGTAATCCCTGCAAATGTTCCTCTGGACTTTACTTTTGAGGACGAATGACGGGTGAATCCCCGCGGATGAAGGCGGTAAATCACGCTGTTTTCATAGCTTAACTGCGGATGCACATCCCCCTCCCAGTCATATTCTTTTTCAGAAAACAGCGCATGGAGCACCCTGTTTTCCTCGTATTTTTCTCCCCAGTTTTCCCTTCCGGAAAAATGCCTTCCATAAGGGTCTTCACACAGAACACCATCGAAAAGATAAGCATAGGCAAGCCCCCGAAAATCTCCTTCCAGGGTAATATTCCATACATCGCCAATCTTATCTTCCGGCAGCAGGGGAATGGTCTGTACAGGTTCTGTTTTTCCTTGTTCAAAGAAAACCAGACTGCAGCTTTCTTTCACCGAAGCAATGGAAAAATGCATACCGTTTTCTGTTTTCACTGCTCCCATAGGGTAGATCTGCGGTTCTTCCTTCCTCTTTCTCAATCGCTCCATGTATTCTCCCTTCCAGATTATTTCTGAGCAGCGATCTGTTCCGCCAGATTGCTTAAATACATCCAGCGTTCCATCTTCTCCTCCAGAATCCTTTCCGTTTTCTCTTTTTCTTCCATCAATTCCTGAAGTCTGCTGTAACTGCTGGAAGCGTCCTCCATTGCCTTATCCAACTGGCTTAATGTTTCTTCCAGTTCGGCAATCTCGTCTTCAATATGTTCCCAATCTTTCTGTTCCTTATAAGTAAATTTCAGCTTTTGCGGGAGATTTTTCGTTTCTTTCCAGTTAGCTTTTTCGGCTTTCTCTGTCCTGGCAGGCAATACTGCCCCTTCCGATACCATTTCTGCTTCTTTTTTCAGCTTTGCTGCCTGATAATCGGTAAAACCGCCCTCGTACTGCTGCATTTTGCCTTCACCTTCGAAGGCAAAGATCCTCCTCACCACGCGATCCAGAAAATACCGGTCGTGAGAAACCGTAATCACAATTCCCTGAAAGCTGTCTAAGTAGTCTTCCAAGATGGTCAGGGTCTGGATATCCAGATCATTCGTCGGCTCATCCAGCATCAGCACATTGGGCGCATCCATCAGCACCCGCAAAAGATACAGCCTTCTCCGTTCTCCGCCGGAAAGCTTCCCCACCGCAGTATACTGCATGGAGGACGGAAAAAGAAAACGCTCCAGCATCTGACTTGCACTGATGCTGCCGTCCTTCGTCTTTACATACTCCCCGGCCTGACGGATATAGTCAATAACCCGACCAGAAAGATCCATCGGCTCATTTTCCTGGGAAAAATAGCCCAGCTTCACGGTCTGCCCGATATCCACGCTTCCTTTATCCGGTTTTACCCACCCGGCAATCATCTTTAACAGGGTGGATTTTCCCGCACCATTGGGCCCGATAATACCGATACGATCATCCTTTAAGAAAATATAGCTGAAGTCCTCTAAAAGCTTCTTTTCTCCATAGGACTTGCAAAGCCCGGACAATTCTACCGTGCTCCGCCCCAGTCGGGTTGAAACCGATTCCATCTCAACCTGCTGTTCGGCCTGCGGCCCCTGCTTGTCCCGCAATGCTTCATAGCGCTGGATATGGGCTTTTTGCTTCGTCGCTCTGGCTCTGGCCCCCCTCTGCATCCACTCCAGTTCCACCCGCAGGATCGACTGGCGCTTGCGCTCGGAAGCCTGTTCCATGTTAAGCCTCTGGGCCTTTCCCTTTAAAAACTCCTCATAATTCCCGGCATAGCGGTAAAGCTTTCCCTTGTCAAGTTCCACAATCCGGTTTGTCACACTGTCTAAAAAATACCGGTCATGCGTTACCATAAACAGAGCACCTTTAAATTTTTTCAGATACTCTTCCAGCCAGTCCGCCATTTCGCTGTCTAAATGGTTCGTCGGCTCATCTAAGATCAGGATATCGGCCTGGGAGAGCAGCACCGAAGCTAAGGCAACCCTTTTTTTCTGTCCGCCGGAGAGGTTTTCAACCAGGGCGAGATGTTCGGGAATACCCAGTCGGTTTAACATGGCTTTGGCCTGTGCTTCCAGATCCCAGACCTGAGCCTGTCCTTTGTTTTCCCGGAGCACGGCTTCCAGAACCGTTTCCCCCTCCTGAAATACGGGGTTCTGGGACAGAAAACGGATGGTCAGATTATTTCCCCGAACCACATAGCCCTCGTCGGCTTCTTCCAGACCGGCCGCAATGCGCAGTAAGGTGGATTTTCCCGTCCCGTTTATCCCAATCAGCCCGACCTTGTCCCCTTCTTCCAGGTAAAAACCGGTATCATCAAAGAGCAGACGTTCGGTATAGGATTTTTTCAGATGTTCAATGGTAATAAGATTCATGTCTTATCCTTCTCTCCCTCTTCCCAAAGCGTAAGTTCCACCGGACAGTGATCCGAACCGAGTACCTCCGTGTGGATCACCGCCCCGGCAAGCCGGTCTTCAAGGGCCTTCGATACGCCAAAATAGTCAATCCGCCAGCCGTTATTCTTTGCCCTGGAAGAAAAACGGTAAGACCACCAGGAATAAATCCCTTCTTTATCCGGGTAAAAATAGCGGAAGCTGTCGATGTAGCCCGCGGCCAGAAGTTCGGTAAATTTCCCCCGCTCTTCGTCGGTAAAGCCGGGATTCTGACGGTTTCCCTTAGGGTTTTTTAAGTCTATCGCCTGATGAGCCACGTTTAAATCTCCGCAGAAAATCACCGGTTTCTTTTTCTCCAGTTTCTGAAGATAAGCCCGAAAAGCGTCCTCCCAGCGCAGCCGGTAATCCAGACGGGCAAGCTTTTCCTGGGTATTGGGCGTATAGCAGGTCACGACATAATAATCCTTAAATTCCGCGGTAATCACCCGCCCCTCATGGTCGTGTTCCTCCACACCGATTCCATAATCCACGGAAACCGGTTTCTCTTTCGTAAACATCGCCGTTCCCGAATACCCCTTCTTCTCGGCATAATTCCAGTACTGATAATAGCCCGGCAAATCCAGTTCAATCTGCCCTTCCTGGAGTTTGCTTTCCTGGATGCAGAAAACATCGGCATCCGCTTCTTTCATATACGTTAAAAATCCTTTCCCCACACAGGCCCGCAGGCCATTGACATTCCAGGATATCAATTTCTTCATGGTCTTTCCTCCATTCGGTGCATGTTTTATGGCATGAACTTCGTAACTGTGAACGTGTGAACAGTAACTGAACCTCTCTCCATAAATTCTGTACACCCTATTTGTTCGATATTTCACCCACACAGCTAAATTATATCATCTCCAACACTAAAAGAAAAGAAAAACTTCCCACAAATCAATATGCGGAAAGTTTTTCCTTTTTTACTATCTTTTATTCCTGATACTAATCTAAATACTTCTTCAGTTCCTCCACCCGGTCAAGTCTTTCCCAGGGCAGATCCAAATCATTTCTTCCAAAATGTCCGTAAGCCGCGGTCTGCTTATAAATCGGCCTGCGCAGATCAAGCATCTTGATAATCCCTGCCGGACGAAGGTCAAAGTTTTCGCGGATAATCTCTACCAGCTTCTCATCGGAAACCTTTCCTGTTCCGTAGGTATTTACCATAACCGAGGTAGGATAGGCTACACCAATGGCATAGGAAAGCTGAATCTCACACTTGTCTGCAAGCTGTGCCGCCACAAGGTTCTTTGCCACATAACGCGCTGCATAGGCTGCGGAACGGTCAACCTTTGTGCAGTCCTTTCCGGAGAATGCACCGCCGCCGTGACTTGCATAGCCGCCGTAAGTATCTACGATAATCTTTCGTCCCGTAACCCCGCTGTCACCGTGCGGCCCGCCGATAACAAAACGCCCCGTCGGATTGATAAAGAATTTCGTATCCTTGTCCACCAAAGCTTTTGGAAGAACCTCATCAAACACATATTTCTTAATATCTTTATGAATCTGTTCCTGGCTTACCTCGGCATCATGCTGCGTGGAAAGAACCACGGCTTCTAAACGCACTGGTTTTCCGGTTTTATCATACTCTACCGTTACCTGGCTCTTTCCGTCGGGTCGAAGATAGGGCAGGGTTTTGTCCTTGCGAACCTGGGTAAGTCTTCTTGTCAGCTTATGCGCCAGAGCAATCGGATAGGGCATGTACTCCTCGGTTTCATTGGAGGCAAAGCCAAACATCATTCCCTGATCGCCTGCCCCGATAGCATCCAGTTCTTCCTCCGACATCCGGTTCTCCTTCGCCTCAAGCGCCCGGTTCACACCCATGGCAATATCCGCAGACTGTTCGTCTAAAGCGACAAGCACCCCGCAGGTATCACAGTCAAACCCGTAGTCTGCACAGTCATAGCCGATTTCACGCACGGTTTCACGTACAGTCTTCTGAATATCCACATAGGCAGTGGTCGTAATTTCCCCCATCACCAAAACCAGTCCCGTAGTAATTGCCGTTTCACAGGCAACCCGGCTCATCGGGTCCTTCGCCATCAATGCGTCTAAAATCGCATCCGAAATCTGGTCGCACATTTTGTCCGGATGTCCTTCGGTCACGGACTCTGAAGTAAATAATCGTTTTTCCATCTTTTTCCTCCTTGTAATCCCGGCAGTTTCCTGCCGTGCAAAAACCGGCCTGCAGGCCAACAAAAGATACAGGGAAAAAAGAAAAGCCCGCATTTGAGCGGACTTGAAAGAACTTGGCATTCAAATCCACTTATTGCTCGACGCGCAAAACTGCCGGAAAATCCGGTCAAGTCCTGCCCTTTCGCTCAGGTTGGCACCTTCCGTTTACTGTCAGGGATGATCTTCCTGACCCTGCCGGGGTTGCCGTGACTTCACAGATCCTTTGTATCTCCATCACTCTGAATAAGGGAATCTTTACGAACTTTTCAATTTTCTAACACCATGATCGTATAACATATACCTTAAAATGTCAAGCCTTTTTATGTAAAATTCATGATGTAAAATTCATGATAAAACACGACCATGCAATTCATGATAAAATACGGCCATACGCTGCTGTTCACACGTTCACAGCAACGGCCGTACCGCCGGCCATAACACAGGCACATTCAGCCCCACCCGGCCTGCAGGCGAAACTTCTGTGCTCCTTTTTCGGAATCTACCTTCTTAATCACCGCCCCCAGTAAACGGAGTTTTTCATCAAAGCTTTCATAGCCCCGCTGTATGTAGCCGATTTCTTCTACCACCGTGTAGCCGTCCGCCGCCAGCCCGGCAATCACAAGTGCTGCCCCGGCGCGGAGATCCGGCGCATTGACCGAGGCTCCGGAAAAGCCCTTTACACCGTCAATCACGGCTACATTGCCCTCAACCTTGATGTTCCCGCCCATACGGGTCAGCTCGTCCACATATTTAAAACGGTTTTCAAAAATACTTTCCGTAACAATGCTCGTCCCCTTCGCCAGCGCCAGGGTTACGGCAATCTGCGGCTGCATATCCGTGGGAAAACCGGGATAGGGCAGCGTATTAATATTCGTATGATGCTGTACGGGCTTTCCCACCACCCGCACGGCGTCGTCAAACTCCGTCACCTCACAGCCGATTTCATTCAGCTTTGCCGTTATGGCTTCCAGGTGCTTGGGAATCACATTCTTTACCATCACATCGCCCCGGGTAATGGCGGCGGCGCACATAAACGTCCCTGCTTCAATCTGATCGGGAATAATGGAATATTCTGCGCCGTGAAATTTCTTTACACCTCGGATACGGATAATATCCGTTCCGGCTCCCTTGATATTGGCCCCCATGCGGTTTAAAAAGTTTGCCACGTCAACCACATGCGGCTCCTTCGCCGAGTTTTCAATAATCGTCTGCCCCTCGGCCAGAGCAGCCGTCATCATAATATTAATGGTCGCCCCCACGGAAACCTTATCCAGATAAATATGAGCCCCCCTAAGGTGCTCCGCCTTTGCGATAACCGCACCTCTCTCCACCGTAATCTCCGCTCCCAGGGCGCGGAAGCCCTTTAAATGCAGATCAATGGGCCTGCTTCCGATATTGCAGCCCCCGGGAAGCGGAACCTGCGCCTCCTTATACTTGCCTAATAATGCACCGATAAAATAATACGATGCCCGGATTCTTCGTATATACTCATCCTCCACCGAAACCTCACCGATCCCGGAGGCATTAATCTTAACGGTATGCCGTTCCAGACGTGTTACCTGACCGCCGATTTCCTCTATCGCTTCCAGCATGACATTAATATCCCACACATCCGGAAGATTCTCAATAATCACATCTTCATCCGTCATTATGGCAGCAGCAAGGATTCCCAGAGCAGCGTTTTTTGCGCCGCTGATATCAACCTCACCCACCAACGGATTTCCGCCCTTCATGATATATTGTTCCATCTTACACCTCTATAATAATGATAGAAAATTCTATCGAAAACGTTAAATGTAGTATTCAGTAAAACTGTCTTTGCAAGCCATTATATACCAAACAACTGCATTTTGTAAAGGTTACAATGTGAATCCGTTTATTTTTATCCCTTATTTCGGACGAAAAAAGACCGTGCAGGCTATTTTGGCGGAAAAATTACACATAAAAAATCATTTCCCAGCTGTTCAAAATAGGCATTGGCATCGTTTAAGCCCATCTTGCTGCTCTCTCCGGAAACCGGCTGATAAATAGTTACATTATACTGATCATAACCTACAAGGTAACAGGAAAGTCCGTCCTCGGTATAAGCCCGCACAGGATAGCCCTGTCCCAGAAAATACAGAACCTGGTTTAAGCTGCAGCCCCGGGCATTGAAAAGAAGAACACCGTCGGCAAAGCGGCGGTTTCCCGTAGCTTCTCCCATATAGTTGGTAAAACGGCTGATGGATTCTATATGATTTTCCACGGCTGCCGTAGTCGGACGATCTACCCTGCACCAGTAAACCTCCTGGCTGCTTCCGGTGACTATCCCCATCTTCTCATAGGCCAGTTCTACCGCTTTGGCAAAATCCTGGGTAATTCCCAGAAGATGACCGCCCCCATAGGCGTAAAAATCTATCCCCGGCGCGGTGATCGCCGTTCCCAGGTTTAATATTTCCGATGAACCGTAAGTGATTTTTTCCGGAGCCGAGCGGTGCACATAATGCCCCCGTTCAATTTCCGAGCCAAGCTGGACAAAATACAGCTTCTGACGTTTCGCATCGGCATACCAGCCAATTCCGGCCAGTTTATCATCGGCAATTTCTTCGTTGCAGACAATGGTATCTTCATCTACGACCCGGTAAGTATCTCCCGCCACGGACACAATTCTCTGCAGATGAATCCGGCTGTCCCCTACGGAAACCCCGGAGATAAAATAGCCGTTCTTTTCATAGCGGGTTAAAACGTCCATCGTTTCATCCAGGATTTCAATGGCATACATGGGAAGTTCTTCCAGATATCCGTTAATCATCCACTGTGTATTTTCCCGTGCAAGACCATAGATAAAATCATTGCCCACAAAACCGAGAAGGCGGAGGCTGTCCCCCGAAGTGCTGGTCACATCAGTCTTTTCTTCGGTTTCCAGATTCATCAGATGAATCTGATGGGACTGGTAGAGCAAAGAACCCTCCTGCCAGGCCAGGCGCTGTCCGTTCTGGCTGATGGCGTAACCGCCCTCGGGAAGTCCTTCCGCCACCACCATGGATTCATTGCTGCTTAAATCCACGGCATAAATTCCGGAATTTACTTTAAGATACAAGGTTCCTCCCGTACTTAAGTAAGAAAGTTCCTCCACATCCAGTTTTAATTTTTCATAGCCGTCCGCCGCAGGGATGAAGAAGCGCTCTTCTAACGCATCCTGTTCCGCATTATAATGGTACAGGGTTACTCCGACACAGCCCTCATGGCGTCCCCGGTTCATATAGCCGTAAACCAGAAAATCCACATCTCCCGTGTCCATCGCCCGGAGAATCTTAATCGAATGTTCCCGAAAGGACGGGGATGCCCCCTCCTCGCTGCTGCTGCGGAAAGAAAATATCCGGATCGCTTTAAGCTCTTCACCGCCCTCATCGTAACTCCAGAGATCGCCGTTGCTCACAAAGGCGTGGACTTTTCCGCTCTCACTGCTCCTTGCCTGTACCTGGTCGTCATTGGTAATGCCCAGCATAATCCGGCTTCCGGTAAAAGACTCCGGCGTTCCCATAAAGATCTGATTGGTTCGGCGCTCAAAATCCATCATGTAAATGCGCTGCTCCCCCATACGCATGGTAAAATTATCTTCGACCTCGTACATTTCCCGGCGGCTTCCCTCACCTTCGCAGACAGCCAGATACCTCGTCGTCACCTGCGTCATGGAACCCCTGCGCTCTTTTAAAGTCACCTGGATTTCCCCCGCCAGTTCCATAGAAAGACCTGCCCAGGTAATCTGCGAAAAGCTGGAATGGATATCCACACTCCCCAGATTCGTATTATCTCCCGTTGCATCGCTTTCCAGATAAGTAACCAGTTCCGTTGCCTGATCATAGGAAAAAGTTTTGGCCGAAAAATCAGCCGCCAGATCCACCATCTGCTTTACCGGCGCATTATCCCCCCATACCACACGGGAATAATAGCGGACAGCGCCGTGATCTGCCGTATCGATGGTCAGGATCAGCGCATATTCCTGGTCTTTCACAAGAAGGTTCTGCACGGGAAGCACAGCTTTTACACCGTCCTGCACGGTTTCCCAGTTATCCACGCGGGTACGCTCAATTAAACTGGTCATATCCAAGGAGCGGATCTCATAGTAGATGCCGACAACCTGACTCTGACAGCGGCGGATATGGATGGGCAATGCCCGATCCTCAGGAAGAAAGGCGAGGCTGTCGCGCAGAACCGAAGTATTCATCTCCTGCACATAGCCGTGAAGGCTGTCCATCTCCCTGCCCAAAATATCCAGATAAACTACAGGAAGTTCTGGTTCTTCCATGGAAATATACACGGATTCCTTCCCCGTAGCCCGGACTCTCATCCAGTAAAAATATCCGCTCCCTGCTGCAATAAAAATCACAAACAGGATAACTAACCGCTGCAGCACATGCTTCATTCATCTACCTGCCTTTAATTCCTATTTCGTTACGGTTCACACGTTCGCAGATCTATGTGAACAATAACCTTATTTCCTGTTTCGGTATGCGTCCAGACAGCGATTGATTCTCTTTGTCGGATTCAGCAAATCGCTTAAGGAGGCATCATGGTTTAAGTTATCAATAATCAGGGCAATGTACTTGCTCATATCCACATCAATATAGTAGGGCCGGGAAAGAAGTTCCGGCGTCTGGTACACCAGATTGGTGGTAAGAATCCGGTCAATTAAACCATGTTCATAATATTCGTCAAACTTTTCCAGTCCATTCGTAAACAGACCAAAGGTTGCACAGATAAAGACCTTCCTTGCCTTTCGGTTCTTTAATTCCGCGGCCACATCCAGCATACTTTCCCCGGAGGAAATCATATCGTCGATAATTAAGACATCCTTCCCCTCCACATCCGAACCCAAAAACTCATGGGCTACAATGGGATTTCTCCCGCCGACAATCTTTGTGTAATCACGGCGCTTGTAAAACATTCCCATATCCAGCCCCAGGACATTGGCAAAATACACGGCACGGCTCATCGCGCCTTCATCCGGGCTGATCACCATCATATGGTTGCTGTCAATATCCAGTTCCGTTTCATGCTTTAACAGATGCTTGATAAACTGATAGATCGGCTGCACCGTTTCAAAGCCTTTTAAGGGAATGGCATTCTGAACCCTGGGGTCGTGCGCGTCAAAGGTAATAATATTCTCCACGCCCATGCGCACCAGTTCTTCTAAGGCCAGACCGCAGTCTAAGGATTCTCTTCCCGAACGCTTATGCTGACGGCTTTCATAGAGGAAGGGCATAATTACGTTAATTCTCCTGGCCTTTCCCGCCGCCGCGGCAATCAGCCGTTTTAAATCCTGAAAATGGTCATCCGGCGACATATGGTTTTCCATACCGCACAGATGGTAGGTCAGACTGTAATTGCAGACATCCACCATAAAATATAAATCATCTCCGCGCACGGATTCTTCCAGCATCCCTTTTCCTTCCCCTGACCCAAAACGAGGGGTTTTTGCACCGATAATATAGCTGTCCCTCTGATATCCGGAAAATGCTATGGTTGATTTATGTTCACTTTCTCTTTCCTTTCTCCAGGCAACCAGATACTTGTCCACCTTCTGGCCAAGAGCAGCGCAGCTTTGTAAAGGAATCAGTCCAAGGGGTCCTACAGGTATGGTTTCTATGATCTTTTCTTCGTACAGCATACGTTCCTCCATGAATTAAGATTGTGTAACTTAAATTTCTCATTTGCTGATTTCTTATGGTATTCACTATCTTTATCATTTCTTACCTTTTCTTTTATATCATCTGGCGGGTAGATTCGTCAAGATATGTCCCTTACATTTTCAGGCGGATATCCTCTCCATACAGGGGAATCACCGTATAATTGCTCATCATCCGCGAGGCAACCCTGTCTGTGTACTCGTCCCGCAGGCGGTCTAAGGAAAGGTTAGTGGAAATAATCGTAGACTTCTGGCTCAATAATCTCTGGTTAATACAGAAAAAAAGCTGAGAAGAGGTAAAGCTGTTGTTCAGTTCCGTTCCCAGATCGTCAATAATCAGCAGATCGCAGTCCAGAATAAAAAGATACATATCTTTCATCTCTTCCTCGGTCTGATGCGTAAAGCGGTATTTGGAAAACACCTCAAATAAATCATGAGCGGACAGATAAATTACCGAGTGGTAGCGGTCAATCAGCTCCTTGGCAATGCAGTTGGTCAGAAAGGTTTTCCCGCGTCCGGTCGTCCCGGTAAACAGAAGGTTTCCCCCTTTTTGATCAAAGTCTTCGACAAAATCCATACACCACTGGCGAACCTTTTTCATATACTGGGCCACGGTTGTCCCTATCGCCGGTTCGATCGCCTTATCGTCAAAATAATCCTCATTAAAGGCCGTAAAATTTTCTTTTTCCAGCACATGCTCTATATTGGACTGGGCATAGAGAAGGCGGATCTGACGGCGCAGAAAGCAATGGCATTTCTTCCCCTCCTTTGTATAGCCGGTATCCTCACAGTCCGCACATCGGTAGTGCATCTCCATATAGTCCGCGGGATAACCCCGGGAGGCAAGAAGGATGGCTTTCTGTTCCCGCAGATCGGCAATCTCCTCCCGCAGCCGTCCCTGTGCCGACGCATCGCCGCCAAGAAGTTCCCTGCCACGCAAAAGCGCCCTGGTGCTCACTTCCTGATCCAGTTCCCAAACTGCCGGAAGCTTTTCATAGATTTCCTTAATCCTGGCATCCTGGGCATGTTTATTTTTCAGCTGCTGTGCCTGATACTCCCGCATAATCTCCTGATACTGCGAATTGCTCAATGCCATAACTTACTCTCCCTACTTTTCCATCCTGGCTCTTACCTTTTCCATCATCAGCGAATCATAGCTTGTACTGCTCTGTTCAAAATTGTGAAAGTGATTGACGGCTTTTGACTTTTTCTTTTTCTCCTCGCCCTTTTCCTTCTCCTGCTTCTGTCTTATCATGTCCAGATCTTCCACATCCGAAAGATTTTTCACCCCTGCCTTTTTCCACACGCTTAAAATCTTATTGGCATAGGCAAAGCTTGGGGTGTGCGTCGCCTCAATCGTCCGGTTGCAGGCTTCTAACACCACTTCCCGGCTAAATCCGTAAGCCCCGAACCAGGTTTCAATAAATCGCTTTTCCGTATCTGCCGGGCGGCGGTTATTTAAGCCAAAAGCCTTCATCACGGCAAAAGAATCCTTGTTAAAGCTTGCGCTGTAAGCCTTGGCTTCCTCAACCGTAACCAGACGCTTCTGGTGCCAGTTTAAAGCCACCGTTTCCATATAGCGGATACTGACATGGCCGTTCTGGACACAGTATTCCACCAGATACTCCAGAAGCTCAGCCGGAAGCCCCAGTTCCCCGTAAAGATAGGCAAAGATCTGACACTCCCTCTGCGTAAAAACCTTATTCATATACTTTTGGGCAATGTAAATCAACTGGGTAAAATCCTCATCCTCCGAAAGACGGCTGACCAGTTCTTTTGAGTAAACCGGCTTTACCGGGTTTTGTGCCGATTCTGCGGAAGGCTCGGACACAGGTTCTTCTTTTTTTAAGGTTTCCCTTTCCATTTCTTTCCCTGCCAAAACCCCCTCTTTCTTCCAGTAAGCAATCGCCCGCTTTACATCACCCTCGGTGTAGTGAAGCGCCTCGGCAATCTCCCCCAGAGAAAGGGATTTTCCTGCATGGCGCAGAAGGTAGAGATAGACTTTAACATACTCCCCGTTCGCCCCTGCCATGTACTGATCGATAAACTGGTTCGCTACCAGTGTGGCATTCACCTGAAAACCTTCATTAAACTCCCACGTCATCCTCTTCATCTCCATTGACTTCTTTTGCTGCTGTTTGTACAGGCCCACGGTAATGCTACGGTTCACATATGTGAACAATAACTTATTTTCTGTTTTCCTGCTTCTGATAAAAGCATCTTACCACAAGGTCGAAAAAAAGGAAATAGCCCCTTTATCCACTGCGGATGCTGCATAAAATTGTGGATATTGTGGATAATTTGGTGGATTTCTTTTCTTTTTGTCGGTCGAATCCTGTCGAAATTAAGGGAATTCAAGGGTTTTTTAAATGGTCAGCTTATTTTTTATGTAAATAGAAACATCCACATAGCTTCTTTACATAAAATGTTGAAAACTATGTGGATATTGTGGATAACTTACTTCCCTAGCAGCTTTTCTCCCACTTTTACAATATCTCCAGCCCCCATAGTTATCAACAAATCCCCGGGAACACAATTTTCTAAAATAAATGTTTCAATTTCATCAAAGGAGGGCAGATAATGCACATGTTTTCCATATTCTTCCATTTTTAAAGCAATATCATTCGCGCTTACCCCCAGTTTATTCACTTCCCTTGCCGCATAGATATCCGCAAGAATCACTTCATCCGCCGCAAGAAGTACCCGGGCAAAGTCATCCAGAAGAGCGGCTGTCCGGCTGTAGGTGTGGGGCTGGAAGACACACCAGATTTTTTTGTGGGGGTAATTTTTTGCCGCAGCCAGCGTCGCTGCAATCTCCTGCGGATGATGGGCGTAATCGTCGATAATGGTCAGTCCGCCCACTTCCCCCTTCACTTCAAACCTGCGGTTCGTCCCGTGGAAATGGCCAAGCCCGCGTTTAATCGCTTCCATAGGAATATCCAGCACTCTTGCCGCGGCAATCGCCGAGAGCGCATTATACACATTATGCTCTCCGGGAACACCAAGACTTATCGTTCCTTCCGGCTTTTTATCCACAAGAAGCGTAAACGACGGCCTTGCCCATGCATCGTAGGTGATATCCGCAGCACTGTAATCACTCTTTTGGGGATCGCTTCCGAAAGTAATTACCTTACAGGAAAGTCCGGCAAGAAACTCATCCAGACGGTTAATATCGCTGTTGATAATTAAGCTTCCCTTCTCATCCAGCTTTTCGGCAAACAGGCGGAAGGAATGGCGGATATCCTCGATATCCTTAAAGAAATCCAGATGATCTGCCTCAATATTTAAGATAATTTCCATCGTCGGAAAAAACGATAAAAAGCTGTTGGTATACTCACAGGCTTCCGTAACAAAAAGTTCTGATCCGCCCACCCGGATATTTCCACCGATGGTTTCCAAAATCCCGCCCACGGTAACGGTCGGGTCGGTTTCGGCCGCCAGAAGAATTTCCGTAAGCATGGAGGTTGTCGTCGTCTTTCCATGAGTTCCGGAAATATTAATGGCATGACGGTAGTTCTGCATCATCTCCCCCAAAAGTTCTGCCCGGGTCAGCAGGGGAATTCCTTTTTCCTTTGCTGCTGCAAATTCCGGGTTATCCGGGTGAATCGCCGCCGTATAGACCACAACGTCGATGCCGTCACGGATATTCGATGCCCTCTGCCCGTAGTCAATCCGTGCCCCCTGCTTTTCCAGGATTTCCGTTAATTCTGTTTTATGTGCGTCAGAGCCGGACACGCAAAATCCCTCCCGAAGAAGAATCTGCGCCAGCCCGCTCATGCTGATTCCTCCAATCCCAATAAAATGAACTGCTTCCGGTTTGCTGAAATTGATTTGATACATGGCTTCCTCCACTATGATTTTTAGTTTCGTGATGTAATTAAGTATACAACAAACAGGGAGGAAAATCTATACTTAAACAAAAAAGCCCTGCCGCTTCCCGGATACCAGAAAGCGCAGGGTCTGTCCTAAGATTTAAGTCAAATTTCGATGAAAGATAAGATTGCGATAACGATCTAATGTAAGTAAAAGCATATTTCCCAGTACGCCAATCGCAAGGACTTCACCGATTCCCACGGTAACCATCGCAACGGGAATCAAATCGGGTGAACCATAGGCATAACGGAGAACCCATGGAATAATGATCGTATTGGCCAGAATCGGCGGGAGGCACACCAGCCATTTATTCACCTTTCCAAGATAAAGCGAACCTGCTGCACCGATAAGTGTTGCCAGACTCCCAAAGATGATATCAAGTCCGGCTGCACCGCAGAGGAGGTTGGAAAGAAGGCATCCCACAAACAGTCCGGGAACGGCGGCCGGGGTAAAGAAGGGCAGGACGCACAGGATTTCCGAAATCCGAAACTGTACCGGGCCAAAAGAAATCGGTGCAAAAACTATCGTCAGGACGATATAAACCGCCGCAATTGCTGCACCATAGGTTACATAGTGAATTGGTTTGTTTCTTGTTTGCTCCATTGTTTTATTCTCCTTTAGTTTTGTTTTTCGTCAGGAAGGTTTCGAACTGACGTTGTTTTTACATCCGCTTAACGGTTTCTTCCTCAGCCGTGCGGACAGTACATTAGTATACGATCATTTCCGGAAATTTGCAATACTCATACGAAAAATAATTCCAGCAAAAAGACAATCCCGCATGCCCCTACAGCCACTTTAAGAAGACCTGCACCGCAAAAAGCCAGAACCAGGGCAGCAAGAAATCCGGCAGCCCCGGAGTATATGCTCGATGTTGCTGTAATAATACTGGGAAAGGTCATTACGGATAAGGTCACATAGGGCACATAATACAAAAAAGAGCGGATAAATTTATTTTTAATCGGCTTGCGGATCAGGGTCAGCGGCAATACACGGATTAAATAGGTGGTCACTGCCATCACCAGAATATAGGCATATACATTATTTTTCATCTTCTTCCCCCTCCTCATGAATCGGGAACAGCACGGCCCCGGCTCCGGCAATCAGTACCGTTAAAAGGATGATCCTCATTCCGGAGGACAGGCTGCCAGTTCCCGGCAGATACGTAAAAAACAGGCTTGCCCCCATGGAAACGGCAATCATTCCTGCCAGAATTTTATCCTTCCTTGCCGGAGGAACAACCACGGCGATAAACATGCCGTAGAGGGCAACATTCAGGGCGGAGAGCACCCGGGCGGGCAGGATATTCCCGGATACCACGCCCAGCCATGTTCCAAGAGTCCATCCGGGAACGGCAACACTGATTGCCCCGTAAACATAATAAGGGCTTAAAGCCTGTCCTGCCCCCGCGCCTATGGCAATCCCGAAAATCTCATCCGTGATTCCATAAGCCATCAAAAAACGGTGGAAAAAAGGCATTTTCGGCGAAAGCTTCTGGGAAAGGGCACAGGACATCAGGCAGTAACGCAGATTAATAATAAACTGCGTCCCCGCCATCTCCATATAGGCAGCCCCCGCAGCCATCAGCGAAAGCCCGGCAAACTCCCCGGCAGAAGTGACGTTCGTAAAGGACATCAGTGCAGCCGAAAAAGCCTTCATCCCCATATTCCCCGCGGCAATCCCAAGGCTGAAGGACACGGCAAGATAGCCCAGAGCAATGGGGATTCCGTCACGAATCCCCCGTATGTACCAGGTACGATGATTGATTTCCATGACCAGTTACTCCTTTTCTTTCACCAGGGACAGGGCTTTCTTTTTCCAGTTCCCCAGTCGGTAAAATACTATAGTGATTACAGCGCCAAGCACCCAGGAAAAAAGAAGGGAAATCCAGATACACTCATACCTTCCCTTTGGAAATTCGGGCGTTCTTGTCAGCCAGGCAATTCCGTAAGCCAGAGGAATTCGGATAGCAACCGTAGTCACCATGGAAATCCACATCGGTGTCATGGTATCTCCGGCCCCGCGCATAATCCCGGATAAACTCTGGGTTACTGCCATGGCTATGTACCCGGCGGATAAAATCGCCATCATCCTTGCACTCACATTCACCAGTTCCTCTGTGCTGGTAAAAATCGCCATCAGATGGTGCCCGAAAAGAAGAATCAACGCGGTAATCGACGCAGAGATCCCTACGGCAAGAAGAGTTCCCTGTTTTGCCCCCTGCTGTACGCGCTCATACTCCCGCGCACCTACATTCTGCCCGGAATAGGTCGTCATCGCGGTTCCAAAGGAGAAATTCGGCATCATGGCAAAGCCGTCCACACGCATAATAATAACATTGGCGGCAATGATCAGCTCGCCAAAGCTGTTGGTCAAAGACTGCACGACAACCATAGCCAGGGAAAAGATCGCCTGGGTAATTCCGGAGGGAAGTCCCAGACGCAGAACCGTAAAAATATTCTCCCGATCCGGTTTTAAATACGAAGGATGCATATCGAACAAATGTCCCATCCTCCGAAGCTTGACCAGACATAAAAACGCCGATGCAAGCTGGGCAATCACGGTAGCCAGAGCCACCCCGGCCACCCCCATCTTCAACCCGGCAACAAACCAGAGATCAAGAATAATATTCAGCACCGTAGCCACCAAAAGATAGACCAGCGCCGAAAGTGAGTCCCCCAGTCCCCGCAAAATCCCGCAGAAAATATTATAGTAAGCCACCCCGGCGATGCCCATCAAAAGGATGAACAGATAGGAAGCACACCAGTCCATAATGCTTTCCGGCGTGTCTAACATCCTAAGTACCGGTCGGATCAGCGCGGCACAGCAGACCATTAAAAGCAGAGAGGAAAGTGCGGTTAAAGTGATGGAACTGCCGATGGTTTTTGATAAATTTTCCCGGTCATGGGAGCCGAAATACTGGGAAACCATAATACTTACCCCCATGGAAATTCCCACAAACAGCACCAGGAGCAGGTTTAAAATCGGGCTTGCGCTTCCCACAGCCGCCAGTGCGTTATCCCCAACATACCGGCCCACGACAATGCTGTCCACCGTATTATAGAGCTGCTGGGCAATGTTTCCAATCAGCATGGGCACCGTAAAAAGCACAATTTTTTCCCAGGGCCGTCCGGAGGTCATATCTACCTGCGCAAATAATTGTTTAACATTCATTCGTCCATGTACTCCTTTCTCATTTGCTTAATTTTTTATAAAACCTCCTAACGCAGATCGGCAAATAACCTCCTCTGCGTCAGGCTGTTGACTTCCAGCTTATCCAGAATCTGGTGGGCGTCTGCCTGCGGATGGGTAACACAGATCCGGTATACGGTTTCCACAAATACAGGCTCTACCCGCAGGTTTTTTGCCACCCATTCGATGGCTTCCCCACGCTTCATCAGCCGCATAATTTTTGCAATAACAAAGAGCTGATCTCTCTGCCCTGACCGTTCGGCAATGCGCTCCTGCAGCCTTTTTTTCATGCCGGTTTTCTCCTGCCAAACTTCTTTTTCCCCTGTTTTCTCTGCTTCTTTTGTTTCCTTCGCGTACTCTGCCTGCGCTTCTCTTTTTGCCTGCACTTCTTTTTTATCTTCTTTTGCCGATGGATTTTTTATGCACGCCATCAAGCCAAACGCTTCGGTTTCCTTTTCTACCGCAATCTGTTCGCCCTCTTCTTTAAAAAACAAGGTTTCCAACTGACATCCGTCTTCTTTTAGCGTAAGTACCGCCATCGACAGCGGCAGGGTAAAGCGTCGGAAACCGCAGCTTCCGGGATTCAGCCAGAACTGCCCGTTCTGCAGCTTTTTAAAATACATATGGGAATGTCCGAAGATAATCACCTGTGCATCCCCCACATCCCCGGGGATATCCGCCTGATCATGCACCAGAAGAAACCGGTAATCCCCCAGCTTAAAGCGTCGGATCAGCGGAAGCTGCTCTGCCCAGTCATGATCATTATTTCCCCGGACGGCGTATAAAGGCTGCTTAATTTTCAGCTTATGAAACACCATCTGATTATCAAAATCGCCTGCATGAATCACCACATCGCAGGACTGAAGAATCCTTTCCACCTCTGGGCGCAGCAGTCCGTGGGTATCGGAAATCACTGCTGCGCGGATTGGTTCATTTATCATAGCCGTTTCTCCTGTTCATCATCTTTTTTGCTGTCTGTAACCCACCGTTTGCTGCTGTTCATACGCTCACAGCAGTCCATAGCCTTTCATTAATACCTTTAATTCCCCTTTTCTTTCCGGTGCCAAAGGGACAAGAGGAAGGCGGCAGTCCTCCCTGCACATCCCCATAAGCGACAGCGCTGCCTTCACCGGAATGGGGTTGACGTCCCAGAACATGGCATTCATCAGCGGCAAAAGCTTTAACTGCAGCGCCGTGCTTTCCAAAACCTTCCCCTCACGAAAAAGCCGGCAGAGCTCTGCCGTTTCTTTCGGCATAATATTGCCCAGAACCGAAATCACACCCTGTCCGCCCAAAGACAATACCGGAAGGATCTGATCGTCATTTCCCGAATAGATATCCAGGCTGTCCCCGCACAGGGCCGCCGTTCCTGCCACCTGAGAGATGTTCCCGCTGGCTTCCTTTAATCCGCAGATATTCGGATGCTTTGCCAGCCGACGGCAGGTTTCGGGGCAGATATTCACCCCGGTTCTTGTCGGAACATTATAAAGAATTACGGGAAGGCTAACCTGATCGGCAATGGTTTCAAAATGCCGGATTAGCCCTTCCTGCGAGGTTTTATTATAATAGGGCGTTACCAGCAAAATCCCGTCGGCCCCGGCAAGCTCTGCCTCACGCGAAAGCGCGGCGGCCTTTCGTGTATCATTGCTCCCTGTCCCAAGAATTACGGGAATCCGCTTATCCACCCTGCGGATCACAAATGCCGCAAGTTCGTTCTTCTCCTTATCGGTGAGCGTCGATGCTTCCCCCGTCGTTCCCATAACGACCAGAGCATCCGCCCCATGTTCTATCTGAAATTCCAAAAGCCCGTAAAGGGCCGGATAATCAATCCCTCCGCTGCCATCCATCGGCGTAACCAAAGCGGTTGCCATACCGGTAAATATTCTGCGTTTCATAGTACAGTCCCATCCATAGGGTTCTCTGTTTACCATATGCCAAAAACGGACAGCAGGTTCCTGAAACGGACAGCAGAATTCAGTATAGAAATAAGGCATCCCGTCCGCCCGAATCGCGTGTAAAACAGCCAGGAACGAAAATACTGACTTCCGCATACCTTACAGGGTGAACCAAAATGTTTTTCCTATACAAAAAACAACAAAAATCATCCCCAAATTATGGAGGTTTTTATGTGCGCAAGTTCCGAACATGTCACTGACCATATCTGCGTTATCCTTGGGGACTCCCGCCAGGAATATCTGGCCGGACTCCTTCGCCGGGAATACCTTCCGGTTTCCTTTCTTCAGGAGCCGGATAAAGAAAGCCTTGCAGGCTGCAGCATGATCATTGCTCCTACACCGTTTACAAAGGATCAGAAGACCGTCTTTTCACATCCAAAACTTACTATCGACGATTTTCTCTCTTTCCTTCGCCCCGGACAGATGCTTTTTGGTGCAAACCTGCCCCAGAAGGTCAGAGATTACTGCAGCAAACATTTTGTCGGCTTTTTTGATTTTATGGACGACGAAGAGATTGCCGCAAAAAACGCTGTTGCCACTGCCGAAGGCGCAGTCTGCGAAGCCATCGCACACAGCCCGGTAAACTTGGAAGGCAGTTCCTGCCTATTAGCCGGATATGGGCGCTGCGGGCGTGTTCTTGCCAAAAAGCTTAAGGCACTGGGTGCCGAAATCATCATTCTTGAATCGGATCCTGCGCGGCAGAATCTTGCAAAAAAAGAAGGCTTTTTCTGTATACAAAGCCATGCACTTTCCCGGTTCCTGGAAGAAAATCCGGTTCTTTTTTTCTTTAATACGGCACCCTGCCCTATTTTCGGAGAGAAGATTCTGGAAAAAACACACCCCGATATTACCATTATCGATATTGCTTCTGCTCCTGGAGGAACGGATTTTGATTACTGCCATAAGACCGGAAAAACAGCCCTTTTATGCCCCGGCCTTCCCGGAAAATACGCGCCAAAAACCTCTGCACAGATTCTCTGCAGCGCTGTTTTGGCTTATCGTTCCTCTTTAGAGAAACAAATATGAAATCTAAAACATCCAAAGGAGGTTTTCTTATGACATTAGCCGGAAAAACCATCGGTTTTGCCTTTACCGGTTCCTTCTGCACCTTCAGCGCAGCCGAAAAGCAGGCGGCCTCGCTCCTTGACCTGGGTGCCAATATACAGCCTGTTTTTTCTGCAAATGTGCAGACCATGGACTCCCGCTTCGGCAGCACCAGCGAATATATCAAACACATCACTTCCCTTACCGGGAACAAGCCCATCCTTACCATGGAGGAAGCCGAACCTATCGGCCCGTCCGCCTGCTTAGATATCCTGCTCATCGCACCCTGCACCGGAAACACTTTAGCAAAGCTTGCCAACGGCATTACGGATACCTCGGTGCTGATGGCCGCCAAAGCCCATCTCCGCAATCAAAAACCCCTGGTCATCTCCATCTCCACCAACGATGCCCTGGGCATGAATTTTAAAAATATCGGTTTGCTCTACAACACAAAAAACATTTATTTTGTTCCCTTTGGACAGGACAATCCGGAGAAAAAACCAAATTCTTTAATTGCCCGGACAGAACTGACGGCAAAGACCTTAGAACTTGCCCTGGAAGGAAAACAAATCCAGCCGGTTATCGTCTAGACTGCATCTATCGTTGAATTACCTCAGCAGGTTCAGCATTGCATCCAGTTCCCTGCGCTCCGCCGCCAGTTTTTTCTCCATCAGGAGGCGGAGCCTGTCCACGGTCTGCCCGGGCTGGAAACAGCCCTCCTCGCTGACTACGATATCCGCATAGCACTCGTAAAGCGGCACACGCTCATCATATAAGTCCCGCAGAGTAAACCCCGGTTTTAAGGCCACGCCGCGGTCAACGATATTTCCCACCCGGCGTTCAAGTTCCTCAAAACTCATCTTTAAATAAACGATTTCACTGATTTCCTTTAAATGCTGCATGGCCTTCTCGCCGTAAATCACGGAACCGCCCGGCGCAATCACGGATTTTTTTGCTTCCAGTTCTGCGTTTACCCGCTCTTCCACCTGTAAAAATCCCGAAAGCCCTTCCTCGGCGATAATCTCTTTTAGCAGCCGCCCTTCCTTCTCCTGGATTAAGATATCCACATCCACGAAGGAATAGCCCAGGCGCTTGGCTAAAAGTACACCTATGGTGCTTTTCCCGGAAGACGGCATACCGATTAAGGTAATATTTGGCTTCATGTTTTCCTTCCCTTCTCTACAGAATATCCAAATTTCCCCAATCGCTCACCCAAACCAAAATACTCTCCGTGCGAATAAGCCACCAGCCCTGTCGAATTCAGATGAAACTTCCCCTTTTCATCCATAAAATCCGTATCCACCGCCACCCCTGTTACTTCAGCCACAAACATATCATGGCTTCCCAGAGGAATGACCCGGCACACCTTACACGCTAAGTTCACCGGGCTTTCTGCAATTCCCGGCACCATACTGTGTTCCATCTTTTGTTCCGTCAGGCTGCACGCCTTGAATTTATCCTCATCCCGCCCGGACTTTACCCCGCACCAGTCCGCAGCAAAAGCCAGATCCTTCGTCACCAGATTAATCACAAACTCCCCGGTTTCCCGGATAATTGCATAAGAATACCGCTCTTTGCGCACCGAAATCGATACCATGGCCGGAGAGGAACAGACCGTCCCCGCCCAGGCAATGGTGATGATGTTGGGTTTCTCCCCCGGCCGCTGACAGCTTACCAGGACAGCCGGAAGCGGATAAAGGAGATTTCCCGGCTTCCAGAATTCTTTTTTTACCTGTTTTTTCATCTATTCCTCCACAATCATAATTCCCGGCACAAGCTGTTTTTTTCGGGAAACAACCCCGGGAAGACTGACGATCTGTTCATTTTCGGTATCATTATCATTCTCCGTATCCAGATGGAAGGCTTTCACGATAAGCTGTTTTGCTCCTGTTCCTTCACATAACAACTCGGTCGATTCGGTCAGGATATTGGTCAGCATGAAAAACAGCATATCCATGCCGTGGGCTTTTATGGCTTCTTTAAGGTAGGGAAGCATACGTTCCTTTAATTCCTCAAGTTCTTCCACATTCACCGAACTGATCTGACCTACGCCAAAGGTCAGCTTGCCCGCCTCAAACTGTTTAAAGTCCTGATAAAAAATTTCTTTATTGCTCTTGCCCTTAAGGTTGCTTGCCGCGGCAAACATCTTATTGGCATAGCTTTCCACTTCAATTTCGGCAATGGTCGCAAGTTCTAAGGCGGTCTGCTTATCTACGGCTGTACAGGTGGGTGAACGGAACAGCAAAGTATCGGAGATAATGGCGCTGCACAAAAGTCCGGCAATCTCCGGCTTCACCTCCACACCGGCCTCCTTATACATCTGGTAGACAATCGTCGCCGTACAGCCCAGCGGCTGGTTGCGGAAATACACCGGAGAGATCGTTTCCACCGCCCCAATCCGATGATGATCGATAATTTCCTGAATATCCGCACCTTCGATGCCGTCCACTGCCTGGCTCTTTTCGTTGTGATCCACAAGGATAACCCCTTTGCCGCGGGCCCCCAGAAGGTTTCTGCGGGAAATCATCCCCTTATAATGACCGTTTTTATTCAGAATGGGGAAGTCCCTGTGACGCTTGCTGGTCATCACCTCTTTGACATCATCAATAAAATCATCTTCATCAAAGGTGGTCAGATGCTCGGTTTTCATAAAATAGCTGATGGGCATACTCTGGTTAATCAGACGGGCAGCCGTATAGGTATCGTAGGGCGTGGTGATAATTACGCAGCCCCGCTCCTGTGCCATCTTGCGGATGGTTTTGGAAACCCCCGCCCCCTCGCAGACAATAATACAGCCTGCTTCCATCTCAATGGCACAAAGCTGGGATTCATAGCGGTTTCCTAAAATTACCAGATCATGAGGTTCTATATAAAACTCCATCATATCCGGGTTTGCCGCGGCGATTAACACCTTTCCCTCGGAAAAATAGTCTTCTTCATCGCCCAGAAGCATCACACCCTCTAAGGTTTCCACAATATTGGAATACTGGGTGTGCGCCTTGGAGAGAATACTGCTGTCGTAGACATTCATATAAGATTTTGTCAGATCCCCGACCGTAATCAGCCCTTCCAGAAGGCCGCTGTCCGTCACCGCAGCCAGGGTAACGACATTATCCTTCTGCATCAGGTTCCAGGCTTTTTTCAGGGAGATATTCTTCCACACCCCCGGCGTTTCCCGGATCTCGATATCCTTTACCTGGGTCTGTACGGTCTGTACCAGATCCGGCTTTTTCATATGAAAATAATCCAGCACAAACTGGGTTTCCGAATTCACTTTCCCAGCCCGGGCCGGCTCATAGATATTTCCTGTAGTCTTTTGTTTTAAATTGGCATAGCAAATCGCTGAACAGATAGAATCTGTATCCGGATTTTTATGACCAATAACCAGTGTCTTTCTCTTGTTCTTATCTGCCATAAACTCCTCCCTGTCCGGCAGCGGTTATACTCCTGTTCACATGTTCTCAGCAGCAACCTTTCCACCGTATTGCTCTTCATTTGTTTACATATTATTCATAATTTATCTATGCACTGTTCATATTTATTTTTTATACTAATTGTATAGAAAGTTATAAAAAACTTTCTTTTAATTAGATAATTTGCACATAGATTTTTCATAATTACCCCGGTTGAACAGCAGCCGGGGCTCCTCATTTTTATCGGGAAGATTTCTCGTTGCTGTAAACATGCAAACAGTAACGATTTCTCTTCCCGATGTTTCATTTTAAGCACATCTCATATACGGCTCAGAACAGCTTCTCCGGATAAACCCCGTCCTGAACCAGTTGGCGGATGGACTCGATAACGGCTGCTTTATCCTCCTGATAGGTCACGCCAAACCACTTATCTTTCGTATCAAGCACCTGTACAACCGCTTTTTTCTCCTGTACCATCTTATCGATAACCTTGGGCAGAAGATATTCGGCTTTAAGATTCCCCTCCGGAATCTGGCGCAGGAACTCAGGGAAGCCTTTTTCCAGTTCCTCTAAAAATACAGGAGGAAGTCCCCACATATTCATCGAAACCATCTGTCCTTCATGAATTTCTACCGGAACGCCGTCCTCATTCTCCGCATAAAAACCGTCGGCCTTCCTCTCAATGGCAAACGTTTCTTCCACCTTCTTTAATATCCCGTCCGCAGCAACATCGCAGATACCCCGGGTTACGGAACCATTTTCGCTCAATGTGTTTTCCAGGGCAAAGCCCGCCATACATAAGGTCATGGGCTCTTTCGTTTCGTCCATATGCTCAACCATATAGTCATGAACCTTGCGGAATCCTTCTTTTCCGTAATAATCGTCTGCATTAATCACCAGAAACGGCTCATGCACCAGATCCTTTACCATAAGAATCGCATGGCCGGTTCCCCACGGCTTCTTCCTTCCCTCCGGTACCGAAAAGCCCTCCGGAAGCTTATCCAGTTCCTGATAAACATACTCCACCCGGGCAATCTTCTCAATCCGGTTTCCGATAATCTCCTTAAAATCCTTCTCCAAATCCCGGCGGATAATAAAGACGATCTTGGTAAATCCTGCTTCCAGGGCATCATGAATCGAATAATCCATGATAATCTCCCCGCTTGGGCCAACTGCTGCCAGCTGCTTAATCCCCCCGCCAAAACGACTGCCAATCCCCGCAGCCATAATTACTAATGTAGTATCCTTCATCGCCCTTCTCCTTTTTTCATTCCATTTTCCTATCTTTTTGTCTTTAACCTCTTCTATTAGTGAGTATAGCACAGAACGAAGCAAATAGCTATACCTTTTACGGAAGCCCTTCGGATTTGTTACTGTTCACATGTTCACAGCAACAGGCAAAAAATGAAAGTTTTGTGAACTGCCGTGAAAGCATTGTAATTCCTTGGAATCTCTGTATAATAAAAATATCTGCCGCAGAATATAGTCACAGGTAAACCGTTAAACAAGCAAAAGGAGAAAATCATGCAGGAAACATCATTGGAATTATGGGGCAAACTTTACGAAACGGCAACCAGAATCAAGGAGCGAAAGCCCTGGGTGGAATTCTGGGAGATGGATTTAATCGGGATTCAGGAAGAAGAGGGAAAAAAACCGGTATTTTTTAATATCATCGGCCACGAAGCCAAAGAATACAGCATTGTCGCCTACGAAGGCTATGAAGGGCTGAATGATTTTTTCCTTCTTTTGGATAAAGATAAGCTAAATCTTACTTCCGAATATGTCTTATTCAGCCAAACCTGTCTGGCTGCTTACTGGGGAAGCCGGGAAGAGATGTCCGAGGAACAGAGGCAGCTTATCAAAAACCTGGGCTATAAATATTACGGGAAGGATCAGTGGCTGTATTTTATGGCTCACAGCAAAGGCCATTTCCCCGGTATGCTTGATGACGAAGAGGCCGCACGGATGACCAATTATCTGTCGCTGCTTGAAAAAGCGCTGGAATGCTGGGATAATGACCCGGTTTCCGTAGATTTTGAACATGGCAATATCTACCTTTATTTTTATGACCAGACAAAAAAGCAGTGGGTGGGCAAGGAACAAACCCTTCCGTTTAACGAATACCAGATTTCCTACCTGGAATTAACCGATGAAAAACTGATGGATGAACTAAAAAACGCCCGCCGCGGCAATTACTGCCTGGAAGCAGAACTTTCCTTCAGCCATATGCTGGATAAAGAAAAGCCCCGCAGCCGCTCGATCAACCGTAAGATGTGTCTGATCGCCGATACCGAAAGCAAACGTATGCTGAAGGCCGATTTAATGGAACAGGAAGCCCAGGCCGAGGAATGGCTGATTCAATACATTGTTGACTTCATCCTCGGTCAGGGTGCCCCGAAAGAAATCCGTGTCAGCAACGGCATTGTGGCAGCTATATTAGAACAGGTCTGCCATCTGGCCGGAATTGCGATTACCCGAACCGAACAGCTTCCGGTCATCCGCAGCTTTCTTTCTTCTTTAGCATTAACCGAGAGTTGATTTTCAGCCTTTTTTAGCTTTAATGATATAAAATCACCCCTGAAGCAGCCGCAGGAACCCTATGCGGCTTTCTTCCTGTGCTTCCAGACCGATAATCTTATCCATATTTCTCGCCGGTATCCACGCCTTATTTGCATTAAAATAATAATTAATCTGCTTCCAATATTTTTCCGGATATAAAAACAGATAGTACAGGCATTTTCTTTCCTTTTCTCCAAGAGGAAGCACCTTTTCATAGGCATTGAGCATATCCATTCCCAGAGAAAGACTCCATCCGTGTTTCTCCATTGCCTTACGCATAAAGCGGTATAAGTCCTCCATCTGCAGCCCTAAGTGCATACGGTTGTACTCAATCACGGCAACATAGCCGCTGCCCATAAGGACATGGTGCTGATCCAAGTCCCCGTGGCAAAGAAGCCTTGGCTCCTCGCCGCTTTTCCACAGACCGGCAATCCCCTGCGCCGCCTCACTGGCCTGCTCGAAAAATGCATTAAAGCTTTTCATCACACACAGTTCAAAATCCGATTTTTTCCGCTTTCCCCGAATAAATCCCCTTGCCCGCTTCAGTTCCCGGTTATGGCGCTCCATATCCTCCACAGCCAGGCGCGGCAGGATCGAACCCATGTTCCACTCCTTTAAAACCTCGATTTTCCGAAGTCTTTCGTGAAGACGGGCAATGGAGGATAAGGCTTCGCAGACCTCTTTTCCATCCTTTAAGCTGCATTCCCGATCCCCGTACCAGTCCTTTAAGACAAACCGTGTCCCGTCTTCGGAAGTGCTGACCAAGCTTCCTTCCCTGTTTCTGATATATTGATCCGTCTTAAGTCCGGTAAATCCCTGCAGCTGGCAGAGCACCTGATCCTCAAACTCCAGACGTTTTAATGTTCCCTGATATTCCTTCAGGCTTTTCATTCCCTGATCCGTTTCATATATCCAGACCCCGCGTCCTCTGCGCACGCCCCTGACCTGAAGCGCATACTGTTTTAATACCTCCTCATATTTATCATTCATCGTCATGAATCTTCCCCCTTACCCTTCTATGTACTCCCAGTGTACGGACACGTTCCTTTTCCGCAAAATGACGTATTATGAACATGCCGCCATCTGGCCATCCTGCGGCTGTCCGAAATCCGGATAAAAACCTTTGGCTGGTGCTCTTTTATGGCTACTTCCAAAGTATGAACAGGCAGAGAAGAATATTCTGATCTTTTTTAGAAACTTTTTACTTTACTCAGTTTTTCTCTAAATTTTTACTTTGATAGAAATTCTTGTACAATCCCCCCTCTTTATGCTACAATACATCTGTACATTTATTTTATTTTTACGAACTATCTACACAGATTTTTATAAAAAACACCTAAAAAGCGAAAGAAAAAGAAAGGAGATGCACATTTTATGGAACTGACAACGACCCAGCAGCAGCGCCAGCTCCTGTCCCAGCAAATGATACAGTCCGCAGGAATCCTCCAGATGACGGCCCAGGAACTTACCACCTACCTTCAGGAAATGGCCCTGGAAAACCCGGTTATGGAAATTCATGAATCCTCTGCGTCCAGAGAAAACCCGGACTTTACCTCCTGCCTCCATCAGCGTTCGGTAGAAGAATATCAGTGGCTGAGTGCCTCTGACGAATCCAACCGCTATTTCTACGAACAGCAGGCGCAGGACGGCGAAAATCCGATTACCTGGAAGTTTCGCAAAACCAACCAGCCGCAGACCCTGGCGGATGCGCTCTGGGAACAGCTTGTTTCTATCCCCTTCCGCTCCAAGGATGCAAAAACGCTCAAATACATGCTGGCTTCCCTGGATTCCTGGGGTTATCTGCGGGAACCATTAGACCAAATCGGCAAAAAATTTGATCAGCCCGAGGATCGGATGGAACTCCTTCTGTCCGTTCTCCAGGCGTTAGACCCGCCCGGTGTGGGGGCAAGGAGTATTTCCGAATGCCTTTTGCTCCAGCTTAAGCGTCAGACGGAATGCCCCAGCCAGTTAGAATTCATCATCACGGAATGCCTGGATCTCTTAGCGAAAAACCAGATTCCCGCCATAGCAAAGAAAGCAGGAGTTTCCGTAAAGGAAGCTTCCCGCCTCTGTCAGATTATCCGCAGCTTAAACCCCAAGCCGGGTGCTGCTTATTCCAATGAAGATATCTCCCGCTACATCCAGCCGGACATCCTTATCAAGCAAAAACACGGCGAATGTACGGTTACTCTGAACGATTCGCTTTACCCGCAGCTTTCCATCAACCAGTACTACCGGCAGCTTTCTAAAACAGCCGAAGAAGATGTCCGGAAATATCTGCTGGAAAAAATACGTCAGGTGGACTGGATACGCACCTGCATTGCCCAGAGAAATGATACGCTTTTCCGCACAGCCTCGGCAATAGCCGAACACCAGAAAGACTTTTTTTTACAGGGAAGCCGTGCGCTTAAACCCCTGCGGCTTTCCGATATCGCAGACAGCTTAGGGCTTCATGAATCCACAGTAAGCCGTGCCGTCCGCAATAAATATTTACAGTGCAGCCACGGCATATTCCCCTTAAACTACTTTTTCTCCGGCAGCCTGTCCTCGCCCAAAGACAGTGTTTCCTCCTCCGGCAAAGAAGCTGTTTCTGCCGAAGCCGCCAAAACGGCTCTGCGCAGGCTGATTGAACAGGAGGATAAGGAAAAACCCTGGAGCGACCGGATATTATCCGAAAAACTTGAAGCCCTTGGCGTGCCGATTTCCCGGCGCACCGTAGCCAAGTACCGTGAAAGCCTGGGAATACCCGATGCCAGCAAAAGAAAAAGCTACAGTTAAACGCCTCCGGCATTTATGCTGTCGTTCATACGTTCGCAGCAGCGTGCAGGAAACGACGCTATTCTCTCATCCCTGTTCCGGAAATACCCGCCGCAGCAAAACATCTTTCCTATTTTGCTCCGGATGTTCCAAAACCTCGTCCAGAAGCCCGGAAAGCACGGTTCCGACCTGTTTTCCGGGCCTCATGCCGCAGTTTAGTAAATCCTTCCCCGTCACAGCCAGATCTTTGAGATAAATACAGTCCCCCGCCTGCCGAATCTGTCCGGTTAATTCTTTAAGGCGTTCTGTCCCGGAACAGCCCAGGCAAGTCCGAAGACATAAAAGCCGGTCGAACAGTTCCGGTTCCATCTGGCTCATTGTCCGGCGAATCTCAGCCTTATCTTCTGCAATTTCCCGGTGTATCCACTGCGTCAGCACCGCGGCGGCATCAATCGTTGCATTATCCATCTTTAAGTCCTTCAGCACCGAAATCACCGCTTCCCGGTCTTCATTCTTTAAAAATGCCGACCAGCGAACCGCTTTTTCTTCGGGAAGGGACGATGGGATGCAGAGATTTTTAATGTCTGCCCGATGAAACGCCGCCGACACATAGGGACTGATCCCCAGATCATAAACCTCGCGTATCTGTTCCGGATGGGGGGATAAAAGAAGCTTGGTCAGTTCCACCTGAACCCGTTCCCTGCTGACCTTCATCAGATTAGGCGCAATCTTTTCAATCGCCGCCCGGGTCTTTTCTTCAATAACAAAACCAAGCTGCGCAGAAAACCTTATCGCCCGCAGAATCCGAAGCGCATCCTCCGTAAAGCGATCCACAGGATTTCCAACACAGCGGATTACCCCTCTCTGCAGATCCTCCATACCGCCGAAAATATCGACAATCCCGGTTTCATGACGGTAAGCCATCGCATTGACCGTAAAGTCCCGGCGGCAGAGATCTTCTTTTAAATCCGAAGTAAACGCCACGGACTTCGGGTGCCGCCCGTCTTCATATTCGCCGTCAATGCGGTAGGTCGTTACCTCATAGCCCACATGGTTTTTCATCACCGTCACTGTCCCGTGAAGAATCCCGGTATCGACGGTTCGGCGAAAGATTTCCTTTACCTGAAACGGAGAAGCCGAAGTTGTAATATCCCAGTCCCCCGGCTCCCGCCCCAAAAGGCTGTCGCGGACACAGCCGCCCACGGCATAGGCTTCATATCCATAACTGGTTAATGTTTCGATAATTTCCTCTACTGCCTGCGGGACAGCAATCCTCATAAGCTTTCCTCCCGATGATTACGATGATTAATAAGCCTTGCCCCAGTAAACCATCTTCTTTGCCGGCTTCCCGCAGCACACACAGGTCGCGGCAATCTCTTCCTGCTCAAACGGCATACAGCGAGAGGTTGCTCCTGCCTCCTCTTTAATCTTCTCCTCGCAGGTCAGATCTCCGCACCACATCGCCTTAACAAAGCCCGGCTTTTCATTCACTGTCTTTACAAAGCTGTCCCAGTCCGCAGCAATATAGGTGTGCGAATCCCTGTGTGCCTTTGCCCTTTCAAGCATATCGTTCTGAATAACATCCAGCATCCTGCCAACCTCTTCTTCCAGATGCTCCAGAGATACCATCGTCTTTTCATGTGTATCTCGGCGCACAAGCACAGCCTGGTTCGCTTCCATATCCTTCGGCCCGATTTCCACACGAAGTGGAATTCCCCGCATCTCACACTCGCTGAACTTCCATCCCGGACTCTTCTCAGAATCGTCAACCTTAACGCTGAACGCAGACAGTCTTTCCTTCAGTTCCCATGCCTTATCCAGCACGCCTTCCTTCTGCTGCTGGATCGGAATAATAATCACCTGCGTCGGCGAAATCCTCGGCGGCAGCACCAGGCCGTTATCGTCGCCGTGCACCATAATCAGCGCACCGATAATTCGGGTAGAAAGCCCCCAGGAAGTCTGATGAACATACTTTAATGTATTGTCCTTATCGGCAAACTGAATTTCAAAAGCCCTGGCAAATCCGTCGCCGAAGTTATGGCTGGTGCCGGACTGAAGAGCCTTTCCGTCGTGCATCAGCGCTTCGATTGTGTAGGTAGATTCTGCACCGGCAAACTTCTCCTTATCCGTTTTCTGTCCCTTAATTACCGGAATCGCCAGAACCTCCTCGCAGAAATCCGCGTAGACGTTTAACATCTGAATGGTTCTCTCCTCGGCTTCCCGGGCAGTTGCATGGGCGGTATGACCCTCCTGCCATAAAAACTCCCGGGAGCGGAGGAAGGGCCTGGTTGTCTTTTCCCAGCGGACAACCGAACACCACTGATTGTACACCCTGGGCAGATCGCGGTAGGAATGAATATCCCCGGCATAAAAATCACAGAACAGTGTTTCCGAGGTCGGCCTTACACAGAGCCTCTCCTGAAGGGGTTCTAAGCCGCCGTGTGTTACCCAGGCAACCTCCGGCGCAAACCCTTCCACATGATCCTTTTCTTTCTGTAAAAGTCCCTCCGGAATAAACATGGGCATGCAGACATTCTGTACCCCGACTTCTTTAAATCGGCGATCCAGTTCATGCTGAATATTCTCCCAGATAGCATAACCCGCAGGCTTAATCACCATACAGCCCTTTACGCTTGCATAGTCGCATAACTCCGCCTTTTTTACCACATCCGTATACCACTGGGCAAAATCCACATCCATGGATGTAATTGCCTCCACCATCTTCTTTTCCTTTGCCATAATCTGTCTTCCTTTCTGATTTTGTACTCTCTTGTCCCATTCTTTTATTTTATCCTTATTTTCTGCAGGCCAGCAAATCTTCCATCTCCTTCTTTTTCCCATAGCCCAGAACCCTGATTCTCGGGAATAAATAGACATTGGACACTAATACGGCTACGGTTGTATTATACCCGGCTGCTTCAATCTTTGCCCGGTCAAACTTTAACAATGGCTGACCGGCTTTCACCTTCTCTCCGGCTTTTACAAGCGCCGTAAGGAAAGCTCCATTCAGTTCTACCGTATTTATCCCCACATGGATCAGAACTTCTACGCCGCCCTCATCGCTGGTCAGCCCGACGGCGTGCCTGGTTTCAAAAAGTGCCGACACCTCCCCGTCAAAAGGTGCCAGAACGATTTCTTTCTCCGGCCGGATGCCCACGCCCGGCCCAAGCATCCCGTAGGCAAAGGTGACATCCGGAATTTCGGTCAGAGGAATAACATCCCCCTCTACCGGACAGGCCACCCGATATATTCGTTCCGGCTCCGAAAGTTCGGACTCTGCTCCAAACTCTTCCCACTCATCCCATTTTTCTGCTTTCTTTCCTTCTTCTTTCAAGTGATCAAGCCCCCTTTCTCCAACCAAAGTTACGAGCAATGCAAAATCCCAATACCGATGGGAGTTCCTAACCGGTTAAAAACAAGTTAAAAAAAGGAAGATCCGGGAAATCTTCCCTTTCTTCCTTCATCATAATCGAATTCTTCTCAGGAATCAAGCAAATTCTTCATTTGTCGTTCCTCTGCGGACAATCTCATAGCCCAGCATCATATGGCGCAGGTGCTGGCGCTTGCCGTCTACCATGGAAAGCAGCATCTGCGCCGCCTCTAACCCGCTGGTGCGGTAGTAAAACTTTGCGGTCGTCAGCTTCGGATCTACAATCTCCGTCATCTGATTGCTGCCCACACTGCACACCTTGATATCCTCCGGAATCCGTTTGCCGATTTCCTTTAAGTACATCACAGCCCCCACGGCAAGGCTTGCCGTAGAACAGAATACACCGTCCAGATCCGGTTTTTTCAGCAGAAGTTCTTTCATCTTCTCCTGGCCGGACTCGATGGTAAACCCGGCTTCAAGCGACGGAACCTCTTCACTGTTTAAACCTCTCTCTTTTAGTGCGGCCTTTACTCCGCGGGTTCGTTCGGCTCCCACAGCTCTGTCCCTGTCCGTCACATAAAGACATCCCGGATGTATACAGCCGGACTCTAAAAGCACGCCCATCATATCCTTTGCCGCGTGAAAATCATCATGGTAAACACAGTCATATTCTGCCACAAGCTGACCCACAATCACTACGGGAACTTTCAGACCTTTAAGCAAATCAACATGCTTTTTGGAAACCAGAGAGGCGATATAAATCACCCCGTCAATCTGGCTGGTTCCAAACATCTCCAGGTAATCCAGTTCCTGCTTCGGATCATTGTCCGTATTGGCAAGGAGCAGGTGATAGCCGCGCTCATAGAGGACTGCACTGATACCGCTGACAATCCGGGCCACCGTACTCGAACTGATATTCGGCACAATCACCCCAATCTGATAACTCTTTTTTGTCCGGAGAGTCCGGGCATATTCGGAAGGAACATACCCGGTTTCTTCAATGATTTCTTTAATTTTTTTCCGCTTTTCCTCGCTTAAGCTTCCCCCGTTCAAATACCGGGAAATCGCGGCACTTGAAACCCCCGCCATCTTTGCGATTTCACTGATTGTCATTTCTCTTCCTCGTCACTGCTCAATCTCGCTGCCAATCCTTTTATTTCATTGATAAACGCCTGCGTCCGGCCCTCTTTGCGTCAAATTAAAGCCCGCTTCCAAATTTCTTATATAACCACCAGATTCCATAAGCGGGAATCTGTACGCCCTTGGCTTCCATCACGGCTCCGGTCAGAAGATCCGTGTATTCGCCGTCATCCTCATTAATCCAGGCTACCTTATCCTGTCCGCTGAAGTTAAACAGGGCAATCAGCTTCTCCCCGTTCAGCCAGCGGCCAACGCCAAGGATGGCATCGTCCCAGGTATCTAAGGTCCACACGTCCGCCTGTCCGTCAAATACCGGATACTTTGCACGGATTTCCTCCATCATGCCCAGGGTTTCAAAGATCTGGTTCTGAATCGTTCCCTTTTCCTTGCGTTCCTCGGCACGATCCCACTGGAAGCGCCCCCGGTGAATATAGCGTGAATCCTGGCACTTATCCGGATCTTCATGGTAGGAATAATCATTTAACTGGCCAATCTCGTCGCCGCTGTAAAGCACCGGAATACCCGACTGAACAAACATATAGCCGTGAAGCATAATATCAAAGCGGACAGCCTGTTCTAAGGCACCTTCATTCTGCTCCCAGGAAGCTTTCTCGATACCGCACAGAGAAGCCGTCGTCCCGCAGAGCCGGGCATCGCCGGAGGTCGGATCGGAATTATACAGTTCCCCGCGTCCAAAGGCTCCCGGATACTGACCGGTAAGGAAATCATTCAGAAACTTTTTATGCGGAACTTCCAGGCAGTCAAACTGCTTTAAGTAATCATAGTCCAGGCCCCAGCCGATATCGTCATGGCAGCGCAGATAATTTAAAAATACATATTCTTTCGGCAGCCTGCTTACGATGTCCATCTGGCGGCGCAGAAGCCTTACATCGGCTGTCGCCACCGTGTGCCAGGTGCTGGCCATGGTCGTTACATTATAAAGCATATGGCACTCCGGCTTTTCCACAGAACCAAAGTAAGGAACTACCTTGGAAGGCTCCATAACCACCTCGCCCAGAAGAATAACCGCCGGGCACACAATCTCACAGATCATACGCATCATACGCACGATATTATGAACCTCCGGGAGATTGCGGCAGTTCGTTCCCAAAACCTTCCAGATATAGGGTACTGCATCTATACGGATAATGTCAATACCTTTATTGGTAAGATTTAACATATTGTAGACCATTTCATTAAAAACAGTCGGGTTCCAGTAATTTAAGTCCCACTGGTACGGATAAAAAGTGGTCATCACAAACTTATTCATATCCGCAAGCCAGGTGAAATTTCCCGGAGCCGTCGTGGGGAATACCTGGGGAACCGTCTTTTCAAACTGTGCAGGAAGATCATAATTATCATAAAAATAATACCGCCGCATATACTCCGGATCGCCCTGTCTTGCCCTTCTTGCCCATTCATGGTCCTCGGAAGTATGGTTCATCACAAAGTCCAGGCAGATACTGATTCCCTCTTCACGGCAGCAATCCGCCAGATCCTCTAAGTCCTTCATGGTTCCTAATTCCGGCTGCACTTTGCGGAAGTCAGCAACCGCATAGCCCCCGTCATTTCTGCCCTTGGGCGACTCTAAAAGAGGCATCAGATGAAGATAATTCACATTACATGACTTGATATAGTCCAGCTTTTCTTCCACGCCCTTTAAATTTCCGGCAAAGGCGTCCACGTACATCATCATTCCTAAAAGATCATTTTTCTTATACCAGTCCGGATGCTTTTCCCTCTTCCGATCCAGCTTCTTTAAGTCAGCTTTCCGGTTCTTATACCACTCCCAGAGCTGATCGCACAGCTCTTCAAACGCATCCATCCGGTTCTGATAAAGTTCACAGTACAACCACTTTAATTCGTCATAGTGTCTGGCAAAGCGCTGCTCAAATTCCTTGGTCTTTTTTTCCATGCGTTAATCTCCCCTGCTTCCTGTTTTATTGTAATCGATTTCAACAAAAATTATAACACACCTAAAAAGAAACTCAATATCCGAACTCAACAAAAGGACAGAAAAAATTTGTGCAAATTCTCCTGTCCCTTATGGCATTTCACTATTATTTCTATTTTTTACGGTCAATCCAGTGCTTATCTTTGGTGGGTTTTTGTTATTCTGCCTTACCCGTCCGTTCTCGGCACTCCGGTAAGTTCCGCAAGCTGCTCAAGAACACCCTTTCCCCCGTTGATGGAGATATTCCCCACCTTATCGCAGATCTTCTCCAGATATTCTAATTCCTTAAGCTTAAACAGAGTCTTGTTTTCATCCATCAGTTTTGCCGTATTTAACAGGCTCCTGGTCGATGCAACCTCCTCCCGGCGCATAATCACATTCGCCTGCGCCCGCTTTTCCGCGATAAGAACCGTATTCATAATTTCCCGGATTTCCCCCGGCAGGATAATATCCTTAATCCCTCCGGTGATCACCTCAACGCAGAGTTCCTCCTGGTGTTCCTTCATCTTTTCCAGGATGTAATGTCCAATCTCCTCCTTCTGCGCCAGAAGCTCATCCAGGCGAAACCTCCCCACATATTCCCGAATCACTAGCTGCGCACAGGTGTAAAGCTGCGAGGCTACCCCGTCAATCTTCTGTACCAGCTTTTCGGGATCGGTAATCCGGTAGGTGCAGATCATATTCAGGCGTACCCCGACCTTATCCGAGGTTAAAATCTCCTGCCCGTTAATCTCTAGCTGCTGCTGTTTCATATTAAAAATCTTGCAGGTCACCTCTGCACCGTAATTCCAGAAATAGTATGTCCCGGTTTCTAAGTGCTTCTGCAGCCGGTTATCAAAATACAAAAGCCCCGTTTCTCCGTCTTTAATCGTAATCTTTTTATAATACTTCGCCGGCATCAGATCCAAGTACATTCTGGGAAGGCTCTCTTCCATGTACTTCTTCGTAATATCCACGATCTGAAACTCATTTTTCTCAAAAACATTCCAGAAATAGGTTTCTGCCGCCGTCAGCACCTCCCGGTAAGCCCCGTTTACAAAGCGCAGGGCAATAGAGGTATCCGGAAGTTCGGCCTTAACCACGCGGGAGGCAAACTCCGGGCATTTCAGCAGAACTTCCATCGGAATATCCTGTGTCTTCACCTGCCCCTTCATCGGCACAACCAGCACTTCATACCCCAACCATTTAAAATATGTATATTTACCCGCCAGTAAAAGCTTCTGAAACCGGCCGTTTTTTATCAAATAACCACATTCCTGATCTTTAATCATTACCTGCATCTTTCTTCCCTCCTTTTCTGCTTTTTCCTCCACAGCTTAACCTGTTTACCGATTCTTGATAAAGGAAAAGATCCCCGGCCCTCATCCGTCAAATGGGGGCTACTTTTTCAGCTTTTTCTTTTTCTGCCCGGAACTGCCCTGATCGGCTTACGGCCTGCATCATCGACCGTCTGAGGCCGAAAAAGCAAAGAGCGGTATCCAAAACGGCACATGCCTTTGCCGGATTGCCCTTATCTTCCAGGATTTTCCTGTAAAATAGGGCGGAGTGCCGGAGTTTGCTTTCCCTGGCTTGGAGATTTCCTTTCATGAGCCCTAATCATGAGGAATAATCAATGATTGCTATAGCCACTTAGCTACATATCCCTGGGATATGGCAGGATTTGAACCTGCGACACATCATTATTTTGTCGGACACTGTATGGTATACCCGGCGGCAGGGCCGCTGGCACCCCAGGGGGATTCTCTAAAGAATAACCCATTGGCTCAGATACAGCTTCCGTTCGGGGACAGAAAACATTCCTGCTTACAGCCCCATTTATATAAAACAGCCCTCAGGGCCGCCCTATATCGTATTAACCGGTTTGGCCTCACCCTTTCACTACGCCAACCGTTTTCAGCCGCTTTACCGGCGCAACCAAATCCGTCTGGTTATTCATCACCTGTTCGATATCTTTATAGGCAAAACGGCTTTCCTCGGCCACATCGGCCTTTTTCTTCTTCCCTAGAACCACACCCTGCGCCGCCAGATCCCGGATCACCTGCTCGCAGGTAAAGGCATCCATCGCCCCTTTTCGGGAATAGCACCGTCCTGCTCCATGGGAGGACGAACAAAAGCTTTCCGGATTTCCCTTTCCCATTACCACATAGCTATAGGAACCCATAGCCCCGGGAATTACCGCCAGTTCTCCGTTCTCTGCCCGTACAGCCCCTTTTCGGTGAACCCATACGGTTTTCCCGTAATGCTCCTCTTCGGCTGCATAATTATGATGACAGTTAATATCGTGAAAAAACTCCAGGTTCAGTTCGGTGTATTTTCCAATCCATTTTTCCAGGACAGCCTTAACCACAAGCATCATCTTCTCCCGGTTTTCCCGGGCAAAATCCAGAGAAAGTTTCATCCAGTGCAGATACTGCTTTCCCTCCGAAGAATCCACCGGAAGAAAGGCCAGACGATATTCGTCGGGAACCGCACTGTACCAGCGCCGGTTCAGTTCCCTTGCCTTAAAGTGAAAATAATCGCAGACCGACTTTCCAAAGTGGCGGCTTCCCGAGTGAATCATCACCGCCAGATAGCCCTTTTCATCCACCTGAAGTTCAATAAAATGATTCCCTCCTCCAAGTGTCCCTATCTGAAAATATCCCGCGTCAATCTGCCCCAAAAGTTCCCCGTCCGGCTCGTACTTATCCATCTCTTCCATAGCCTGATCCAGGGTGTAGCAGGGCATAACCGTTTTATGGTGCTCAAAGCCCACGGGAATATTGCGCATAATATCGCCAATCATCGCCTGAATCAGCGTTCCGTTCCCCGTCATCACTTCCCGGATATCGTCCAGGCGGATATTGGTTTCGGTATAAGCCATGCCGCAGCCGATATCCACACCCACGGCATTAGGGATAATTACGCCGTCCGCGGCAATCACTCCGCCTATCGGCATTCCCTTCCCGGCATGGGTATCCGGCATCAGACAGGCCCACTGATGAAGAAAGGGAAGCTGTGCCAGATGATACGCCTGTTCCCTGCAGCTATCCTCCAAATCCTCCTGCTTTTCCAGCCATATCTTTACCGGAAATCTCATATTCTCTTTTTCATACCACACAAACATCTCTTCACATCCCTTCCTTTTCTTTTCCTGTGGTTTTCCTTATGTCTGCCAAACGGCATCCTGGGATTTCTCATCGGATTTCTTTTAAGATTTCCTTTAAGATTTCCTTTGGATAGGTATAATTTACCAGACAGGATAAAAATAATCATTTAAAAAAAGTTGCGAACTATGCATGAATCCCTTAAATTTCCATGACAAGAACATTGGGACGTAGTATAATAAAGACAATATCCGGCAATCCCTGTACAAAAAAGGAGGCTCCATGGCAGAATTTCAGGAACTAATTAAAAATTTCGACCGCATCCGGGACTATATGCGCCAGTTCTTTGTCTACGGCTACAAAAGCCGCAGCGACTACGGGGAGAAAAGTTCCCGCACCTACGATAACGAACGCCGCCGGATTGAAAGCTGGCTTTCCGGCTATACCCAGTCCGCCTATGCCCAGAAAGAAAAACATGTCTATATCAGCGTGGACAGCAAGACCATTCCGCAAAACCCGCTGTATGCCGCCTGGAAATCCAAAAGCTTTACGGACAATGATATTCTCCTCCACTTCTTCCTTCTGGATCTTTTATGGGAAAACCAGGAAGGCATGAGTGCAAAAACCCTGTGCGATTGTATCTCCATGGACTACGGCGTTGTCTTTGACAGCCAGACGGTGCGGCTGAAGCTGAAGGAATATGAAGAACTGGGGGTGTTATCCTCACATAAGGACGGAAAAAGCCTGCTCTACTGCCTGCTTCCTTCCCCGGCAAAAATCCTGGAAACATCCGACAATGCTTTTCATCCGTCCCCGCCCCCTTCCTCCTCAGAGATTGCCGCTTCCCCCTGGGAACAACTTTTAACCGCTGTCACTTACTTCCAGGAAGCCGCCCCCTTTGGCTTTATCGGAAGCACCATCTTAGATCAGGAAAACCAAAGCAACGAATGGTTTCAGTTTAAGCATCATTTTATTGTCCACACCTTAGAAGACGGGGTTTTGGCCGATGTCCTTACCGCCATCCGCCAGCAGAAAAGGATTTCCTTTGAAAACCGCAGCACCCGCAGCGGCAGCCTCTCCCTCCAGCAGGGCGTACCGCTGAAAATATTCGTCAGCACCCAGACCGGGCGGCGCTATGTGTGTCTGTACCTGGAAGAGCGGCGGCGCTTCACCAACTTCCGCCTGGATTCCATGGCAGGGGTAAAACTTTTAGAACCTTACGGCACATATGAAAGAAAACAGGAACTTCTCGCCAGAAACCTTTCCCGCTGCTGGGGCGTTTCCTTCGGCGGGGTCAGCCGGATAGAGGAAATCTATATTAAATTACATATTGACGAAAAAAAAGAAGCCCACATCCTTCAACGCCTTTACCGCGAGGGACGGGGCGGGGAGATTTTACCTGTCCGCGAGAATGAATACCTCTACAGCGGTCTGTTTTTTGATACCAATGAGATGTTAAGCTGGGTAAAAACCTTCACCGGGCGGATTATCGACATCCAGGGAAGCAATTCCTTTGCCATCAATAAACTGACCAGGGATTTTGAGAAAATGTATGAAATGTATTGCTTGTAAATATTGTTAAAAAGAAAGGAAAAATCCCAGAAAATGGAATTATTTGACAAATGGTACAACTGCTACTACCAGGTCGTCCGCCAGATCCTTGCCGAAGCCTCGGATGTTCCTGTAACCCGCGGCCGAATGAATGAACTTTCCATGAAATACGGTTTTTCAGAAAGCGGACTTTCCATCATCCCCCGGCTGCTGGACGGACAATGGCCTCTGCTCCGAAAAGAAGGAAACCGTTTTACCTCTGCCCTGTACCAAAAAGAACCTCTTCTGCCCGGTGCCCTGCCCTTAACTTCCCTGCAGAAATCCTGGCTGAAAGCCCTGTTCGCCGATCCGAGAATCCGCCTGTTTTTATCCGAGGACGCCTTTTCTGCCATCGAAAAATGGCTGCACGATACAAAGCCTCTGTTCTATCCGGAGGATTTTTACTATTTTGACCGCTGCAAAGACGGCGACGATTACCTTTCCCCCTCTTACCGGGAATATTTTCAGACCGTCCTCACCGCTCTCAAACAGCAGCGAGCCTTAAAAGTCGGCTACGAAACCCGCCGCAATCACCGAATTACCTTTATCGTCCTTCCCTGTCAGCTTCAATACTCCTCCAAGGATGACAAGTTCCGCCTCTGCGGTTTCCAGAAAGCAGAAAAAGGACAGGAATGGGGGCGAAAGATTATTTTAAACCTGGGGCGTTTTCAAAGCTGCAGCCTTCTCTTTCCCGCAAAAATCAATCCTGCCCACCGCTTTCATCTGAACCACCCGGCAAAAGAACCCGTGGTTATTCAAATCAGCGGCGAGCGGAATTCCTTAGAGCGCTGTATGCTCCACTTTGCAAACTATGAAAAACACACCTACTACGACGAAGAAAAGAACGCCTGGATTTCCTCCATCTACTACGACCTTGCCGACGAAACCGGACTCCTGGTGGAAATCCTCTCCTTCGGCCCGGTGATCCGCGTCCTTGGCCCCGAAAACTTTCTTGCCCAGGTTCGTGAGCGGGTACAGAAACAGCATGATTTATTTACGGCACAGATCCCTTCGCGGTAAATGACCGGAAACCCCGGAAGAAATCCGTCCCCCTGTGTCACTGCTCATACATTCACTGTACTCACCTACAGCTCCACCTCCCGGAATCCGCCCCCGGGCTTTAATACGCTGACCTTGCGAAACCCGCAGTCCCACGCTGTCTTTTGTGCCTGTTCAAAAGCAAAGCCAACGGACTCTGTATTATGGCTGTCCGAATTAATCATAATCTTCCCGCCCATAAGGTAAAGTTCCCGCAAAAGCCTTCCGGAAGGATAGGGTGTTTTCCGATAGCCGCGGGACATTGCCCCTGTATTGATCTCAAACGGCAGTCCGGCGGCATTTAACCGCTTCATCGCAGCCAGAGCCGGTTCCAGATAATCGTCTTTGGTTTCGTCAAAATACTTATAACCCTCATTAAATTTCGTCAGCAGGTCAAAATGCCCTACCCAGTCACAGCCGGTTCGGTCATAAACCGTGGCTTCCAGTTCAAAATAATCTCTTGCAAAAGCATACCAGTCCCCGTTCCAGAGCCGTCTGACCCAATCGGCAAGCTTTGCTTCCGTATCGTCCACAACGACCCATTCACCCTGCTTTTTCACACAATGCGTTGAACCGATGGCATAATCCGCCTTCTGCACCGGTCCCAGTCCGTCCAGTTCTATGCCGATATAAACATTCATCCTTCCGGCAAACTCTTCTTTTAAGGCGGATAATTCCTGTTTATACTTTATCAGGATTTCATCCGACATCCCAAACCCCGGCTCAACCATCGAAAAATCCGCATGACCCGAAACCCCGAAATCGGTAAATCCCTTCCGGTAAGCTGCCTCAACCATCTGCCTTGGCGTATTGGCCCCGTCACAGTAGGTTGTATGGCTGTGAAAATCTGCCCTCCACGGTTTCATCCTCTTATTCCTCCTTTTTACAGCATAAAATAAAAGCCCGGCACATGCCAGGCTTTCTCATGGGCGGAGGTGGATTCGAACCACCGAAGCGAATCGCAGCAGATTTACAGTCTGTCCCCTTTGGCCACTCGGGAATCCGCCCATCTCAACTTGTATGCTTTAACAAGCAAAACTATCATAGCACAAGAGTGCGCAAAAAGCAAGATGATTTATGAAAAAAACTTACGAAAAAAACTTACTAAAAAAACTTTCGAAAAAACATATCAAAAAATGGCAAAAAACCAGCAGAGCTTTTGTTTATTTTTCCACCCTGTCAGTTATCGTCGTGAAGCCGGCGCATAGCCCGCTCGCGAAGAGGTGCCGAAGTAAAAAATTCATCGACATGGGTGATCACCAGCATACTGCTCACCGCAGGCATCGTCAGCGATAAAATTCCCTTCTCGACCTCTACGCACGCAGCGCCCACATTATAGCCGTCCTCCATCGTCAGCATAATTCTGGTCAGCACCTCATCGTCATCAAGCCCCAGAAGCCACACCGGAACCGAAACCTCCCGCTCCTGTTCAAGCATGTTTACGATAACGGCGGCCTTATATTTTCCGTGCATCCGGCCATAGGCGATAAGATGATTGCCCGCCAGAAGTTTTATTACCGAACCTCTCTTCAGTGCCGGAATCCGGTTGTGGATTCCCCCCATATAGCGATGGAATTCAATCATCTCCAGATTTTCTTTTCCCCAGGGATAGGGTCTGCGGTTATCCGGATCCGTCCAGCCGCACATCCCCGCCTCGTCGCCGTAGTAAATCGTGGGTGCCCCCGGCCAGGTCATCTGAACCATCACGGCCGCACGGAAAACCCCATAGCGGATGCCTTCCGAAGCCGCCGCCCTTCCTAAAGAAACCAGCCTTCCCACGGTCTGGTTTGTCCGGGTTAAAAAGCGGGAATGGTCATGGTTGGACAGTTCATTCATCGCGGTCATTAACGACGGCGTCTGCATCTGGCTCATATGGTAGGCCATGCTTGTAAAAAAAGCTTCCCCATCGCCGTAACGCTTGCCGTCATACTCGTCGCTGTGCTTTTCCATACCGGTTAAAAACCAGGAAAGCGGTTCCATAAATGCGTCATAATTCATTACGGAATCCCATTCATTGCCCAAAAGCCAGCTGCTGGGATCGCCGTAGTGTTCGGCCAGAATCAGCGCGTCGGGATTTACCTCTTTTACGGTTTTGCGAAACTGCTGCCAGAAATAATGATTAAATTCCCCCGTTTGTCCCAAATCCGCCGCCACATCCAGCCGCCAGCCGTCAACATTATACGGTGGTGAAAGCCATCTTCTGGCAATCCCCAGAATGTATTCCTGAAGCTTTTCTGATTTTTCATAGTTTAACTTAGGCAGGGTATCATGGCCCCACCAGCCGTCATAGCTTGCATTATAGGGCCAGTTTTCCTTATCTTCTTTATAAAACTTAAAGAAGGAATAATAAGGGCTGTCCGCCGATACATAGGCCCCCGGCTCATAGCCTTCGGCATGTTCATAAATCCCCTCGCGATCCAGCCACTTGTTAAAAGAACCGCAGTGGTTAAATACGCCGTCCAGGATAATTTTCATCCCGCGGCGGTGAATCTCCTCCACCAGACGGGCAAAAAAGGCATCGGAAGCCTCAAGGTTTTCCTTATTCGTTACCCGGGCAATGTACTTGGTCGCATGTTTATTTTCCTCCCGAAGTGCCGCCTCATCCTTCAGGGACAAATCTGTTTCCGCAAGCACCTCTCCTCCGTCATGGAGGATCACGCCGTAATGCGGGTCAATGTGCTCATAGTCCTGGCAGTCATACTTATGGTTGGAGGGCGATACAAACACAGGGTTTAAATAAATCACTTCCACTCCAAGGCTCTGGATATAGTTTAGCTTATCCCAGATACCCTGAAGATCCCCGCCGTAAAAATAGCCCACATCCATCGTTTCCAGAGGCTTTTCCCAGTCCTTCACCCCTCTGACAGGCACTCCGATATAAATATATTCTCCGGTTTCCACATCATTGGTCGGATCGCCGTTGCAGAAGCGATCCACGTAAATCTGGTACATGATCGCCCCCTTTGCCCAGTCCGGCGTGTGGAATCCCGGCGTAATACGGAAGGCAAAACAGGGAATCGTTTCTTTAGAAACGCCAAGACGGTTATAAGTCCAGGATTTCTTCCCCTTTTTTATTTCAAAATAATAAAATACAGGTTCTTCCTTCGTCGTTATCTTAAATTCATAATAATCAAACCATGTATCCCGGCTTGATTTTTTCATTATCCCTTCAATATCGCTGCCACATTCCCGGTAAATCACCTGATCCGCATCATCCCGAGCCGTGCGGAAATAAAGAAGAACGTCCTGGTTTGCTTCTGGTTCTTCCGGAATTCGGTAATCTTCAGTTTCGGAACAAAACAGTGCATCCTGATTCAGTTCTTCCGGATTCAGTTCTCCCTGATTCAACTCTCCCGGCTTTAACTCCTCATGCTTGAAACAGCCGTCGATATTTTCATTCATCCGGTTACCGCCTTTCCTTATCTTTTCCTCTCCCCTGTATTGTAAACGAAAACAGACAATAACACAATGGCGAAATAGCACGAAAACCTTTTCATATTTTATCACATTCTTTGATTTCTCTATTTCTGCCTTTCGGTTTTTTGGCATGTAAAAAGGCCAGCGGGGTAGCTGGCCTTTTTAGGAGAAGGTATTTCGTTTCTTATGGGGTGTAGCAAAAACTATATAATGTATTGGGGGGGTTACGTCTATTATAATAGCATAAGTTGCAAAATAAGTGTGCACAAACTTTGATTTTTTCTTGATTATTTTTTGTGCAATCTATCTAAATCGTCACTCTATTCTGCCAACTTCTCCCTTTTCTCTTCCATAAACTGCTAGTGCCCTGTAAAAACACGGGTTTAGACACATTTAGCTTACGGTTCGCTTACATTACTGTTTCCATAGTTCTGTGCCGTCTACACCGCAAAAAGACCCTCGAATTCCTCCTGACCGATTTTTTCTTTCATGAGAAGAAGCTGGCTGCACTTATGGAGCACCTTTTCGTTTTCGACAATAATCTTTCTGGCCTTCTGGTAGCATTCGTCGATAATACGCTTTACCTCACTGTCAATCACCGCCGCCACAGTTTCGCCGTAAGACTTCGTGTGCGCCAGATCCCGGCCGATAAACACCTCATCCTCATCGCTTCCGTAATTAATCATACCCACCTTTTCCGACATGCCGTATTTCGTAACCATCGCACGGGCAATGTTCGTGGCCTGTTTAATATCCTGTGAAGCACCGGTGGTAATATCGTCAAAAATTAATTCCTCGGCAATCCTTCCGCCCAGGGAAACCATAATGTTCTGAAGCATACGCCCCTTGGTCATATACTGTTCGTCTTTTTCCGGAAGCGGCATCGTATAACCGCCGGCCCCCATACCGGTAGGGATTATGGAAACCGTGTGCACCGGTCCCACATCCGGAAGCACATGGAAAAGGATTGCGTGACCGGCTTCATGGTAGGCGGTAATCTTTTTATCCTTCTCGGAAATCACCTTGCTCTTCTTTTCCGCACCGATGCCCACCTTGATAAACGCCTTATCGATATCTTCCTGGCGCACATACTTGCGCCCGCCCTTTGCCGTAAGAATCGCCGCTTCGTTCATCAGATTTTCCAGGTCTGCCCCGGTAAAGCCGGAAGTGGTCTGGGCAACCCGGTGAAGATCCACATCGTCGCCCAGCGGTTTTTCTTTACAGTGCACCCTTAAAATCTCTTCCCGGCCCTTAACATCCGGACGTCCCACGGCAACCTTGCGGTCAAACCGCCCTGGACGAAGAATCGCTGGATCCAAGATATCCACACGGTTCGTCGCTGCCATCACAATAATGCCTTCATTCACACCAAAACCGTCCATCTCAACCAAAAGCTGGTTTAAGGTCTGTTCTCTCTCGTCGTGACCGCCGCCCATTCCTGTTCCTCTGCGCCGGGCCACAGCGTCAATTTCATCAATAAATACGATACAGGGAGAATTCTTCTTTGCATCCTCAAACAAATCCCGGACACGGGAAGCGCCGACGCCGACAAACATCTCCACAAAATCCGAACCGGAAATCGAAAAGAAGGGAACTCCGGCCTCCCCGGCTACCGCCTTGGCCAAAAGGGTTTTTCCTGTTCCCGGAGGGCCGACCAGCAAAAGCCCCTTGGGAATCCTGGCACCGACACTGGTATATTTCTGCGGGTCACGCAGAAAATCCACAACCTCTTCAAGTTCTTCCTTTTCTTCCTCCAGCCCGGCAACATTCGTAAAATTCACCTTGCTGTCCCGGCTGAGTCTTGCCCGGCTTCTGCCGAAATTCATCATCCTGGCATTCGCCCCGCCGCCGGAAGACCTGGCATTCATCACCGAAATTAAAATCACCACGGCAATCGTGGATATCACGATGGGAAGCAGAATGGTTAAAACCATGTTCTCCCGCGGAACATCCGTTGTCGTATAGTCAATGCCCAGTTCCTGCAGACGGTGCTGCTCTTCAATAACATCCGATGTATAGTACTGCTTTGCACTTCCATCCTTTAAAAACAAATTGACTTCTCCCGTAGGCGTCTGCTGGTTCTGGTTAATAATCACCTGTTCTACACTGCCGTCTGCAAGAGCGGTCAGATACTCCTGATAACTGATATCATCATTGGTAAAAATCTGTCCGGAAAATGTTGTTATCATCAATAGCATCATCATAATAACAAGAATAAATCCCAGACCCCTGAATTGCTGCTGTTTCAACGAGTTGCCTCCTTACTTTCACCTTTCAGCCGCTGCCGCACAAAACTTCACCGCAGCGTTCATCCTTCTATTATTCTATAACGCCGATATACGGCAGGTTCCTGTACCTCTGGTCGTAATCCAGACCATAACCCACCACAAATTCATCCGGGATGGTAAAACAACTGTATTTTACTTTCACCTGCTTCTTCACCCGGCGTTCCGGCTTATCCAAAAGCGTGCACAGTTCAATACTCTTTGGATTCCTCTGTTTTAAAATTTCCACCAGATAGGCAAGCGTCCTTCCGGAATCGATAATATCCTCCACGATCACCACTTCCTTGCCCTCTAACGGCTCATCCAAATCCTTTATAATCTTCACCACACCGCTGGACTGCGTGCCGCTCCCGTAACTCGACACGGACATAAAGTCTAAAGATACCGGCACAGTCAGCCGTTTTGCCAGTTCACAGGTAAAAAATACGCCGCCCTTTAAAATACAAATCAAATGCACATGACGGCCCTCATAATCTCTGCTGATCTGCTCTGCAATCTCACTGATTTTTGCATTAACCTCTTCCTCTGTCAGCAGCACCCGAATTTTATCAGCCATTTTCTTCTCCTTTGCTTATCCTGCGGTTATTTATCCGCCATTCTTACGTGTACCTGCAATATTGTTTTTGTCTTTTCCGTAACCTTGCAGCCCTCGCTGATACGTTTCCCGATAATCCATAAAATATGACTTCCGTCGGCCAAAAGGGGAATCCTTCCCCGAAGCCCGGCCGGAATCTTTTCATCCACCATATAGGACTTAATCGTCTTTTTCCCGCCGCCGGACAAAAAGAAATAATCCCCGGTCTGCCTGGTCCGTACAGACAACGTACCTTTTATTCTATCACAATCAAACCATTTCGTATACTGGTTTTGCGGAATTTCCATAGCTTTTTCGTAAGAAAATACCTTGATTTCCAGTTTTGGGAGAGAAATCCTTTCCTCCTGCACATTCTTTTCCCGTGCTTTCCCCCCTTTTTCCACCCAAAGCATCGTATAACCGCGCCGGGCCGTCAGCCCATAAGGCAGATCCATCCGTTTCCCGACCTGTCCGCGCAAAAGCCGCCTTACCGCTTCCACATGAACCTCTCCCAGATCCTTTGTCCTCCCCGCTGCCCTGCCCATCATCTGTTTAATCACATAAGTCTGTAAAATCTCCGGCTCGTTTTTCAGCTTTTCTGCATCTGCGCCAAAGCTTAACCGAAGTTCCTCTTCATCTGCGCCAAAGCTTAACGGCAGTTTTTCTTCACCTGCGCCAACGTCCGAAGCTGCTTCCCCTTCTCTTGTTCCAAATTTTTCCAACCATTTCTCCGCCTCTTCTTCCAGATAGGCATCTGCCTGCCGCGCCCTCCTTGCTGTCTGTAAGACATGCTCTCCTGCCCGCAGATTCACTAAGGCTTCAATCTGCGGGATAATCTCATGGCGCAGCCGGTTTCGGGTGTAATTCCCGGAATCATTTGTCGAATCCACACAAAAATCCACCCCCTCTGCCGAAAGAAAATCCAGAATCTCCTCCCTGCGCACGGCCAGCAGCGGCCGGATAATCCTCCCCCTTGCCGCCGGGATTCCTCCCAGACCTTTCAGCCCGCTGCCGCGGAATAACTGAAACAGCACCGTTTCCACATCGTCATCCTTATGATGTGCCACGGCTATGCGGACAGGCAAAGGGGATTCTTCGTTTTTCATTTTTGCTTCATCCTCCCACCGCAGGGCTTCTTCCTCGAATACCTGATACCTTAAGATTCTGCCTGCCTCTTCCTCGGAAAGCCCTTCCTTCCCGGCAAATTCCCTGACTTCCACCCTTTTGCAGGTAAACTCCACCGAAAACCGCTCGCACAGCCTGCGGACAAAATCTTCATCCCGATCTGCTTCCCTGCCCCGAAGCTGATGGTTGACATGAACCACCCGAAGCTTAAGTTTCCACGCTTTCTGCAGCTTCACCAGCACATGCAAAAGACAGACGGAATCCGCCCCTCCCGACACAGCCGCCAGAATCCTGTCCCCCGGATCACAAAGTTTATTTTCCCGGATAAATTTCTCCACCCGCCTCTTCATCTGTGCCTCCATCCTTTCCTCAATCCATACTTTTTCTGTATATTTCTTTTCCCTTTATTCTTCTTTTCCTTGATATGTCTTAACCATCACCATCTTTTCCCTATTCCTGCTCCCAAATCCCGGCGGCAAGAACCGTCATATCGTCCCTGGCACCCTCGCCGAAACTCAGCGCAAAGTCCAGCACACTGTCGGCAATCTCCTGCGGCCGCATCTTCGGCAGGGCTTCTAAGTACTCCACCATAACCTCTTCCTTTTCTTCCCCCGGCAGTGCATCCAGCACCCCGTCGCTCACCATCACAATCCGGTCGTCGTCCCAAAGCTTTCTTGACATCAGCACCGGTTCAATCGGATTTAATATTCCAATGGGCACATCCCCTGCCTCAAGCTGCTCCACACCATCTCTTCCTATAAGAAAGGAAGCCGAAGCACCAAGCTTCATGGCCTCCAGAACTCCTGTATGCAAATCCACGCACACCACATCCACGGCTGCCGGATGCTGTTCCTTGCCCGCCAGCAAAAGAACGGTATTCACCAGCTTTAATGACGCCCTCGCTGAAAATCCCGCTTCCACAAGCTGTTCGGTCAGTTCGATAATCCGACAACTCTCCTGGCACGCCTGCGGCCCGCTTCCCATCCCATCTGCCAGACTCATAATCACCTGCCCTTCCAGATTCTTAAAGAAGGTAAAATTATCCCCGGAAACATCTTCCCCCTCCTTTGGCGTGCGGGCAATGCCGTAGAGCATGTGATATTTTCCTTCCTCGATAAACCGCAGGGTTGACATCTGGCGCGTTACAATAGCCCGGCTGTCCTTGGCCGGATTCCAGCGCTGCTTTCCCATGGCCTGTCCAAGGATATTTGCCGCTTCTCTGGCCGTAAGGCAGGTTCCGTGGGTGGTCTTTACGGTCAGATAAGCTTCCCTCTGCTTATTTTCATATTCCAGCACCAGCATATTTTTAATCAGCATATGGCGGCGGCGGAAAATTTTTTTTACGGCAAATTCCCGCTCCGCCGTAATATCCACCGCCTGCTCCATCTGCCGGGAAAATTCCTCGATAATCGCCGCCAGTTCCCGAAACTGAACAATCACCGCATCCCTGCTTTCCAAAAACCTGCTCTTCCAGGACAAGTTCATCGTCGCCCGTCCCAGGCTGCTGTTTAACTGGCTTAAATACTTCTCCTTATGAAAACAGGTCTGCCGAAAAAGCAAAGGCATGTCCTCCATGCGCACCGAGCCGTGAACCTCAAATGCCCGCAGAAGGTAATACAGGTAATAACTGTCCTCCCGTGAACTGTCCTGGTATAAATTGCAGCGGGTACAGCCGCCGCACACCATGGCTGCCGCCGTCTGCATCGCTGCCGCCCCGTCCTCACGGGTCAGATGCCTCCCGTCGATCTCCTCCGAAAATGATTGTGCCAGCCGGCTTAAAGAAGAAGCCATATCCCCCAGCCGGGCCGCTGTATATACATTCACATCCGCCATGTCCAGACGTTTCTGATTTTGACGCCGAAACAGCACAAAAATCCCTCCTATCCGCATATTCTCTTTTGTGTATACCACAAAAAACGTGCCGCGCACTACAGTATACTCAAAAAGATTATATGCAGACAAAAGGGAAATAATAACTCCCAATCCGGCTAATTATTCGATGGTTTTAATAAAATTTCACCCGGATTCACCAGTCCCAGCTTTTCCTTGGCAACCTCTTCGATGTACTGTTTGCTCTGGACGTAAATCTCCCGCTCTTCTAAAGCTGCCTTCCGATCCAACTCGGACTGCTTCTCTGCCTCAAGGTTCTCTTCCCGGATCTGAAATTCCAAATCCCGCTGTTTTAAGGATGCACTCTTAATATTTACAACCACAGCCAGACTTAAGACAACGAGGGTCACGCCGATAAGCGCCACCCGGTTCCCCCATTTGTCCTTTTTCTGTGCCTTTCCCTTTTTACTCTTCATCCGTATCTCCAATCTGCCTTTTTTCTGAAATCTTTTTTCTGAACTTTTTTCTTTTCTGATTATTTATTTTAATCCTTTCCAGCATTTTTTGCAATACCTTCAGCATATTTCTGCTGATCATCCGATCGTATGCCAACATCCCCAAAAGCACAGCGATAATCACATAGCTTCTTAAAATTCCGTCATTCTGCCGGTAGAGCAGAGAAAACACAGAAAGACTTACATAAATCCAGTAAAAAAAGTCCTCCAGGCTGACCAGCCAGCTTTTTGCCGAAAATAAAAGACGGCTGATCCGCAGCAAATCATAGCAGAACATCAGCCAGCCCCCCAGCCCAAGGCAGCTGGCCAACAATACCGCCTGCGTATAAATTTCCCCGCTTACGCCCCTCATTTGCCCTACCGAAACAGCCGGGTAAAAAAGGACTCCCCGGCCTTGCGCAAAGCCTCATTTGAGCTGTAGACCAGGCTGTCAGCCTGTCCATCTAAATCAACCTCGCCCTTTTCTAAAGTAAGCCTGCTGACGCATAAATCCTTTCCCTTAATAGTTAAAAGCCCTTTATCCGTATCCAGGACAACCTGGTTTTCATCAAAAGAAACTACATCTGCAATCCCGGTAATACTCATTTTCCCGCGATCCTCCATCATCAGCCGATGGGGACGCCCGCCAATCTTTTCTTCCATACAAAAACCTCCCAACATACTAAACCACTTGATTCAGTATATTAGGAGGCCATTAAAAATATTCCTCTTTCTCACAGATAGCGGTAAAGTTCCTTTGCTTCTTCTTTCTTCACCGTTTCCTGAACATCCAGCACCTCAACCTTAACCGATCGCGTGCCGAACTGAATTTCAATCACATCCCCTTCTTTAACGCTTAAGGATGCCTTCGCCGGTTTATCATTCACCAAAACCCGCCCGGCGTCACAGGCTTCGTTCGCTACGGTACGCCGCTTAATCAGGCGGGATACCTTAAGAAATTTGTCCAGTCGCATAAATTATGCATTCACCATATCCTTTAATGCCTTTCCGGCTTTAAACTTCGGGCTCTTCGACGCAGCAATGGTCATAGGCTCGCGGGTCTTGGGATTTCTGCCTTCTCTCTCTGCTCTTTCCGAAACCTCAAACGTACCAAAGCCAACAAGCTGAACCTTCTCACCCTTAACCAACTCATCTGTTACAACATCTGTAAATGCCTTAATTGCCTTCTCAGCATCTTTTTTAGAAATCTCTGCCTTCTCAGCTACTGCTGCAATTAATTCCGTTTTGTTCATCGTTTTCCTCCTAAATTTACAAATAGGGACAAATCCTGCATCTGCCCGTTCAAAAAGCGTCCGCAAAACCTGTCAATTTCAAGTTCCTGTCCGCACAGGTTCACTGCAAGCGGCAAGTGCACAGAGCCGCACAGACAGCAACAATTGCAGTCCTTCCACCCAGGCTTGCTGAATGGTGTACTCTATCATTTATATCCGTTTATTCCCTATTTGTCAAGGTTTTTCGGCATTTTCCCGGAAGAATTGGCAGATTATTTTTTTGCCTTTTTATCGCCCTGCAAATTTATTCGTTCCTTCGCTGTTTTTTGCATATTTTATGCATGTTTCACGGAGTTTTGTGTATGTTTTTTGCCCGCGCTGCCTTCTCTGCCTTCTCCTGCGCCTTCACCGCATCCCACAGCGCCCGGCCCTCCTCAGGCGACCCGGCCTTGGCATCTCCAAACACATGAGGATGACGGCGAATCATCTTCCGGCAAAGTCCGTCGATAACGTCGTCAATCGTAAACAAATTCTCTTCCCGGGCAATCTGACTGTTTAACACCACCTGCAAAAGCACATCCCCCAGTTCCTCACAGAGATTTTCCATATCCTTGTTATCAATCGCCTGAAAAACCTCCTCCGTTTCATCGGCCAGACATTTCTTTAAAGATTCAAACGTCTGCTTCCGATCCCAGGGACAGCCGTGGTCGGAGCGAAGTTCGGCAATAATCTTTGTTAAATCGGTAAAATTGTACATGGTTGATTCATCCTTTCAATAAAACAGCCTGGAGCATCTCACTCTCAGGCTGCTTTTTGCGGCTTACACCGATTATAATTAAACTCATTTTCATTTAAACGGATTTTCACTTAAGTTAAAATCACGCATTAAACCCATGAACAATAAAAATTAATCACAGGAATACGGCATCAGAGCGATATGACGTGCACGCTTAATGGCTACGGTCAGTGCTCTCTGGTGCTTTGCACAGTTTCCGGTAATCCGGCGGGGAAGGATTTTCCCTCTTTCGGATACGTATCTCTTTAACTTATTTACATCCTTGTAATCAATCTCACCATTCTTTTCGCCGCAGAATACGCACACTTTTTTTCTTCTGCGGATACCGCCTCTTCTAACCTTAGAAGCATCTGTTCTGTCACCTTTATTAAATGCCATTGGTGTATCCTCCTTTTCAATGCCAGGCGAAAACGCTTCTTCCTTTTTCGGCTTACCTGCCGCAAGCCTTATGCATCAGCACATTAATTAAACGGAAGTCCTTCGTCTTCAACTCCATCTGGAATGTTCATAAAACCATCGCCGATTGCGCTGGTTGGTGCCGGTTTCTGTACCGGTGCCGCCGGTGCCTGCTGCTGATAACCGCTCATATCGGAGGCGGCTCCCTTGCTGTCAGCAAACTCCTGATCATCTACAATAACATCGGTAGTGTAAACCTTAATACCATCCTTGTTCACATAGCTTCCGGTCTGGATTCTTCCCGAAACCAGCACGCGCATCCCCTGACGGAAATACTTCTCCGCAAACTCCCCTGCGCGGTCGAATGCCACACAGTTGATAAAGTCCGCGGTCTGTTCATTACCGTCCTGATTCTGGCTTCTGCGGCCCCTGCGGTCCACTGCCAGCGTATAATTGGCAATCGCCATGGTGCGCTCACCCTGGGAATACCGTACAACCGGATCTCTGGTCAATCTGCCCATAAGAATTACTCTGTTCATACACTCACTCTCTCTATTCCGCAGCAAAGACAGTCTGTCCGAAACGGAAGCTGCCAAACATCCTTATCTTTGCAGCTCCCTTAAACGTCCGTTAGTCTTCCTGCTTTACAACTAAATAGCGGATAACTGGTTCCATAATCCGAACGTGAGCTTCAACTTCGTTAGGGCAATTGGAATCGCCCTCGAACTGGATGAAGTAATAGAAAGCTTCTTTCATCTTCTGAATCTCGTAAGCAAGTCTTTTCTTGCCCCACTCATCCACATTCGTTACCGTGCCGCCGAAACGGGTAATATAGCCCTTTACCTTTTCGATGGCTGCGGCTCTCTCTTCGTCCTCCAGCTTCACATTCAGAACAACAGCTAACTCATACTTGTTCATCTTGTTTTACCTCCTTGTGGTCTTCTGGCCCCTGCTTTTCATTCATCCCTCCGGCAAGCCTGACAGTAAACCTGTCCAGCTTCTCCGGAAACAGGAGCAAGGAATTTAATATGTCACAATTAATTAGTTTACCAAATTTTTTCTGCTTTTGCAAGCGGAATTTTTGAGTTTTTCCGGTTTTTTTCCGGTTTTTTTCCTTTTTTTAATTTTCCCCGTTTTTTCGGGTTTTTAGTTTTCCCCATTTTTTCTTCTTTACGGATATGCAGATTCCATCACTATCCATCCTTCCCCAAAATATCCTGCTTACTCTGCCTGTTTCTTTTTCAGCCCCCGGGTATTCTTCTCCACAAGCTTGCGGGAAACCATCACCTGATGACCGCAGCCCATACACTTCAGCCGGAAATCCGCCCCCACCCGAAGAATCTCCCACTCCTGGCTTCCGCATGGATGGGGTTTTTTGAGTTTAACCACATCGCCTATTTCATAATTGAGTTTCTCTGCCATATTTCTTTTCTCCATTTTGTGCGTACCTTCTTAACAGCCGCAGATACTCCCTAAAATCTCCCCAATCGGCCCGCCAAGCACCAGATCCGCCCGGCTGTCCACGGACGTTACCGATTTATTAATCAGAACCAGCTTATTTCCCTGATAATAGTCAATCAGACCTGCCGCCGGATAAACGACCAGCGACGTCCCGCCGATAATCAGCATGTCCGCATGACGGATGTACTGCACCGATTTGGATATCGTGTGCTGGTCAAGCCCTTCTTCATATAAGACAACATCCGGTTTAATCGTTCCCCCGCAGCTGCATTTTGGCACCCCTTCTGCTGCCATCACTTCATCCAGGGAGTAAAACTTCCGGCAGCGTGTACAGTAATTCCTGTGCACCGATCCGTGAAGCTCCAGCACCTCTTTGCTGCCTGCCGCCTGGTGAAGCCCGTCAATATTCTGCGTAATCACCGCTTTAAGCTTCCCTCTCTCCTCTAGCTTTGCCAGTGCACGGTGCGCCCGGTTTGGTTTGGCATCGGTAAAAATCATTCTGTCCTTATAAAAACGATAAAACTCTTCCGGATTTTGCAGATAAAAGCTGTGGCTGATAATCGTTTCCGGCGGGTACTTATACTGCTGATGGTACAGCCCGTCCACACTTCTGAAATCAGGAATCCCGCTCTCGGTCGATACCCCTGCTCCGCCAAAAAAGACGATATTATCACTCTCTTCTATCCACTGCTTCAATGTTTCTGCCGATTCCCGGTTCCAGCCGTTTTCCTTCTTCTCTTCACTTCCCATAACAATCCTCCGTTACTGTTTACATGCGCCGCTCTGTTTTTATATTACTGTATTCTTGTTTCCTATAATAGTTTTGCTGTTCAGCTTCTTTTTACAAATTCCGTATGGCATTTCGGGCAGCGGATTTGTATTTTTCCCCTTCCCCGCGGAATTCTCAGTTTCTGGCCGCAGCCCGGACAGCGGTAGATATGATATTTCCTTATCTCGGTCAGACTTGCCTTCCAGTTTTTCAGCTTTAAATCAAAACGAAACTGAAGCCTTAAAAAATATTCATTTTCCCTGAATCGGGCAGGTATATTCTTGGAAAATATCCGGAAATAATTGTAAAAAAGGAGCAGAAGTGTAAGAAAATATATCCCGCTTCGCGGAATAAACATCTGCATAACCAAGAGAACCAGGATACATCCGTTTAAAAAGCGCGAAAAAGAATCCACCCCATACCTGCCTATCATAAACCGTTCCAGCTTTTTTCTCCACTCTCTCAAAAAACCATCTCCTGTCTTCTTCATCCTTAACTATACTATGCCAGATGCGTCAAAAGGTCTTTTGCTGCTTCTAAAATAGTTCTGGATTTCACTACATTCAATATACCGTTTTGTTTCCCCGCTGTCAAGATTTGTTCGGTTTATTACGTTTGCTGCAACAGGCAAAAAGCTACTATTCACACATTCACAGCAACAGGCAAAAAGCTACTGTTCACACCTTCACAGCAACGAGCAAAAATCCATGAAAACTGCTGTGGATACCTGTAAACAATGATGATCAAAAAATCCGGCAGTTCCCTCTGCCGAATTTTCGCTTTTTAGCATTTACATCCTATGACCTGGCTGCAGCTTCATCAACGGCTTTCACCTTTGCACCGCATAACCTGCCTGCAATTTCATCAACTGCTGCAATTGGTCTGTAATTTCGATTTTTTGCTTCTTTTTGTACTCTAAATACGACTTAAGTCCAAAATTCCAGAACGGTGGAACAGTCGCTCAAGACTAAATCCGCTCTTTTCTAAAACAGCCGAAAAATTTTCGCAGTTATAAAACTGTTCCGCCGACACCCAGGCCGGACAACTCTGCTTTTCCCCATAAACTAATGGCTCATAAGCAAATCCCATTTCCATTCCGTTCACACCGACACCTCCCTTTCAGGTTAAATCCTATAAGAATTTGTTTTGTTTTGTAATTTTATTATATTCTTTTATAGACATTTCGTCCATAATCTGGTAATCTGAAAACAGAACAAAAATATGTATCCACAGCACAAAGAATTTTCCGCAAAGAAAGGAGAATCGGCATGGCAATTCGTTTTTGGGAAATCTATGAAGAAACCCACAAGTTCTTTCGTCTGCGCATACTCGCCGGAAAGGGCGGCATGGATCACGTCGTGGGCTGGGTGCACATGTTGGAGGACGAAACCATCGTCAGCCGCTTCTCCGGCCAGGAACTTGCCGTCACCACCGGCATGAAGGCACAGGAGAAAGACTGGCTCCTTCATCTGGTTCAGGCGATGAAACATGCAGACAGCACAGGAATTATTATCAACACGGGAATGTATCTGCACACTGTTCCCCCAGAGGTCATTGCCTGGTGTGAAAAAAACAGCTTTCCCCTGCTTGTAATGCCATGGGAGATATCCATTCCCCAGCTTATCCAGAACTTCTGCACGCGGATCATGCAGAGGATGCAGAAGGAAAAGGAACTTTCCTCCTCCTTCCAGGATATTATTAATGGTCATGAGATTTCCGAACAGCTTTTAGCCAAGATCCAGACCCGGTTTGACCCCAAGGGTTCCTTCCGCATCTTCTGTATCCGCATCAGCTTTGGCGTGGAGGATACCTCTGCCTTTCTCCAGGCCATGCTGAAGCTGGAAAATGTACTTGGTCTTTGGGAAAAAGGAAAACACATCCGCATTCCCTACCTGGTCATCGAATACGAAGACTGCTATGCATTGACCGTAAATAATTTTCCTTCCGATTCCGGGGACGAACTGGCACAGCAAATTTTAAAACAGTTTTCTTATTTTACGGAAAAAAAGATCCTTTTCCTGGGCATAGGCCCGGAAGTCCAGGGAATCCTTCACTTAAAATCCGCCTTCCGCCGCGCCCAGATTGCCTCCAAGATGGCTATGCAGACCAGGCAGAAGGTCGTCGATTTTAATGAAATGGGCTTCTTTAAAATCCTCTTTGCTTCCGACGATACCGCCATTTTAAAAAGCTATGAACAGCAGCTTCTCGGCCCGCTTGACGCCTACGACCAGCTTCACCATTCCGACTACATTCAGACCCTTAGAAGCTACATTAAAAATGACCGCAGTCTGGTGGGTGCCGCCAAAGATACCTACACCCACCGGAACACGGTCAACTACCGGATTCAAAATATTAAACGGCTTCTGGGCAATGATCTGAAAACCGCCGAGGATTTATTCCCTTACCAGGTTGCCTTCTATATCCGGGATATGCATTTATAAACGAGCCTCCTTTTCCTGCTGTTTTTTAAGAAACTCGCGCTGCGCATCCTCAACGGACAGCCTTCCCTTCGTCCCCCAGATATCCAGGCGATTAACTCCGGGATTTTCCCCGCTTGCCGTTATCATCGGTTTGTTTGTCCTGATATGTTTGTTTTTCCTGATATAATACAGGCTATAAAAGCTTTATCGGCAAAAGCACATAAAGAATTATCTGAATTAAGCATCCGAATTGCCAAAACGTATTTTCATTCCATAAAAAATATGCTATAATGGGAACAATTTGGGCATTTATTTTGCCTTTTATCCATAAATATTCTATCAAAACAAGCTTGTTTTTCCTGCTGAAAACCAGCGAAAAACTTATTTTACAAGGAGGTTCTTATGGAAAAGAAATTAGCAAGAGAGGACGCATGGGCATTATTAACCGAATACACGAAAACTCCCGCCCTGCAAAAACACGCACTTATGGTTGAAGCCGTTATGGAGCATTTCGGCCGCCTGGCTGGCGAAGATGAAGAAGTCTGGGGCGTTGCCGGTCTTCTCCACGATTTGGATTATGAAATGTATCCCGAAGAGCACTGCAAAAAAGCAGAAGAAATTATGCGGGAAAGAGGAATTGACGAAACCTATATCCGGGCAATGAGCTGCCACGGCTACGGTCTGTGCACCCAGACAAAACCGGAAACCCAGATGGAAAAAACCCTGTTTGCTATCGACGAATTAACCGGGCTGATTCATGCGGTCTGCATTATGCGCCCGTCAAAGAGCGTGCTGGATCTGGAAGTGAAATCCGTTAAGAAAAAATTTAAAGATAAACGATTTGCCGCCGGCGTAGACCGCGACGTTATCCGCCAGGGATGTGAAATGCTGGGAATGGAACTGGATGAACTTATTCAGGAAACCATAGAAGGAATGAAAGAGAAGGCGGAAGCGATTGGGTTGAAGGGGGATTTGTAAACCTATACCATAAAGTCCAAAGGGGCTAACCATTATCTTTGTTAGCCCCTCAATAGCTTTATTCTTCCCTTTCCCTCCGGTTCTCAATCTTTTTCAGACACAAAAGAACGGCTGTACTGATTAAAGACAGAATAAACATCATTCTCCACAGATCCCGTTTAAACGGATCTCCGGTTTTTGGAAGCATGGAAGATAACGGGACTTCATCCTCCGGAAGATACACAAACTCTTCTGTTTCCGGATTCCACACCTTTATATAGGTACGCGGTACATCATCTTCCATAATGGTAACTGAGTCAGGGCTTCCCGGAACATTAGGATCCGGAAGTTCGGTGAGGTATTGCGGTACATCCGAACCGGGGCTTCCGGCACCCGGATCAGATGGCGTTTCCAGCGCAGGTGAAGATTCCGTTCCTGGATCGGTATTGGTTACAGGCAATGTTTCCGTCGGCGGTATCGTTGTGGGCTGCGGAGCCGTCGTTGGGTTATCATGACGCCGTCCGCCGCCACCGCCGCCACCTGATGAAGGTGTTGTTGCTGATGGTGTAGGATCATCCGGAGATGTTGTATTTTCCGGGTTCTTTGGAGTTTCCGATTCACCTGGATTTTCTGGGTCCTTCGGCGGTTCTGGTTCATCCGGGTTTTCTGGGTCCTTCGGAGATTCTGGCTCGTCTGGGTTTTCTGGATCCTTCGGCAGGTCCGGCTCTTCCGGACTTTCTGTTGTCGTTTCTTCTTCCGGTTCATTGGGTGATTCCGATACATTCACAAAGGTTATCTGTGCTTCTTCACCTGCCAGAATCTCTGTACTTTGCTCATATTTGCCATCTTTAACCTTATATTTTGCATCTTCATTTTCAATAACATGGCAGCTTCCTGCCGGCAGTTTTTCAATCCGAATACTCTGACCGCCGCGCAGAGAAATCGTGGCAGCTTTATTTTCCTCAAATTTCAGCACTCCAACTGGTCCTTCTTTATCCACGGCCGAATCAAAAGGTGTTTTTGTAAAGGAATACTCGCCTGTAATATCCTTCCTGTCAGAATCTTTCAATCGCAGAGTAAATGTAAAGAGATGATGATTGTTGCCAATCTTATTCCCTTCACTGTCCTGAAGTTCTTTTTTAATGAGCAGGGAAGCATATTTATTCTCTGGTTCTTCCGGTTTTGGCTCATCCGGCTTACGCGCATTCGTAAAAGTAACCGCTGCAACACTCTGATTTTTTATCACTCCAGCTTGTTCATATTTTCCGTCTTTAGCTTCATATTTTTCATCCGGCAATTCAGTAATACGATAATTTACACCATCAGGAAGATTATAAAGAGAAATATTTTGACCATGACGTAAATATACTTTTTCTGATTCTCCGTTAGTAAAAGTAATCTTTCCTTCCTTTGTTCCCCCATCCACAGCCTGGCTGAAGGGTTCCTTAATATAACTGTACTGTCCATTAATATGGTTTCCAGCTCCATCGGTTATCTGAATAGTAAAGGCAAATAAACGATTGTCTGCACCCTCTTCAGAATCATCCTCAAGTACTTTTTTAATTCTTAAAGATGCTTTTGGTATATTGACAAACAATACCGTTCTTCCGTCCTCTGCCCATATAACACCTTCTTTTATATTTTCTCCATCTTTCACTTCATACGATGAGTTTATCTCTTCCATTTCGGTTATCTGATAGGAACCATTGGGAAGTCCCAAAATGGTAAGTTTTTGTCCGGCCCGCAGGGATACTTCAGCCGGCTTATCCTTCGTAATCGAAATTTCGCCTTCACCATTATCCTTATCTAAGACAGCACTAACCGGAGATTTTTTATAAGAATAGTTTCCTTCAAGAGGTATATTATCTGCATTCATTAATCGAATCTTAAACTTAAACTCCTGCTTAGATTCATCGCTTATGCTAACTCCATGAATATCCTGAAGCTGTTTTTCAATCGTCAAACCCGCTTGATGCTTCTCTGTTACACCGATTTTAAATGTACCATTGGTCATTACACCGGCTCCATGTGCTGCTGAATAATTCCCTGTAATATAAATTTCGGCTGCTGCTTTTGCTTTATTTTTATTATCCTCTGATGGATGTGCCGTTAATCCCATTAAATTACTGGCTTCCACAAAACCATCTTTTGCAATCTTCACAGGAAAAGCTGTTGGATTCTTATTATCTTTAGTGCTGTTGCTTCCACTTCCTCTCCATTCTGCACTTCCTCCGCCTAACATCGTACCATATACCTGACTGATATTGGAACAATAAAAATCCTGATAAGATGGTACACTATCTCCGTGATTAAAATCGATAAATAACGGATGTTTTCCAATTTCAGCTTCACTCTCCTGGATAACCGGCGTTCTTGCGTCAATACAATCTGCAAAGTTTTTCTGTTCATTCTTGGCATAATCAGGAAAAGTGCCTTTTTTTAGCTTTTCACTGGTTCCTTTTGCTTTATTCTCAAAAATTCCCGCACCATTAGCCACAAAAAACTGATTCGTTCCATGGTTACAACCGGAAACACCTCCGCCAAAACCTTCTGCGGTATTATCCGTTATCAGTACATTCTGAATTGTTGTCTGTGCGCTGCTCATATTAAATATTCCGCCGCCGCCCCAGTTTGTGGTTGTATCGGTTCTGTTATTTGTAATATAAATCTTATTACCTTCCGCACTTTTAATTTCACCCCGCCAGTTAATTCGCAGTCCGCCGCCTTCACTATGTTCAGCATAATTTCCTGCAATAATACCTCCGGTTAAAGTTATCTTTCCACTAAAAGTACTCTCTGCATTATCCTGTCCTGAATAAGAAAATATACCTCCGCCTGAAGCTGCCGAATAGTTTGCTGTGACAAAGCTTCCGGACATCTTCACTTCACCACAGGAAAGCACTCCTCCGCCGCCAAGATTTCCTCCATCTCGTATCCCATCAGTTGTTATTTCCGGAATTCGTTCAGCGCGGTTATTGGTTATGTATGCATTTTGTAAAATAACTAATTTTGCAGTAGAACCTGTAAATATTCCGCCGCCGCCAAGGTTTACGTTTCCTTTTTTATCCGATAGAATTTCCCGCGCTTTTGCTGTGTTTCCTGAAATTACCAGCGAAAGTATAGCTTCCGTTTCATTTTTAATAGAATTTCCAATAGTTGTTACCGTCGTTCCCTGCGCACATATACCACCGCCAATATTTCCGGCAATATTCGCCGCAATAATACCACCTTTGATTTCAACTATACCAGCATTACTGAAAATCCCTCCGCCCCTTTTAGGCGTTGTATTTCCTGCAATAACTCCGTCAAAAATCTGTATTCCGGCTGCACCGTCGGCATAAATTCCGGCACCGTTTTCAGGCGAATTTCCATCATCTTTCGTGGTTGTATTATCAATACTGCTAACTTCACTCCCGCATCCGACAATATAACCTCCCCGCATTACCATGGCAGCCTTATTTCCAAGCTTAATGCCATGTTTAGCACCGGTAATTATGCCGCCTTCAATTGTAACTGAAGCCTCAGAACCTGCACTGATTATCGAATCCAGCTTGTTACCTTCATTTCCTTTAATGGAGCCAATTCTATCTATGCTATTCTCATTATTTAAAGTAATTATATATCGGTATGTTGTTTCCTGTGTAGATATTTGTGGTTTGCTTCCATAAGGTTCTGATTTTGTTAAATAATAAGTTATTGTATTTCCATCATAACTTCCTGTTCTTCCAACATTTTCCGTCTGAAACTCTGTAACAGGTCCTTGTATTAATTCAACATATGGAGTTCTATTTTCATCTTTTATTGTATTTTTAATAGTAAGATAACTCTTTATCCCTTCTTTTCCTTCTACTATAAATAAAGATTTGTTTTCTCCTGTATTATAGTTTTCACTTGCTTCAATATCATTTCCATTTAATAATATTGTAATATCAATACCATTATTAATTCTAATAGGCTCCCCTAAGGTAATATTATTCTTTAATTCTATAACCTTATTTTTATTCATTGTATCTTGTATCTGCTCTTTTAGTTCCCGCTCATTTGCAACAGATATTGCTTTTACACTTTCCTCCCCTTGCTCAATATAACCATTAAATGTAGGTAAAGTTGTCAATACACCATTATCTTCAGTTTCTAAACTATTTAATTTTCCATTTACTGTATTCCCGGCAATTATTACCTTATCTCCAATCTTACCTTCCCCGTCTACTCCGACACAATAAATCCCGCCGCCTTTAATGTCCGCTTTGTTTGCAGCAATCAATGCATTGCCTCCAAGTATCATTTTGCTTTTATTTAAACAAACGCCTCCTCCATTCTTAGATGTATTATTGGAGATAACAGCATTTCCTTCAATAACATTATTATATTTTGCAGTTTCCAAATATATTCCGCCACCATTATTACCTCCACTTATTTCTTTTAAGCCAGACTTATTTCCTGCAATACAACCTCCAGTAATTTTTAGAACCATCGAGGTATTGCCCGAATTAGGATTAGTGTAAGAAATTCCACCACCGTCATAATCTGCCAAATTACCAATAATAGACGCATTATCTGAAACTTGAATTATTCCGTTTGAGCCATAGATTCCACCACCACTAATTCCTGAATGATTGTTTGCAATAAAACCCCCAGTAATATTTACCGTAGGCCAACCTTCTTCATAAATTCCGCCACCATGCCTTGCATTATTATTGGCAATAACACCTCCGAAAACGTTTAATCCTCCTGATTTTATCCAAATAGCACCTCCGTTTAATGTAACAGATGTCTTTGTCGTATTATCATCTTCATAAATTCCTGCATATTGTCCATTTCCAACCAAATACCCGCCTTTTATATCAACATATCCACTGTCAACATATATACCATGTTTTCCACCTTCATTTGTAATTTTTCCACCTTCAATTATTAATTTTCCTGCCGCCCCTCCATATACTGAGATCAAAGCATCTAATCCATTGCTTTTAAGCATAGCTACATTATTAGTAGTACCTAAATCATAAACATATTTCTTAATCGTATTCGTTGTACTCTTTCCATCCAAATTTACAGAACATTCGGTAACATAATAAGTCAATCGCCCCGTAGTTTCATCATAACTTGCTTCTTCTGCCTCACTGACAACCTCTTCGCTTACTTTTTCTGCGCCCTGCTGTTCATTCGCTGAATCCCTTATCGTCAATCTTCCGCCATTCACTTTAAACATTGAATCTGCGGCATTTGTTCCATTATAAGTTAATGTATGTCCCTGTAAATCAATAGTGATATCCTTTCCACTGCTAACTTCGACAGTACTTGTAATATCAAAATCTTCGGCTATGTTAATTATAGTTGCTCCACTAGAGTTAGTAATTGCACTTCTTAAATCTCCTTCATTAGCAACTCCCCCCTCCCGCAAAGCCATCGTCGTCACACCTGCACGACACTGGTAAATGATTTTATAGCATTCTTCGCTATGCTGATGTCCTTTTCCATTATCAGCGTCTTTCGTTTTTTCTGTTTCGTCATTTACCGTTTCACTTTCATTATCTGTTACATTTACAGTTCCATCTTCATCTGCTAAAAGTTCTTCTTCCGGTAAAATTTTATCCAGAAGCGCATTTAACGGATTTCCTATGTACAATTGCGGAAAAAGTGGCGAACCATAAGAATGCCGATTTACTGCAAGCAAAGAAAACCTGTCCCTGCCAGATTTTTCTGCACTGATATTCGTTTTTTCTCCGGAAGAAGTTTCTTCTCCATTATTCCATTCCCCAGAACCGGAATTTCCTCCATCCGCGTTCTCTGAACCGGCACTTTCCTTACCAGCACTCTCTAAGCCAGCCGTTTCCTTTCCCGCACTGCCCGAAGCAGCAGTTTCTTCCCCGGCATTTTCAATGTTTTCTGTTTCTTTATCATTGCTTCCCGAACTGCTTTCCTCTCCCGTATTGTCTGAAGCATCTGTTTCTTCCTTGCTTCCTTCTACATCAACGGAACCCGTAGTTTCTTCCCCAGCATCGGCGGAACCTGTAGTTTCTTTACCTGCATCGGCGAAACCTGTAGTTTCTTCACCTGTATCGGCGGAGCCTGTAGTTTCTTTACCTGCATCAGCAGAACCTGTAGTTTCCTCTCCTGCACTTCCTGATTCTAAGGTTTCTTCTCCCGCGACATCCGAACCGTTGGTTTCTTCTTCACTGCTCTCCACACTGTCCGAACCATCCGTTTCTTCCCCGGTATTTCCTGCAGCATTATCTTCACCGCCATTCGTTTCATCGCCAGCTGTTTCATCGCCAGCTGTTTCATCACCAGTTATTTCATTACCCGTTATTTCATCACCAGCTATTTCATCACCAGCTATTTCATCACCAGCTATTTCATCACCAGCTATTTCATCGCCATCGATTCCATCACCAGCCACTTCGCCGCCTTCTGCTCCCCCGTCGGTCACTTCTCCGCCTTCTATTCCATCATCTACGATTTCACCGCTAACACTTCCATCATCTACGGTTGACTCTCCGCTGTCTTCGTTATCCGCCGTTTCACCAGTCGTTTCTTCGTCCTGTTCATCCAAAACTTCCCCTGAAACATTCTCATCTTCCCCACAGATAAGAACCTTTGCCGCCACCGCACATTCCGGGCCGTGCAGGTGCAGATCTCCGTCTTCCAGGCCGCAAATCCTTTCTCCGGAATAGCGGTAGCAGCTTTTTCTGTGCTCATTTTCGGGATGATTTTCTGTACAATCCAGTGCATATTCCTCATAACACGCAAACGTATGGTGATGACGTTCACCGGAAACCACTTCTTCTGTGGCTTCTTCTGCACGCCTCTGCTCCTCCATCGCGGCTGTCACTCCGGAAACACCAAGGCAAAGCGATGCTGTTGTTGATACAACCAATGCCACGGAAAGGGCACGATTATACAAGGTTCTTATCTTTTTCTTTTTCATCCCATTTTCCTCCATATTTTCACTGATTTCTGCATCTGCACATCTATTTTCAGAATATTCTTTCATTTTAATTCTTTACAAAAACGTTACATTTATAAAATTATGTAATATTTTCTACCAATTAAAATAACATAAATTTCTTGTTTTTTCAATCACTCTACGGACTTTGCACAATATATTTTATCAAAAAAACAGGAATGCCCCAGCACTCCTGTCTGTTTCTCTATCTATTCCATTGCTAAAGTGAAATAAGGTTTATATCCAGGTCTGTGTGAGCAGTAAGTTTTTTAATACCAGTAAAATCTCTCCTCATCCTCGGGATTTACCCGCACCTCCACACGCTTAATATATTCCATCTGATAATCCCGGATTTCTTTTCTTCGCAGACCTTCCAGAAAATCATCCTTAACCTTCATAAAAACTTCAAAATCGCTTTCGCAGTCCAGATAAAACCGCAGCCGAACATTCTCTTCATCATCCACCACATCATCCATTAGCGCTACAGTACAGGCATTTTCATTATAGGTGATGCAGATTTCTGCCTGTCCCCTGGGAATATCCTCCCGACATTCCAGCTTGCAGAAAGTCCCGCCATAGAAACGATCAATTCCTATCTTTTTATCCGTTTCCCTGGGCATGATGTAAGTAACCGATTCTGTTTTAAAGTTCTCCTGCGGCGTTTCCACAGACTGATAGGAAAAACCGGAAATTTCCGCAAATGCAATACCGGTTCCCAATCCCCCCATAAGTACGCCGGCACAAAAAATCCCTGCCATTATCATACGAATATTCTTTTTCTTAACCATGTTCTTTCCCCTTCTGTTTTCCGTTTCTGTACTTTTTGCTCTTTTTACGTCATACTTTTCCTGGTTGATGTTTCCTGCTCAGCTTCTCTTGGATATATGCCCTGCACTTCACCTGTTTGGTCTGCATTGTGCTTCATCTGCTCTGCCTTCTGCTCCAGGCTCGGCTTATTGCGGTAAAAAGTACAGCCAAAAACAGCCAGGGAAAAAAAACACAGTACTGCCCCCATACATCCAAGTACTACCCCGCCCAGCGGATAGCCCTGACGCCACAGGACAAACAGCGCACCGAACAAATACAAAAATACCAGCCCCATAAAGGCAGAAAATACAGCAGCAAATAATACGCCGCAATTCCAAATCAGCCGCAGGCACCAGCATACCATACAAAAAATCCCATAGGCAACCTGCTTTATTCCTTTAACCATCATCGGAAACACCATCCTTTTTTTCATCCGTTTCTCTCTTATTTTTTCGATTTGTTCCTCTTTATTCCTGCTTTGCGGCATCTCTTTATTCTCTTTATTCTTCAAATGCCACTTGCAGCTTTTTATTTTCTCCTGCCCACTGTGCAAAGCCTTTTTCAGAAGACAAAACGGTTTTCTCACAAAAGCCCAAAGCTTCCTTAACCCCTGCCAAACCCCTTTTCCCGCCTTTTTTAGCTGAATTTTCACAAAGCCGCCGGACAGACGAGGTGATTTCAGCTTCCATTCCTTTAATCTTTTCTGATGCAGGTTTTCTTTTGCACCACCCGGGACATCCAGCTTGACATGATAGGCTTCCAGAATCTCTCCGGCAAGTTCCCGAACAGAACCAAAGTCCCGAATAGCCTCTTCCTCACTCAATCCCTTTTCTATCTTCATCTCAATATGCTGCTCGTACTCCTGAAGAATATCCTCCTGTTCCTCATCCGCAAGCACATGCAGATATTGCTTTAATTCCTCCAAAAACTCCTGTTTTTTCATCTTACCTCCAATCTGTCTATGTCCGCCAATATACTCTGGTATCTGCCAACACATTCTGGCGTCTGTCAACATATTCTGGTATCTGCCAACCTATTTCGGCATCACTCTTTACTTTTCTTCCTCTGCTGCTGCCGCCTTTAAAAATCTACAAACCCGTTTTTGAAGTTCATCCCACTCCTTCTCTAAAGAATCCCTGTACAAAACACCGGCTGCGGTCAGATGGTAATATTTTCTGGGTGGCCCTTCTGTCGATTCCCGAAGATAGGTTTCAAAATAATGTTCATTCGTCAGACGTTTCAGCAAGGGATAAATTGTCCCTTCGTTCACATCAATCACCTTGGATACTTCTTCCACCAGTTCATAACCGTACATATCCCTCTTCCGCACGGATTCCAGAACAATCAGTTCCAACACGCCCTTTTTTAACTGTGCATTCATCCCACCCCTCCTTGTGTATTATATTATACCTACTACTATGTATTGTCAAGTACTATAATAAATAAAATAGTAGTAAGGGATTTTTAAGTTTGTATTTGCGTTAAATCATTGGCAAAATTTTGCTAAAAACGAATTGCGATTCATAAATCTTCATATTGCAATACATCTATGGAAAATACCCATGACAGGATAGCAGCCTCCCCAGTTTATGGAAACCGGCTTCCTAAAGGAAATCTAAGGAACAATCTCAAGCATCGTTACGGTTCACGGGTCAGTTGAAATCATTCCAAGTATCAAAGACGAGATTCATTTAAACAACCAAACAAAACATACGAAAAAAGATGGTTTTTATCAACCACCTTTTTCGTTTAAGAATAACATTTTAATATAAATTAATGATTGTAGACTTTGAAGCAAAAACTACATTATTATTTGTTGAAACTGGTTTATAGCGAACCTCCATCTGGACATCACTATCTGGAGATGCATAGTTTTTTAAATTAACCGTAATGGCATAAATTATAAATCTCTTTTTAATATCTCATCCAAGAAATCATCCATCCCCTTTCGTATTTCATTCAAATATGCGTTTCCTTCAGCATCTTTTGCTGGATGAAGCATCCCTTTTGCTATATCAATTACCTGTGTCCAATTCGGTGTATAATTCTTGCTGTCACCGATTCCCTTTGCGCAGGACATAAACATATCCAAAAAACGTGGATGGTCACTAATTTTCATTCCCGTTCCATAAAGCATAAATTTATTTGCATCTTCAACTCTTGAAAAAATTTGCAATTCTATACATGACCATAACTCACCTTCAGCAGGCTTTATTACTCCATTTTCTAAAAATTCAGTAAACATTAAACATTTAGATTCCATAGAATTTGAGTGTGCATATTTTTTTTGTATACTTGCTCGTATTTCACTATCTGATAATGCGCCATAATTAGCTTCTCTTCGGCATTGTGAAAATGGCTTTTTTAATTCAACCAGTCCGCCCTTTCCATTATCTCCAAAATACTTATCCATTTCCTCATAATAATCATCATTAATTTCTTCATGCCTCGTAGAATAACAATAATACAAATTAGAACGAATCACATCCATATCCCCAAAAGCCCTATCGTAACGGCTCTCAAACAATTTAACTTTTTCCACATCCGACAGAGCATTCCAGTCCGTTTGCTCATTCAGGCGATGAATCTGTTCCAGACGTTCAGGATATGTTCCCTTAAATTCACCTACTTCCGTCGTTTTTGAAGAATACGCAAAAGAATCCCTGACCTGTTTTGCAGAATTACTTTGTAAGCTGTCCTGCAAAACGTCAGAAAATGTATGATTTACAACTTTCTCCTGCCCTAATTCTGGCTTTATATTATTTTTTGCATAATAATTATTTAATACATTCACCTGCATACTTTCACCTTCTTAGATTAATTTTCTCAGTTCATCCGCCTCTTCTTTTGTCAGCTTTTTTCCACCGGTAAATGCTGCTACAAATTTCGATATAGAACCATTAAAGGATTTCTGAACAAGCTGTTTTACACATAGATGTTCATATTCTTCTTTGCTGCAGGCTGCACTGTACAAATAGGTTCTCGGCATGGTTTTATCTACTTCAAGAAGTCCGCTTTCCTGCAAATGCGTAAGGTAAGTACTTACTGTTTGTTTTTTCCAGTTTTTACCCATGCTTTCATTTACATATTCCATAATCTCTTTAAATGTCAGTTTTTTTTCTGCCTTCCATATAAATTCCATAATTTCCAACTCGGTATCCGATAAATTAAATATTTTTTTCACTGGCAACCTTCCTATGCTTTTCATCTTATTTTGTTAGTGAGGGCACTTGGGATATTTTGTTACACTAATTACATCCCCTGTTTTCGTATAGTTACACAATATACACTTTTTCGCTTCTTTTTCAGTCACAGTACAGCTTCCGTCACTGTTCTTTACATGTTTTGTTATTGTACCTGCTTGAAATTCATGTTTGCAGACCACCTTCTCTGAACTTTCCTCTATTTCCGATATCATTCCTTCCGAAGAAGTAAAAAAACACGCAAACGGCATTGCTTCTGGCTCTTCCACGCCGGCAGAAAATACCATTTCTCCTTGAAAGTCCCATTCTGCATCTTCAACAATAGGGGCAGGCGCATAAGCAAAAGAAGTGAGTGCACCTGAGAAACAAATCAGCGCTGTCAGCAGCACGGAACCTGTAGTTTTTTTCTTCTGTAATTTTTTCATTTCTAAAATCCTCCTTTTTATTATTGTATAATCACTGATAAATCCAATAGAATATTTATTTACTTTCACATCATCGGCGGACATATCCAGAATAAGATTACTATAGTCCTTACGTTCATCTTCTGACATTTTCCTGACAACAGTTTCATCACAGAGCAATTCGCTGATTAATCCGATTTCATAATACAATAAATAAGCTAACGGGTTATACCAGTGAATCGCTGCGGCTAAAAAAGCCAGCATCTTTATCGGTAAATCTCCATGTATAATATGAACCAGTTCATGCTGAATAATATATTTTTGCCGCCAGATTTCTTCACATCTTTCCGGAAATATAATCACCGGCGCTCGAATCCCCATAACCATAGGATAAGTGCAGGATGCGGAAGACATCATTATAATATCCCGCCGAATATTCAAATCCTGTCGGATTGAGAATACCATCTGTTTGTATTCTTCGTTTTCAACTTTATGCGAATTTCTCAGGCATATTTTTTTATCATATTCATATCGAATCATCTGGCAAATAACCATAATCAAACTAATACTTGCTGTAGCTGCCATAAAAAAATACATCCATTTTAATGAAAAACCATAATGTTTTATCTCTCCATCGAACAGAATAAGATTTTTCATATTGTAAATATATTGACCTGGTTTAAGATATTCTCCTGGTAAATGTACTATCTTGCGGAATATTCCCATTACAATAAATTTTAATTCTGCAACAGGCAGCAAATAAAAGAAAACTGCCATTTTCAAAATAAAATACCTGTTTTTCAAAGGAATCCGCTGTCCGAACACAGGGTTCAGCAGGAAATACAAAACAATAATTATACTTCCAGACAAGGACATTACAAACAAAATCCCCTGGAACATCTTAATCCCTCCGCTTTTGTACTATTTTTTATAGGTCATGTACTATATCAGCATAATACAACCTTTCTTTATTTATGTCAAGAGATTTTTCTCTAAAAACTTTCTCTAAAAAACATCCTTTCTATTTGTTTTTTTAATGATAAAGTCAACATGTATAATTATGCCAATGATATCCTGCGTCAGGAATTGATAAGCCGTGACAGGGCTGGTTTTTTCATCATCCTGCATCTACATGGAAAAAAGAATACAGCAAAATCACCGCATAAAATAAGAAAATCTCCCTATACTAGATCTTGGTACAATGTTTTAATAAACTACCCAAAATCTATGAATAAGGAGATTTTTCATTTTATGGCTGTTGATTTTAAAACCAGTGAAACCAAAGATAACCTGATGCGTTCCTTCGCCGGGGAGAGCCAGGCGAGAAACCGCTACACCTTTGCCGCACAGGAGGCAGCAAAGCAGAAGCTTCATGTGATTGAGGCGGTATTTACCTTCACTGCCAACCAGGAAAAAGAACATGCCCAGATTTTTTACAATCATTTAAAGGAAATGGCAGGGGAAACCATCCATATCGACGGGGGCTATCCGGTGGATATTACAGAAAGCATCACTGACCTGCTGCGCAAAGCCCAGCATAATGAGTACGAAGAACACGATCCTGTCTACAAGACCTTCGGCGACAAAGCCATGGAAGAGGGCTTCCCCAAGATTGCCAATTCATTTTATCAGATTGCCAATATCGAAAAAATGCACGGCGACCGCTTCGGTGCCTTTGCCAAGCTGTTAGAGGAAAATAAACTCTTTATCTCCGACGTAAAAACCGGCTGGATCTGCTTAAACTGCAGTCACACCTTCGAGGGTACTGCCGCCCCGGAAAAATGCCCGGTGTGCGATCACGATAAGGGGTATTTTATCCGGCTTTCGCTGGCACCATATTCCTCTTAATCAGCAGCCGTTTGTTCTGCGGCACTCCCGCCGACACTCTGCTTAAACGAAAGTCTTATTGAGGTTATCACAAAAACATTAGACGATCGTGAAGCACAGATTAATCCAAAAGAGATTTTGCAGGTATACGGGATGATCTGGAAATATCTATCGGCGGAAGGCTGAAACCATGATAAACTGTCCATTCTTCTAAATACATTTTTCCCCGGATTCTCAATTAATGATCCGGCAAAAGAGTCCGGTAAATCGGACTCTTTTATCGGTTCACCAAAATCAAATCATTTAATATACGAATAAAAGTTCTGCATCCGTCCCACCGACAGTCATCTTATACCGTTCACTGCCGGTTCGCACATAGCCGGGACGCCAGCCTATATCGCCCTGCGGATTGCGGCTGCTCTTTTCCACCGTATAGTACACGTCATTGCCAATCACTTCCACATCGCGGATAAGGGTAACGGACTGTGCTGTTTCCAGGTCTTCCCTGCATCCATAGGACGCTGCCAGTTCCTGCGGAATTAATATCGTATAAGATGCCTGATGTTCTTCTTCCCTGCAGACAGCCCCATCCAGGTAAACGACCGCTCCCGGCCGGCTTAAACGAAAGCCAGAGGGCTGCGTGCTTTTTGTAGCACTGTCAAAAACCATGCATCCGCTGTAGGGCGTATCCTGCCAATAGCCGATATAGCTTCCTTCTACGTCATCAATATAATATACATTCACCCCGCCCTGCTTTTCTTCCACCAAAAACTCCTCCGCGGTAATCTTTGGCACCAGCACACCGGATTCCACAGTTATCCGGTTCTCGTCCTGAAGAACATAATTAATCCCGCCAGCCTGGAAATAACCGCCGGTTCCCGCATAGTAGCCATAGGAATAGTACAGTGTGCTTCCCAGTCGATTTAACTGCGTAGCAAAAACATTCCCCGGAACATCAATTAAATCCTGGGGCAATGCAAACCGATCCGCCTCCCGGATATCTGTCGGGTTTTCTAAGTTTATCTGATATAAAACTAATTCTCCACGTGCTGTATCCGAAGAAGAATAATAGAGATAATTGTCCGCTGTTCCAGCAAATTCATAGCCGTACATATCCGCCGATGAATCTGCTAGTTCCGTCCGCTCTCCCGTCTGTGCGTTCACGGAAAAAACCTTTTGCTCACCATAACCAATCATGTTCTTTCCCTGCCTGTCCACACCCTGCCACCGGGTATAACCATAATCTATTCGGTCACTTCCATCCATCTTCACCGAAAAAGCCCCATTATCCGAAGACAGATACATCCGCTCTCCTGCCAGGTAAATATCTCCGTTCCCCGCCATAGTAAATAACACTTCCTCCGTTCCGTCCGGATGGCGGCAGATCATCTGGTTTTCTGCTTCCGGTTTCAAATAAAAATGCGCAAACAATCCCTCATTATCCACACTGTCTGCCGTATACTTCCAGTAATAATCATTTCCCGCAAAACGAACCAGACTTTTGCCATTATTCAAAATAAGGTTTTCGCCAGCATTTTCCCCGTTTCCTCCTTCCGATCCGTTCCCGTTTTCTGCCAGGGTTTCAAGCATTGCCTGCCCCTCTTCCCCCGAAAGCTCCTCCATCACAAAATCCGGAATATCCTGCACACTAAACTTCGATACCGTGATCTCTCCCGGCGCAGTCAGCTCTGCCATCTCTCCGGCAAGAACCTCTTTCTTTTCTTCACCTGAACTGCACGCAACCCTGCCTTCTAAAAGATAAACCCGAAGTTTTCCTTCATCGCCGAAAACCTCCACCCAGCCGCAGGTGCCCCTTATCCCCACAATCATCGATGATGTCCGGATATCTAAAGATTCATCCTCTTCCAGCGGTTTGGCGATGTTGAAAAACAGACTGCCGGACTCTACAGCGATTTCCAGTTTTTTCCTTTTCTTTTCAATTTCAATCCGGCTTTCCTGATCCAGCTTCACCAGCCGCTCTTCATCCAGATTCATCCATGCATAACTCAAAACATCTGTCCCCATCCTGTAGCCGTCAAACAAATGCAGGTTTTCCCTGGGCGAAACATCCTTTCCCCGACGGTTCACAATCTCTATCTTGCCTTCCGTCTTCGCCAGTGCTATCCTGGCCGTCAGCCTCGGGTTTGCACATGCCGTACATATAAACGCAGCTATGAAAAGCAAAAGCAGATATCGAATATCTATTCCTTTTTCTTTTCGTTTTAAGTTCATCTTATAAAAATCCTCCTTCCGTCTAAATATTTTTCAAAATTTTTTTTGGGACGTTTTATTCCTCCTTTTCGTTTCAATCCAAAACCATGCAGATAGACTTCCGGCAGATTAATCCTTATTTCTTCCTTGTGTTTTAACATTTCTTCGGATGCGAATGCAAAACATTTAAAAAATGCTCTTGGAGAAACTTCTCCATTTGCATCTTGGATATGATTAGGAACCCAGAAATAGCTCACTCCACGTTTTGCATTTTTCTTCATTCTATTTACTTATATTTATCTCACGAGCCAGCGACTTTTAACCATTATATCAAAAAAAACAGTTGTACACCTGCTTTTCATTTTTATTGTTCCCCAATTTTCTTCCTTTTACATCCATCTCATTTTCTGCATTTAAGTATAAGCAGCATAATTCATTTGCATAAACAAAAAAGTTCTCGGCAACTTCCGGAAACCTCTGTATTTAAGGCAAAAAATAAGAGCGCGAAACGGGACTCGAACACGCGACCCCGACCTTGGATACTCTACTTACCGCAAACACACGCATTTTTCAGGGTTTTTGCGGGTTTGCAAGCTATATTTTATATCAAATTGCGCGAAAATACAATACGCAACTTTAGCAAAAACTTTAGCAAAAAATGATGTAGCCCAGAAAAAGGAATCTATATATTCGCTGTCAGTGACGGACTTCGATTAGCCCGGCTATTGCCAATCGACTGAACGAATGAGGAAAAAATTCAAATGCATTGACTTTTAAGCAGAATTGAGATATTATCTAAATAGAAAAAGAAGGGCATCTGCTGGTAACAGATACCCTCCGGGAACTGCCGATAGACGGCTGCCCGATTAGTTCATTGCAGAATAGCTGCTCAACTTGTCAAGGCTGGGGCGGCTATTTCTGTGTCTTGTCATTATCTCTGCTTCCGATGGCATAGCCAAGACTGAAGCAGCCTATACATAAG
>ERZ808037.20-NODE-20-length-168485-cov-16.083126_pt1 | contig 168485 bp, 169 predicted proteins | sample MGYA00380190_ERZ808037 | MGnify/ENA primary metagenome ERZ808037 (study PRJEB31490, sample SAMN06133399) | mouse gut metagenome | isolation source: J9 | host: mice | place: China: Chengdu | collected 2015-05 ...
TTCGGATAAAAGAGCATAGATTGAAGTCATATGCACAGAACAAACAAGTTTATCCAATTCAGGAAAAAGAATATTAATTAATCTTGATACAGATGTTTTCAGTTTGGAGCATTCTTTAACTTTATCAAAGCGATAACGGGATAGTGACTTTAAGTCTTCATTATGGTATAATGTTTGACTGTAGGGCTTGAGGCTCACATCAGACATTAACATAGAAGCAATTGTTCTTGCATCTACCTTATCCGTTTTCGTCTTTCTAAGGCTAAGACTTTTTCTGTAAAGATTTGTATGTAACGGATTGATAACATAGGTCGGTAAACCGTTGTCAAGGAGAAAGCCAAGAAGATTGTAACTGTAATGTCCTGTGGCTTCGAGTCCTACTTTCTTTTTGTCGTCAACACCTGTACAGGTATTGATAATACTAAGCAAATGCTCAAATCCAGACTTGCTGTTTTCAATCGTAAAAACATTTGCAAGGACTTCACCATCTCCATTACAGATAAAGCAGTCGTGCTTGTCCTTTGCAACATCAATTCCTACATAAATCATTTTTTACCTCCGACATTTATTTGTGATGCTGAATCCACAGAACACTTTACTCTTGTAACCTCGTTCTAAATAAACCGTCGGGCGGTATCCAACTGATTAACAATACTGTAAAGGGCTGTGGCTGGAGCCTCTCTAAAACCGTCTTGCGGTAGGTGATAAATACCAATCCACAGCATCTTTTTCAGTGTAGCATATTTGTCCTTGCAGAGGGTCTTTAATAACTACTACTTTATTATACGAGGTGATACTATGCAGATATTTGTTTTAGAGGATGACAATGCAATAGGCATGGGGCTGACATATTCACTTGAAAATGAGGGTTACAGTGTTACGCTTGCAAAGGATGTTAAATCTGCATTGGAGATTATTAATGAAAAAGAATTTGCTCTTTATATTCTTGATCTGACATTGCCTGACGGAAGCGGATATGATGTTTGCAGAAGAATAAAGGAAATCGGTGACCTGCCTGTTATTTTTCTCACAGCATATGATGACGAGGTCAATGTTGTTATGGGATTTGAAATGGGTGCAGATGATTATATTTCAAAGCCGTTTCGTGTTAAGGAGCTATTGGTAAGAATTAAAAGCGTGCTTCGCAGGTATAATAAGGAAAGTAATGACGGTATAGTTAAAATTAGGGATCTGGCCATTTATACGAATGAGGCAAAGGTTTATAAAAACGGCACTGAAATTATTCTGACCGCTATGGAATACAGGCTTTTGCTTATACTTCTTAATAATCGCGGAAGAGTATTGAGCAGAAATCAGCTTCTTGAAAATATATGGGATATTGACGGTGATTTTGTTGAGGATAATACATTGACTGTGTATATAAAAAGACTCAGGGATAAGATTGAGGAGGAGCCGACCAGACCGGATATTATTAAAACTGTCCGAGGTCTTGGATATGTGATTGAAAATGATTAGTAATGACGTTAAAAGAATAACTGTTATTTGCAGTATGGCTACGGCTGTTGTTTCAATAATATGCTTTTTTATTAATTCTGCGTGCGGTGTGCTGTGTCTTTTGCTGGGTATTTCAATTACAACGGTATTTGTTGTCTGTACAAAGAAACGGTATAAAAATTTAAGCGAGCTGAACAATTATTTATCACTTGTTCTTTCAGGTGAGTATAATCTTGATATTAACGAAAATGCTGAGGGTGAGCTGTCAATACTGAAGAATAATCTTTATAAAATCATTACAACCCTCAGCACGCAGAACGCTATGCTGAAAAAGGATAAGGTTTATCTTGCCGATTCGCTTGCAGATATTTCACATCAGTTAAAAACTCCTTTAACCTCAATGATGGTTATGACTGATTTGCTCCAGGAGAGCGAGCCCGGCGGTAAGGAGCAGGAATTTATATCTATAATAGAAAATCAGCTTGAAAAAATGAGATGGCTGATTCTGAATCTTGTTAAACTGTCTAAGCTTGATGCTGATACTGTTGAGTTTAAGCATGAGCTTGTGCCTATTGAAAAGGTAATCCGGGAAAGTATCAAGCCGTTTTTGGTTATGCTTGATTTAAAGGGGATTTCACTGATCAATAATATAAATGATTTCAGCTTTACAGGCGATAAAAACTGGAGTATTGAAGCTTTTGAAAATATTCTGAAAAATTGTATTGAGCATACCGATAAAAACGGAAAGCTTATTATTTCAGGCAAAAGCACAAATATTTATGATTCTGTAATAATTACCGACAATGGGTGCGGTATTGCACCTGAGGATTTACCCCATATTTTTGAACGCTTTTACCATGGCAAGAATTCATCAGGTGACAGTGTTGGCATAGGGTTGGCACTGGCTAAAATGGTATTTGAAAAAGAGAATGCCAGCGTCAGTGTTAAGAGTACTTTAGGTGAAGGAACAATATTTGAAATAAGATTTTATAAGGCTATTATATAAATAATCCCTTTGCAAATACAAATTGCAAAGGGATTATTTTAATCGTCCGTTTGGAGAATATCTGTGTTTTCAGGCAGGTTGAGGATTTCCACGTTTCTGAGATGCTTTTGAATAACATCATTTCTGTGGTTTGCATCTTCCAGCGCCTTGCCTGCCTCGTCAACCTTTTTCTTGGCCTTTGCAAGCAAATCACCGAACATTGCATACTGCTTTTTGGCAACGCCAAGAGTTTTCCAAACCTCGTTTGCCTTTTTGTTGATTGCCATTGTCCGAAAGCCCATTGACAAGGAATTAAGAAGTGCTGTGATTGTCGATGGCCCTGCAATCATAATGCCGTCTGCCTGCAGCTTTTCTGCAATGCCTGTTTTCGATGATGTGATTTCTGCATAAAGACCTTCTGTTGCAAGGTACATTATGGCAAACGGTGTGGTTTCGGGAGAGCTTATGTACTGCTTAACAAGCTTTGCTTCGTCTTTAATTCTTGTTTCCAGTGCTTTTTTAGCCTTTTCAAGCGACTCTAAATCGCCTGCGTCGGCGGCTGCCGACAGCCTTGCATAGTCCTCCAGCGGGAACTTTGAATCGAGAGGAAGATAAGTAATGCTGTCATCCTCGGCATTTGGGATTTTAACTGCAAATTCAACTCTGCCGTTATATTTTGGGTTTGTCTGTACATTGGTTTCATACATACCGGGGATAGTTTGGTCAAGTATATTGCCGAGCTGTACCTCAGCCCAGGTCCCGCGGCTTTTGACATTGGTGAGTACTCTGTTAAGCCCCTTAACATTATCTGTTACGCCTGCCGAAAGCTCCTTCATTTCACCAAGGCTTTTGTATACATTTGAAAGCTGCTCACTGACTGTTTTGAAGCTGGCGTTCAGTCGTTGGTTAAGCGTGTCTGTCAGCTTTTCATCAACGGTTTTACGCATTAATTCAAGCTTTTCCTCGTTGCTCTTCTGCATTGAAAGAATTGCATTGCTGACCATTTTGGTCTGCTTGTCTGCATTTTCGTTAAGTGTTTCAAGAAGCTTAATCTGCTGCTCATAGTTTTTTTCAGTCAGACCGTTCATCTGCTTTGAAAGATCGTTTAATTGGTTATAGCTTTGCTTTGCAGTCATTTCAATCTGCTTTTCAAGTATATCAGAGGAGTTATTTTGCTGTGGTTTTCCGGCTAATAATATTATAAGCAAAATAACTATAACGGCACAAAGTCCTATGAGGATGTAAGTTAAAATTGTTGACATAGTATCACTCCTTTGTTTGAATATTTTAGCATATTTTTGTTTTTTGGACAACATTAATATTTTGAAAGAGTAATTATCGGGACAGTATCAACAGTAGTGTTGATATTTTTGTGATGATATGGTAAAATACGCAGAAGAGGTATTTTTATGGAAAAATTATGGACTGAAAATTTAAGAGATATTGAGCCTTATGTTCCCGGTGAGCAGAGCAGTGATAAAGATATTATTAAGCTGAATGCTAACGAAAATCCGTATCCGCCGTCACCCAAGGCACTTGAGGCAATGAAAAAATTTAATATAGATGAGCTGAAAAAATACCCTAATGCCAATGCAACACCTCTTAAGCAGGCACTTGCGGATTATTATGATGTGGATATTAAGAATGTATTTGTGGGCAACGGCTCGGATGATGTAATCGCAATTGCATTCCAGGCTCTTTTTAACAGTGATTTGCCTGTTGTTTATCCTGATTTGACATACAGCTTTTACCCTGTATGGTGCAGGCTGTTTAATATTCCGTTTAAAACATATCCTGTTGATAGTCATTTCAGAATTAATCCTGACGATTACAGAGAGAAAAACGGCGGAGTTGTTATACCGAATCCGAATGCACCTACATCAATCGGTGAGGGAACGGATTTTGTTAAAAAGATTATGGAATATAATCAGGACAGCGTTGTCATTATTGATGAGGCATATGTGGATTTTGGCGGTGTGAGCAGTATCCCGCTTATCAGGGAATATGAAAATCTGCTTGTTACAGGCACATTTTCAAAATCACGTTCTCTTGCCGGGCTCAGAATAGGCTTTGCCATAGGCAGCGAAAGGCTTGTTTCTGTTCTGGAGGCGGTTAAAAATTCCTATAATTCATACACTGTTGACAGCCTTTCAATTGAAATAGGCAGGGCAAGTGTTCTTGATGATGAATACTTTAAGGATACCTGCAGAAAGATCGTGAATACAAGACAGCGTGTGACCAAGGAGCTGCGGGCACTTGGTTTCAGAATGCCTGACAGCTCTGCAAATTTTCTGTTTGTCACACATGATAAGCTGTCGATGAAGGAAATGTTTGAATATCTGAAAGAGAAAAAAGTATTCATCCGCTACTTTGCTGTTGCGAGAATTGACAATTATGTCAGAATTACTGTAGGAACCGATGATGAAATGGATGTGCTTTTAAAAGGAATCAGGGGGTATATTGATTATGTCAAAGCATAAAATAAGTATTATATTTTTAGCACTTATAAATCTTGTCAGCTATGCAGCAGGTGTTGTTACACAGATTAAGCTGATTACAAACGGTGATGTTACGTCAATTATTCCGATAACGGTGGATATGACTGTTGACCAGATTCTGATGCTGAATTTTATGGCGGTTTCAATTGTGTTAGCTTTAATAAGTATTGTTACAACATATCTTGTTGTCGATGTAAAATGCACCTTCGGCGAGATTTTATCAAATTGTGCAGTTGTATTTATGATTGTGCCTGTTCTGGTTTTATTTGTTGCCGTATTCAATGCGGTTAATGCGCCTGTTATGATAGATAAGATTTCTATTGCAGCAGCAGCGGTTGTTTATGTACTGTTAAGTGCTGTTAACGTAGGCTGTGTGCTCACTGTCAGAGAGGATGAAAAGCTGTAATACGCTTTATAAGGATATAACAAGACGGCTGTTCGGTTAAGAACAGCCGTCTTGTTTTTTGTTATTTATTGAATTTTTCAACTAAATTTTCATAACGCTTATATGCTTTTTGTACGGAGTCCTCCCAGCTTATGTAGATATCACTTTGTGCCTGCTTTCCCACTCGTCTGAGAAGCTCCTTGTTATCCATAATTTTAGCAAGAGTTACTGCTACGGAGTGTGCACTTTCCATACACAAAAAGCCTGTTTTTCCGTCATCAATTCCCTCTGCCGCACAGCTTCCGTGTACTAAAAGGCTTGGTGTTGCACAGGCGGCAGCTTCACGCACAACGAGTCCGTTTGTGTCAAATACAGACGGGAAGAGAAGAATATCGGCGATGCCGTAGTAGCTCAGAATTTCCTGCCTGTCTAAAATTTTACCTGTCCAGATAATATCATTTTTCAGACCGCATTTTCTTATGTAGTGCTTGATTGCAGTTTCATCTGCACCGAAGCCAAGCATAATCAGCTTGAATTTTTTGCCGTCACGCTTCAGCTTTGTACAGGCGTCAAGAATCAGTTCTATATTTTTGTACCATATCATTCTGCCGGAGTAAAGAAAAATCGGCACATCCTCAGGTACATTGTGCTTTCTTTTAATCATTGCAATGTCATCGGAGGAAACATTGGTTACAGGTAAATCACAGCCATTTGGCATAACAATGTAATCTCCCTGATAGCCAAGCTTTCTCAGACTGTCTGAGGTTCCCTCGCTGGTTACCCATACCTCGTCGGCTGCATTTATATTATTTAAAAGGAATTTGTATGCAAAGTCTCTTGCGGGTTTTGTGGGAACACGCCTGTCAATGTCATATTCATATTTTGTGTGGTAGGTGAGAACAACCGGTATTCTTTTCTTTTCAACAACTCTTCTGAAATAATAGCTTGTTGCAAGCGGTGCATGTGAATGAAGAATGTCAAAATTCATATCAATGATTGCCTGATGCAGCTCATCCTTAAATGGCCATCCGATGCTGTAGCCTTCCTTTGAAGGAATCCACCAGCTTTTGTATCTGAATATTTCGTAATTATATTTATAGTCAAGCTGGTTTGGATTTTTAGGTGTTATAACAACAGCCTCACCAAGCCTTTTGTTTATTTCAGCGGCATAGTTTTGTGCAACATTGCTGATGCCGTCAGTAGTCGGAGGGAAAGCATCTGTACCGATACCGACCTTTAATTTTTTGTTCAAGTGTATAACCTCTGCTTAATATATTTATAGCTATTTTACCATAAAACTGCAAATAAGTAAATGTTATGGTAAAAATATTCATACAGAATTAATTATTTGGAAAAATCACTTGATTAAGTAATGATTATAATTTATAATAATTAAATGTATACTCATTGGAGGTGGTTCTATGGCTGCGGAGTATTTTGTAACTCTGGAAAAAATAATAGAATTTCACAAGCTTGAGGTTGTGTATCTGCCTAAGAACGCTGGCGAAATCAAAATAAAAACGTCTGAAATAAATAGACCGGGTATCGTTTTAACCGGCTATACCGATTATTTTGATCCGCTCAGAATACAGATACTCGGCTGGACAGAGCTTGGATTTATGCTCAATATGAGTGATGATGAAAGAAATAAAGCGCTTGGCTACTGGCTTGGACTTAAGCCTGCAGCAGCCGTTATTACAAGAGGTCTTGAGATACCTGAGTATTTTATTGATGCATGCAGGGAATATGAGGTGCCGCTTCTTAAAACGGATGAGGATACATCACCATTTCTTGCAGCAATGATTGAAAATCTGAACAAGGAGCTTGCACCGAGAATAACAAGACACGGTGTGCTTGTAGAGGTTTATGGTGAGGGTGTGCTCATTACAGGTGAAAGCGGTGCAGGAAAGAGTGAGGCGGCTATTGAGCTTATAAAGCGAGGTCATCGGCTTATTGCAGATGATGCTGTTGAAATAAGAAAAATCAGCGATAACACCTTGATGGGCAATTCGCCCAGTAATATACGCCATTTTGTGGAGCTGCGCGGTATCGGCATTATTGACGCAAGGCGAATATTCGGTATGGGTGCTGTTAAGCTCAGTGAAAAAATAGATATGGTTATTCAGCTTGAAGCGTGGGATTCAACAAAGGCATATGACAGGCTGGGGCTTGATAATGAATATGCAAATATTCTTGGGGTAAGAGTTCCTGCAATGACTGTTCCGATTACACCGGGACGTAACCTTGCCGTGATTGTTGAAACGGCCGCAATGAATAACAGACAAAAGAAAATGGGTTATAACGCTGCAAAGGATTTAATGATAAGCCTTGGTATGGAGGACATTAATCCTGAGGACAGGGAAGTTGACATTTGGCAAAATTGATATGAAAATCAGGGGGATAAATTTATGTATTCAATCGGTATTGATTTAGGTGGAACTAATATTGTAGCATCAGTTGTTGATGATAAATACAATATAATTGCAACCTCAAAAACACCAACAAGCGCACCAAGAACTGCTGATGAGATTTTTGATGACATTGCTATGGTATCACAGGAAGCGGTTCAGAAGGCTGAGCTGACTATGGCAGACATTGATTCTGTAGGTATGGGTACACCGGGTACAGTTAACGGCGAAGGTATTATTGAGTTTGCAAACAATCTTGGCTTCAATAATGTGCCTGCAAAGCAGATGCTTATCGAAAGACTTGGCATTGACAGAGTGTTTATTGAAAATGATGCAAACTGTGCAGCATTGGGCGAGGCATATGCAGGTGTGGGCAACGGCGCAAAGGATTTTGTCGCTGTTACGCTCGGCACAGGTGTTGGTTCAGGCGTTATTGTTGACGGAAAAATTGTTAACGGTGTTAACTTTGCAGGCGGCGAGTGCGGTCATATGGTAATTGTTGTTGACGGTGAGCAGTGCTCCTGCGGACGTAAGGGCTGCTGGGAGGCTTATGCATCTGCCACTGCTCTCATCAGACAGACTAAAATGGCTATGGAGGAATATCCGGATTCCTATATGCACCAGATTGCTGAGGCAGAGGGTAAGGTTTCGGGAAGAACTGCATTTGATGCAATGAGAAAGGGTGACATTGCAGGTATTAAGGTAGTTGATCAGTATATCAAATATGTTGCCTGCGGTCTTATTAATCTTGTAAATGCACTTCAGCCTGAAATTATTTGTATCGGCGGCGGAATCTGCAATGAGGGCGAAACACTTATGAAGCCTCTTCGCAGATTTGTTCAGGCTGAAAGATATTCTATACATAGTAAAATTCAGACTAAAATTGTTAAAGCAGAACTTGGAAATGATGCAGGCGTTATCGGTGCTGCCATTTTAGGCTCTGTGAAAGAATAATCGGTGATAATTTGACAAATTTAATTAAGCTTTTTAACGAACTGAAATGTGAATATGCTGAAAATGAACCTATGAGCAGGCATACCACCTTTAAAATCGGCGGTGCTGCAAGGCTTGTTGTTTATCCTGAAAATGAAAAACAGATAAGTGCCATAGTTCAATGTGCAAAAGAGAATAATATAAGGCTTATTACAATCGGCAATGGTTCAAACCTGCTTGTGGCAGATGAGGGTATTGATGCCTGTGTTATGATACTCGATGAGCATTTTGCCCAAATCAGGCTGATTGGTGATGATGTTATTTATGCATCAGCAGGCGCAATGCTGATTAAGGTTTGCCGCTTTGCACTTGAGAATGGGCTGAGCGGACTCGAATTTGCGTATGGTATACCGGGTTCCTGCGGCGGCGGTGCATTTATGAATGCAGGTGCCTACGGCGGTGAAATGAAGGATGTATTGTTTAAATGTTCTCATATTGACGCCAATGGTAATATCGGATTTTTAGAGGGTGATGAGCTTAAACTGGGCTACCGTCATTCTGCTTATTATGATAACGGCTGTATAATCACAGGCTTATATATGAAAATGAAAAAGGGCGACAAGGCTCAGATAAAAGCTGTGATGGATGATTTGATTTCACGCAGAAGAGCAAAGCAGCCGCTCGAATACCCGTCGGCAGGGTCAACCTTTAAAAGACCTGAGGGATATTTTGCAGGTGCACTGATTGAGGAATGCAGCCTTAAGGGCAAATCAGTTGGCGGTGCACAGGTGAGTGAAAAGCATGCAGGGTTTGTAATTAATACAGGCGGTGCAAGCTGTAAGGATGTTCTTGATTTGTGTCAGTTCTGCAGCGACACGGTTGAGAGAGAAAAAGGCGTTAAACTAGAAATGGAAATAAGGGTAACAAGGTAATTATGGAAAGAGAATTAGTAGTATTAACAGGTGTAAGCGGTGCAGGTAAGTCAACTGCTATGGGATTTTTAGAGGATGTCGGTTATTATTGCATTGATAATATGCCGCCTGAGCTTATGGCTACCTTTGTAAGCCTTCTGACTAAAAGTGATGAATACAATAAGGTTGCTTTGGTTTGCGATATAAGAACAAATAATGTGTTTGAAAAATTTATCGAAAGCATCAGCCATATTGAAGAATACGGATATATGGTTAAGGTGGTTTATCTTGATGTCAATGATAAAGAGGCTGTAAAAAGATATAAGCTTACAAGAAGAAAGCATCCTTTTGCCGACAGATTTAACGGAAATATTCAGGATTCTATCAGCTTTGAAAAGGAAATACTTTCTTCTTTGAGAGAAAGGGCAAATCATATTATTGATACAAGTGATCTCAATCCGCCGCAGCTCAGGGAAAGACTTACCGAAATCCTTTTAAGCAGTGAAAACGATGTTATGAATATTCACTGTATGTCATTCGGATTTAAGCACGGTATTCCCGCTGAAGCTGATTTTGTTATTGATGTTCGCTGTCTGCCGAATCCTTACTGGCTTGACAGCCTTAAGACAAAAACAGGTCTTGATAAAGAGGTTTATGATTATGTATTTTCTTTTGAACAGTCAAAGGAGCTGCTTAATAAGCTGATTGATTTTGTTGATTTTCTGAATCCTCTTTATATTAAAGAGGGTAAGAGTCAGATTGTTTTTGCTATCGGCTGCACAGGCGGTAATCACAGAAGCGTTGTTTTTGCTGAGGCATTAAAAGAGCATTTTTCAAAAAAATGGGATAATGTATCAGTTAAGCACAGAGATATTGATAGGAAGTAATCGGGTATAAATGTCATTTTCACAGGATGTTAAAAACGAACTGTTAAGAATTGAATACGAACATAGCTGCTGCGAAAAAGCAATGCTTTATGGTATATGCATATTCGGAAAAAGCTTTTCAAGCTTTGGTGTGAGTATGCAGAGCGAGAATGAAGAGCTTGCAGAGCTTTATAAGGAGCTTATTAAAAAATACTGTAATGTTGAATGTGATGTAAAAAGGTCACCCGGCGGCAGAAACTATTCTGTTAATATAGAAGACAGTGTCGAATGCGATAAAATACTTGGCGTGTTTGGTCATAATGACGGCGGTAGCCTTAAAATAAATCATTCCAATTTTGACTGTGAGGGCTGTATTAATGCCTTTGTTGCAGGTGCATTTCTGTCCTGCGGGACTGTGTCAACTCCGCAGAAGGATTATCATTTGGAGTTCACGGTGCCTTATCTCAATCTTTCTAAAAGTCTTGTGACACTGCTTGGTGAGATTGAGCTTGCTCCTAAAACGTCAAACAGAAAGGGCTATAATATAGTTTATTTTAAGGGCAGTGAGGCTATTGAGGATTGCCTCTATCTTATGGGTGCTTCCTCTGCTATGTTTGAAATGATGAATGTTGAAATTGTCAAGGATTTCAGAAACAAGGCAAACAGAACGGCTAACTGTGAGGCTGCCAATATTGAGAAAACTGTTAAGGCAAGCTTCGCCCATATTAAAGCAATTGAAAGAATTGAGAGTGCCAAGGGACTTGATTATCTTAAAAATGATTTAAAGGAAATGGCAGTTTTAAGAAGAGATAATCCTGAACTGTCATTGGCAGAGCTTTCAAAGCTCAGCGGTATGTCACGCTCGGGAGTTAATCACAGGCTGAAAAGAATTGTCCAGATTGCCGAGAATTTAGAATAAAGGATTGAAAAAATAATATGTTTACTCATTTGCATACACATACAGAGTTTTCATTACTTGACGGTGCCTGCCGGATTAAGCAATTGGTGTGCCGTGCAAAGAGTCTGGGAATGCAGTCTCTTGCTATTACTGACCACGGTAATATGTACGGGGCTGTTGATTTTTATAAGGCTTGTAAAAGCGAGGGTATAAAGCCTGTTATCGGCTGTGAGGTATATGTTGCACCCCGTACAAGATTTGATAAGGACAAGGTGCTTGATAAGGAATATAATCATCTTATATTGCTGTGCGAAAATGAAACAGGCTATAAAAATTTGATTCATATGGTGTCGAAAGCTTTTACCGAGGGCTTTTATTTCAAACCGAGAATTGACCACGATTTGCTTGAAAAGTATCACGAGGGATTAATATGCCTTTCTGCCTGTCTTGCGGGTGAAATACCGCAGGCACTTCTGCAAAAGGACTATGAAAGGGCGAAAAGTACAGCACTTTGGTATAACGAGCTTTTCGGAAACGGAAATTATTATCTTGAACTGCAAAATCATGGCTTGCCTGAGCAGCAGGCGGTTAACGAGGGAATTAAGCGTATTGCAAGAGAAACAGGCATACCTCTTGCTGCTACAAATGATGTTCATTATATTGAAAAGCAGGATGCTAAAATTCAGCAGGTTCTCATATGTATAGCCACTAACCACGTTATAGGTGATGATACAGGGCTGGAATTTCATGCCGATGAGTTTTACCTTAAGAGCGAGAAGGAAATGCGAAAACTCTTTCCCGATACTCCTGAGGCAGTTGATAATACACAGCTTATTGCGGACAGGTGTAATTTTGAATTTGAATTCGGCAACACAAAGCTTCCGTATTTTGAAACACCTGATAATATGGACCACTTTGCGTATTTCAAAAAGTTGTGTCTTGACGGGATGAAAAAAAGGTACGGTGAAAATCCGCCTGAGGAATATTTTGACAGGCTCAGCTATGAGCTTGAAACTGTTGAAAAAATGGGATATACAGATTATTATCTGATTGTAGCTGACTTTGTATCCTTTGCAAAGAGCAGGGATATTCCCGTAGGTCCCGGTCGTGGCTCCGGTGCAGGCTCTATTGCCGCATACTGTATGGGAATTACTGACCTTGACCCTATGAAATACAATCTTCTTTTTGAAAGATTTTTAAATCCTCAGCGTGTGTCCATGCCTGATTTTGATATTGATTTCTGTTATGAACGCAGAGGCGAGGTCATTGATTATGTAACAAATAAATACGGCAGTGACCATGTGGCACAGATTGTTACCTTCGGTACGCTTGCCACACGTGCGGCGATCCGGGATGTTGGCAGAGCAATGGGTATGCCCTATGCGGCGGTTGATGCTGTTGCAAAGCTTGTGCCGAATGATTTTCATATAACAATTGAGCAGGCTGTTCATAAGTCGAAGGAGCTTGCGAAGCTGATGGAGGAAAATGCACAGGTCAATGAGCTTATTGAAACAGCAAGAAAGGTTGAGGGTATGCCGAGAAACACCTCAACTCACGCCGCAGGCGTTGTTATTACACACAATCCTGTTTCAACATATGTTCCGCTTGCAACGAATGATGGCGTGCCTGTTACACAGTATATTATGACGACGCTTGAGGAACTGGGACTTCTTAAAATGGATTTTCTCGGTCTGCGTACCTTAACGGTTATTGATGACGCAGCAAAGGCTGCAGGGATTGATATAAACAATGTGTCGATTGAGGATGCTGATGTTTACAAACTATTTGCAAGGGGGCAGACAGAGGGTATATTTCAGTTTGAATCAAGCGGAATGAAGCAGATGCTTATGAATCTCAAGCCAAAGGCACTTGAGGATTTGATTGCTGCTACATCTCTTTACAGACCCGGTCCTGCTAAGCAGATTGATACCTTTGTTGAAAATTCCAATAATCCTCAGTCAGTTAAATATCTGACAGAGAAACTGAAACCGATACTTGAAAATACATACGGCTGTATGGTTTATCAGGAGCAGGTAATGCAGATTTTTCGTGAGCTGGCAGGCTATTCCTACGGAAGAGCGGATATTGTAAGACGTGCAATGAGCAAGAAAAAGCTTGACGTTATGGAAAAGGAACGTGAGGCTTTCATTGCAGGCTGTGAAAAAAATGATATTGACAGCAAAACGGCTAATACAATTTTTGACCAAATGTCGGATTTCGCAAAGTATGCATTTAATAAATCCCATGCTGCCTGTTATGCTCTTGTTGCTTACAGAACAGCGTACCTTAAATGCTATTATCCTGCTGAATTTATGGCGGCATTAATGACGTCGGTGCTTGATCAGTCCAATAAAATTGCAAGGTATACTGCCGAGTGCAAGCGTATTGGTTTAAGGCTTGGACCGCCGAATATCAATACATCATTAAAGGGCTTTACTGCAAATGGTAAGGTTATTAATTATGGCTTGCTCGGTATTAAAAATATCGGCAGTGAATTCATTGATGATATTGTTAACGAACGCAGAAATGGTGATTTTACCTCGCTGACAGATTTTTGCCGGCGAATGCAGGAGGGGCATTTCAACCGCCGTGCCGTTGAAAGTCTTGTTCGTGCAGGTGCAATGGATTGTCTTGGTGCAAACAGACGTCAGATGCTTCAGGTACTTCCCGCTCTGCTGACAAATCTTGATAATTACAGACAAAACACCAGATACGGTCAGGTTGGATTTTTTGAGCTCGGCGGCGGTGAAAGTTTCAGCTTTGAGGTCGAAATGCCCGATGTCAGCGAATTTCCGAAAAACGAGCTTCTTAAAATGGAGAAGGATATGACAGGACTTTATCTTTCAGGTCATCCTATGGATAAGTACGCTGATATCTGTAAGCGTCTTGGCTATGCCGATACGATTGAACTGATTGAGGCAGGCAAGGAGGATATGTCGAAGTATAAAGACAGAGCAAATGTTAAAATATGCGGCATTATTACGCATACCACCTTGAAGCAGACAAGAAGTAATTCATCTATGGCTTTTGTGACGCTTGAGGACTTATACGGCTCAATAGAAGTATTGGTTTTTCCGAAAACACTTGAACAGTATCAGAATCTTATATACGACGGCAGTATTATAAGCGTCAGCGGCAATCTTTCTCTTGAAGAAGAAAAGGACGCAAAGGTTCTTGCGGGCGTTATTGAAGCACCGCCTTCAGGGGCAGGCTCTGCCGACAGTAATCCGGGCAAAAAAAGAAAGAAGAAGGCTTTATATTTAAGGTTTAAAAATAAAGAGGATGAAAATATATCCCTTGCCAAGCGTGTAACCTCAATTTTTGACGGAACAATACCGCTTTATTTCTACTATACTGAAAGTGGGGAATATGAGCTTCAGCCAAGGCACGATTTTGTTGAGGTGAATGAAACCGAGCTTAAGGAGTTAAAACGGATACTTGGTGATGAAAATGTAGTTTATAAAGGATAAAATAACTCAACACTTGACTTTTTTCGCAAGTAATATTAAAATACATTTATATTTTGTTATTTACATTCCAGTAAGGAGGATTTATTAATATGAAAACTATTGCGGTATTAACAAGCGGCGGCGATGCCCCGGGTATGAACGCTGCAGTTCGTGCAGTTGTGCGTACAGCGTGTGAAAACGGAATCAAGGTTTACGGTGTTGTTCGTGGCTATAATGGTCTTATCAACGGTGATTTTATTGAAATGGATCTTCGTTCGGTTTCTGATATTATAAACAGAGGCGGTACTATTCTCTATTCTGCACGTTCAGTAGAGTTCGCCACTGAGGAAGGTATGCGCAAGGCAATTCGTACCTGCCAGGAGTGGGGTATTGAGGGTGTTGTTGTTATCGGCGGTGACGGCTCCTTCCGTGGTGCAAGGGATTTATCGGAGCGCGGCATTCCATGTGTAGGTATACCGGGTACAATTGACAATGATATTGCCTGCTGTGATTACACAATCGGCTATGATACCTGTCTTAATACAATTATGGAAATGGTTGACCGTATCCGTGATACTGCCGAATCACATGACAGATGTTCTGTTATTGAAGTTATGGGCAGAAGAGCAGGCTGGCTGGCACTTAACTCAGGTATTGCCTGCGGTGCTACATCAATCCTTATTCCTGAAATACCTTTTGATATTGAAAAGCATGTTATTGAGCGTATGAAAAAAACGCAGAGAACAGATAAAAAGCACTTTATCATTATTGTTGCCGAGGGTTGTGGTATTGATGTAGAGGAGCTTGCTAAAGAGGTTGAGGCAAAAACAGGTGTTGAGTCAAGAGCCACTGTTCTCGGTCATACTCAGCGCGGCGGTTATCCTACTGTTAAAGACAGAGTAATGGCTACACGTATGGGTAACTATGCTGTTAAGCTTTTGATGAATAATATCGGTAACAGAGTTGTAGCAGCACAGAAGGAAGATGTTGTTGATTACGATATTTTTGAAGCTCTCAATATGACCAAATCTGTTGATATGGAGCTTTATAATGTTGCTCACGAGGTATCAATTTAATTTTTAAAAAGGATGCTTTTATTTAAGCATCCTTTTTGAATATAATTTACTACTTTAATGGCACAATAAAGGAGATATTAGTATTATGCCCGAGATTAAATGTCCTAAATGCGGTGAGGTTTTTCAGGTTGATGAGTCAGGCTATGCGGAAATACTTGCTCAGGTGCGTAATTCGGAGTTTGATAAGGAAATAAACAAAAAAGAAAAAAGTCTTAAAGCGGAAAGAGAGCAGGCTGTTCAACTTGCAGTATTAGAGGCTGAAAACAAAAACAAAGAAATACTTGCTGATAAGGATACCGAGATTGCACGCTTGAAATTATTGCTGGAAAGCAGTGAAACACAACAGGCTTTGGCAATGCAGAATGCAGTTTCAGAGGTTGAGAAGGAAAGGGACAAGCTTAAAAGTCAGTCGGAAAGTGAAATAACAAGGCTGATGGCAATGCTTAATCAAAGCAGGATTGAAAAAGAGCTTGCTGTAAAAGAGGCTGTTCACGATTTGGAAAAGCAGAGGGACAGGCTGAGCAGTGAGCTTGAGCTGCAGAAGCAAAAGAACGAAATAAGTGAGCAGTCCATAAAGCAGGATTATGAAACCCAGCTTAGATTTAAGGATGAGGAAATCGAAAAATATAAGGATTTCAAACAAAGGCTTTCAACTAAAATGCTTGGTGAGAGTCTGGAGCAGCATTGTGAAAATGAATTCAACAGTCTTCGTATGACGGCCTTTCCTACAGCATATTTTGAAAAGGACAGTGATATTTCAAAAGGCACCAAGGGTGACTATATATTCCGCGAATCTGATGCGCAGGGCAATGAAATCATTTCGATTATGTTTGAAATGAAAAATCAGCAGGATGTATCAGCCGCAAAAAAGAAGAATGAGGATTTCTTTAAAAAGCTTGACAAGGACCGAAATGATAAGAATTGTGAATACGCTGTTCTTGTGTCTATGCTTGAGCCTGAAAGCGAACTGTATAATACAGGCATAGTTGATGTTTCTTATCAGTATCCTAAAATGTATGTTGTAAGACCTCAGTTTTTTATTCCGATTATAACACTTCTGCGAAATGCTGCATTGAATTCGATGGAGTATAAAAGAGAACTCGCTGAAATAAGAAATCAGAATATTGATGTTACTAATTTTGAACAAAATCTTATGGATTTTAAAGACAGTTTTTCCAAAAATTATCAGCATGCACATGACAGGTTTGTTGATGCAATTGCAGAGATAGACAAATCAATAAATCATCTTCAAAAAATTAAGGAAAATTTAACGAAATCAGATAATCATTTAAGAACAGCAAATAATAAAATAGAAGACATTTCTATAAAAAAGCTGACTAAAGGCAATCCGACAATGCAGGCTAAGTTTGCTGAGTTAGAAAGCAATGAAATTTAAGCTTTTTATGAAAAAATTTCAAAAATATTTACATTATTTTATAAAGGGCATCTTTGTGATGTCCTTTATTTTTTTGCAAATAATATGTTGGGTGATTTTATGAAAAAGTTTATAAGAGTGCTGGATGGATTTTTTGCAGCAGCAATTTTTATTTTTTTTGCAATAATAGGTATAGGCAATTTTATTCTGCCCAGTAATATTAATACCTATTATGATAAGCCGATAAGCTATGGCAATATTTTTACTTTTACTCTCAGCGAAGATGAACAGGTTGATTTTCAGCGAAGCCGTCCTGTTTCTGCAGTAGAGGGTGACATTAAGCTTTTTGGCGTGATACCTGTAAAGACCGCCACACTGAGCTACAATCAGGAGCAGAGTGTTGCTGTCAGCGGTGAAAGCTTTGGCATCAAGCTTTACACCGATGGTGTAATTGTTGTCGGGACGAGAGATGTTGAGGGTGACAACGGAAAAAGCAATCCTGCTAAGGAGGCAGGGCTTGAAAAGGGCGATATTATTGTCAGCATTAATGATATTAAAACAACCACTTCAGACAAGGTTGAAGAAATCTTTAATGATAACAACGGAAAGCCCTATAGAATTAAGGTAAAACGTAACGGAAATTATAAAACCTTCAGTTTGACACCTGTCTATTCAAAAAGTGAAGGCTCATATAAAGTTGGCATCTGGGTACGTGATTCAACTGCAGGTATCGGCACGATAACCTTTTATAATCCTTCTAACGGCTCCTTTGCGGCACTTGGTCATCCGATAACGGATGTTGATACAAATGAAATCATGCCGATTTTAGAGGGCGAAGCGGTTGAGGCAAATGTTACAAAGCTTTACAAGAGCAGCAACGGAGAGGCAGGCTCAATCTGCTGTGATTTCACAAATAATAAAATAGGCTCATTGACTACAAACAGCGTGAGCGGAATTTATGGCAAATATATTTGTGATACCGATAAACACACTGAATACAAGGTTGCCCCGGCTCAGGAGGTTGAAAAAGGACAGGCGCAGATTATTTGTACCCTTGACGGAAACGGTCCCCAGCTTTATACAGTCGAAATTGTTAAGGTTTCCTATCGTGACAGTCAGGAAAAGAATATGGTTATAAAAGTGGTTGATGAAAATCTGATTTCTAAGACCGGCGGTATTGTTCAGGGAATGAGCGGTTCACCGATTATTCAAAACGGAAAATTAATTGGCGCTTTGACACACGTTATTGTAGATAATCCCGAAAAAGGTTACGGAATATTTGCCGAAAAAATGCTTGAGGAGTCTAATACTGTCGTATAACTCGCAATGTGAAAAAATAATAAATTAATTTGTGAAAAATACTTGCAAATTTAATTCACAAGTGGTAAAATATGGAAGAATTAAACAAGGGAGGTTTTTCAATGAAAAACAACATTAAGGTGTTAATTGCTGATGATTCGGCACACTTTGGCAGGGAATGTCAAAAAACACTGAAAACAGCAGGTTATGACGTTATGCTTTGCAAAAAGGATGGTGGCAGGGTTATGTCAATCGTCGACACACAACACATTGATGTTATATTAATGGATGCCTTTATGGCAAATAGTGATGCAATTGATGTGCTTGAGCACATTGAATCGTCCCTTAGTGAAAAACCATTGGTAATTGTACTTTCTTCTATGGATTCACAGGACTTTGAGGAGCAGATAATAAATGCAGGAGCGGATTATTATTTTATTAAACCCGTTAATCCTGAATCAGTTGCAAAAAGAATAATCCGACTTTCAAACTGGAAAAATGAAAAAGCAAGAAAGGGTGGGGACAACGATATAAACGGAGATATTGATGTTGTTATTTCTGATATTATGCGTCAGATTGGAGTTCCTGCACATATTAAAGGCTATCAGTATCTCAGGACATCTATAAAGCTGTCAGTAGATGATGCTGAAATGCTCGGCTCTGTTACTAAACTTCTTTATCCCACTGTTGCTAAAATGTATGACACAACAGCGTCGAGAGTTGAAAGAGCAATAAGACATGCAATTGAGGTCGCTTGGGACAGAGGAGATGTTGATGTCCTTTCATCTTATTTTGGCTACACAATTCAGTCCCAGAGAGGTAAGCCAACAAATTCAGAGTTTATCGCTATGATTGCTGACAAGCTCAAGCTTTCCATGCGTCCGGGTGCATAAAAAACAGTGATTTTATTTCATTATATTATCCCTTAATATTGAACAGAGGGATGATGATTTATGAAAAAGGGTATGATAAAAAAGATAATTCTGTCACTGCTGTCTTGCTCTCACCGGCACGGCAATAATATGTGTTCATTTTATAATGGCAGATATTATCAGCTCAGCAGTGTAAGCGGCTATAATGCAGGCAGACCATCAGAGATTATTTCAAGCTGTACATTAACAACAATTGATGTTAATGCCGAGGATACTAAATCCATGTATTCATTTGAACAAATCTATTTTGAATGATATTAATGATATATTTACTACTAATAGACTGTATATAGTGGTGTGAGCATGAATTCACTTGCTTGCACCACTTTTTATGTTTGTGCAAATTCACAGAATTTTTAACTTGAAATTCGTTAAAACTGCACAATCAAAATTTTGGTAAAAAAGTTTAAAAAAATTTAACTTTTTACTTGACATTGCGTTCCCTTTTATATATAATAAATGAGCGTGTGAAAGGGCTTATTATATTTTTATATAGTAAACACCTATTCACCAACTTTAGATATGCGATGATGCTGGAGGTTGCACTACTAACCCAAGTGGTAATTTCAGCGGAGTATGTCCGATTTTAAACCGGGCGACATTCACCGATAGGTAACTATGCAGTCAGTGACTTGCGAACACTGATTTTATGCGTGTTTTTCTGCCCGAATGAAATTTAATCATTCGGTTTAATTTAAAGAGCAGGTTGAAACACGGGGGAGCGTGGTGAAAATATCGGAGCTCGCACCATAATTTTTCAGGAGGAAATAACATGGCAGCAAGTAAAGTCAAAATTCGAATCAGACTCAAAGGCTATGATCACAGCTTAGTTGATCAGGCAGCAGAGAAGATTGTTGAGACAGCAAAGAGAACCGGTGCTCAGGTTAGCGGACCGATTCCACTTCCGACAGAGATTGAGAAGGTAACAATTCTTCGTGCTGTTCATAAGTACAAGGACAGCCGTGAGCAGTTCGAACAGAGAACACACAAAAGACTCATCGACATTCTCAGACCATCAAACAAAACTGTTGAGGCTCTGACAAGTCTTGAGCTCCCAGCCGGTGTAGAGATTGAAATCAAGCTCTAATTGAGGCTGAGGTCATGTTGGGTGTAAATCCCAACCAATAACCAAAGGAGGAAATAAAGTTATGAAAAAAGGTCTTATCGGCAAGAAAATCGGCATGACACAGATTTTCGACGAGACTGGCAAGGTTATTCCGGTAACAGTTGTTGAAGCCGGTCCTTGTGCAGTAACACAGGTTAAGACAATGGAGAATGACGGCTACGAAGCAATCCAGGTTGGCTTTGGTGATATGAAAGTATCAAGAGTTAACAAGCCAATGAAGGGTCACTTCGACAAGGCTGATGTAGCTCCAAAGAAAACACTCAAAGAGTTCCGTCTTGACAGCATCGAGGGTATCGAGGTTGGCAGCATCATCAAGGCTGACATTTTCGAGGTTGGCGAAATTGTTGATGTAAAAGGAACAAGCAAGGGTCATGGTACTGCAGGTGCAATCAAGCGCTGGAACTTCTCAAGATTGAGAATGACTCACGGTACCGGTCCTAACCACCGTCACGCAGGCTCACTTGGTGCTTGCTCAAGCCCTTCAAGAGTATTTAAGGGTAAGAAGATGGCTGGTCACTATGGTCACGAAACAGTAACAGTTCAGAACTTAACAGTTGCTAAGGTTGATGCTGAAAACAACCTTATCGCAATCAAGGGTGCTATCCCCGGTCCTAAGGGCGGAATTGTTGTAATTGCAGACGCAGTTAAAGCTTAACGAAAGGAGAGATATAAATGGCACAGGTTCAGGTTTATAACCAAGAAGGTAAGAAAACTTCAAAATTAGAACTTGCAGATTCAGTATTTGGCATTGAGCCAAACGCTAATGCAATGCATCTTGCTGTTGTTAGCTATCTTGCTAATCAGCGTCAGGGCACACAGTCAACTCTCACTCGTTCAGAAGTAAGCGGTGGCGGTGCAAAGCCTTGGAGACAAAAGGGCACAGGTCGTGCAAGACAGGGTTCAACTCGCAGCCCACAGTGGACACACGGTGGTATTGCTCTTGGTCCAAAGCCAAGAAAATATAAGGTTAACCTTAATAAGAAAGTTAAGAGACTTGCTATGAAGTCTGCACTTTCAACAAAGGTTGCTGCTGAAGAAATGATGGTAATCAACAAGGTTGAGCTTGAGGCAATCAAGACAAAGGCTATGGTTGATATGCTCACAAAGCTTAAGGCAGCTAAGAAAACTCTTATCGTTACTGCAGAGAGCGATGAGAAGATTTACAAGAGTGCTCGTAACATTGAGGGCGTTAAGGTTGTTACAGTAAATACACTTTGTGTTTATGACATTCTTAACTGCGATTCATTCGTAGTCCTCAAGGATGCAGCAAAGAAAATTGAGGAGGTATACGCATAATGAAAACTGCTCAGGATATTATTCTTAAGCCAATCATCACTGAGGAATCAATGATGGGCATTATGGTTAAGAAGTATACTTTCAAGGTTGCTAAGGACGCTAACAAAATTGAGATTGCTAAGGCAATTGAGACTGTTTTCCCTGGCACAAAGGTTGCTAAGGTTAACACAATTAACGTTCGCGGCAGACAGCGTCGTCAGGGTATGAATGTTGGCTACACTCCATCTTGGAAAAAGGCTATCGTAACTCTTACAGAGGATTCAAAGGAAATTGAGTTCTTTAACGATATGATGTAATCAATCCCTATATATAATAGTATAGAGCAAATTATTTCGGATGATGAGGTATGAAAGGTGCCATCCTTTCGCAAAGTTATCCGGAAAGGAGAAAAGAAATGGCAATTAAGAATTACAAGCCGACCACTCCTTCAAGGAGAAATATGTCAGTAACTGATTATTCTTCTCTCTCTAAGGTTGCTCCTGAAAGATCTTTGCTTGAGCCACTCAGCAAAAAATCAGGCCGTAACTCATACGGAAGAATCACAGTTCGTCATCGTGGCGGCGGAAACAGAAGAAAGTATCGTTTAATTGATTTCAAAAGAAACAAGTTCGATATTCCTGCAACTGTTAAAACAATCGAATACGATCCAAACAGAAGTGCACATATCGCTCTCATCCAGTATGAGGATGGCGTAAAGAGCTATATCACAGCTCCTGAAGGTCTTAAGGTTGGCGACACAGTTATGTCAGGTCCAAACGCAGACATCGTTGCTGGTAATGCACTTGCATTAAAGGATATGCCTGTTGGTACAATCGTACACAACGTAGAGCTTTATCCGGGCAATGGTGCTCAGCTTGCTCGTTCAGCAGGTAACAGTGCTCAGTTAATGGCTCTTGAGGGTCCTTATGCACTCCTCAGATTACCTTCAGGCGAGTTAAGAAACGTACCGAGAGATTGTATGGCAACAGTTGGTGTTGTTGGAAACACTGACCACGCTAATGTTAAAATCGGTAAAGCAGGCCGTAAGCGCAACATGGGTTGGAGACCTACAGTTCGTGGTTCTGTAATGAACCCGAATGACCATCCACACGGTGGTGGTGAAGGTAAGTCACCAATCGGCCGTCCGGGTCCTTGCACACCTTGGGGCAAGCCTGCTCTTGGTTATAAGACACGTAACAAGAAGAAGGCATCTAATAAGATGATCGTTCGCCGTCGTAACGGTAAGTAAGAAGAAAGGAGAAGATTAAATGAGTAGAAGTACTAAAAAAGGACCTTATGTAGAAGAAAGTCTTTACAAAAAGGTTGAAGCTCTTAATGCTTCAGGCGACAAGCAGGTTATTAAGACCTGGTCAAGAAGTTCAACAATCTTCCCTGAATTCGTAGGACACACTTTTGCTGTTCATGACGGAAGAAAGCATGTTCCTGTATATGTTACAGAGGATATGGTTGGACACAAGCTTGGTGAATTTGCACCAACAAGAACATTCAGAGGCCATGCAGGCTCTAAGACATCTAAGTAATCGAAAGGAGAAATATTATGGAAGCAACAGCTAAAGCAACCTACGTCCGTATCTCTCCAAGAAAGGTGCAGATTGTTCTTGATTTAATCAGAAACCAGCCTGTTGATAAGGCAATGGCTATTCTTCAGTACACACCAAAGGCTGCTTGCGAGCCTGTTAAGAAGGTGCTTAAATCAGCAATGGCTAACGCTGAAAACAATAACAATATGGACGTATCAAGATTAGTAGTAAGCTACTGCAACGCAACTGCCGGACCGACTCTTAAGAGAATCCAGGCAAGAGCACAGGGCAGAGCATACAGAATAAACAAGAGAACATCACACATCACCATTACCGTTAAGGAAATGGAAGACTAAGCGAGGAGGAAAAGTTAAATGGGACAGAAATGTAATCCAACCGGTTTAAGAATCGGCGTTATTAAAAACTGGGACTCTCGCTGGTATGCAAAGAAGGGTGAGTTCGGTGACACACTTGTTGAAGATTACAATCTTCGTAAGTATTTACTGAAAACCCTCTACGGCGCTGGTGTTCCAAAAGTTGAAATTGAAAGAGATGCAAAGAGAGTAAGAATCAACATTCACTGTGCTAAGCCGGGTATGGTTATCGGTAAACAGGGTGCAGAGATTGAAAAGCTTAAGACTCTTTGTGCTAAGAAGCTCGGCAAGGATGCAAGCGAGGTTTTCATCAACATCGTTGAAATCAAGCAGCCGGACTTAAACGCAACACTCGTTGCACAGAGCGTTGCTCAGCAGCTTGAAAGACGTGTATCTTTCAGAAGAGCTGTTAAGGGCGCTATCAGAAATACTATGAGACTTGGTGCTCGCGGTATTAAGATTATGGTTTCAGGAAGAATCGGCGGTGCTGAAATCGCTCGTTCAGAAACATATAAGGAAGGTACAATCCCGCTTCAGACAATCCGTGCTGATATTGATTACGGATTTGCAGAGGCTAACACAACTTATGGTAAGATTGGTGTTAAGACTTGGATTTACCAGGGTGAGGTTCTTCGTGAATCACGCAACAACAATAAGAGAAGGTCAAATCGCAGGGAAGGAGGAAAAAGATAATGCTTTTACCAAAGCGTGTTAAACACAGAAAGCAGCACAGAGGTCGTATGACCGGTGTGGCTACAAGAGGTAATAAGGTTACTTACGGTGAGTTTGGTCTTATGACTACTGAGCCGGCATGGATTACAGCAGCACAGATTGAAGCTGCCCGTATTGCTATGACACGTTACACAAAGCGTGGCGGTAAAGTATGGATCAAAATTTTCCCTGATAAGCCTATTACAGCAAGACCTGCCGATACTCGTATGGGTAAAGGTAAAGGTAACGTTGACTACTGGGTAGCAGTAGTTAAGCCGGGCAGAGTTATGTTTGAGCTCGGCGGTGTAAGCGAGGAGGTAGCACGTGAGGCTATGAGACTTGCTGCAAACAAGCTTCCTGTTAAATGTAAGTTTGTTAAGAAAGAAGAAGAGGGAGGCGAGCAGTAATGAAAGCATCAGAAATTAAAGCGTTATCAGCAGATCAGAGAGCTAAGAAACTTGCAGAGCTTAAAGAAGAGCTTTTCAACCTTCATTTCCAGCAGGCAATCAATCAGCTCGACAACCCTATGAGAATTAAAGCTGTCAAGAAAGATATCGCTCGCATCAAGACTGTTGAGAGAGAAATCGAACTTGATAAGGCTAATTCTTAAGAAGGAGGTAACTAATAATGGAAAGAAACCTCAGAAAAACAAGAGTAGGTATTGTTACAAGTGACAAGATGGACAAAACTGTTGTAGTTACAATTAAGGACAAAGTTCGTCATCCACTTTACAATAAGATTGTAAACCGTACTGTTAAGTACAAGGCACACGACGAGGATAACACTTGCGGTGTAGGCGATAAGGTTCAGATTATGGAATGTCGTCCTATGAGCAAGGATAAGAGATGGCGTGTGGTTGAAATCATCGAAAAGGCAAAATAATCGTTACGGTTTGCGTCTTTTAATAATTTAGTCAATTATGAAATAATAACTGCAACTTAGCAAAGTGTTATTTTGCAGTACGAAGGAGGAAAATGCTGTGATACAACAGGAAAGTCGTCTTAAAGTTGCTGACAACACAGGCGCTAAAGAGCTTCTCTGCATCAGAGTTCTCGGCGGTTCAGGCAGAAGATATGCAAATATCGGTGACGTTATCGTTGCTTCAGTCAAGAAAGCAGCTCCTGGTGGCATTGTTAAAAAGGGCGAAGTTGTTAAAGCAGTCATCGTTCGTACAACTAAAGGTGTACGTCGTGACGACGGTCAGTATATCCGTTTTGACGAGAATGCTGCCGTAATTATTAGAGAGGATAAGACTCCTCGCGGTACTCGTATTTTTGGACCAGTAGCTCGTGAGCTGCGTGAGAAAGATTATATGAAAATACTTTCTCTTGCTCCGGAAGTACTTTAATGGAGGTGCAAGGATATGAGTAAAATGTTTGTTAAAACCGGTGATACCGTTATGGTTCTCAGCGGTAAGTCAAAGGGTGTAAAGGGCGAAGTAGTTGCTGTAAGTCCAAAAGAGGGCAAGGTTATCGTTAAGAAGGTTAACGTTGTTACAAAGCACGTTAAACCTCGTAAGATGGGTGAGCCTGGCGGTCTTATTGAAACGGAGTCAGCACTTTATGCATCAAAAGTTCAGTTAGTATGTCCAAAATGCGGCGAGGCAACACGCGTTGGCCGTAAGGATGGAAACCGCGTTTGCAAGAAATGCGGCAACGAGTTTTAAGAAAGGGAGGAACATAACAAATGGCAGCAGCTTTAAAGGAAACTTATAAGAGCGAGATTGCGCCTGCACTGATGAAAAAGTTTGAGTACAAATCTGTTATGCAAATCCCAAAGCTTGACAAGGTTGTAATCAACGTTGGTTGCGGTGAAGCTCGTGAAAATTCAAAGGTAGTAGACGCTATCATCAGAGATCTGCAGATCATTACTGGTCAGCGTCCGGTAATATGTCGTGCTAAGAAGTCAGTAGCTAACTTTAAACTCCGTGAGGGTATGCCAATCGGTGTTAAGGTTACACTTCGCGGCGACAGAATGTATGAATTCCTTGAGAGATTTTTCAATCTTGCACTTCCAAGAGTTCGTGACTTCAGAGGTATTAACCCTAACTCATTTGACGGTCGTGGCAACTATGCTATGGGTGTTAAAGAGCAGTTAATATTCCCTGAAATCGAATATGATAAGATTGATACTGTTCGCGGTATGGATATTATCATGGTAACAACAGCAAACACAGACGAAGAGGCTCGTGAGTTATTAAAGCTTATGGGTGCTCCATTTGCAGAGTAAGGGGGGATTATCGTGGCAAAGACATCTATGAAAGTTAAGGCAGCTAAGCCTGCTAAGTATTCAACAAGAGCTTATAACAGATGCAAAATCTGCGGTAGACCTCACGCTTACCTTCGTAAGTACGGCGTTTGCAGAATTTGCTTCAGAGAGCTTGCTCATAAGGGCGAAATCCCTGGTGTAAAGAAATCATCTTGGTAAGAATCGAGAATTGCTAATCTAATAAGGAGGAAATATCAATGCATATTACAGATCCAATCGCTGATATGCTTACAAGAATTCGTAACGCAAATTCAGCAAAGCACGATACAGTAGATATTCCTGCGTCAAACATGAAGAAGGCAATTGCTCAGATTCTTGTTGATGAAGGTTATATCAAAAATTTCAAAGTAGTAGAAGACGGCAAGCAGGGTGTTATTCGTGTAACACTTAAGTACGGCGAGGGTAAGAGCCAGGTTATCACCGGTCTCCGCCGTGTATCAAAGCCGGGTCTTCGTATGTATTCAAATGTTGAGGATATGCCTAAGGTAATGAAGGGACTTGGTATTGCTATCATTTCTACTTCAAAGGGCATTATGACAGACAGAGAAGCTCGCAAACAAAATGTTGGTGGCGAAGTTTTAGCATTCATTTGGTAAGGAGGTACAGTCAGGATGTCAAGAATTGGTTTAAAGCCTATTACAATTCCTGCTGGTGTTGATGTAACAATCGACAATAACACTGTTACCGTTAAGGGTCCAAATGGTACTCTTTCAATGGATGCTCATCCAAACATGGCTATCAGTGTTGAAGGCAGTGAAATTATCGTTAGCAGACCTAACGATCAGAAAGAAAATAGATCACTTCACGGTTTAACCCGTACATTAGTTGCTAATATGGTAACAGGTGTAACAGAGGGCTTTAAGAAAAACCTTGAGGTTAACGGTGTTGGTTACAGAGTTCAGATGCAGGGTAATTCACTTGTAATGAACCTCGGTTTCTCACATCAGGTTATTATGGAAGCTCCGGAAGGCATTAAAATTGAGTGCCCATCAGCTAACGCTATTGTAATCAGCGGCGCTGATAAGCAGATGGTTGGTCAGTTCGCAGCTCAGGTTCGTGAAAAGAGACCGCCGGAGCCTTATAAGGGCAAGGGCATTAAGTATGCTGAAGAGCATATCCGCCGTAAAGAAGGAAAAGCAGGTAAGAAATAAGGGAAGGAGTGAAATACTATGGTTTCAAGACAGGATGCCAATAAGGCAAGACAGAAGCGCCACACAAGAGTTCGTGGTAAAATCAGCGGTACTGCTGAATGTCCAAGACTTAACGTATATCGCTCTCTCAGCAATATTTACGTGCAGTTGATTGATGATGTTGCAGGCGTAACAATCGCATCAGCATCAACAGTTGAAAAGGACTTCGCTCAGTACGGCGGCAATATTGAGGCAGCTAAGGCTGTCGGTAAGACATTAGCAGACAGAGCCAAGGCAAAGGGCGTTGAAGAATGCGTATTTGACCGTGGCGGTTACGTATATCACGGTCGTGTGGCAGCAGTTGCTGACGGCGCTCGTGAAGGCGGACTGAAGTTCTAACGAAGGAGGGTAATTTTTATGGCAAAGATTGACGTATCTTCAATGGAACTTGAAGAAAGAGTAGTAGCTATCAACCGTGTATCTAAGACTGTAAAGGGTGGTAGAATTTTCAAATTCTCAGCTCTTGTAGTTGTTGGTGATGGCAATGGTCTTGTAGGTTTCGGTATCGGTAAGTCCGGCGAGGTTCCGGATGCAATCCGTAAGGGAATCGAAGACGCAAAGAAAAATGTAGTTAAGGTTGCTCTTAGAGGTACAACAATTCCTCACGAGATTAAGGGTAAGTTTGGCGCCGGTGAAGTTTTACTTATGCCTGCTCCAAAGGGTACCGGTGTTATTGCTGGTGGTCCTGTTCGTGCCGTTGTAGAAACAGTTGGTATCAAGGACATCAGAACTAAGGCTATCCGTTCTAACAATCCTTACAATGTAGTAAGAGCAGCTATCAATGGTTTAAGTCAGCTTCGTACAGCTGATGAAGTTGCTGCAATTCGCGGCAAGTCAGCCAAAGAAATTTTAGGTTAAGGAGGGTGGAACAATGGCAGATATTAAAATCAAGCTCACAAAGAGCTTAATTGGCAGCAAAGCAGACCAGATTGCCACCGCCCACTCACTTGGTCTTCGTAAAATCGGCAACGTAACAGTTCAGCCGGACAACGCACAGACACAGGGTAAGCTTGCAAAGATTGCTCACCTTGTAACTGTTGTAGAAGAATAAGGGGAGGTGCAGATATGAAATTACATGAACTTTCTCCTGCTGAGGGCTCTAAAAAGAGCGTAAAGAGAATAGGCAGAGGTACTGCTTCAGGTCAGGGTAAGACTGCCGGTAAGGGTCAGAAGGGTCAGAAGTCCCGTTCTGGTTACAGCAGACGTCCGGGCTTTGAGGGTGGTCAGATGCCACTTCAGAGACGAGTTCCTAAGAGAGGATTTAACAACATCTTCGCTACTGAGTATGCAGTTGTAAATGTTTCAACTCTTAATGATAGATTTGAAGATGGTGCAACAGTAGATGCACAGAGCCTTGTTGAAGCAGGTGTTATCAAAAAGACACTTGACGGAATTAAGGTTCTTGGCAAAGGCGAAATCACAAAGGCTCTTACTGTTAAGGTAACTGCTATCAGTGAGTCAGCTAAAGCTAAGATTGAAGCTGCAGGTGGCAAGGTGGAGGTGCTCTAAATGATTAAAACCATCGTAAATGCCTGGAAGGTAGCAGATATTCGTAAGAAACTGTTATTTACAGCATTTATCATTCTCGTTTTTAGAATCGGTTCAGTCATTCCGGTACCATTTCTTAACATTGTTGACGAAATCAGTGTCGGTAAGGGAAACACAATCCTCACATATTTAAGCTTGATGACAGGTAGTGCATTCACATACGGAACTATTTTCGCTATGTCAATCACGCCTTACATCAATGCATCAATTATTATGCAGCTTTTGGCAGTTGCAATTCCTGCACTTGAAAGATTACAGAAGGAAGGCGAAGAGGGCAGAAAGAAGATTGCTTCTATCACACGTTTTGTAACAGTTGGTCTTGGCATTCTTCAGTCACTTGCTTATTTCTTCTATCTTCGTGCAAACAATTATCTTATGATGGATGCTAACGGTGATGCTTTCACAGGCTTTGCGGCAGTGTTCCAGGCAGTCGTTATCATCGCAGTGTTAACAGCAGGCACAGCAGTTATAATGTGGCTCGGCGAGCAGATTACAATCAGCGGTATCGGTAATGGTATTTCCATTATTCTTTTCGCTGGTATTGTATCAAGATTCCCGACTCTCATTAAGCAGCTCTTCCAGTATCTGGATACAGGCCGTGTTGTTTACAGATTCCTTGTTCCATTAGTAATCGTTGTATTTGTACTGATGATTGCTTATATCGTATTTATGGACAATTCAGAGAGAAGGCTTCCGATCAGCTACGCTAAGCGTGTAGTTGGCAGAAAGATGATGGGCGGTCAGTCAACACATATGCCGATTAAGGTTAATATGTCAGGCGTACTTCCTGTAATCTTTGCTTCATCAATCCTTTCTCTTCCTGCAACTGTGCAGATGTTTATTTCAAGTGATAAGTATCAGGGTACTTTCTGGGAGAAATTCTTCAATGCTTTCCAGGGTGACTCTTGGGTATATGCAATTTTATACTTCCTGCTTATCATCTTCTTTGCTTATTTCTACAGTACAATCCAGTACAACCCGATTGAAATGGCAAACAACTTAAGAAAGAACAATGGTGCTATTCCGGGTATCCGCCCAGGTAAGCCGACATCTGATTATATTTTAAGAGTATTATCAAGATTAACACTTATCGGTGCTTTGATGCTTTCAGTAATCGCACTGTTCCCAATCGTTTACTCACTTATCTGTGACCTCGCTATTCCTCCTCTTACAGAGGGCGGCGAAGACGGCGGTATGACAATTTCACTTGGCGGTACATCACTTATCATTATGTGCGGTGTTGCTCTTGAAACTGTTCGTCAGTTGGAATCACAGATGATGATGCGTCATTATAAGGGCTTCCTTGACTAATATATAAGGAGTATTAATTATGAAACTTATTCTTCTCGGTGCTCCGGGTGCCGGCAAAGGCACTCAGGCAGAAAAGATTGTTGATAAATTCGGTATCCCTGCAATTTCAACAGGTAACATTCTTCGTGCTGCTGTTAAAGACGGCACAGAGATGGGACTTAAGGCTAAATCCTTTATGGATGCAGGCCAGTTAGTACCTGATGAGGTTGTTATCGGTATTATCAAGGACAGACTTAAAGAAAATGATTGTGAAAACGGCTTTATTCTTGATGGTTTTCCAAGAACCATTCCTCAGGCTCAGGCTCTTGAGGATGCCGGTATTGAAATCGACAAGGTTGTTGATATTGAAGTTCCTGATGAGAAAATCACAAAAAGAATGAGCGGTCGCCGTGTTTGTGCTAAGTGTGCAAATTCATATCACCTTGAGTATAAAAAGCCTCAGACTGATGGTGTTTGCGATGCTTGCGGCGGCGAATTAATTCAGCGTAAGGACGATGCTCCTGAAACAGTACAGGCAAGACTTGTTGAATATCACGAAATGACCGAGCCTTTGAAGGACTTCTATCAGAATCTTGGTAAGCTTGTAATTGTTGAAGGACAGGAGGAGGTTGCTGATACAACTGCTCTCGTCTTTAAGGCATTGGAGGATTAACATGATAGTGCTTAAAAGCAGCCGTGAATTGGAGCTTATGAAAGAAGCCTGTCAGATTTCGGCTGAAGCATTAATGGTAGCAGGCGAGGCTGTAAAACCGGGTATTTCAACAAAAGAAATTGATGAAATTGCCTATAAGTTCATAAAAAAGTGCAGTGCAACACCTAACTTTTTAAATTATGGCGGATTTCCTGCTACCGCATGTATATCTATAAATGATGAAGTGATCCATGGTATCCCAAGTGCTGACAGAATAATCCAAGAGGGTGACATTGTCAGCATTGACTTGGGTGCTGCTAAGAACGGATATAATGGTGACAATGCTGCTACATTTGCTGCAGGGACTTGCTCTCCCGAGGCAAAGCGGCTGATGGATACTACCCGTGAAAGTCTTTATAAAGGCATTGAACAGGCAGTTCCCGGCAACAGAATCGGCGATATATCTAATGCAGTCCAGACATACTGTGAGGAGCGTGGATATGGTGTTGTTCGTGACTATGTAGGTCATGGTGTAGGCACTAAGCTTCATGAAGAACCAAGCGTACCAAACTTCGGTCACGCAGGTCGTGGTATCAGACTGTTACCCGGAATGACATTGGCAATTGAACCAATGATAAATCTGGGAACCTATAAGGTTAAACAACTTTCAGACGGCTGGACAGTTAAAACTGCTGACGGCAAGCTGGCTGCTCATTTTGAGCATACAATTGCAATCACATCTAACGGACCGGTTATTTTAACGAAAGTTTAAAATCAATTGCTGGCGATTACGCCGTAATGTGATTCCAGTTAAATTAATAACATCAATCGTAATGAATTATTAGCGAGGTATAAGATGTCAAAGTCAGATATGATAGAAGTTGAGGGTACAGTGGTTGAGGTTTTACCAAACACTACTTTCAAGGTAACTCTTCAAAATGACCACATTATTATTGCCCACATCAGCGGAAAACTGCGTATGAACAACATTCGCATTCTTCCCGGTGACAAGGTAACAATTGAGATGTCACCATATGACCTTACAAAGGGTCGTATTATTTGGCGCTCAAAGTAAATATTTAGGAGGATATTCAAAATGAAAGTTAGACCTTCTGTAAAGAAAATTTGCGAAAAGTGCAAAGTAATTAAGCGCAATGGAAAAGTAATGGTTATCTGTGAAAATCCAAAGCACAAACAGCGTCAGGGCTAATCCTGAACTAATAATCGGAGGTAAACTGTAAAATGGCACGTATTTCAGGTGTTGACTTACCTAATGACAAGAGAGTAGAAATCGGCCTTACCTATATTTATGGTATCGGTCTTACTACTTCAAAGAAAATAATTGCTGAAACAGGTATCGATGCTGATACTCGTTGCAGAGATTTAACAGAAGAAGATGTTAAAAAGCTCAGCGATTACATCACCAACAACCTTACAGTTGAAGGTGACCTTCGCAGAGATACAGCTTTTGACATTAAAAGACTTATCGAAATTGGTTGCTATCGCGGTGTAAGACACAGAAAGGGTCTGCCTGTAAGAGGTCAGACTTCTAAGAACAATGCTCGTACACGCAAGGGTCCTAAGAAGACTATAGCAAATAAGAAGAAATAAGTAGGAGGATACAAGTATGGCTACTAAAAAGACCACTGGCTCACGTAAGCGTCGTGAGAAGAAAAATATTGAGCGTGGTGCTGCCCATATCCAATCAACCTTCAACAATACAATCGTTACAATTACCGATGTAAACGGTAATGCAGTGTCTTGGGCATCTGCAGGTGAGATGGGCTTCAGAGGCTCAAGAAAGTCTACACCTTTTGCAGCTGCTACTGCTGCTGAAACTGCTGCAAAGACCGCTGTTGATTGTGGTATGAAGACTGTTGAGGTTTATGTAAAAGGACCTGGTGCCGGTCGTGAATCAGCTATCAGAGCTTTACAGACTGCAGGCTTAGACGTAAGTCTTATTAAAGATGTTACTCCTATCCCACACAATGGCTGTCGTCCACCAAAAAGACGCCGCGTATAGTATAATTGGAGGTTACTTGATATGGCAAGATATACAGGACCTGCTTGTAAGCTCTGCCGCCGTGAGGGCAAAAAGCTCTTCTTAAAGGGTGACAGATGTTACACAAGCAAATGTGCAATAGAGCGTCGTTCATACGCTCCTGGTCAGCATGGCCAGAACAGAAAGAAGACTTCTGAATACGGTCTTCAGCTTCGTGCAAAGCAGTCTGCTCGTCGTTACTACGGTATCAATGAGGGACAATTCCACAAATATTTCTTAATGGCTGAGCGTAAGGCTGGCGTTACAGGTTCAAACCTTCTCCAGATTTGTGAAAGCCGTTTAGATAATGTTGTTTACACTGCTGGCTTTGCAAGCTCAAGAGCTCAGGCTCGTCAGCTTGTTAACCATGCTCATTTCACTGTTAACGGAACAAAGGTTGATATTCCTTCATATCTCCTTAAAGCAGGTGACGTTATTGCTGTTAAAGAAACAAGCAAGTCAACTGATGAGTTCAAGACTCTCGTAGAGTCAAATGCAACTCGCAACATTCCTCAGTGGGTTGATGTAAACAAGGATGCTATGGAAGCAAAGGTTGTTAAGCTCCCTGAAAGAGAAGAGATTGCAACTCCTGTTGAAGAGCATTTAATCGTTGAGTTCTACTCTAAATAATAGCATCCGCTAATATTTAGTGAAAACAAAATACAAATTTTAGGAGGCTTTTAAATGATAGAAATTGATAAGCCTAAAATCGAGATTGTAGATGTATCTACTGTTGGAAGCAGAAGCACAGGCAGATTCATTGTTGAGCCGCTCGAAAGAGGTTTCGGCACAACACTTGGTAATGGTATGAGAAGAGTTCTTCTTTCATCATTACCGGGCTATGCGCTTACTTCCGTTAAGATTGATGGTGTTTTACACGAGTTTTCAACCATTCCTCATGTTAAAGAGGATGTTACTGAAATCGTTCTTAATCTTAAGAATGTAATTCTTAAAATTCACGACGAAAATCCAAAAACCTTATATATTGAGGCTAATGGAGAGGGTGAAATCACCGCAGGTGATATTAAGCACGATGCAGATGTTGAAATTCTTAACCCTGAACTCCACATCGCTTATCTTGATGCAGGTGCCAGTGTTACAATGGAGCTTACCGCTGACAATGGCAGAGGCTATGTTCCTTGTGATAGAAACAAGCAGCTTATGGATTTACCAATCGGTACCATCGCTATTGACTCTATCTACACACCGGTTCTCAAGGTTAACTACACTGTTGAAAACACCCGTGTTGGTCAGCAGACCGATCTTGACAAGCTTATTCTCGATATTGAAACAGACGGTACTATTCCGGCTGATGAAGCAGCTTCACTGGCTGCTAAGATTCTCAATGACCACTTAATGCTCTTTGTTGACCTTTCTGAGGAAATTGGAAATCAAGACATTATGGTTGAGAAGGATGACGACAGCAAGGAAAAGGTTCTTGAAATGACTATTGAAGAGCTTGACCTTTCAGTTCGTTCCTTCAACTGCTTGAAGAGAGCAGGCATTAATACAGTAGAAGATTTAATCGGTAAATCAGAAGAAGATATGATGAAAGTCAGAAATCTCGGACGCAAGTCCCTTGACGAGGTTGTTGCAAAGCTCGGCTCATTAGGTTTCGGACTTAGTCAGGAAGAGGACTAAAGGAGGGAATTTCAATGCCAGGTAGCAGAAAGCTGGGCCGTCCAACTGATCACAGAAGGGCTATGCTCAGAGGTATGGTTACTTATCTTTTAGAAAACGGCAAGATTGAAACAACCGTTACAAGAGCAAAGGAAGTTCGTGCAATGGCTGAGAAGATGATTACTCTCGGCAAGAACGATACACTTCATTCAAGAAGACAGGCACTTTCTTATGTAACCAAAGAAGATGTTGTTAAGAAGCTTTTTGATGAGGTTGCTCCTAAATATGCAGATAGAAACGGTGGTTACTGCCGTATTATCAAAACAGGCCCTCGTCGTGGTGACGCAGCAGAGATGTGCATCATTGAGCTTGTTTAAGATAATAGCTTAACAAAATATATTAAGGACTTGGTTTATACCGAGTCCTTTTTAATTTTGATATTGTTATTTATTGCGTAGGGCAGGGGTTCGCTCCTGCCGATATAAATAATATTTGACAAATCATTCCTTTAGTGTTATAGTGTTGACAACGAGGTAAACTGCTATGATTATTTATAACTGTCAGATGAATAGAGCGAATTACTCTATGCGAGATAATCGTATGGAGCTAATTTGTTGCGTTCATCTATGGTAGTGTTGGATTATATTATATAATTGTTTTTAACCACTGATGTTCGCGTCAGTGGTATTTTTTATTTATGTGAGGTATTGAGATGTTAGATTATGAGCTTGCACCGATTACAATTGATGAATTTTCAAAATGCAATAATATATGGGATATGAAAAAATGTCCTTTTATTGACAAATTTAAAAAGCAGATTATTGATGGTGACAGATTTGTTTATATTTATAAAATGAATAATGAATTTATCGGTGAGGGGGATTTGGTAATCAATGTTGATGACTCTGATTATTACGTGCCAAGTCAGCGAATTTATGTGTCACGAATGATTGTAAAGAAGGAATACCGTAATCAGGGTATAGGCGGAATAATCCTTGATTATCTTATTGAACAGGCAAAAGCAAAGGGCTATAAGGAAATGGCACTTGGTGTTGATATTGACAATTATAGTGCAATACATTTATATAAAAAGAAAGGTTTTACCACTTTAATAAAAGAGGATGAGGATGAATACGGCAGGTTTTATAAGCTGTTAAAGGAGTAATGATATGAAAATAATTTGTATTGCTAATATTGCAGTAGATGTTACTACTTTTTCAGAAGAAGATGGTTTCTATCGTGTGGGATTGACAATGATACATCCTGACTATCAGAATAAAGGTATCAGCAGTGATGTACTAAAAGATTGCTGAGAAAGATAATAAGAAAATTATTATAAAAACCTATAAATCTCGCACAAAATCTATATAAAAGACTTGGCTTTAAAGTTTATCACGTGGATAGTACACATATACACTTAGAAATTAATAAGAAAGGATGAGAAGTATGAAATTAGTAGTGATTATAGGCAATGGGGCTGTTGGTAAGATGACTGTTGGGCAGGAGCTTGCAAATATTACAGGTTTGAGATTGTTTCACAATCATATGTCCATTGAGCCGATTTTGGAAATTTTCGGTGAATATAATGCGGATATTGTCAGAAAATTCAGAGAGCTTGTATTCACAGAGTTTGCAAAAACAGATAAATATGGCTTGATATTTACCTATATATGGGCGTTTGACCAGCAGAGTGATTGGGATTATATGGAACATTTGCGTGAAATTTTTGACGAAGCAGATATTTATTATGTTGAGCTTGTTGCACCGCAGGAAATCAGACTTCGGAGAAATGCTACCGAAAACAGGCTTAAGCATAAGTCGTCTAAAAGAAATCTGGAATGGTCAAATGAAATGATTATTGAGTCTGATTTGGAAAATCGTCTTGAAAGCTATGACGGTGAAATACCATATGATAATTATGTTAAAATTGACAATTCAACTCTTTCAGCAGCAGATACGGCAAAAATCATTCAGGAAAGGTTTGGCTTGTAAAGCAGGTAGTAAAAAAGGACCGATTATATCGGTCCTTCAATTTTGTCTTATTATCTTCTGTTGAAGTTTCTTCTTGGCTTTCTTGGCGTTTCGTCAATCTCGTTTTCAGGTGTCATGCCCTCAAGCTCAATGAGTGCATCTCTTCTTGAAAGATTAATTCTGCCCTGATCATCAATTTCAATGCATTTAACGATGATTGAATCACCAACATTAACTACATCCTCAACCTGCTCAGTTCTCTTAACATCAAGTCTTGAAATATGAACAAGTCCTTCTTTGCCCGGAGCAATCTCAACAAAAGCACCAAAGTTCATAATTCTTGTAACGATACCGTTATAGAATGAACCAACCTCAGGATCTGTAGCGATAAGCTTAACAATGTTAACGGCGCCCTCGCACTTGTCAGCATCTACACCGCTGATGAATACTCTGCCGTCCTCTTCAATGTTAATCTTAACATCATAATCAGCCTGAATCTCCTGAATAATCTTGCCGCCCTTACCGATAACGTCACCAATCTTTTCAGGATTGATTGTAAGTGTGTACATCTTAGGAGCAAACTTAGAAAGCTCTTTTCTTGGCTCACTGATAACAGGGAGCATAACCTCGTCAAGGATATAATCTCTTGCTGCGTGTGTTTTAGCAAAAGCCTCTTTAATAATTTCAGGTGTTAAGCCGTGTACCTTAAGATCCATCTGGATAGCAGTAATACCCTTCTTTGTACCTGCTACCTTAAAGTCCATATCACCATAGAAATCCTCAAGACCCTGGATATCAACCATTGTCATAAAGTCGCCGTAAACACCCTCGTCACCTGTGATAAGACCACAGCTGATGCCTGCAACAGGAGCTTTAATCGGAACACCTGCAGCCATAAGTGAAAGTGTTGAGCCGCAGATTGAGCCCTGTGATGTTGAGCCGTTTGAGGAAAGAACCTCAGATACAACTCTGATTGCATATGGGAACTCGTCAACACTTGGAAGAACAGGAACAAGTGCCTTTTCAGCAAGTGCACCGTGACCGATTTCACGTCTGCCCGGACCTCTTGATGGCTTTGTTTCGCCAACAGAATATGACGGGAAGTTGTAGTGGTGAATATATCTTTTTTCAGTCTGCTCATCAAGTCCGTCAAGAAGCTGTGCGTCGTTCATAGGACCAAGTGTTGTAACTGAAAGCACCTGAGTCTGACCTCTGGTGAAAAGACCTGAGCCGTGAACTCTTGCAAGCAAATCAACTTCAGCATTAAGAGGACGGATTTCGTCAATACCTCTGCCGTCAACTCTCTTATGCTCGTCCTTGAGCCATGCACGAACAACGTGCTTCTGAACAAGGTACATAATCTCATCAAGCTTAGCCTCGCAGCCTTCAAAACGCTCGTCAAATTTCTCGTGAACAGCCTCATAGATAGGAAGGAGAGCCTCGTCACGAACAAGCTTGTCGTCTGTGTCAAGAGCCTTCTTAACATCCTCAATGCAGAATGCTTCAATCTCAGCCATAATTTCAGGATCGGGATCACTTGATTCATAAGCAAACTTAGGCTTGCCGATTTCATCAACAATACCCTGAATGAAGTTAACAATCTTCTTGTTTTCCTCATGACCTGCCATAATGGCATTGAACATTGTATCATCATCAATTTCATTACCGCCTGCCTCAATCATAGCAACGAGGTCAGCAGTTGATGCAACTGTAAGTGTGAGTTCGGTTTTTTCTCTCTGCTCAAGTGTTGGATTGATAACGATTTCGCCGTCAACAAGACCAACATTAACAGATGAGATAGGACCATCCCAAGGAATGTCTGAAATTGCAATGGCTGCCGATACACCGATAGCTGCTGTGATTTCAGGTGAGCAGTCAGGGTCAACAGACATTACTGTTGCAACGACTGAACAGTCATTTCTTAAATCCTTAGGGAAAAGCGGTCTGATAGGGCGGTCAATACAGCGAGATGTGAGTATTGCCTTTTCGCTTGCTCTGCCCTCACGGCGGAGGAATGAGCCCGGGATTCTGCCGACAGAATACATTTTCTCCTCATAGTCTACTGAAAGAGGGAAGAAATCAACACCCTCTCTTGGCTTAGCTGAAGCTGTAACATTACAGAGAACTTCAGTTTCGCCGTAACGTGCAAGGATTGATGCATTAGCAAGTCCTGCCATTTTACCGGTTTCAAGTGTCAGCTTTCTTCCGGCAAGCTCGGTTTCCCAAACCTTGAAGTTTTTGAAAAACATAGTTTTTACCTCTCAAAATTTATTTAATCAAGGAGGTGCAATAGTAATAAATTCAGCACACACGTTTGGTAGTTATATGCTCAATTTACTACTATTGTCTGCCCCTCCTTTAATTAGAAAAAGTAAACGAGGCAAGCACCGCAAAACAGTGCTTGCCTATTTGACAAATTATCTGTCAAGAGTATCACGGATACCTAACTTCTTGATAAGAGCACGGTATCTTTCGATGTCCTTATTATAAAGGTATACAAGAAGGTTTCTTCTGTGACCTACCATCTTTAAAAGACCGCGACGTGAGTGGTGGTCCTTCTTATGCACCTTAAGGTGCTCGGTAAGCTCATTGATTCTTGTTGTAAGAACAGCTACCTGTACCTCCGGTGAACCTGTATCACCCTCGTGAGTAGCGTATTCCTTCATAATAGCCTGCTTTTCAGCCTGTGTCATAATTTCACCTCATTAAATTTATTTGCCGAAATCGAAAAACTCAGTAATGGGATAGGTGATTCCTTATAAAAGGCTTGTACCCATAACCGTGTAGTTCGTTACAGCGAGTTGATTATATCACAGTTAATATAAATTGTAAAGTATTTATTTTATAATTTATATTATTTAACTATATTATAAGCAGCGATCAGCTTAAAATGCAAATTTATACATAATATGGATTTGGTTTAAAGAGAATTACAAAAATATCAATTAACCAACCGATACCGAAAATGCCGGCTGTTAACAGATAAAGTATTCCCATTCCGATTTTTCCTTCGTAGAATTTGTGAATACCCAACGGACCGAGGAATAAGCAAAGGAAAAATGCTACCCATTTGTTTTTAGGCTTTCCTCCGCCCACAATATTTGTGTTGACATTAGAGTTGGCGTTCGTATTGTTGATTACCACATTCGGCTGTTCCTGAGCCACGGTTTCAACCTGACGACCACACTTAGTACAAATTACTGCATCAGCAGGGATTTGTGCACCGCAATGCTTGCAGAATTTAGTTTCCTGTTCCATAAAAAAATCTCCTTTTTCTTATAACCAAATGGTTATATTTTTTAAAAGTATAACATAATTATGTTAAGGTGTCAATAACCGAATGGTTATAATGCGGAGGTGATATTGTGGCGTTCTATAAAAGAATAAGAGATTTACGTGAGGATAACGATAAAACACAGACAGAAATTGCAGATTATCTTGGCATGAAACAGCCGCAGTATTACCGATACGAAAACGGCTCAAGGGATATTCCATCAGATATTTTAATTAAGCTTGCTGATTTTTATGGTGTTTCTGTCGATTATATATTGGGCAGAACAGATAATCCAAAGCTGTATAAATAGTTTTCTTTGCTTGATATTGCAATATTTTCAAAAAAATGTTGACTTTGACATTTTATTATGTTATCTTATTTAAGCCGCATATTATGGGTTTAAGTCATTTATGCACCCATCGTAGCGAGACTTATGTAAGGAGATATAACTATGTACGCTGTTATCGTAACCGGTGGTAAGCAGTATAAGGTTGCTGAGGGTGACGTTCTCTACATCGAAAAGCTTAATGCTGAGGCTGAAGAGAAGATTACTTTCGATACAGTTCTTGCAGTTGGTACTGAGGATGGTATCAAGGTTGCTAAGGATTGTGCAAATGCAACTGTTGATGCAACTGTTCTTAAGAACGGCAAGGGCAAGAAAATCACTGTTTTCACCTACAAGCCAAAGAAGGACGAGAAACGCAAGAAGGGTCATCGTCAGCCATACACTAAGGTTGAGATTACCAAGATCAATGCGTAATGATTAAAATTGAATTTTACCGTGGTATCAACGGATTATGCGGCTTTGAGGCACAGGGTCATTCCATGGCTGCTGATGCGGGAGAGGACATTATCTGTGCATTCGTTTCAAGTGCATGCCTTATGACAGCCAACACTGTCACCGAGGTGCTGGGGCTTGATGCTGATGCAAGAGCAGAGGATGGCTTTTTAAAGCTGATGATTTTGCAGGATGCCACATCTGCACAGGATATTCTTAACGGACTTAAGCTCCATATGACGGAGCTTGAAAAGGATTATCCTGATAATATTAAAGTGATTTATCGGAGGTGTAATAATGCTTAAGTTAGATTTACAGCTTTTCGCTCATAAGAAAGGTATGGGTTCTACAAAGAACGGCCGTGATTCAGAGTCAAAGCGTCTTGGCGCAAAGAGAGCTGACGGACAGTTTGTTCTTGCAGGCAATATCCTTTATCGCCAGAGAGGCACTCATATTCACCCTGGCAATAATGTTGGCATCGGTAAGGACGATACTCTTTTTGCTCTTATCGACGGTACTGTTAAGTTTGAGAGAATGGGCAAGGACAGAAAAAAGGTTTCTGTTTATCCTGTTGAGCAGTAATTATAAGTATCTAAAGCACGGACTTTGTCCGTGCTTTTTATTTGTATTTGATAATAAATATAATCATTATGATAATATTTTGTTACAAAAAGCTAATAATGTCTAAATTATTCCTTAATAAACAATTATTTCTTGCATTACAGGGTAAAATAATATATAATTATATAGGCAAAAATTAATTGTTAAAAAATTAACTATCAAAAGAGAGGTAATTTTAATGGACGCTTTAAACAAAAAGACAATTGAAGACATTGACGTTAAGGGCAAAAGAGTTTTAGCTCGCTGCGATTTCAATGTTCCGCTTAAAGACGGTGAAATCACAAACGACAAGAGAATTGTTGCTGCTCTTCCTACTATTAAATATTTGATGGAAAATGGTGCAAAGGTTATTCTTTGCTCACATCTCGGCAGACCAAAGGGTGAATATAAGCCTGAGTTCAGCCTTGCTCCTGTTGCTAAGAAGCTCAGCGAGTATCTCGGTACAGAGGTTAAGCTTGCTGAGGATGCAGAGGTAGTCGGCGAAAATGCTAAGGCTATTGCTGCCGAGCTTAAGGACGGCGAGGTTATGCTCCTCGAGAATGTTCGTTACAGAAAAGAAGAAACAAAGAACGAAGAGAACTTCTCAAAAGAGCTTGCGTCACTTGCTGATATTTTTGTTAACGATGCATTCGGTACTGCACATAGAGCACACTGCTCAACCACAGGTGTTGCATCCTATTTGCCTGCAGTTTGCGGTTATCTGATTCAGAAGGAAATCAAGTTTATGGGCGGTGCTCTTGCCGAGCCTAAAAGACCGCTTGTTGCAATCCTCGGCGGTGCTAAGGTTTCAGACAAAATCGGTGTTATCTCTAATCTGATTGAAAAGTGCGACACAATTATTATCGGCGGCGGTATGGCTTATACCTTTATGAAGTTCTTAGGTCACAACATCGGTGATTCTCTTCTTGAGGCTGACTGGGTTGAAAAGGCAGGCGAAATGATGAAGTCTGCTGAAGAAAAGGGTGTTAAGTTCCTTATCCCTGTTGATAACAAGGTTGGTAAGGAGTATGATGAAAACACTGAATCACAGATTGTTAACAGTGACGAAATTCCTGACGGCTGGATGGGTCTTGATATTGGCCCTAAGACGCAGGAAATATTTGCCGATGCAATCAAGGGTGCAGGCACTGTTATCTGGAATGGTCCTATGGGTGTTTCTGAGTGGGATAACTTTGCAGCAGGTACAATCTGCGTAGCTAAGGCTGTTGCAGAGAGCGGTTCAATCTCAGTTATCGGCGGCGGTGACTCAGTTGCTGCTGTTACAAAGCTTGGCTTTGCTGATAAGATGAGCCATATCTCAACAGGCGGCGGTGCTTCTCTTGAGTTCCTTGAGGGTAAGGATTTACCGGGTATTTGTGCTTTACAGGACAAAGACTGATTTTTGATTGTTTCTCTTGCCCTTATGCTTCGTATCGTTAAAATTCCATTCGGTCACATACACAAGGTATGTTCCCCCTCAGTGAAATTTTAACAAAGCCTTGCCTAAGAACAAAATCAGCTAATCAAAATTAATATAGATAATAAGAGGTATAAAGAAATGAATAAAGATTTAAGAAAAGCAGTTATTGCAGGTAACTGGAAAATGAACAATACACCTGCACAGACAACTGCACTCATTAATGAAATGAAACCACTTGTTGCAGGTGCAGACTGTGATGTTGTTCTTTGTGTACCATTTGTTGATGTTCCTGCAGCAGTTGAGGCTGCAAAGGACTCAAACATCAAAATCGGTGCAGAGAATGTTCACTTTAAAGACAGCGGTGCTTACACAGGTGAGGTTTCAGCAGATATGCTCCTTGAGCTTGGTGTTGAGTATGTCGTTATCGGTCACAGTGAAAGAAGACAGTATTTCGGTGAAACAGATCAGACAGTTAACCTTCGCACTCTTAAGGCTCTTGAAAAGGGACTTAAGCCAATCGTTTGTGTTGGTGAAACTCTTGAGCAGAGAGAGCTTGGTTATACAGAAACTCTTTTAAAGTATCAGACAAAAATGGCTCTTACAAATGTTACTGCTGACCAGCTTAAAGATGTTATTATCGCTTATGAGCCTGTATGGGCAATCGGCACAGGTGTAACTGCTACTGCGGACCAGGCTGATGAGGGTAACGGATATGTTCGTCAGGCTATTGCTGAGGCTTATGGCGAGGATGCTGCTCAGGCTGTTACAATCCAGTACGGCGGCTCAATGAACGCTAAGAATGCTGATGAGCTTGTTTCAAAGGTTAATGTTGACGGCGGACTTATCGGTGGTGCTTCACTTAAGGCTGAGGATTTTTCAATCATCGTTAAGGCTGCAAGCAAATAATTAATTTGATTATCTGGGTGGGTTATTCCCACCCATTTAGTTTAGAGGACTTAATTTGGAGGACATTATATTATGAAAAAACCTGTAGTACTTTGTATTATGGACGGTTTCGGCAAGAATGACAGCGATTACGGCAACGCTGTTACTGCCGCAAATAAAGTAAATCTTGACAGAATTATGGCTGAAAATCCATACACCTATATCGGTGCATCAGGCATGAATGTCGGTTTGCCTGACGGTCAGATGGGTAATTCTGAGGTTGGTCATACCAATATCGGTGCCGGCAGAATCGTTTATCAGGAGCTTACAAGAATAACAAAATCAATTGAGGATGGCGATTTCTTTGAAAATGAGGCAATGAAAACTGCTGTTCAGAACGCAATTGACAACGGCACATCCCTTCACCTTATGGGCCTTATGAGCAACGGCGGTGTCCATTCTCATAATTCACATATCTGGGCAATTGTTGAGCTTGCTAAGAAAATGGGACTTGAAAAGGTTTATCTTCACTGCATTATGGATGGCCGTGATGTTCCGCCGACAAGCGGTAAGGATTTTGTTGCAGAAGCAATTGAAAAGCTGAATGAAATCGGTGTAGGTAAGGTAGCTACTGTTGTTGGCAGATACTATGCGATGGACAGAGATAATAACTGGGACAGAGTGAAAAAGGCTTATGATGCACTTGTATTTGGTGAGGGTATCAAGGCACTTGACCCTGTCAAGGCTATTGAGGAAAGCTATGAAAAGGTTGATGCCGATGGTAAAAACGTAACCGATGAGTTCATTGAGCCAACCATATGCCTTGAAAATGAAGGCAGAATCAGTGCTAAGGACAGCGTTGTATTTTTCAACTTCCGTCCTGACAGAGCAAGAGAAATCACAAGAACCTTTGTTGATGATGCTTTCACAGGCTTTGAAAGAGAGCGTATGGAGCTTACCTATGTTTGTATGACACAGTATGATGCAACAATGCCGAATGTACTTGTTGCATTCAAGCCGCAGAGCCTGAACAATACACTCGGTGAGTACCTTGCTGAGAATAATATGACTCAGCTCAGAATTGCTGAAACAGAGAAATATGCACACGTAACCTTCTTCTTCAACGGTGGTGTTGAGGCTGTTAATGAGGGTGAGGACAGAATTCTTATCCCTTCACCAAAGGTTGCAACCTATGACCTTAAGCCTGAAATGAGTGCTTACGAGGTTTCCGAAAAGCTTGATGAAGCAGTGCTTTCAGGAAAATACGATGTAATCATCGTTAACTTTGCGAACTGCGATATGGTTGGTCATACAGGAATTTTTGACGCAGCGGTTGCTGCTGTTGAGGCTGTTGATAAATGTGTTGGTTTACTTTATGATGCCGTTGTAAAAATGGGCGGCTGCCTGTTTATTACTGCTGACCATGGTAATGCTGATATGATGAAGGAGCCTGACGGCTCACCATTCACAGCCCACACAACAAATCCTGTTCCTTTTGTTGCCGCAAACTGCGGTGAGGGTACAGAGCTTCGTGAGGGCGGCAAGCTTTGCGATATTGCACCGACAATGCTTAAAATGCTCGGTCTTGCTCAGCCTGATGAAATGACAGGAGAGTCACTGATTAAATAACAAAAAGGATTATGTTTAGACAAAATTCTAAACATAATCCTTTTATTTTTTGTCACTGAGTCCAAGAAGATAATCAGCACTTACATTATAAAATTTACATAGTGTAATTAAGTGCTCTATCGGAAGACAGCGTTTTCCGTTTTCATACATTCCGTAAGCTTGCCCTGTTATATTCAGCACATTTGCTAAATCTTCCTGTCGCAAGTCATTATCTGTTCTTAAGTCAAACATCCGTTTTCTGTAATCCATATCATCACCATTAATTAATATAAAACAAAATGTTTGATTTATATTGACATCAAACAACTTGTTTGATAAAATAGACTTACAACGATAATATTTTATAAAGGAGAATCAGTATGAAAAAATTGTTATCATTAGTTATGTCATTAGTAATGCTGATGAGCATAGCAGCAGGCGCTGAATTTTCAGCCAAGGCAGAATCCTATGATGAAATCAAAGTGGGTCAGACCAAAAGTGTTACTGTTACCAGCCCTGGTGATCGTGATGAAATGATATGTTTTATGTTTTTTGCTGAAAAAGCAGGCACATATTATTTTTATTCAACCGGTAATCTTGATACATTTGGCGTGGCAACAAAAAGCACTTCAGCCGAAAATGTAATTATGGAAGATGATAATTATATTAACGGAAATTTTGTTATTGAAATGTATTTAAATAAGAGAGAAGTTGCGGCATTTACAGCAAATGCATATACTCCGGGCTCATTTAATGTAACCTTAAGTGACAAAGCTCCTTCAAATTATACTCCGTGTAAACACAGTAATACTACTGTTTTTGAACAAGTAAAAGCAACCTGTACAAGTGATGGCTTCACAGGTCAGAAAGTATGTAAGGACTGCAGTAAGATTATGGATTTTGGTCAAACTGTACCTAAAGCATCGTCAATTAAGCGTTCAAAAAATGAGTTTGTTTATAACGGAAAGGTGCAAAGACCTTCTATTACTGTAACAGACAGAAATGGTAAAATGCTGGAATATAAAAAGGATTTCACAGTTGATTATTCAAATTGGAATTCTACCAATGCAGGCACATATAAAGTAACAGTTAATCTTATTGGTAAATATAAGGACACAAGAACTTATACCTACAAGATTGTACCGCAGTCAAAAACTACTGCCAAAATGAGCAGAAACACTTTTACAACAAACGGAAGGGTACAAAGACCGACAGTAACTGTAACAGACAGCAACGGAAAACAGCTTACTTATAAAAAGGATTTTACAGTTGATTATTCAAACTGGAATTCAACCAATGTTGGCAGATATACAGTAACTGTTAAAATGAAGGGTAATTACAGCGGAACAAAGACTTTCGCATACTATATCAACCCAAAGCCAACAGAGTTTGTACCAAGCAATAAGGGCGGCTTTAAGGCAATCAAAAATGGTTTCACACTTAAATGGAATAAGCAGGCGAGCCAGACCACAGGCTATCAGATTCAGTATGCAACCAAGAGAGATTTCTCAAATGCTGCAACCGTTACCGTTGCAAATCCAAATACCACAAGCAAAACAATCAAGGGCAGAGCAGGCAATACAAGATACTATGTAAGAATAAGAACTTACAAGAAAATCGGTAACGGCACATTTTATTCAAACTGGAACAGCGGCACAAAGTCTGTTGTTACATTAAAATAATCTTTAATATCTAAAAGGGGCTGTAAAAAACTTTTGTTTTTTACAGCCCCTTTGTTATTATATCATATTTTGACAACGCATTTCATATAATTATTAGATAAAATCACAAATCGTATACATTAAATGTATGATTATACAGAAAAAGTTGACAAAATAATAATATGTTGCTATAATCACACTAAAGTGTTAAAAGGCAGCACTTAAAACAGGTTTTTTATACATTAATTTATGCATATTAAATTCTGATTCTGTTATTACAAATTATTTAAGGGAGGAAATCATTATGACTTATTCTCAGAAAGTTTTACATGATTTAAAAATCAAAAATCCTAATGAGCCTGAATTTATCCAGGCTGCAGAAGAGGTACTTGAATCTTTAGCTCCTGTAGTTGATAATGATCCAAGATACCAGAAAACCGGTCTGCTTGAAAGACTTGTTGAGCCTGAAAGACAGGTTATGTTCCGTATTCCTTGGGTTGATGATAACGGCGAGGTACATGTTAACCGCGGCTACCGTGTACAGTTTAACTCTGCTATCGGTCCTTTTAAGGGTGGTTTAAGACTTCATCCGAGTGTTAACCTCAGCATTATTAAATTCCTTGGATTTGAGCAGATTTTCAAGAACAGTCTTACAGGATTACCTATCGGCGGTGCTAAGGGTGGCTCCGACTTTGATCCAAAGGGCAAAAGTGATATGGAAATTATGCGTTTCTGTCAGGCATTTATGAATGAGCTTTATAAATATATCGGTGCTGACGAGGACGTACCTGCCGGTGATATCGGTACAGGTGCACGTGAGGTAGGTTATCTTTATGGTCAGTATAAGAAACTGACAAACCGTTCAGAAGGTTGTCTTACAGGTAAGGGTATCAGCTTCGGTGGCTCACTTGCAAGAACAGAGGCAACAGGCTATGGTCTTGTTTATATTACAGAGGAGCTTCTTAAGGACCACGGCAAAAAGCTTAATGGTGCAAGAGTTGCTGTTTCAGGCTCAGGTAATGTTGCTATTTACGCTATGGAAAAGGCAACTCAGCTTGGTGCAAAGGTTATTTCATGCTCTGACTCAGCAGGCTATATTATTGATGAAAACGGCATTGATGTTGAGGCTGTTAAGAAGATTAAAGAGGTTGACAGAAAGAGAATCAAGACCTATCTTGACATTCATCCTGATGCAACTTATGGTGAAGGCTCTGTTTGGGACAATGTAGTTTGCGAGGTTGGTCTTCCTTGTGCAACACAGAATGAAATCAATGAGGCTCAGGCAATCAGACTTGCAGAAACAGGCTGCTATGCGGTTTGTGAAGGTGCTAATATGCCTACTGATACTGAGGCTACTCAGGTATTCCTTGACAGAAATGTTCTGTTTATCCCGGGTAAGGCTTCCAATGCAGGCGGTGTTGCAACATCTGCTCTTGAAATGGGTCAGAACTCAATTCGTTCAAGCTGGACCTTTGACGAGGTTGATGCAAAGCTTAAGGGTATTATGATTAATATTTATTATCATATGAAGGATGCTTGTGAGCAGTTTGATGCTAAAGACAATTTTGTTGTTGGTGCTAATATAGCAGGCTTTATGAAGGTTGCAGATGCTATGATGGCACAGGGTATTGTATAATACAGGATTGATAAAAATGCTATAAAACAACCCCTTACAGTTCATTCTGTAAGGGGTTTAATCATATAAAAAGACCGATGCTGAATCGGTCTTTCAATATGTAATATTTTGTGATACATGCTATCTTAAAATTGCAAAGCCAAGGTCGATTGCCCCGCCTAATACTCTGCTTGTTTTGTGCATGCCAAGCGTTTCGGCAAACCATAATAAAATAAGTGCAACAAGTATTGCAATGATAAGTGTTTTTTCTGTCATAACCATACCTCCCTTATCTAACAATATTATATACTATTTACCAAAAAAATCAAGTAATTTTATATAAAATGACAGAAATAAAAAAAATATAATTTATCGTTGAAATCCTATGCAATATGTTTTATAATACTAATAATCTATTTTAAAATGGGGGAATTTGTGGTGAGTCCGATTTTAATGTTAGTCGCTGATGACAGTGCTTTGTTTACAACCACTGTTGTTGTATCCGGAATTCTAATCGTTGTCGGCGTTTTGGTTTTGTTAATTGGAGTATTTGAGCTTTTTGGTAAAATTGCACCGAAGATTGATGCTGCAACAAGAAAATCTGAAGAAAAGCGTGCTGCACGCAAGGCTGAAAGAAAAGCGAGAAGAGCGGCGAAAAAGGCAGCTAAGCTTGCGGAGCAAAACGGTGAATCTGTCGAAGCTGCAGTGACAGGTGATATACCAAAGCAAACCGTTGAGAATACGGTTATGCCTGAACCATCACCTGTTATAGAACAGGGTATAAGCGGTGAGGTTGTGGCTGCGATTACTGCTGCAATTGTTGCCAGTGAGGGAACAGGTGTTACAGTTCGTTCAATTAGAAAGAAAAAGGTCAGCGGCAGAAATCCATGGGCATATGCTGCCAATATTGATAATACAAGACCATTCTAAAGGAGGAGATAAATAATGGAAATACTTCAGGGCGTTTGGGAAGTAATCGTTAGTATCTTCTCAAATTCAGGCTATGCATTTTTCTTTACTGCGGAAGGCGTAAAGAATTTAGTAATGATAATTATATCATTTATATTCCTTTATCTTGGAATAAAAAAAGGCTTTGAGCCTCTTTTGATGATACCGATTGCATTCGGTATGCTGCTTGCCAATATACCCGGTGCAAACCTTGCGGTTCAGTATCACGATCTGGATGGTTTCAGGGATTTGCTGGCAGGACGCGGAGAATTTGTAGGTGCTACTCCGGGATTAATGGATTTCCTTTACTTTGGTGTTAAAGCCGGTATTTACCCACCGCTAATCTTCCTTGGTATAGGTGCTATGACCGATTTTGGTCCGCTTATTGCAAATCCTAAAAGCTTTATTTTAGGTGCAGCAGCACAGTTCGGCATTTTCTTTACTTATGTTGGTGCTATTATCCTGGGCTTTGCTCCGAATGAGGCTGGTTCAATTGCTATTATAGGCGGTGCAGATGGTCCAACGGCTATATTTGTTACGTCGATTTTAGCTCCTACAATGCTGAGTACGATAGCAGTTGCTGCTTATTCCTATATGGCGCTTGTGCCTGTTATCCAGCCACCGATTATGAGAGCATTGACAACGAAAAAGGAACGCTCGGTAGTTATGGGAAATCTTCGTCCTGTTTCAAAGATGGAAAAGATTTTGTTCCCGATTTTAGTTACTGTCGTAGTTTCACTCTTGTTACCTGATGCTGCGACCTTGGTTGGTATGCTGATGCTTGGTAATCTGCTTAAGGAAAGCGGCAGAACAGAGCGTATTGCAAAAGCTGCTCAGAATGAGCTTATGAATATTGTTACAATTATGCTTGGTATTTCAGTAGGTGCTACAACATCTGCCGAATCATTCTTAACATTGAAAACAGGCGGTGTTATTCTTCTCGGACTGATTGCGTTCGCACTCGGTACTGCCTGCGGTGTGCTGTTTGGTAAGCTGATGTATATCTTTACTAAAGGCAAGGTTAATCCGCTTATCGGTGCGGCCGGTGTATCTGCTGTTCCAATGGCAGCACGTGTTGCGCAGAAAGAAGGACAGAGGGAAAATCCGTCAAACTTCCTGCTTATGCACGCTATGGGTCCGAATGTTTCAGGCGTTATCGGCTCAGCAGTTGCTGCGGGTATTCTGCTTACACTTTTAAGATAATCACACAAAATATATTTAGGGTGACTGATAAAAGGTCACCCTTACTTTTTAAGGAGAAAACTATGCCACTTAATGAAATGCAGCAAAAGGCTGTCAATACAACTGAAGGACCTCTGCTTATTTTGGCAGGTGCAGGTTCAGGCAAAACAACAGTGCTTGTTAACAGAGTTCAGCATATTATTGAAAGTGGACTTGCTCTGCCCTGGCAGGTGCTTGCGATTACCTTTACAAATAAGGCAGCAGGTGAGCTCAGGGAAAGACTTGTTAAAGCAATCGGTGATGAGGCGAACAGCATATGGGCGTATACATTTCATAGCTGCTGTGCAAGAATTCTGCGCCGATACGGCGAATATTTAGGCTTTACAAATCATTTTACTATATATGATACCGACGACCAGAAAAGGGTAATGAAGCAGTGTCAAAAGCAGCTTGGTATTGAGGACAAGTTCCTTAACCATAAATCAATACTCGGTGAAATCAGCAGGGCTAAGGACAGCCTTATTGACCCTGATGAATATAAAGCATCAACAATCAATGACTTCCGCAAGGCTAAAATTGCACAGTGCTACGAGCTTTATCAAAGCGAGCTGAAAAAAAGCGATGCCATGGATTTTGATGATATAATTTATTATACGGTTAAGCTGTTAAGAGAAAATGATGAGGTCAGAGAGCTTTATCAGAATCAGTTTAAATATGTTATGGTTGATGAGTATCAGGATACAAACCACGCTCAGTATGTGCTGACTTCTCTGCTTGCGGATAAATATAAAAACATCTGTGTTGTCGGTGATGATGACCAGAGTATTTACCGCTTCCGTGGTGCAACAATTGAAAATATTCTGTCCTTTGAACAGCATTATAAGGGTGCAGTTGTTATCAGACTTGAGGAAAATTATCGTTCAACCCAGAATATTCTTGACGCTGCCAATGCCGTTATTGCAAACAATAAAAACCGTAAGGGAAAAACTCTGTTTACCCGTTCGGGCGAAGGTGCCAAGATTGTTTTCAACACTGCTGTGAATGAGAGTGACGAGTCGGCATTTATAATTGATGAAATACTTAAAAATGTTAAAGACGGAAGAAAGCTCAGCGACCATGCAATTCTTTACAGAATGAATGCCCAGTCAAGAAATCTTGAAATTATGCTAACCAAAAGCGGTATTTCCCATAGAATTATCGGCGGACACCGTTTCTTTGACAGAAAGGAAATCAAGGATATTATTTCCTATATGGCAGTTATTAACAATCCTGCCGACAATGTAAGACTGCAGCGTATTATCAATGTACCAAAGCGTCAGATTGGTGATACAATGTTCGGTAATGTTATGGAAATTGCCGCAGGTCTTGGACTTTCAGCCTTTGAGGTTTGTCAGCGTGCAGATGAGTTTCAGAAAACCTCACGCAGTGCCTCAAAGCTGATGGGATTTACGGATATGATTGCTCATTTCCAGAAGTGCCTTGAGGATAAAATGCCGTTGCCTGACCTTTTGCAGGAGGTGCTTGAAACTACAAAGTATATGGATTATCTTAATGAGGATCCCGAAACCTTTGAAGACAGAGCGAATAATATCAAAGAGCTTTCCTCAATGTTCATCAAGTATCAGGAGGAGAGCGAGGAGCCTGATTTGTCCGCCTTTTTGGAGGATGTAGCACTTATCAGTGATATTGATTCATATAATGAGGATGAGGATTCTGTTGTGCTTATGACCCTCCATTCAGCAAAGGGTCTGGAGTTCCCTGTTGTTTTCATACCCGGTATGGAGGAAGGTATTTTCCCGGGTGCTCAGTGTATGTTCAGTGAGGAGGAGCTTGAGGAGGAACGCCGACTTGCTTATGTTGGTATTACCCGTGCCAAGGAAAAGCTCTATCTCGTTAATGCACAGCAGCGTATGCTCTATGGTACAACAAACCGCAATATGGCATCACGCTTCCTCCGTGAAATTCCTATAACGGTTACAGAGGATGTTTCAACCAAAACATATAAAGTACCGGCAACCGGAAAAAGCAAAATTACACATACTGCATCATCAAGCATTGGTGCACGTAAGTTCGGTCAGGCCGGCAATTCTGCAGCAAAGCCGACTGCTGATTATAAGGTTGGCGATACTGTTTTACATAAGTCCTTCGGTACAGGTACAATCCTTTCCCTCCAGCCGATGGGCGGTGACATTCTTATGGAAATTGCATTTGACAAAGCAGGAACGAAAAAGATGATGGCAAACTTTGCAAGGCTTGAGAAAAAGTGAATGATTGAGATGAACATCCGGGCACAATTTACATATTGTGTCCGGATATTTTATGGTTAAATTCTTTGTTTGCAAAAAACAGCAAATAGATTTGACAAATTTTGTGATTTCTTTTATACTTAAATTGAGATAATAAGCGTTAACATAGTTTGATATTTTAGTTTTTTACCGTTTTTCAATAAAGGGGGAATCATTATGAAAGGAATTCTGATTCGCTGATACAATCAATAAAAAAGTAATACAGTAGAAATTAAAATATATCAAGATAAGAGGTGTATTTTATTGCCTGACGGAATTTTAATTACAGGCTTAAACGGCAGCGGGAAATCCACAGTATGTAAAATACTTGCTGATAGATTGAATTATTATAGTATGGATGTGGAGGATTACTATTTTATCAAAAGTGATACGCCGTATTCAAAATTTCATACTCTTGAGGAAACAAGACAGTTAATGCTGAATGACATTCATAAGCACGGCGATTTTGTATTGGCAACTGTTAATTGTGATTGGGGCAGAGAGATACCTTCAATGTGCAAGCTTGCTGTTGTATTAAGTGCACCACTTGATTTAAGAATGAAACGAATTGAAAATCGTGAATATGATAAGTTTGGCGACAGAGTATTAGAGGGCGGGGATTTGTATGACTCTCAACAGAAATTTCACAATAAAGTTTTGTCAAGAGATGAAAGTCATATGGCAAAACAGATGCAATTTATAAAGTGTTCGGTTATTGAAGTTGATGCAGCTTTACCGATTGAAGATATTGTGGACATTATATTAAAAGAATGGAAGGAATATGTATGAATGATAAAATTAAAGCTATAATCGGATCTAATATGGACATTGATTTCAGCAATGCGTCATTCGGCAATTCATCATGTCCTTGGAATGAAGCTGAAAATACAAATGAGCATAAGTGTGCCGTAAAAAATACATCTATATGCAAATATTTTTGCGGTGTGAAATTTTTGGATAGTGTAATGTGCAGTTATCCTTATGAGAATTTGACTGTGCTAGAAGATAGTGAAATTGACAGAGATATAAATGAATTGAAATAATTATTATTGTTTGTCACCAAAATATATGCTGTATGTTTTGATATGGATAAGGGGAGATATTATATGATGTTAAAAAGAAAAGCCTTAGTATTTGTAATTGCATTAATTGTTTCGCTTACATTTATCTCCTGTTCAGCGGAGAAGGAAAACAGCATTGATTTGTCTGATATTCAGGATTTGAATATCGGTGCCGAGATGCCTGAAATCCTCTATGGTGATGATGAAAAAATTATAATGCAGGGCACCTTCGGAATACTGACCTACAACTATAAAAAGGAAAAGATAACTCAGCGTATTCTTTTTGAGGATATAGGTGAAATCACAAGCCGTTTTTGCGGTTACAGAGGTGCAAAGGACGGTAAGCGGATATTTATAATGTTATTTGATGAACAGAAGAATTATGAATATAATCTTTCGTCAGGCAAGCTGAATATTTTTGCCGGAGATATTGAGGACGAGGCGTTTATTGTGCCGAAATTTACCGATGAGGAAAACAAGCAGCTTACGCAGGCCATAGGTGATACATATTTAACAAGCCTTTTTTATTTGAAAAAGGACAGTTCAATCTTATTCCTGAAGGCTGATTCAAATTGGCAGATGAAAACACTGCAGCTTATTGAGTACGATATGAGCAGTAATAAAGAATTAGAGGTAATTGATATTTTTAAATAATTCAAGCAATAATTTAACCCCTTTGGATTTCTCCAAAGGGGCTGTTTGTTTTTTTGTATTGAATTATTTCTTTGCTGTTTCAACAATTCCTTCTGCAAGTCCTGCAAGGCCCTGAATTTCAGACGGAATAATAATTTTTGTTGCCTGACCGTCAGCAGCCTTTGCGAATGCCTCAAGTGCCTTAAGCTTAACAACTGCATCGTTTGCATCAGCATCGTTGAGGAGCTTGATTGCATCTGCGGTAGCCTGCTGTACTTTAAGGATAGCTTCAGCCTCACCCTCAGCTTCACGCACCTTAGCCTCCTTAACAGCCTCTGCATGGAGTATTGCTGACTGCTTTTCAGCCTCAGCCTCAAGAATTTTAGATTCCTTGTGGCCCTCTGCAACAAGAATTCTCGACTGTTTTTCACCCTCTGCACGGAGGATAGACTCACGTCTTTCACGTTCTGCCTTCATCTGTTTTTCCATCGCATCCTGAATTTCACGAGGAGGAATGATGTTTTTAAGCTCAACTCTGTTAACCTTAATACCCCATGGGTCAGTTGCCTCGTCAAGAATAACTCTGATTTTTGCATTGATTGTGTCACGGGATGTGAGTGTTGAGTCAAGCTCAAGCTCACCGATAATGTTACGCAGTGTTGTTGCGGTAAGATTTTCAATAGCTGAAATCGGACTTTCAACACCATAGGTATAAAGCTTAGGGTCGGTAATCTGATAGAACACAACAGTATCTATCTGCATTGTAACATTATCCTTTGTGATAACAGGCTGTGGCTTGAAGTCAACAACCTGCTCTTTGAGTGAAACAATTTTTGCAATTCTGTCAAAGAAGGGGATTTTAACATGAAGTCCTGTCTGCCAGGTTGAAAAGTATGTTCCGAGTCTTTCAATAACATATGCCTTTGACTGCGGTACAACTCTTATGTTTGTTAATACAAGTGCAATAATTGCAATAGCAACAAGTGCCAAGATAATAAATAGTGCCATAAAATTTCTCCTTATTCATTTTTAGTTTTTGTTTTTGACAATAAGCTTAACACCATCAATCTTTTCTATTATTACCTCATTGGATTTTGGTATTATGCTGTTGTCTGCTGTTCTGGCAGTCCAGATTTTACCGTCAGCCTTGACCTGACCCATGCCCTCGATATTATTGATATCCTCGGTAACAATGCCGGTCTGACCGATAACTCTGTCTGCGTTGGTGCACTGCCTTGTCGGGTGAATATATTTTTTAACAAGCGGTCTTGTGATAACAAGAGTCAAAGCACTAACCGCTATAAATATGATTAGCTGCGTAGGTATTCCCGCACCTAAAAGCGCTGCTATGAGCGAGGCAATAGAACCTATCATAAACCATATTGAAACCAGTTGAGCGGTGATGGACTCGAGTACTCCAAAGCCCACAATAAGAACTGCCCACAATATATAAATTGTTGTCTGTGATAATTCAACCATTGAAATCACCTCCTGCTTTTTATTCACATTATATAATGCTTATGCAAAATTTTTTGTTTTGCATTGACTATATTATACCACATATTGTGCCAAAATTCAATAAATTTAGCATATATGCACTTGAGATTTACAGTCTGTTAATAAACACCACAAGCTGTAGTGTCTTGACAAATCTGATGTTATTCCTGTTGTATACAAAAAATGGTACTGTGGGTCAGATTTTCAAACCACAGTACCATTGTAGTTAATTTTAATTGTTTTTATTCCGTATAAAGTCGTTATTAGCAAGAATATTTTCTGCCGCATAAGCAAAATCGGAACTGCATTCCAAATGAAATAACCAACTGTAAGATCAGCAAATTCTTGGCAGACCCTCGCCGTAAAGCACATTAACACGTCGTTTGCCGCCGATTGGTGTAATCAGTGTAACACCCTCACCTTTTTTTACTGTGCCTATTATTTCGGCATTTTCACCATATTTAGAGCTTCTTATAATTTCTACAGCTTTCTGAGCATCAGCCTGAGGCATAACTGCAATCAGCTTACCCTCGTTGCCCATATGCATGATGTCAAGACCGAGGATTTTAGCAAATGCCTTAACCTCGCTGTCAACAGGTATGCTGTCCTCTTTAATTTCAATATTGACGTGAGATGCCTTTGCAAGCTCATTTAAAACTGTGCCGAGTCCGCCGCGGGTGACATCTCGCATACAATGCAGCTCAATGCCTGCCTTCAGCATTTTTTCAACCATTTCAACAAGGGGGGCATTGTCGCTTTTAATATTATTTTCAATGCCCATTCTGGCTGAAAGGATAGTTGCGTGGTGATCGCCGGTGTTGCCGCTGATGATTACCGCATCACCCTCTCTCAGATTTGTGGATACAATATCGGTGCTTTCCTTAACAAAGCCTACGCCTGTGGTATTAATGTAAATACCGCCTCTGCCTTCAATGACCTTTGTATCACCGCAGATAACAGTAACGCCTGCTTCCATTGCAGTTTCTGCCATTGATTTGACAATCTGTTCAAGAAGCTCGCTGTCAGCACCCTCCTCAATGATAAATGCAGATGTAATGTATTTAGGCTTGGCACCGCGCATTAAAAGGTCGTTAACCGTTCCGCAGACAGACAGCCTGCCGATGTCACCGCCCTTGAAAATAACCGGAGTAACAACAAATGAGTCGGTCGTAACGGCAATTTTTGAGTTGCCGTCAACAACAGCACTGTCCTCCATCATATTCAGTATCGGATTAGAAAAATGCTTGGCAAATATCTTATCAATCAGCTCTGTAGTAGATTTACCACCGCTGCCGTGAGCAAGTGTAATTTTCATAGTTAACCTCTGTTGTTAATGTAGTAGTGAAAGCAGGAGCCTTCGTTTGACACCATACAGGCACCCTGCGGGTTTTCGGGTGTACAAACCTTTTTGAAAAGGGGACACTCGGTAGGTGAAACAAAGCCTGTTATAACCTCGCCGCATCTGCAGGCTTTATTCTTTTTGTTGTCTTCGGTAAGATTTTTGCTGCCTGCGTCAAATTTTTTATATTCAGTTTTCAGTGCCATACCGGAGTCCGGTATTTCGCCGATGCCACGCCAGTAAGCGTTGCAGGGCTCAAAATATTTGTCAACAAGCTCTTTCGCTTTTTGATTGCCATTGTCCGTAACGGCAGATTTGTAAAGATTAAGCACCTTGCCTTTGTTGTTCAGCTTGATGAGGGCATATATAGCTGCTAAAAGCTCCTCCCCCTTAAAGCCGCTTACAACAAAGGGCAGTTTGTATTTTTCAGCAAGCGGTACAAATTCATTTGCACCTGTGATAACACTGACATGCCCGGGTGCGATAAAACCGTCAATTTTACCGCTCATTTCGCAAAGGCTTTCGATTGCCTTTGGCATAGTTTTCAGTGCAGTAAGGAGCTTTATATTATTCATGTTTTCACTTATGATTTTATCAAGTAAAACGGCATAAATCGGGGTTGTGGTTTCAAATCCAACCGCTGCAAATACAAATTTTGTTTCAGGCTCAGCCTTTGCAAGTTCTGTAATTTCAAAAGGGGAGTAGACCATCTGAACACGTCCGCCCTTTGATTTGATTTCCTGCAGGCTTGTGCTTGAAGAGGGGACACGTATTAAATCACCAAAGGTTACAACGCAGGTATCCGGTGTTAACGCAAGCTCGCATAGTCTGTCAATATATCCTGAGGCAGTAACACATACAGGACAGCCTGGACCGCTTATCAGCCTGATTTTATCACTGAGTATGGATGGAATACCGTTTTCGCTTATAGCGGCAGTATGTGTGCCGCAAACCTCCATAAATGAAAGCGGCGCACCATCATATTCGCTCAAATATTGAATTATATCCTTAATATCCATTACAGCTCACTCAGCTCCTCAAACAGCTCAAGCATATTTTTTGCTTCATCCTCAGGCAATACCTGAATAATAAGTCCTGCGTGAACAAGCACATAATCACCGATTTTTATATCTACTATTCCTTTGTTGGCATTAACTTTGTTGCCGTTGTAATCAATAACAGCAGTGTCACCATTTATTTGGGTAACCTTACCGGGTGCTGCAACACACATTTTTATTCCTCCAGACTTGCCATATAGGCTTGACCAAGGGCGATACATCCGTCACCACAGGGCACAAGCTCGTTTGTATATACTTTATATCCATTCTGCTCCAAAAGCAGAGCCGTGTTTTCCGTTAATAATCTGTTGTTGAAGACACCGCCGCTCAGAGCAATTTGTGTTATTTTGTATTCATTTGCAATATTTAAAATCAGTTCACTCAGCATGAAGTGAAAACCAAGTGCAATACTTTCCGCAGAAGCCTTATTTTTAGCTTTTTGTATTTGTTCAAGTATTTCCTTAGGGTTTAATGAAGGTGTTAATTTAAAGGCACTTACAGCCTTTTTTGCACAGCTTTCAAGTGCGATTGCACATTCACCCTCATAGCTATTATAATGCCTGATATCAAGCAGTGAAGCCACTGCATCAAACAGCCTGCCCATACTTGAGCTGTTAACGGTATTTATATTATTTTCTATTGCTTTGTCAATGATCGGATTTCCGCCAAGATAACAGTCTAAAGCCAAATCGGCATTTTTTGAAATCTCGTCGGAGCCGAGCATTTTAGTGTAATCAAGATGAGCCTTTCTATTAAAGCTTCTGCCGTCAAAAAGAAATACCTCACTGCCCCAGATTGCACCGTCATCGCCGTAGCCTGTTCCGTCAAAGGCAAAGCCTAAAACCTCGCCCTCAAGCTTGTGTTCAGCCAAAACCGACGCTATATGTGCTATATGGTGCTGCACCTTCAGGTCAGCATTATAAATATTTGAGGAGTAATAGGCAGGGTGCTTGTCACATACTACCTTATCCATACTAAAGCTGTGCAGTGCTTCGAATCTTTTTATATTCTCTTTATAGCAATCAAATACGGCACTGTCTTCTAAATCGCCGAAATACTGGCTTAAGAACACATAATTATCACGATGAAAGCCGAATACTGCTTTAAGATCACCGCCCATAAGCAGCGTATCACACTCTGCTTTTTTGCCAATATCAATTGCAAGCGGCACATAACCTCTTGCTCGTCTGATAAACTGCGTTTTGCCGTTGTTAACAGCAAGAACACTGTCATCAAGTGGTGTAAGTATTTCTCTGTTATGTGAAAGAACGGGTACACCGAATTTCATTATTTCATTATCGTCAATGATAATCGGCTCACCGCTGATGTTTGCACTGGTCATAACAAGGGGAGAAGCCTTTTCAAGCAGCATAATCTGAACAGGATTGCAGGGCAGGAATGCACCAATGTAATCACTGTCCCCACATATACTATAATCGAAATCCTTGATTTTTTCAAGCAGAACAATAGGACGGGCAGGGGATAAGAGCAATTCTTTTTCCTTATTATTGATTTTGCAGTATTCTTGAATATCATGAATACTGTTAAACATTACTGCAAAGGGCTTAGCTTCACGCCCCTTAAGCTCTCTTATTTTTTTAACAGCAGCGGGTGTTCCTGTTTTGCAGGCTAAGTGATAGCCGCCTATATCCTTGATGGCAATAACTTCGCCGTTGTTCAAATGCTTTACTGCATCATCAATAGTCATACTCAGTTCAGGTCCGCATTCGTTGCAGGCAATGGTCTGTGCGTGGCATCGTCTGTCATCAGCAGTTGTGTACTCTTTCTTACATTCATCACACATTTCAAAAGGTGACATTGTTATGTTTTCCCTGTCATAGGGCAGGGTATTCATTATTGTATATCTTGGTCCGCAGTTGATACAGCTTATAAAAGGATGCTTGTATCTGCGGTTATGTTCGTCTTTAAGCTCCTTTTCACAGTCCTTGCAGGTGGCAAGGTCGGGTGTGAGGAAGGGGGTGTTTTTATCAAAATCAGAATGTACTATTTTAAAATCGACAAAATTTATATCGCTAATTTCTTTACTTTTATAGCTTTTTATATCAAACAATACAGCAAGGCGCTGGACAAATTCGTCCAACGCCTTATTATCACCGGTGATAATAAGCTCAACATTACCACCTGAATTTTTAACCTGACCTTTAACACCGAGGGCGTTGGCAATACGCAGGGCAGTGGGTCTGAAACCGATGCCCTGAACAATGCCTGAAAAGGTTAATGCTTTTGTCATAAGAATTATTCCTTTGTTAGGGTAACAACACCCTTTTCTCCGTCATCCTCCGTGAATGACAGGGCTTTAAACTTTAAGCAGGCGTCAATGCAGGCACCGCACTGAACGCACGCATCCCTGTCAATTGACCAGGTTTTTGTTTCCTTTCTGTCAACAGTAATGCATTCCTGTGGGCACTTTCTTGAACAAAGACCGCAAAGAATACATTTTGACATATCGTTTGCGATTTTGCCTGTTGCTGGTGCAGCAGCTTCTGGTGCTTCCTCAGTCTTAACAGGCTCCGGGATAGGCTGGCTGTATGTATCAACAGTTTTTTCTGCAGACGGCTCGGTGTAGCCCTTAGCCATTGTTAAGCATTTTTTAGGGCAGGCATTAACACAAGCCTGACACTGAACACAGCCCATTCTTTCGATTGACCAGGTTTTAGTTGCTCTGTCAACCTTGATTGCACCGCTCATACATTTGCGTGAGCAGATACCGCACATAATGCAGCTATCAATATCAATCTCAACGTGACCTCTGCTTCTTTCAGGATATTCCTTAGGTACAGCAGGGTACTGAGAGGTAGCAGGCTTTGAAAATAAGTTCTTTAATGCAGTGATTGAAAAATCCATTATAGACATATAATTGTTACCTCCTATCTTTCAGTACAGCTTATGCAAGGGTCAATTGTAAGAATCTGAAGCGGAACATCAGCAAGTTCTGAGCCCGGCAGAATATGAATAAGTGATTCGATATTTGTGAAGGTGGGAGTACGAACTCTGAATCTTTCAAGGAATTTTGTTCCGTTTGCCTTTGCATAATAAATAGCCTCGCCTCGTGGCTGTTCGGCTCTTACAAAGGCTTCACCGTTTGGATTGCCCTTAACCTGTGTTGCAATATCACCCTGTGGGATTTTATCAGCAAGCTGCTTTATAATATGGATTGACTGGAATAGCTCACCGATACGAACAGCGCATCTGCCATAGCCGTCACATTCATTTGAAGTGATGATATCAAAATCAATATTGCCGTATGCCTCATAGCCTGTTTTACGGATATCAATTTCTATTCCTGATGCTCTTGCCATAGGACCTACTGCACCAAGACGGATTGCATCCTCTTTTGTGAGAATGCCGACACCCTTTAATCTTGAGCAAACAGTGTAATCATTAAGGAATGTTTTTGTAAGTCTTTTAAGGTCATTTTCCATACTGCTGAAGATATCAACAAAGTTTTTCAGCATGGATGAATCCATATCTCTGAGCACACCGCCGATTTTGTTGACGGAGAAAATAACCCTGCCGCCGGTTGATGCTTCAAACATATCAAGCACCTTTTCTCTCATTCTCCAGCACTGCATAAATAGTGCATCAAAGCCGAATGCATCGGCAAGCAGACCAAGCCACAGCAGGTGAGAGTGGATACGGCTCATTTCACCCCAGATGGTACGAAGGAACTTACCTCTTTCAGGCACCTCAGCACCGAATATTTTTTCAATTGATTCACAGTAGCACATTCCGTGCTTGAAAGAACAGATACCGCAGATTCTTTCAATAACATACTGATAGTCGTTAAAATCTCTTTTATCGGCAAGGCTTTCAAGACCTCTGTGAACAAAGCCGATTGAAGGGATTGCCTCAACAACCTTTTCATCCTCGAGAACCAGATCAAGGTGAATAGGCTCAGGAAGTACGGGGTGCTGAGGCCCGAACGGAACGATTGATCTTTCACCCATTAGCCTTGTACCTCCTCGTCTTTTTTTACTACCTTAACTGCATCCTTGACTTCCTTTTTGAAAGGCGTTTTTACTGCAATTCTGTAGAGCTTGTCCTGATAGTCAGGATTAATTGATTTTATCTGAACGCCAAACAGCTCCTTCATTTCGTTCTCAAACAGCATTGCTGATGGGAAGAAGTCGGATATAGTATTGATTTCAGCTTCAATCGGAACGATTATTTTATAATTCTCAAATATATAGTCAAGTGCAAATGAGTAGATTACCTCATTATAACCCTCAAAGGCTGTGGCACAAATCTGTGCCAGACGGTAGCCTGAGCGCTGCCTTTCAAGAGCAATTTTATAAAGAGTTTCAATATCTACTGTTTCAAGTGTATATGCTTCGCTCATTATTTGCCCCCCTTAAGCTTTTTGCTTTTTTCCTTTAACAGTGCCAATGATTTAACAACACCGTCAATAATTGCCTCAGGTCTTGCAGCACAGCCTGGAACATAGATGTCAACGGGAATAACCTTGTCAACACCGCCTAAAATATTATAACAGTCCTTGAATACACCGCCGTTGCATGCACAGATTCCGATTGCACAGACAACCTTTGGCTCGGACATCTGTTCATAAATCTGTTCAACAACATCCTTATTCTGCTCGTTAACAGAGCCTGTTATAAGAAGAATATCAGCGTGCTTAGGATTACCTGTGTTAATTACGCCGAAACGCTCAACATCGTAAAGCGGTGTCAGACAGGCAAGAACCTCGATATCGCAGCCGTTGCAGCTTGTTCCGTCATAGTGCATAATCCAGGGTGATTTCGTTATGTCAGCCATTTACTGCACCCCCTTAACAAATACTTCAAGAATAAATACGTTCAGTGCACCGATAATGATTGTTGTAATCCATGAGTTTTTGAACATATTCTTCCATTTCATTCTTGCATTTGTGTTATCAACAAGTATCAGAACAAAGTATGTAACAGATATTGCTGCCAGTGCAAGAAGGGCTGTCCACCAGCTTGAGTTAAGGAAGAACAGACCTACAACACCCATTAAAAATACATTTTCATACCAGTGTGAAATTTCAACAATAGCAAACATCTCGCCTGAAAACTCAGTGGTAATACCCTTTACCATTTCCTGGTGAGCGTGATGGCTTGTTGCCAGATCAAAAGGATGCTTTCTGAGTTTGATTGTAAGAATGAATACAAAGCCGATAAATACACCGGGTAAAAGAACGACTGCAGGTACAGCGTCACTGGCAATGATTTCTCTTACTTTGAAGGTGCCTGTTGCAAGATAAAAGCCAACTGCTGTTAAAAGTACCATCGGCTCATATGCAAGCATCTGCATCATTTCTCTGTTCGCACCCATATTTGCGTATGGTGAGTGGCTGCTGGTTGCGGCAAGGATTAAGAAAAGGTTCGCTGTTGTGAGTGCAAAGAATACAAGCAGCAAATCAAATCCGCCGAAGAAAAGACAGCCTGTAAAAATAACAAATACAAGGAATGTGATTAAGTAAAAAATCTGTACGTGGTTGACAACTACAGTTTCTTTTTTCAGAAGCTTAATTACATCATAGAAGGGCTGAAGCACAGGGGGACCCTGTCTGCCCTGCATACGTGCAGTAATTTTTCTGTCAATACCTGAGGTTAATCCGCCGAGGATTGGTGCAAAAATAATGTACGCTGCAATACAAATAACTATTTTTAATGTACTACTCATCAGAATGCACCTCCTATTGAAATAACCATTAAGGCAACAATGATTAATATTGAAATAACAATTGACGGATTCCAAAGCTTCTTTTCACCGAATATATCTTCCATATACCAGTTGGCAAGGAAGAAGCGCTTCTTTTCGCCCATAGAATCAATATAGTTCATCTGGTCACCTGCGTTAACACCATTGATATATCGTGGTGCTTTTTTGTATCGTGTTTCTTTGGCAGTCATCCATGCAGCACCCGGCACTAAGAAAATTGCTACAAGCATAATAACCATAATAACTATATTATCATTGGAAATAACGGCAGTTGCGTTGTTGAACACAACATCAATATAAGGGATAATTACCTTGCTTGAAAGGAATGGGAATGTTACACAAAGTGTAATCATAAGTGCAGAGTGGATTAATATTGATGTCCACTGATTGGCTGATGTGGTATTCTTAGCCTTAACGTCATTGTTCTTTGAAGCAAGCACTGTTGCAATCCATTTCATCCAGTAGAAAAGGGTTGTAGCACTGCCGAAGCATACAAACAGTACTAAAATTATTGAACCGCAGTCGACAAATGCCTTCAGTGCTGCCCATTTTGAAATGAGCATACCAAACGGTGCAAGGAACATACCTGCAATACCGATAACGAGAGTCCACGCAAGATAAGGATGACGGCGTACAAGACCGTGCATTGTTTCAATATCTCTTGAGCCCGTTGCATTTTCAATAGAGCCCACTGTCTGGAACAGAAGTGATTTTGAAATAGCGTGGAAGATAATCAGGAACATACCTGCCCATACAGTTTCCTTAGCACCAACGCCTGCACAGGCAGTGATTAAGCCGAGGTTTGAAATTGTTGAATAAGCCAGTACCTTTTTGCCGTCGCTGACTGTGATTGCAAGCATTGACATAACAAGGAAGGTAAAGCCGCCTACAAGTGAAACCATTGAGCCTGCATATGTATCACCGAGAATTGGTGAAAGTCTTAACAGCAGATAAACGCCTGCCTTAACCATTGTGGCACTGTGAAGGAGTGCTGATGATGGTGTGGGAGCAACCATTGCACCAAGGAGCCATTTTGAGAAAGGCATCTGTGCACTTTTTGTAAGTGCTGCAAAAGAAAGCAGAATAGCAGGAACAACAATAAGCTTTCCGTCGCAGAGAATAAGACTCTGCATATCTGTTACGTTAAACTGTATGCCTGCAATTACAATGCCCACAGCAAAGCCGCAGCCGCCTAAAAGGTTCATCCAGAGTGCTCTGAAGCAGTTGTGTATTGCCTCGGCAGTTCTTGTGTAGCCGATAAGCAGGAAGGATACAACGCTGGTGATTTCCCAGAAGAAGTACATCCAGATAAGACTGTTTGAAAGTACTAAGCCGAACATTGCACCAAGGAATACATACAGCAGAGAGAAGAAATATCTTCGTCTGTCTTTAAATTCTTTATGGTGTTCGTGGTAATCCTTCATATAACCACAGGCATATACTGTGATTAGTGAGCCGATTACTGCAACAATAAGAACCATAATTACAGTGAGCTGGTCAACAAATATTTTGCTGATCTGCTGGTGCGGTTCCTTGCCGCCAAGCTCGTACCAGAACATAAGTGCTGTCTGCACTATTGATAATAGTGCTGCATAGTATTGCTTATACTTGATACTGAGTACAGTTATTAATACTACAAGAAAGGACTCGATGCCAATCATAGCATAGTCAACTGCTTTTGTTTCAGTAAAGAAGCTAAGCTGAGTGCTGCCTGCGGTAAAATATTTTGCTGCAAAAGTAACAGCAAGTCCAATAATACCTGCACAGCTTGCGTAAGTTATGATTTGTCTTGCAGTATTGTTTTTGAACAGTGCAAGAAGCAGTGCACTGACAAACGGCAGACATATCATAACAATGATTAAACTCTCCATTTAATCAACCTCCTCACTTCATAATAATTACATTAAATATGTTTTAAATATTTACATATAAAAAATCAGTAATATAATAACACTATATCTTTTCAAAATCAATGTTAAAATTTGAAAATTGTTAATTTTTTATCAACTGAAAAATAAGCAATTTTTGCTTTTAAATTTTTTGTGAATTCGGTTGATTTTAAAAAGTTAATGTACTATAATCATAAAGATGGATTTTGTTTTCAACGAGGTGAATTAAGTGACAAAAAAAATAAGAGCTATAACCATCAGCTCTGTATTATTGATAATTATTTGTGCCTGCTGTGCACTGACTGTTGTTAACGGAAAAAGTATTGATGCTGTTGAAAGTGCCAATATGGAGGCGAATTCCTCGGATTCAATTACTGTTAAATGGAAAAAGGTTAAGAATGCCGAAGGCTATAGAATTTATCTTAAAAACAGTGAAACTGATGAATATGAGCTGTTTAAGGAAATTGAAGGTGAAAACACCTTGACATATGAATTCGACGAGCTTGGCGGAGGAACGGTTTATGATATTGAGGTTACTGCTTTCAAGCATTTTAATAAAAAGCTTTATGAAAGTGAAAAGGCACAGTCTTTAACCATATATACATTGCCTGATAAGCCAAATCAGAATACCTCCTCGCCCAAAGAGGGGATTTTATCCGTAAAATGGGAAGAGGTTAAAAATGCCGCAGGCTATGAGATTGAGTTTTCAAAGGATAATGGATTCAAGGATAAATCAACTGAAAATATAGATGATGGAAAAAATGCTTCCTTTAAGCTTGAGGGCTTAACTCCAAAGGATGTTTATTATACACATGTCAGAGCATATGTCGAAATTGACGGCGGCAAGGTGTATGGAGAATGGAGTGATACTTCGGAAACCGAGATTAAAGAAAAATTTGTGATGGGTGCAGACATTGACCCTAATAAGCCGATTGTTGCATTATCTTTTGATGATGGTCCCGGTTATCCGTATGATGGCAAGGCATCAACAACCTCTCAGATTCTTGATGTTCTCGAGGAGTATGGTGCAAGGGCAACCTTCTTTATGTGTGGCTCAAGAGTTGATAAATCAAATGTTGATTGTCTGAAAAGGGAAATTGAGCTTGGCTGTGAGCTTGGAAATCATACCTTTGATCATAAGCATTATGGCAAGCAGGTAACAAAAGCAGATATAAGCAAATGCAGTGAAAGAATCAAAGAGAAATGCGGAAAAGCACCCACAATTTTCAGATGTCCCGGCGGCATGATTACATCTGTTATGAAAGAGCAGTGTAAAAAAGAGGGAATGCCGATTGCCTATTGGTCGGTTGATACAGAGGACTGGAAATCAAAAAATCCTGACAAGATTTATGATGCAGTCAACAAGCAGGTTTATGACGGTGCAATCATTCTTATGCATGATATTTATCCGTCTACTGTTGAAGCTGTGAAAAAAATAGTTCCTAAGCTCATTGAGGACGGTTATCAGATTGTTGGTGTGAGCGAGATGCTTGCCGTTAAGAATGGTGAAATGCCTACTCCCGGTGAGCAGTATGTTGATTATAAAACAATCAATAACAATACCTGATTTAACTGAAAGACCCACGAACAGTATTTGTTCGTGGGTCTGTATTTTTTATGCTGTATTTTATAATACGGCTTTTAAAAACTGCTGAAGTCTTGCATCCTTCGGAGCAGTGAAGAGCTCTTCAGGTGGTGCTTCCTCAACAATATAGCCGCCGTCCATAAACAGAACTTTGTCGGCAACTTCACGTGCAAAGCCCATTTCGTGAGTAACAACAACCATTGTCATTCCTTCTTTTGCCAGATCCTTCATAACCTGAAGCACTTCGCCTACCATTTCCGGGTCAAGTGCAGAGGTCGGTTCGTCAAAAAGCATAACCTTTGGATTCATAGCAAGAGAACGTACAATAGCCGCTCTCTGCTTCTGACCGCCTGATAGCTGTGAAGGGTAAGCATCAGCCTTGTCTTCAAGTCCTACACGCTCCAGAAGCTCCATAGCTGTTTTCTTAGCCTCATCCTTGCTCATTATTTTTAAATTAACAGGAGCAAGTGTGATATTTTCAAGTATGGTTTTGTTATTGAACAGATTGAAATGCTGAAAAACCATTCCCATATGCTGTCTTACTTTATTGATATCACATTTTTTGTCGGTAATACATTTGCCGTCAAAATAAACCTCGCCGCCTGTAGGTGTTTCGAGAAGATTCAGGCATCTTAAAAATGTACTCTTTCCGGAGCCTGACGGACCGATAACTACGATTTTTTCTCCCTGTTTGATTTCGTAATCAATTCCTTTTAAAACGTGATTATCACCGAAGCTTTTTTCTAAATTACATACCTTTATCACTTTTTCTAAGGCTCCTTTCCATAATCTTAACAAAGATTGAAATGATTACAACAAGCACAATGTAAATCAATGCCATAACAATATAAGGCACCATAAATTCATAGCTGTTTGAGCCTATTCGGTTAAATGCAACATAAAGGTCTGTTGCACCTACAAAGCTTACAACTGAGGTTTCTTTAATCAGTGAAATAAATTCGTTGCCAAGAGTAGGCAGAATATTTTTCACTGCCTGAGGAATAATGATTTTCATCATAGTTGTTGAATAGCTCAGACCGACAGCACGTCCGCCCTCCATTTGCCCCGGGTCGACTGAAAGAATGCCTGCTCTCATAATTTCCGATATGTAAGCACCTGAGTTCATTCCGAATACCGCAACTGCAACCGCAACGGAGTTAAGATGCAGTGACATAAGCGGCATAAGTACATAATAGAATACGAGAAGCTGAACAACAATAGGTGTTCCTCTGAAAAGGCTTACATATAAGCCTGCAATTTTATCAAGAATTTTTACAATTATATTATTTTTAGGAAGTACTCTTATTGTTGCAAGAATTGTGCCGATGACTATACCGATAATTAAGCCGAGTACTGCTATTATACAGGTGTTTTTAAGACCAAGCAGTACAGTATTGTAAGCACCGTGATTTATAAAAAAATCAAAAAATACTTCTATCTTTTTACCAAAATTCATAACTAAATTCCTTATAAAAAATACCTCACCCGATTTTAGGTGAGGTATTATATTGTTGCTTGTTAAGCTACTGCGTTGATAGCAGTTGTAATAGCTGAAGCAGGAGCAGCGTCGATGATTACATATTTAATACCGCCGTTAATTAAATCCTGAACAGCGAGTGAGCCGTTGTCATAGCCAACGAAGGTTGCAGGGAGCTTTTCAAAACCAAAGTCTTCTGAACCCTCAACATAGTACTGACCTGTTGTGCCGTTCTGTCCGCCGATTTTTGCTGATGCATCAAGAGCGTTGAGTATCTTATCTACATCTTCCTTTGTCTGGCAAGCATCAAATGTTGTGTCATCACCCTTAACAACAAGTCTTTGTGATGCTGAGTAATATGAATTTGTGAAGTTAACCTGAGCGGCTCTGTCATCTGTTACAGTAAGACCTGCAGCAGCGATATCAGCCTTGCCCTGCTGAACTGAAAGAACAACAGCGTCAAATTTCATGTCCTTGATTACAAGCTCCTTGCCGAGTGAATCTGCAAGTGCCTTAACAACTTCCATATCAATGCCGTAGAACTGATCGCCCTTTTTGAACTCGAATGGCTCAAACTCTGCATTTGTTGCAACTATAAGCTGATCCTTTGATGCATCCTCAACTGCTGATGTAACACCTACAGGCTCGCCGCCACCAAAGTAGTGTGTGCAGATTTCATCAAAAGTGCCATCCTCTAAAATTTTGTCAATAAATTCGTTTGTTTTTGCAAGTAAATCAGCATCATCCTTGTTAACGCCTAAAGCATAAACCTCGTCTGAAAGGTCAATGTTAATAACTTTTACTTTTTCAGCAGCAGGTGCATTCGTCTTTTTTTCGTCTTTTGAACAGCCTGCAAATACTGCAGCAGCTATTAAAGCAGCAAGAACAACAGCTAAAACTTTTTTTGCCATTTTCATTTTTTCTTCCTCCATATTTTATGTATTAACAAATAAATAGGACAAGGGCAGGAATACCCTTGTCCTTTGATTAATTTAGCATAATTATTTTATAAAGTCAATAAATACAGAACAAATTAATGTATATTTATGCCTAAAATGTATAATTAATCGGCATTTGCGAGCCATTCGTATTCCGGAACATAAATTCTTGTTTTATCCCATGGGTCACCGTCAATATGACGGATAAGCCATACGTAATACATTTCATAGCCCGGAGCAGTAACCTGCTGGTGGGCATTACCGCCACGTATGCAAAGGCAGGTGCCGTTTTCGGTTTTGTAAGGTGTGTCACCCTCAAAGCCTGCTCCGAAGCCTTCAGGATGGTCAAACTGATAGTAATACAGTTCAGGCTGCGGATGGTGATGCGGAGGGTAGCTTGACCAGCGACCCGGCTGATTGAATACCTCACCCATAACCATATTTGAATACGGTGCATTGTCAAGGTCAAACATTGTTGAAACAATTCTGTGTCCTGTGCCGTTCCACTGTCCCTTGCCGAATTCCTGATACAGACAGTTGTCGGGATTGTAGAATACGGGCACCCAGGTTTTCTCGTTATCTGTCATCTGTACAAGTATCTCACTGTCACACAAAGCAGTGATAACTGCTTTTGTGCCCCTACAGAAATGAACTGCATAAGGTGTTTTTTCAAAAGGATTTTTTCTTTCGCAATCCTCGTTGATGCTGTCTGCTACAGTAAAGTTGACCTTGCCTGATAGCAGAAGAACAGCACACTCATTATCCTCCTCCAAAATATCAAGTACTTCGCCTGCGTTAAGCTTTTTAACATAAATGTCCATTAACATATCACTGTTAATACCGTTCATTTCACAAAGTACTTTTTTGCCGTTTTCATCATAGTCCGGTTTGAATAACATTTCCGTCACTCTCCTTATTTTGAAATTTTCTTAATATCTTTATTTTCACCCATAACAATAATATGCTGAGCCTTTGAAAAAATGTAGTCGGGTGAGTTTATTGCAACAACCCTGTCACCATCCTTATAGGCTATAACGGTAATGTTATGAATTTTTCTGACGTTAATGTTTGCCAGAGATTTACCTATCCATTTGTCAGGGGGGACAATTTCATAAATTCCCGTATCGTCACTGAGCTTGAAATAATCAAAAATTGATGTGTCGTTATATTCGACAGCCATTCTGTATGCATTATCTCTCTCGGGATATATTACCTCATCCGCACCATTTTGCAACAGGAATTTTTCGTGAATAAGTGATGATGCCTTTCCGATAACATAACCCGCACCGAGTTCCTTAAGATAGCTTGTGACAACAAGACTATCCTGGAAATCCCCGATACATACAAAAATATAGTCATAGTCTTTAACATTCAGTGCTTCAAGATTATTTTTAATTGTGAAATCACCGATTTCAGCTTCCGTAACCTTATCAGCATACGTATCAATAAGTGCTTCATCCTTGTCAACAAGCATTACATCATTGCCCATATCACAAAGATATTCTGCAATATGATGACCGAATTTTCCTGCACCGATTACTAAAATAGATTTCATAATGTTTTTCGTATCTCCTAACCAATCATTATGTTGCCTGTCGGCTTTTTAGTTGAGGTTTTTTTATTTGAGAATATGATTGAAAATGCAAATACCAGTGATGTAATTCTTCCGATATACATAAGCATTGCAATAACAATCTTAGGCAGTATATCAAGCAGGGGCGTGATTCCCGTTGTCATTCCGACTGTGCCGATGGCAGATATACATTCAAAAAGAATGTGAGAATACCCGAAGCCGGGCTGACAGATATTTATAATTATTGTTGAAACAAAAATTGCTGAAAAATTAATGGCAGTTATAGCTGCCGCTTTTCTTACAACATCAAAGGATATGCGTCTGCCGTAAACCTCAATATCTCTTTTGTTTCTCAGAGTGGATACTGCACATAACAGAAGTATTGCTGCTGTTATTGTTTTTACACCGCCTGCGGTAGAGCCTGAAGAGCCGCCTATAAACATAAGTGCATAGGTCAGCATTATTGAAGCACCGCTCATTTCGCCTGTAGCTATGCTGTTAAAACCGGCTGTTCTTGGTGTCACGCTGCAGAAAAATGCATTAAGCAGCTTTTGCCATACAGGCATATCCGAGAGTGTATTGTTCCATTCCAGTACTAAAAATATGATTGTACCGAAAGTAAGCAGGGCGAGTGTTGTAACAATTGTCAGCTTTGTGTGCAGTGAATATCTTTTGAATCTTGCTTTTCTTCTGTAAATATCGTCCCATACAATAAAGCCGATACCGCCGATTATAATCAAGGCTGATATAGTGAGAATGATAACGGGATTATTATTGACGGTTATAAGTGATGAGCCTGCTTCTATTCTTCCAAGTACATCAAAGCCTGCATTACAAAAGGCTGATACAGATAAAAATACTGATGTGAATAAGCCGTTTTTAAAGCCCATTTTCGGTATGAACTGTGTTGAAAGAATAACCGCTCCAAGCATTTCAAACATTATTGTGCCTGTTAAAACGGTGTTGACAAGTGACTTCATATCGCCCTTGTAAATTGTTCCGACACTTTCTCTGAGCAGCAGCTTTTCTCTAAGGCTGACACGTTTTTTCACAAACCTTGACAGCATTGTCATGATTGTTATAAATCCAAGACCGCCAATCTGAATAAGACAAAGTATCACAATCTGACCGAACAGTGTCCATTTATTGAAGGTGTCGTACACAATAAGTCCCGTTACACAGCTTGCCGAGGTTGCGGTGAACAGTGCATCGAGAAATGTAATATCACCGTTTTTAACGGAAATAGGCAGTGACAATAAAGCCGTGCCAATCAGTATCAGCAGAATAAAGCTGAGTGCTACCATCTTAGGGTATGACGAATAATAATTTCTGTTTTTTATTTTTTTTCCTTTATTGCCCAAGGCAAAGCCTCCGCTTTTAGTCATTTTTTGAAGGATGATAATTTGGAACGATGTTCATAAGCTTTTCTCTTACATTGTTTTCATCAATATCGTTAAGATTTTGAAGCATCGTTTTGAATTTGTCATAGTCAATAACCATCGGCTGATTAACAAATATTTTTTTGTTGGCAGTTTTCTGTCTTGTTTTCATTTCCTCATCCAGTGAAAGCTCTTCATAAAGCTTTTCGCCGGGTCGAAGACCAACGATTTTGATTCCTATTTCTTCAACTGTATGGTTAGAAAGCTTGATAAGGTTTTCTGCCAAATCCATAATTCTTACAGGCTCGCCCATATCAAGGACAAATACCTCACCGCCCTTGGCAAGACCGCCCGCCTGACAAACAAGCTGAGCAGCTTCGGGGATAGTCATAAAGTAGCGTGTAATATCAGGGTGAGTTACGCATACAGGACCGCCTGCCTCAATCTGCTTTTTGAAAATCGGAATAACAGAGCCATGAGAGCCAAGCACATTTCCGAAACGAACTGCAGCATACATAGTTGTATCGCTTACCTCGTTCATATACTGGATAATCATTTCAGTAATCCTCTTGGTACAGCCCATAACATTAGTCGGGTTAACTGCTTTGTCTGTTGAAAGTATAACCATTTTAGGCACTTTATATTTATCAGCAGCAACGGCAACATTATAAGTGCCGAACACATTGTTCTTGACTGCCTCGCAGGGGCTGTCCTCCATTAACGGCACATGCTTGTGGGCAGCAGCGTGGAATACTACATCAGGATGAAATTCTTCAAATATCTCATTAAGCCTGTTGGTATCACGCACTGAGCCGATTCTGACCTGAATGTTTATTTTGGTGCCGTATTTATCCCTTAAATCGTTTGCAAGCTCAAACGCACAGTTTTCATAAATATCGAAAATTATAATTGTTTTAGGATTGTATCTTGCACACTGGTTACATATTTCCGCACCGATTGAACCGCCGCCGCCTGTTACAAGAATAGTTGTATCAATAAGATATTTGCAGACAACCGTATCAAGCTTGATTTCATCACGCTCAAGAAGGTCAGAGATTTCAATTTTTCTGATGTTATTGATTGAGCTTCCGTTTTCGATGATTTCAGCCATTGACGGTGTTGTTTTAACGATTTTATTTGTTGATGCTGCTATTTTCATTATTTCATTGATTCTGCTTTTTGGAGCGGAAGGAATGCAGATAACAATTTCGTCAACATCGTATGCTTTTGCAATTTCAGGTATTTCGGCAATGCTTCCTGCGATTTTGATTCCGCAGATTCTTTTGCCTCGTTTTGCAGGGTTGTCATCAACTGCAACAACAGGGATATATTTGTCAATAAGTTTATTTTTAATATGGTCGATAACAGTGTTGCTCATATAGCCCGCACCGACAATCATAACTCTTTTAAGATTACGCTTTTTTGATTTTGACAGCTCCATACTAATCTGACTTTTTATTTCGTGCTTTATAATCAGATATCCTAATCTCGGCAAGCATAAAGAAAAGGTAACAAATACAAAATTAATAAAGTATGCATATAAAGGGAGAATGCTGAAATTAAGGATCAGATTGAATATTATTTTATCAACAAGATAAAGCAGAGTTGTGTTGATCGCGGCAGACAGCAGACATAGAGCTATTTCTCTTGGTCCTGCAAATGTCCATACACTTTTATAGAGTCTGAGCAGATAATTGACAATAAAAACAAACACAATTGTTATAATTAGATGATAGGCGTTAAAAAGTACATCGCTGTATAGAGAACTGCCTATTTTTCCACCGGATACAATATAACATATAGTAGCATTTGAAAAAGCAAACAGTGTAATATCAATGAGAGCAAGGAGCCATTTTTTTATAACTCCTTCAATTTTTTTATTCTTCTTTTTGTGTGATACATTAAAATCTTTTTCCATTTTCTTCCTCCTCATTAAGATTATCTTTTTTTCTTTTTAACCGTTCTTATAATTAAAGCTGCTGTTAAAACAGCAATAACAATTGAAATTAAAATAGTGCAAAGTTGTCTGTTGTGAATTAAAAGGTTAAGGTTTATACCTGATTTTGTAAAAATGCCGGCGGCTTCCATATTTGTGTCTTTATTTTCTCCCGAAGCTTCAATGACTTTTGTGGTTTCGGGCATAAGGATTGTAACTTCTCCCACCGCATCTCCGACAGTTATACTGCACTGGCTGTAAATATCATTGTTGGCACAAACGACTACTGTTGCATTTCCTGTGCCGACAGCAGTGATATCACCATTCGCAGCAATATCAATGATACCTTCCTCATCACAGAAATATTCAACCACAGCCCTTATATTTTGCGGTTCAATCGAATAATCAAGCTGAACAGTGTCGCCGATTTTTAATTCATAGCTTTCATTTGCAAGGCTCAGCTTTTCAACCTTTTTGATTTCAGTCGTTTTTTCGGTAGTGGTTGAAGTTGTCTTTTTTGTTGTCGTGGTTGTTTGTTTTTTTGTTGTAGTTTTTTTAGTGGTTGTTTTTGCAGCAGTGGTTTTGCTGCTGCCGTTTGATACTTTTGAAAAGTCAGGAGAGCCGTAACCCATAATTGCACTGATATTATTATATGGCTTTGTACCATTTTCAGTGTACATCCTTGCTTTGACCTGTCCGGAGCAATTGCCCTCAATTGTGTATACAGTGCTGCCTGATATGTAGTCAACAATACCAACGTGCTGTGATGAGCCGTTACCGCTCCAGTCAAAAAATACAAGATCACCGGCTTTAGGCTTGTAACCATCGCTGCGTTTGTGGTATCTGCCCTTATTTTCATACCAGCTTATCATGCTGTTGCAGTTTCCGCCCGAGGGAATGACATTGCCGTAAAGGCTTGTACCGAGGCTGATGTCTGTCTGATTGTAGCACCAAAGCACAAAGGTTGTGCACCAACCGCCCTGATAGCCATACCAATCACCGTATTTTGAATAGGTTGAGGTGCCTGTATAGCCTACCTCGGCAGACGCAACAGAAATAATTTTATCTCTGATTTGTCCCTCACTTGCCGCTTCTGCAGTCATAGGAGAGAATAGCGATATCATAACAATTATTGCAGCCATAATGCTTGGAAAAGTTTTAAATTTTATCATATTCTTACCTCTTATGAGCAGAATGGGCAGAAGACATAATCACCTATTGTTAATTATACAAATTATATCAAAAAAGTCAATTATTTTTATATTATAATATAAATAGTTAATTTAATGTTTAGATTTTTAAGGTTGAAAATAAATTCCTTATATTGTAAAATATAATATAGCATTATAAGCATTTTCGATTGGAGAGGGAACTATGGAAAAATTAAAACCATGTACACTTGAACATGTAGCACCCGAAGAGGTTGGTGTTGACAGTAAGGTGATAACTGCGTTTTTAAATGAAATTAATGAGAAAGGCTTGGGACTGCAGAGCTTTACGGTTGTCTGCCACGATAAGGTTTGTGCGCAGGGATTTTTTAAGCCATATAATGCAGATACTCCGCATGTGCTCTATTCAATGAGCAAATCAGTGACATCAACAGCAATTGGCTTTGCGGTTAGTGAGGGCTTAATCAGCCTGAATGACAGAGTAGCTGAGTTTTTCCCTGAATACCCGATGAGCAAGCGTCCTTTTAACAGAATGCTGACTATACGTATGCTTCTTACAATGCACAGCGACAAGCTTATTACCGTGCTTGATGAGAAGGGTCAAAAGGACTGGATTGCAAATTTTATGGGTGCAACCTTTATTCTGCCTCCTAATACCAAATTCAATTATATTTCAGAGAATACCTTTATGCTTTCTGCAATTATTTCAAGAGTAACAGGTATGAGTGTTGTTGACTATCTTTATCCGAGAATTTTTGAACCGCTGGGAATTGAAAAGCCCTTCTGGGAAATGGATGGTGCAGGCAATAATGCAGGCGGCTGGGGACTTTATATGAAGAGTGAGGACCTTGCCAAGTTCTTTTTACCATATATCCATAACGGAAAATGGATTGACGGAACTCAGATTGTGCCTGAAATCTGGGTTAAGGAGGCAACAAGAAAACAGGTTAATTCTGTTCGTGACGGATATATTGACAATATGGAGGGCTATGGTTATCAGTTCTGGAGAAATCCGATTGCCAACAGCTCTCGTGCTGACGGTCTTTTCGGGCAGCGCTGTTTCCTGTTCCCTGATTATGATGCACTTGTTGTTCTTAACTGCGGTGAGGCTGAGGACTATAAGGTTATGAAGGTGTTCTGGAAATACTTCCCGCAGTGCTTTGGTTATGAGGCTTTGCCTGAAAACAAGCTGGCTTATGATGAAATGCTTGAAACGATTGAAGGCTGTCATGTTGAGGAACTGCCTGCGACGGAAAGAAATATTGAAACGGAGCAGAAAATTTCAGGAAGACTTATTAAGTGCAAAACCTCCGAATTTGTTTCTGTTGTTACAATTTCAATTACGCAGATGCTTTATAATAAACCGGGTGAAATCAATGAAATGAAGTTTACCTTTGAGGACGATAGGCTTCTGTTCTACTGGAAAGAAAAGGAATATGAAAATACTATCGAGGTTGGTTTGAACGGTGAATACGGTGTTTCGGATATAACACTCGGTGATTTGAATTATCATACATATTCAAAGGCTGCGTGGCAGGAGGACGGCACACTTAAGCTGTGGATAAGACCTATTGAAACTGCTCATGTAAGAAAGTTCACCTTTGAGTTCAGAGATAATGATGTTGTAAAGGTTATCAATGAAATGTCACCGAAATTTGAGGACCTTGCTATTTACAATATGACTTTCCTTGGTTATCCGATTAAGGGCGAAACAACAGAGGATGTTGTTAAAAATGCAGTAAAGACTTTGGGTCTGCCTATTATTGAGCCTGATTTCAAGGGTAAATTCGTTGACTGATGAAATATAAAAATTCATATCAGTCACCGCTTGGCAAAATGATAATGGCAAGTGATGGTGTAAATCTTACGGGATTATGGTTTGATGACCAAAAATATTTTGCTTTAAATCTCAGTGATGATGCCGTTTGCAGTAAGTTGCCTGTCTTTGATAGAAGCAAATTATGGCTTGATGAATATTTTAATGGTGTAAAACCGGATTTCATACCTCCGATTTCTTTTAAAGGAACTGATTTTCAGCAGCAGGTATGGAGTATACTTATGAGAATTCCCTATGGCAGTGTGATAACCTATGGTGATATCGCAAAGGAAATTGCAGAAAAAAGGGGACTCAGCCGAATGTCGGCACAGGCAGTAGGCGGTGCTGTTGGTCATAATCCCATAAGTATTATCGTGCCTTGTCACAGAGTTGTAGGTACAAACGGCAGCCTGACAGGCTATGCAGGCGGTATCGACAAAAAAGCATATCTGCTGCAGCTTGAAAATGCACGTTAACGAAAAACAAGACCGCTGAGAAATACTTTGTCAGCGGTTTTTTCGTTTTGGAGGTTTGATATGATTCAGAATAAAAACATTGATAACGGCAAGGGCTTTGACTGGGGGCTTGCCAGTGAGGATTATGCTAAGTACAGAGATATTTATCCGAAAGAATTTTATGAAAAAATCACGCATTTAGGTTATTGCACGGCGGGGCAAAGCGTGCTTGATTTAGGAACGGGAACGGGTGTATTACCAAGAAATATGGCAGAATACGGTGCAAAATTTACAGGTACAGATATTTCGGAAAATCAGATTAAATATGCCCGGAAGCTGACTGAATCCAAAGGCTTTGATATTGATTATATTGTTTCAGCAGCAGAAAATTTGGATTTTGCACCCGGCAGCTTTGATGTGGTGACAGCCTGCCAGTGTTTTATGTATTTTGATAAAAAAATTATCCTGCCTAAAATTCATAAATGGTTAAAACCGAATGGTCATTTTTTAATTCTGTTTATGGCATGGCTACCTTTTGAAAGCGAAATTGCAAAAGCAAGTGAAGACTTGGTGTTGAAATATAATCCCTCCTGGACTGGGGGCAGGATGACGAGATATACTCTGGAAGAGCCTGAGTGGAGCAGGGAATATTTCACCATTTCAAACGCTGTTGCTTATGACCTTGATGTGCCGTTTACACGTGAAAGCTGGCACGGCAGAATGAAAGCGTGCAGGGGAATTGATGCATCGCTGTCCCAAGAGAAAATTTTAGCATTTGAAAAGGAGCACTTATCCTATCTTTCAACAGTTCCCGAAAAATTCACAATAAAGCATTATGCAACAATACTTGATTTGAAAAAGGTGTAATGCTGTACAAAAATAAAAAATGTCTTGAATTTTATCCTCAAGACATTTTTTATTTCTATATTGTATTTACTCTTCCTCGGTTGGTGCAGTGGGGTATTTAAGGTCGGCTTTTGTCCAGTTTTCAATGACCTTTAAAAATGCTTTTGCCTCTTCTTTCGCCTGTGCAAGATTGTGGTCGAGGCAGTTGCCGCATTCCTTCGGTGATGCACCGGGAACAACGCCCCAGAAATCCGCAATATATTGAAAAGCTTCTTTAATCAGATTAATACTGTAACCATCGCTCAGGCTTCTTGTCAGAAAGTAAAAGCCTGTTCTGCAACCCATAGGACCGAAATAAATTATATTGTCGCCGAATTCAGTATTTCTTACATAAGTTGCAAAAAGGTGCTCAATAGTATGCATGGCAGCATTTGTCATAACAGTTTCTCTGTTCGGCTCACGCATACGGATGTCATATGTAGTAATATCATCATCAATTCTGCTGATGTAAATTCCTTTTTTTAAAATATTGTGGTCAATCTGAAAGCTTGGTATTGTTTTCATTTTACTTCAACTCCTGTTAAAAATGATAAATTATTTGTGGCTTTATACAAATCTGCCCCGTTGCTGAAATCGGCTATCAGTCTTTTTGCATCAATCTTTGCGATTTCAAACAAATCCTCAAAGCTTTCATTGTGATAGCTGTTGTCAAAAGGGGACTGCCAACTGCTGTTGTTTATATTACCATATTTTTTTGCTTTTTCCAAGTCCCTTGGACGAAGCATTGCAGAAAATTTATAATTTTTTGAAAATGGTGCAATTACTGTTTCGGCAGCGTTCAGAAATTTTCGTTTCAGACCTGTTGCATCAAAGGTTACCGACTGAACACGCTTCATATCCCTTATTGCTGTTGCTGCTGTGCTTTCATCAATTTCAATATCAATCACTTTCGGTACAACATAGGCGTAAAGCTTTCCGATTTCAGCCAACACCATCTCATCCTCGCACACGGTGCAGGCAGTGTCAAAAAGTGCAGGCTCGGCAATTCCGTAACGCTTATTGAGCAGGTACGTGTCCATACTGAATTCAACGGTATTGTGTGCAGTATGAGGATTTGTCAGAGGATTTTTTTCAACTATTTTATACTGCAGACTGTACACGTACGGATGGCAGAGTCTGTCAAGTGCATAGTGCATAATAAACCCATTTACATATGATTTGGCAATATCCTTTTGACCTGACAGCTTGCTGCAATAATAACGCATAGCTTCAAGTATGTCGGCAGGCTTTGATCTGTGCAGGGCAGAGCCGATTTTTCTCATTGCTTTTCCCGGCATCCATGGGAAAACTCGGTGAAAAAAGAAAATATCGGGACCCTGTGTTCCGACCATAAGTGCATCTTCGTTCAAATCAAAATCAACATATGAATAAAGCTGCGGCAGCAGTTCACGTGCAAATATGCAGTGCGTGGAATATGAAGGCATTAAATCAGTCCTTTGAAATCATTTGGGAAATCACATTCAATAGCCATTTCCTTATTTGTAATCGGATGCGTGAAACAAATTGTTTTGCAGTGCAGTGCCTGCCTTTTGATTAAATCTGTATTTCCGCCGTAAAGTGTATCGCCCAGCAGCGGATAGCCAAGGTGAGCAAAATGAACACGAATCTGATGTGTTCTGCCTGTTTCAAGATTTATTTTAAGAAGTGTAGTATTGCTTTTATTGCTGACTGCTTCCCAGTGGGTTACAGCTTTTTCACCATCACTAAAAACACCGCGTTCAATTATACTTTCACAAACACGGCGGATTGGCAGATCAATTGTTCCTTTTCCTTTAAGAACTCCGCTGCAGACAGCATAATAATCCTTATGTATTTTACCTGCCAGCTTACAGGCAGCAAGCTCGTTTTTTGCAATAAGAACAAGTCCCGATGTATCACGGTCAAGGCGGTATACTGCACGAAAAGCAGTGTCACTGTCCATATAGCAGGCAGCAGCATTTGCAAGCGTATCACCCCGGTGATTTCTGCTTTCGTGAACAGGCATAAAAGCAGGCTTATTAAGCACAAGTATATCCTCGTCGTTATAAACAGGCTTTACATCATCAGTGATTAATTTTTCAGGCATTTTACCCCTGTTCTCAATAGATATTTTAATCGTATCACCGGTGAATATTTTGTCGATTGTTCGTGCGAATTCGCCGTTTTTTGTTATTCCGTTTTCAGTTTTTTTCAGCTTTGTGAGCAGTGCAGATGATACCCCGAAATCCCTGAGAAAATCCCGTATCTGTCTGCCGTTGTCTTTACTTGATATTTTTAATTCAATAATTCTCATAATTAAAAAAGCAGTCCTCAGCTTATTCCAAGGACTGCTATAAGTTTATATTAGTCTACCTTTACAATCCAGCCCATTTTATCATCGAGTCTGCCGAACTGCATACCTGTTAATGTGTCATAAAGCTTCTGAGTTAAATCACCTGTTTTGAAATCGTTAATTTCAATAGTATCATCTTCATATGTAAGACTGCCGACAGGACTGATAACAGCCGCTGTACCTGTGCCGAACACTTCCTCAAGCTTGCCTGACTTAGCAGCGTTCATAATGAAATCAATAGTAAATCTTTCCTCGTGAACGGTATAACCCCAATCTCTGAGAAGCTCAATACAGCTCATTCTTGTGATGCCGGGAAGAACAGTGCCCACTATCGGAGCGGTGTAGATTTCACCGTCAACCTTAAACATAATGTTCATTGAGCCGACCTCTTCGACATATTTTCTTTCAACACCGTCAAGCCATAGTACCTGTGAGAAGCCGAGCTTGTGACCCTTTTCAGATGCAATGATTGATGCAGCGTAGTTACCGCCGCACTTGATGTAGCCTGTGCCGCCCGGGGTAGCACGTACATACTCGTCCTCAACATAAATTTTAACAGGATTCATACCCTCTTCGTAGTAAGCTCCTGAAGGTGAACAGATGATGATGAATTTGTATTCTTCTGCAGCTTTAACACCGAGAACTGGCTCAGTAGCGATGGTGAACGGACGAATGTACAAGCTTGTTTCAGGCTCGCTTGGCACCCAATCCTTTTCAACTGCAACCAGTGCTTTAACTGCCTCAACAAAATCCTCAACAGGGATTTCAGGGATGCAAAGTCGGTCGTGTGTTGATTTCATTCTTTCACCGTTTTTGTCAGGTCTGAAAAGCTGAATGCTTCCGTTTGGAGTTCTGTAAGCCTTTAAACCTTCAAAGCATTCCTGTGCATAGTGGAACACAAGTGCTGACGGGTCGAGAGAAAGGGGCTGATAAGGTACAATTCGTGCATTGTGCCAGCCTTCACCTGTCTTATAGTCCATAATGAACATATGGTCGGTGAAAATGTGACCGAAGCCCAGCTTGCCCTCCGGCTTTGCCTTTGGTGTTTGTGTTAATTCATACTTGATTTCCATTCTATATTACCTCTTTTGTAATGAATTTGCCAATTAATAGCTGAAAGCAATGATTGTACCTCCGTTTGAAGCATACAAAGTGTTCAGACCGCTGGCCTTTAAAATGATTATATTGCTTTCATCAAAGTTTGTATTACTAACAATCATATCTTTGATTGTGTTAGCTTTTTCCTCACAGCATACATGGCTGATAATGCAGAGCTTGCTGCTTAAATCGGCACCCTCTGTGTCTTTAGCAATAAGGTGTGACAGCTTAACAAGGGTACGCTTTGTAGTCAGATCCTTGCCTGCGATTGCCACCTTGCCGTTTTCCGCACGTCCTATTAATTTAACTCTCAGTGCCTCAATAACATTTGCAGCAAGATTAAACAGTCTGCCGTTGCCCTTTAAAATATCAAAGCTTTCAAGGCAGAAATAAAGCCTGCTTCGGTTTGCAATGAAATTCTCAACTGTTTCAACAATCTCGCTGAAGTTTTTGCCTGCATCTGCAAGCTTTTTTATTTCCATAGCAATGAGTGTTTCAAGACCTGATGTAGCAAGAGAATTAAAAATATGAATATTTTTATTATCATTGTTTTCATCTTTGTACAGCTTAACACCCTGAACAGCACTGTTATAGCAGCCGCTGAGTTTGCTTGTTATGGTAATGATATAAACGTCATCACAGTCACCGACACAGGCATCTGCAAATGCCTGCGGTGAAGGACATGCCGACTGAGCAAGAACATCGCTGTTAATCATTCTGTTTACAAAGTCATCCTGATTAAAATTCTCATCATCGGGGATAACGTAATCACCAATCTGGAGGGTAAGCGGAATAACCTCAAGGTTACTCCAATTTTTCATATCTGCGGTTAAATCACAGCAACTGTCAACAACGATTTTATAACTCATCGGGCACTTACCTTTCATATATCAAATTTGATATTGCTAAAATCTATAGATAGCCTTATTATACTCTCTTTTATTATTGTAGTCAATAATAATGCAGTGGTTAATTAAAAATCCACTGCATTCTATTACTTTATTTTATTGCTGACATTGCTTTTTCAATTTGCTTTTCAACACTTCCTGCACTGGGACCGCCGGCAACAAGTCTGTCATTAACGCATTTTTCAAGATTGATTGCTGTATAAACCTCTTCATCAAATAAATCGCAGATTGCTTTGTATTCTTCAATCGGCAGTGTTTCAAGGGTAAGACCCTTGTCAATGCAGATTGCAACCAGCTCACCTGTTGCTTTGTATGCATCACGGAAGGGGAGTCCCTTTGATACCAGATAGTCAGCACAGTCCGTTGCATTTATAAAGCCCTTTGCTGCTGCGCTTCGCATGTTCTCTTTAAGAACAGTCATAGTATCAATCATAGGTGTGAAGGCATTAAGGCACATCTTTACAGTGTCAACTGCGTCAAATACAGCCTCTTTGTCTTCCTGCATATCCTTGTTGTAGGCAAGGGCAATACCTTTCATAACTGTTAAAAGTGTTGTTAAATCGCCGAAAACTCTGCCACTCTTGCCACGTACAAGTTCTGCAATATCCGGGTTTTTTTTCTGCGGCATAATGCTTGAGCCTGTTGAAAATGCATCATCAAGCTCAATGAATTTGAATTCCCAGCTGCACCACATAATGATTTCCTCACTGAAGCGTGAAAGGTGCACCATAATAAGCGATAAGGCTGCAGCAAGCTCAATGCAGAAATCTCTGTCTGAAACGCCGTCAAGGCTGTTTGCACTTATGTCATCAAAGCCAAGAAGCTCGGCAACCATACTTCTGTCCAGAGGATAGGTTGTGCCTGCAAGAGCACCGCTTCCGAGCGGGCAGACATTCATTCTTTTTTTTACATCCTTCAGTCTGTCCAGATCTCTGCAAAGCATTGCAGCGTATGCCATAAGATGATGACCGAAAGTAATAGGCTGTGCCCTTTGAAGGTGCGTATAGCCCGGCATAATGGTTTCTTTATTTTCGTTTGCTTTGTTGCAGATGACATTGATTAATTCCTTGATTTTTTCGGAAATGATATCGATTTCATTTCTCAGAACAAGTCTTATATCAAGAGCAACCTGGTCATTTCTTGATCTTGCAGTATGCAGTCTTTTGCCTGTTTGTCCGAGTCTTGCGGTCAGCTCACCTTCAATAAAGGTGTGGATATCCTCAGCCTCCATGTCAATATTAAGACTGCCGTTTTTTATATCATTATATATTTCACTTAAACACTGAACAATTTTGTTGCTTTCGCTCCGGTCAATAATACCTGCTGCACCAAGCATAGTAGCGTGGGCGATACTGCCCTGAATATCCTGTGCATACATTCTTGAATCAAATTTAATTGATGAGTTGAAATCATTTGTTTCTTTTGCAAGCTCTTTTTTGAACCTGCCTTTCCATAGCTGTGCCATAAAAATCCCCTTTATATATTTTGGTATGTATTTTATGAGAATTTACATATTGCCTGTATATTAAGCAGGGAGGGTCGTTAAGCCCTCCCACAATAAATTATTATTCGCCTCTTTGTTTATCAAGCAGAGCCTTAACTTTGATTGAAAGACCAAACAGATTAATGAATCCTGCTGAGTCAGCCTGGTTGTAAGCACCGCCGTCTTCGCCGAATGAAGCAATGTTCTCATCATAAAGAGTGTATGGTGAGGTGATACCTGCATTGATGATGTTGCCTTTGTAAAGCTTAACTTTAACATCACCTGTAACAGTTTCCTGTGTTTTGTCAACAAATGCCGAAAGTGCTTCACGAAGAGGCGTGAACCATAAACCATTGTAAACAAGCTCACCGAATTTCTGTGATACAAGCTTTTTATAATGTGATGTTTCACGGTCAAGCGTAATCATTTCGAGAAGCTCGTGAGCCTTGTAAAGGATTGCACCGCCCGGTGTTTCATAAACGCCACGGCTCTTCATACCAACAAGTCTGTTTTCGACAATGTCAAGCAGACCGATACCATTTGCACCGCCAAGCTCATTGAGCTTTTCAACGATTGCAAGAGCTTTCATTTCCTCTCCGTCAATTGCGGTAGGAATACCCTTTTCAAAATGAATAGTTACATATGTCGGCTTATCAGGTGCCTGCTCGGGAGCAACACCTAATTCAAGGAAGCCTTCTTTAGAATACATAGGCTCATTTGCAGGATCCTCAAGGTCAAGACCCTCGTGACTTAAGTGCCATACATTCTTATCTTTTGAATAGTTTGTTTCACGATTTATTTTGAGAGGAATGTTGTGAGCCTCAGCATATTCGATTTCCTCCTCACGTGATTTGATGTCCCACTCACGCCAAGGTGCAATAATCTCCATTTCAGGAGCAAATGCTTTAAGTGTCAATTCAAAACGTACCTGGTCATTGCCTTTGCCTGTGCAGCCGTGACAGATAGCGTCAGCACCTTCTTTAATAGCAATTTCTGCAAGACCCTTTGCAATGCAGGGACGAGCGTGTGATGTGCCGAGCAAATATGTTTCATAATCAGCACCGGCTTTTAAACATGGGAATATGTAATCTTCAACATATTCATCTCTTAAATCAAGTACATAAAGCTTTGATGCACCTGTTGCGATTGCCTTTTCTTCCAGTCCGTCAAGCTCGGTTCCCTGACCCACATCGCCTGAAACTGCAATAACCTCACAGTTGTTATAATTTTCCTTTAACCACGGAATGATGATAGATGTGTCGAGTCCGCCTGAATAGGCAAGAACTACTTTTTTTATTTCCTTTGCCATAATATATCTCCTTATTAAATTTTAGCTTTGTACCTATTATATATATACTCAATAATATTTTCAACCCTTTTTAAAAAGTTTGTATAAATATTCAAAAATATACACATATATTCAAAAATATTGTATATTGTTACAAATCGATTGCTGCGGATTTATAGAGGTAAAAAATTAAATCATATATAAATATGTATACAAAAATGCTCGAATTCAGTGTAATTGTCCATTAAGTAATTTGTTAACATTTTGTAAAAAGTTTTTTGAAAAATATGTTGATTTTGCATAAAGTGTATGTTACAATACGATTGTATATTAATAGGATTAATGGGCTTATTATGCCTGTTGGTCTGTCTGGTTTTATTTTGTCTGTCTGGTCTGATGCAGCGTTTGGGTCAGGAAATTAAGCATCTGTGACTTTCGGATTATTTAAAACCAAAATAATTTGGGAGGAATTAATATTTATGAAAACTAAGCTTTCTAAAAGAATTCTGTCTGTTTTCCTTGCAGTTCTTATGATGGTTACATCTGTTCCCATGGCTGCTGTTACAGCTTTTGCGGATAATTCCGGCACAGTTATTACAGACGCTTATATCGAAGCTGCTAAGAAACAGATGAGCAATTTCAAGGAAAAACTTGAAACACCTAATGCTTCCTACAAAAAGGTTGCGAATGCTTATAATGCATATGTAGGCTGTCAGGAAGCTCTTGATGCTTACATCTATGGTGGTGCATCTGTTTCTGTTCTTACGCAGGCAACAGATAATTTGAAAACAGCAATCGCAGGTATTGAAGAATATACGGGTGATGCTGCAATCAATGCTGTTAATGAAAAGGATAGAACCGACTACAGCAGGGTGTGGGCAGGCGACAGCAGTGATTTGCCGCTCAAGAATATTCTCTGGTCTGAAACGAATTACAGTGCAGAGCGCGGCTCGGCTAATGGTACAGATACAAACGGTGATGCTGCTCCTAATGTAAAAACAATACTCTATTATCCCGAGGTAACTATGCTTTATGACGGCAAAAATATTCCTCAGGCAACTATCCGTGTTACTGCAACCGGTGATGGTAATGCAAAGAATAAGACAAGAGAAGTTACAGCAATAGAGCTTAACAATACTGACGGAATTATTGTTGATCAGAACTGGAAGGGCTTTGACGGCGGCAACTTCGATGTTGCATGGGCTTTGAATTACGGTACCGACAGTATATCTTACACGGACACACAGAACGGAGCTAAAGTATATCAGGTTTATTATTGCGACAGATGGTCATGGAGCTCTCCTACTATAACTCCTCGAAACGCTTCTAATTTTATTAAGTTTACAGGTACTTTAGCAAACAATGAGTTTTACCGTGACATCACTCCGAGTGTAAGTGCAGCTTACGGTTCAAGCGGCGGTTTCATTAAGGTAGGCGGTGATATCACCTCTACTGTTACCGGCAGCCAGAAGATTCATGTTGTTAACTTCAAGGCACTTATTGATGCAGTTGCAGCCAACGGCAGCAAGATGAAGACAATTGATGTTTCAAATTATACTCAGGGTGGTTTAAGCTACTATATCAAGGCTATGGATGATGCTACTGCTTTCAATCCGCTTGATTGGTTTACAACCTCTAATAACTACACCGGCTGTGCAAGTGAAATCAGCAGACTTATTTCTGTTATGGAAAATGCTGATACAACCAAAACAAATGACCCTGCTTATGATAATCTTCGCAAAGCGATGGATGCTAAGATGGGTGACTACAATAAGGGTGTTCAGCCTGAAGATTCAACAGATGCAAGCTGGAATGAATTAAAAACAGCTTATGAGGATGCAATGGCAATTATGGCAGGTCTTACAACAACAGGCTATAATGACCCTGCCGGTGCACAGGCTGCTGCAGACAGACTTGCTGCTTGTAACTTAGAGTTTGCTGTTTCAAAAATTGATACAACAGAATTAGAAGCTGTTATTGATGCTTTGTTCTCATATGAATCAATCTTTGTTCCTGAGCTTAGAGCAGAAGCAAATGCTGCTGCTGCTGCCGCACAGATTGCTGTTTGGGGCAGCGTTGATAACTATCCTAATACAAAAGATTCCTTAAGTGATACACCTGAAAATCAGGAAATATATGCTAATGCACTTGAAAATGTAAAAACAGCAGTAAAGGCGCTTCGTTTTTCACCTGATAAGTTCACAATGACCTCACAGGGCAGATTTTCACTTAACAGTGCAATTGAATTGCTTGACACAATTGAGGATCCGACAGATTACAATAACTATGCTGATTTAGCATTGGCAGTTGAACAGGCTAAGATTTATCTGTCAACAATTAATGATGTTGAGCTTACTGATTATCCTACCCAGATGGAAAATCACAGATATGTTATTGAAGTTGTTGTTTCAGCCTATAATGATCTTGAATATACCTTCACAAAGATTCCTGATGGTACAGTTGCAAGGGTTGGCGGAAGAACCGAAATGACTCCTCTTACAACTAAGGATACTTATAATTTCCAGGGTCAGTTCTCGTATACAAACTCTGCAGTAATCATCAGAACAACACGTGACGCAATCAGTGTTCCTTGGGGCCGTGCTACAGTAGGTGTTTCATCTGACTGTACGAATTCAAACAGCGGTCTCGACAGTATTACAATTAATCCGACAATGCCTAAAATGCCTAACGGCGGACAGGGCGGTCACAACCGTATCGTTCAGACTAATAACAATAGTTCAACACCTATTGCATTAGACGATCAGCAGAAATCTGATTACAGCGGTTGTCTTACAAACGGCAATTTTGAATTCAAGAATATCAAATATTCAGGTCGTTCACACAATAATGTTGCTTCTCAGGCTTTTGTAGCATCGGATGGTACAAAAGTAAGTGCAGCAGATGCTGAAAACATCATTCTTGATGAAATGCTCACTAAGACAGATGGTACGGCAACGAACCCTGCTTGGGGCTGTGTAACAGTTTCTCCAACTTCAAAGGAAACTGCTTGGGCATATGTATCCGGTGATCTTGTACTCAATGGTCCTCAGTTTGACAAGCCAACCCTCAGTGTTGCAACAACTCCTGTAAAGAGAACATATACTCTCGATACCAATTTTGCTATGGTTGGTCTTTTCAACACACAGAACGGCTGGCTGAACTATAGCTACTATCAGTGGCTCACATCTGAATCATCAGGTGAAAAAATTCACGCTACAGTTGAAGTTGTTGATATTTCAACATTAGTTGACCTTGTTGCTGAGTGTAACCTTATCAGCGAACCGGCGAAATATACAGAGGACAGCTACAGTCGTTTCTCTACTGCACTTAAAGAAGCAGGTTCAGATATTGACTATTCTAATTTGACTGCTGACAGAATTACTGAAATCTGTGAGAGCAGATATACAAATCTTTGGAGTGCATATAATGGTCTTAAGCTTAAGACCTACACAGTACAGTTTAAGTATATGACTGTTGATGGTACTGAAAAGACAGTTACAATCACACCTACACATGGTGATGCTGTTTCTTCAAAGCCTGTATACCTCAATAACTTTAATAAAATCAATCTTGTTGATTATGTAGATGGTAATTACACAATGCAGCCAATCGGCTGGTCACCTGCATTTGATATAGATGCACCTATTACAAGTGACATCACATATGTGGCTCAGTATGAGGCTGTACTCAATGTTGCTGACTTCACAGCTTTCAACACCGCAAAGAATGCATTAGTAAATGCACTTGTTGACAATAAGTTTACAGCATCATCCCTCAAGGCTGCAGCAGCAGAGCTTGCTAACCTTGTCTACTTCGATGAAGCTGCTCAGGCTGATGTTATGGCTGATAAGCAGGCAGACATTGATGCCGAAACTGCTGTTCTTGAAGCACAGCTTGCTGCACTTAAGGCGGTTGACTATGATAAGTCTGTTGCTGATGCTGTCAAGGAGCAAATTGCTCTTGCACAGAAGAGAGACCCTGATATGTATGACAGCTCCGTAACACTTGATAATGAAGAAGTCGTTTCTATCTGTGGTAAGGATGTAGTTGGTCTTGTGTTTGAAACACAGGCTGATCTTGATAAGGCAATTGCGGATGCTGTTAATGAAATGACACCAATTACCTATGACATTTATCTCAACGGTGTTAAGATTGGTACCGGTGTATACGGTGAGGCTGTAGTTATCAATAGTGATGGTGTTCTTTACAATAATGTTGAAGATCACGATACTGATACTCTTGATGGTGAAGGCTGGGCTGCTTGGAACTATCATTATAAGGCAAATACTTCAGAGTCAGTTGATAAGTATATGTTTACTGCTAAAGCTATCGGATTTATAGTTCGCGGTGATGCTTATGTTACTTCAACACCGGCTGATGCTCCTGATTCAAATTACCTTGTAACAATTAAGGATGCTAACTCTGATAAAGTTCTTCTTGCTGAGGTTTCAGATGGTGAGTATACATTGCCAAAAGCACCTGCAAGACCATATTACAATTTTGTAAATTATGTTGTTGATGGTGTAGCCTACAATGTAGGTGATGTAATCACTTTAACTGCTAACACAACAGTTGAGGCAGTTTATGCTGCGAAGGAAGAAAATACTTTCGAAATCAGTTTTGCTATAGGTTCAGATAGTTTTAACGATGGTGAATATGTAGAAACAAGAAGTGGTCTTCGTTATGATGAAGTTGTAACATTTGAAGCTGAAAATGCTTATGCTTGGGCATTTGCTAAGCAGGATTTAGATTGGAATACTGAGTATACAGTTATTCATTACGGTCCATCATATTCATTCAATGTTTATCAGTCAATGACTGACGTAGAGAATGAATATTTTGCAGCTCTTGTTGCACTTACCCTTGATGATTATAATAGACTTCAAGAAACAGATGCTGACTATAACGAGTTAAATAAATTAATTACTCCTGATGGTGTACAGATTACTCCTGTTTCAGGAAATATCTATACTGGTTATGTATACTCAGAGGCTAAGCCTTTCGTAGCTGCGCACAATGTTCCTGTTCCTAAGTATTCAGAGAGCAATGTTGAGAAGTTCACATTAATCGGCTTTACTGCAGCTCCTGCTGGCTACACAGTAGTTGAGCACGGTTTCTTGTTCACAAGAAATGCAGATGTTTCTTCTATGACTGTTGAGGATGTTGATATGAAGAATGTTGTTCGTATGAAGTCATCAAACACAACAGTCGGTGACCAGTTTGTAGTAGATATTAAGAATCCTGCAGCTTCAGTTTCATTCAAGTATTCAGCTTATGCTGTTATTAAGGATGCCGAGGGTAACACATCTTATATCTATTCAAATATTATTGATGGCACAAACAATTTCTAAAAAGGAGGGTTACAAATTATGAAGAAGTTTTATGAAGAACCGGAAATGATTGTTCGTAATTATGTTTTACCTCCGAATGACGTTGTTACAACAAGTGCAACAGGCGGTAATACAGGAGGCGGAAGCCTCGAAGGCGGAGATGAATTTGATCCGTTTGCAGATTATTTTGAATAATAATTAATTCAGCACCCCGACTTTTGTCGGGGTGTTTTTTTATGTCAATAAACAACTTCTCATATCTTTTAACACAAAATGATATAATTTTAACAATTTTGTTATTTGACTTATTATAAGTTATATATTATTATATTAATGATTATATTAGTGGAAGTGCGGCTTATGAATATATTGATTGTCGGTCTGGGTCTTATTGGTGCCAGTCTTGCAAAAACATTGAAAAAAAATACAAAGCATCATATTATGGGTTGGAACAGAACAGAGTCTGTTTCACAGCGTGCATTTGATGATGGTGCCATTGATGAAACAGGAGAGCTTGGTGAGTTAATCCCTAAAGCAGATATTACGATTATAAATTTTTATCCGGATGCAATTGTTCCTTTTATCAAAGATAACAGAAATTTATTTAAACAAAACAGTATTGTTACTGACTCCTGCGGTATTAAAACAAGAATCTGCAGTGAGCTTGAAAACGAAGAGTTCGGTTTTTTCTTTGTCGGCGGTCATCCTATGGCAGGACGTGAGGTTAGCGGTTATGATAACTCACTTGACACGCTTTTTGATAAAGCATCCTTTATTTTTACTCCGTTTTCTTCAACGCCAAGATATATAACAGATGCATTGGTAGGACTAGCACAGGAAATGGGCTTTGCTCGCACAGTTGTCACCACACCTGAGCATCACGACGAAATGATTGCTTTTACTTCACAGATTGCTCACGTTCTTGCTTGCTCGTATGTGTTGTCACCACTGGCACCATATCATGCAGGTTATTCGGCAGGCAGCTATCGTGATGTGAGCCGTGTTGCAAGAATTAATGCTGATATGTGGACAGAGCTGTTTATTGCAAATGGTGAGCCGCTTGTCAGAGAGATTGATGATTTGGTTTCAAATTTAATGAAATTCAAATATGCAATTGTAAACAGCGATGAAAAACAGCTCCACGATTTAATGGAAAAGGGTAACAGAATTAAAGAGGAAATCGGTTAATGAAGAAGCTAACAGTTAAGGTTAATGACCAGTATGATATATTGATAGAAAAAGGCTTGCTGTCAGAGGCAGGCAAGCTTATAAGTGATGTTTTAAAATGCAAAAAAATTGCCCTCATAAGTGATACAAATGTGTTTCCGATTTATGGCGGATTGATTAAGGCATCACTGATTAAACAGGGATATGAGGTTTTTGAATTCGTTTTTAAAGCGGGTGAGGCATCAAAAAAGGTTTCAACTGTTGCCCAAATGGTTGAATTTATGGCAGAGCACCAATTAACACGTGAAGACGGAGTGGTTGCACTTGGCGGCGGTGTTTGCGGTGATATGGCAGGATTTGCCGCTGCGATTTATCTGCGTGGCATTAAATTTGTGCAGATTCCTACCTCTCTGCTTTCACAGGTAGATTCATCTGTCGGCGGAAAAACTGCTGTCGATTTGCCGCAGGGCAAAAATCTCTGTGGTGCTTTTCATCAGCCAAGTCTTGTTATTATAGATCCTGATGTGCTTGATACACTCAGTGATCAGTTTTTTGCTGATGGAATGGGTGAGGTTATCAAGGCGGGCTGTATTAAATCCGAATCGCTTTTTGAACGGCTTGAAAATGAAAACCCAAAGGATTTTATTGAAGAAATGATTTATGAATGCCTCGATATAAAAAGACAGGTGGTTGAGAATGATGAGAAGGAGCACGGCGAGCGTGCACTCCTGAATTTTGGTCATACCTGTGGTCACGCAATTGAAAAACTTTGGAATTTTGAAACTGTAACACACGGCGAGGCTGTGGGTATCGGTATGGTTATGATTAGCAGAGTGGGCGAAAGGCTTGGCTTAACTCAGCAGGGAACAGCTAACAGAATTATTAATGTGCTTGAAAAGAATAATATGAAAATTTCTGATATACACAGTGTAAGCGAAATAGTCGATGCAATGAGTGCAGATAAAAAAAGAACAGGCAGTGTGATGAAATTTGTGATGCTGAGCAAAATAGGCAGCAGTTTTATTTACCCTGTCAATAATGATGATATAGCCGGAATTTTTGGAGTATAAATTAATGAGTGTTGTTGAAATTGAAAATTCTATATTATCGGGTGAGGTCACTGCACCTCCCTCTAAATCAGCCGCACACAGGGCTTTGGTATGCTCATTTCTCGCAGGGGGCGGAACAGTAAATCCAATCATCAATTCAAACGATATGCGTGCAACAGTTGGTGTTCTTCAATCTTTGAAGGATGATGAAAAAGAACTCAACTGCATTGAAAGCGGCTCCACAATGCGCTTTATGATTCCGGTTGCTGCTGCTCTTGGGAAAAATGTTAAGTTTGTTGGTGAGGGCAGTCTGCTTTCAAGAACTTTGGGCGAATATATGGAGCTTTTGCCGAAGCATAATGTTCAGGTGAAAAGCAACGGCTTTTTACCTCTGGAAATTTCAGGAAGGCTTGCTAACGGAAGCTATGAGGTTAATGGTGATGTAAGCAGTCAGTATATTACAGGATTGCTTATGGCACTTGCAAATATTAATGGCGACAGTGCCGTTATTTTGAAAACACCGCTTCAGTCAAAGCCATATGTTGATATGACGATTAAGGTTATGGCTGATTTCGGTGTTCATATTACAGAAACTGAATTTGGTTATCTAATTCATGGCAACCAGAAGTTTAAACAGCTTGATTATACTGTTGAGGGTGACTGGTCGCAGGCAGCATTTTTCCTTGCTGCAGGTGCTCTTGGCGGAAAGGTTAAGGTCAAAGGACTGGATTTTAATTCGACCCAGGGTGATAAAGAGATAATAAATGTGCTCAGAAAGTTCAGTGCTAAGGTTACTTTTGATGATACCACTGCAACAGCAGAAAAAAGTGAGCTTTTCGGTACGGATATCAATGCAGAAAATATTCCTGATTTAGTGCCGATAATTGCTGTGCTTGCCTCTTTTGCAAAGGGAAAAACAGTTATTTATGGTGCTGAAAGGCTCAGATATAAGGAATCAAACAGAATTGAAAGTGTAGTTACTAATTTAAAAGCAATGGGGGTTGATGCCGAAGAAACTCCCGATGGAATAATTATAAACGGCGGGAACGAACCATCAGGTTCAGATTTAAAGGGATATAATGACCATAGAATTGTTATGGCTTTTTCTATTGCAGGCTTGTTTGCAAAGGGGAAAACAACAATTGACGATGCAATGAGCATTAACAAGTCATATCCCGGATTTTTTGAAGATTACAATATGCTTGGAGGTAGAGCAAATGTCCTCTGATTTCGGAAAAAATTTAAAGCTTTCCATATTCGGCGAAAGCCACGGCGAGGCAATCGGCTGTGTTATTGACGGTCTGCCGAGCGGCATTAAGCTTGATATGGATAAAATATATCTTGATATGTCAAGACGTGCACCGGGCAAGGACAAAACCGCTACGCCAAGGCTTGAAAAGGATATACCGCACATTTTGTCAGGCGTTCTTAATGATGTTACAACAGGTGCACCGCTTGCTATGGTGATTGAAAATACAAATACAAAAAGCGGTGATTATTCAAATTTAATGACAGTTCCCAGACCTTCACACAGTGATTATCCTGCCTTTGTTAAATACGGCGGCAACAATGATATCCGCGGCGGCGGTCACTTCAGCGGCAGGCTTACTGCACCGCTTGTTTTTGCAGGTGCAGTGGCAAAGCAGATTTTAGTTCAGCAGGGAGTAACAGTAGGTGCCCATATTGCAAAAATAGGCAGTGCCAAGGATGATATGTTTGATAAAAATAGCATAAGTGCAGAGCTTATGGAAAAGCTGTCATCAAGTGCATTTTCGGTTATTTCAGATCATGCTGAGGAGCTTATGAGAGCTGAGGTTGAGAAGGCAAGAATGGACTGTGACAGTATCGGCGGTATTATTGAGTGTGCTGCTGTAGGTATGCCGATAGGTATAGGTGCAAATATTTTTTCAACAGTAGAAAGTCATTTAAGTTCAATCCTTTTCGGTGTTCCTGCCGTTAAGGGTGTGCAGTTTGGTGCAGGCTTTGATTTTGCAGAAATGACAGGCTCGCAGGCTAATGATACCTATTCGGTTAAGGACGGCAGAGTCGTGCTGAATGGCAACAACAACGGCGGTGTTCTCGGCGGTATGACGTCAGGTGCTCCGATTGTACTTAGTGTGGCAATAAAGCCCACACCATCAATCTCAAAACCGCAGAAAAGTGTAAATCTGCAGACCATGACAGATGAGGAGCTTGTTATTAAAGGTCGTCACGACCCCTGCATTGTCCCTCGTGCAGTACCTGTTATTGAAGCAGCGGTTGCATTCGGGCTGCTTGATTTAATGATGTAAAAAAGGATTATTAATATAAATGGATTTATTAGAACTCAGAAATGAAATTGATAAAATAGACAGTGAGCTTATACCTCTTTTATTAAAGAGAATGAGTATATCTGAAAAGGTTGCTCAGTATAAGGTCGAAAGAGGTATTCCTGTTTTAAATGAAGAGCGTGAGCAGGAAATATTGAATAACGTAGCTGCAAAGTGCGGTGAACAGGGCGAAACGATAAAAACTGTTTTCTCTGCAACAATGGATGCTTCAAGGGCACTTCAGCACAAAATAATCGGTGGCGGCAAGGAGCTCAGAGAGCTTGTTGAAAAATCACAGATTGACGGCAAGCTGACTGCAAATGGTGCACCTGTTGCCTGTCAGGGCGTTGACGGTGCTTACAGCGGAATTACTGCAAATACGCTGTTCCCTGATTCACCTGTTAAATATTACAAGCAGTTTGAGGATGTGTTTGAGGCTGTAAATAAGGGCGAGGCAATATATGGTGTAATCCCTGTTGAAAATTCAACCGCAGGCTCTGTGCACGAGTCATATGATTTGATAATGAAATACAGATTTTATGTTGTTGGTGCATATGATTTAAAGATTGAACATTGTCTTTGTGCTAAAGAGGGGACAGCTTATGAGAATATTACAAATGTTTATTCTCATCCTCAGGCATTGTCACAGTGCGGTAATTTTCTGAAAAATTTTGATTTTACAGGCATCAATTTTTCAAATACTGCTGCGGCTGCCGAGTATGTTGCAAATTCATCAAAAAGAGATATTGGTGTAATCTGTTCTGAATTTGCGGCAAAAAAATACGGGCTGAAAATATTAAAAAGAAATGTTCAGAATAATAATAACAACAGAACAAGATTTATTGTTATTTCCAAAAAGTTGGTTATCAGCAGTGATGCCAATAAGATTTCGTTAATCTTTTCAATTGCAGACAAAACAGGCTCACTTTACAGAGTTCTGGGCAGATTTTCAATGGCAGGTCTGAATTTGACAAAGCTCGAGTCAAGACCGATTGAAAATGAAAATTTCAATTACCACTTTTATGTGGATGTGTCAGGCAGTGTTAAACAGCAGTCTGCACTTGATTTAATGTGTGCATTGTATGACGAACTGCCGGAATTTGAATTTTTAGGCAATTTCAATGAGGGATAATATTTTACGGGGATGAATTTGTGAGACAGCAAAAACGCCATAGAACAAATTTAATATCTACAGTAGTAATGCTTGTTATGGCAGGATTATTGGTGTTCCTTTCCGTTGTGCTTTACAATCACGCAAGGCTTGAAGTCAGATTTGACACATTGATCAGCTGGCTGAATCAGATTGATGATGCTATTGTGCAGCTTGATTCCAATGTTGAAATTGTACTTTGTATTTTTGCTCTTTATATTGCAAAATGCCAGCTTCCAATACCTATGGGCTTTCTTTGTGTAATATCGGGCATTGTTTTCCCGATGACGCAGGCGGTTATTATAAATGTATTATTCTGTACATTTTTCTTTACGGTGAAGTATTTTGAGGGCAAGTTTATCGGCGGCGGATGGACGGGTATGATACTCGGCATCAAGCAACTCCGGTTTGTCAAGGAATGGATTCAGTTTAAAGGAAATGGTAATCCGTATGTGCTTTTCGTTTCAAGACTTGTGCCGTCAATCCCGCTTGGTATGGTTTCAAAGTATTACGGTTCAATGAAGTATGATTTTGTCTATTATACGCTGCTGAGTCTGTTGGGTCTTGCTCCGAGATTATATATTTATACTAAAATCGGTTCAACAATTTATAACCCGTTTTCAGTTCAGTTTATTGTATTATTGATGATTATCGTTGCATTTACCGGTATATCAATCATGACATTTAATATTTTCTATGGAATCAAGTCAAAGCAAATGAATCAGACACTGTTAATTTATTCCGAGAAGGAAAAATATAAAATAGTTTTATAATTGCAAAAGGAGAGAATTATGAAAGCGAGCGAATTAATCAGAATGTTAGAGTGCGGTGAGCTTGACAGCAGCTTAAAAAGGGTTTATGTTACTGACGAGGCTGTCAGAGAGCAGAAGCCGCGCTACATAAGAACTGCAAAAAAATTTATCGAGCAGTTTGATGATGACAGGGACGTTATTGTTTTAAGTGCTCCGGGCAGAACAGAGATATGCGGAAATCACACTGACCACAATAACGGCAAGGTGCTTGCAGCATCTATTAATCTTGATGCTATTGCAGTTGCTGCAAAAAGTGAAAACTTTGTTATCAATGAAAAAAGCGAGGGTCATTCACTTAATGTGGTTGATATCAGCAATCTTGAACCAAAGGCAAGTGAGTACGGCAAATCCGGTTCTATGATTAAGGGTGTTGCGGCAAGACTTAATAATCTCGGTTATAAAATCGGCGGCTTTGATGCATGTACTACAAGTGATGTTATGGGTGGTTCAGGTCTTTCATCCTCGGCTGCCTTCGAGGTGTTAATCGGAAACATTATTTCACATCTTTATAATGACGGAAATATTGATGCTGTGGAGATTGCCAAGGCTGCTCAGTACAGTGAGAACGTGTTCTTCGGCAAGCCTTCGGGGCTGCTTGATCAGATGGCTTCATCTGTAGGTACATTTGTTAATATTGATTTTGAGGATACTGATAAACCGATTATTAAAAAGATTGACTTTGATTTTGCTAATTCCGGCTACAGTCTTTGTATTGTTGATACTCATGGAAATCACAGTGATTTAACTGATGATTATGCCGCTGTAAGGGGTGAGATGGAGGCTGTTGCTAAGGCTATGGGCAAATCCGTTCTTCGTGAGGTCAGCTTTGATGCCTTCAAGGCTCAGATTGGCAGTCTTATGCAAAAGACAAATGACCGTGCAGTTCTGAGAGCTATGCATTTCTTTAAGGAAAATGAAAGAGTTGACAGTGCTGTAAATGCGCTTGAAAGCAACAGCTTCGAGGAGTTCTTAAATGTTATTACTGATTCAGGCAGATCATCATTTATGTATAATCAGAATGTTTTCACGCCTGCTAATCCTATGGAGCAGAAGCTTTCGGTAGCACTTTGTGTTACTGATGATTTGTTGCCTTTTGGTTACAGAGTTCACGGCGGTGGCTTTGCCGGTACAATTCAGGCATTTGTTAAAAATGAAAATTTAGAAGTTTACAGGAAAACCATGGATGATATTTTTGGCAAAGGCTCGTGCCATGTGCTGATTATAAGACCTGTAGGCGGAACAAGAGTTATTTGATTTTAATGTTTATAAGATTGAATAAGAGGAGCAATAACAGTGAAGTACATATTTATAGTTAATCCCATTGCAGGTAATGACGATAAAAGTATAATTTTTGCAAGGATGAAATCAACCTTTCGTCAGATTGATGATGAAATGATTATTGAGTCTACAAAATATAAAGGTGATGCAGTTAATATTGCCAAAAGGTACTCAGAAAAATATGGTAAGGATTGTGTAATTGTATCCTGCGGCGGTGATGGTACTGTTCATGAGATTGCAAATGGTCTTGCAGGAACAGATACGCCTATGATGGTTTTACCTCTTGGTACAGGCAATGATTTTGCAAAAAAGATTTATGGTACGAAAAAAATAAATGTCGAAAATGTCGTTAAAGCTTTCGGACTTTACAGCGGTAAAATCAAGTATAATATAAAACCCATTGACCTTATTGACTATAATGGTGAAAAATGTATTAATGTTATGAGCTACGGACTTGATACAATGGTTGAAACTATCGGAAGAAGGGTTGCTTCAAAAATTCCTGCAATTGGTCATCAGGCGTACAATATTGCCATTTTCCCTGTGCTTATGAAACCTCTGCATTACAGTATAGCATATGATATTACCTGCGTTGACAAGGAAACTGGAGAGGAATATCAGATGTGTGATGATAACAAGGATTATGCTTTGTTTGCTATCTGCAATGCAAGCTATTACGGCGGAGGCTTTTGTCCTGCACCTAACTCAGTGCTTGATGACGGACTGCTTGATTTTGCTTTGGTTGACGGTATGCCGCTTTATAAGGCACTTCCTTTGATACCCAAATATTCATCAGGTACTTTAACGGAAGAGGTAAGCAGTGCTGTTCATACCGGTTATATAAAGTGCGGTAAAATCCGGTCTACGGATGATTCCTATCTTCTTGGTAATTGTGATGGTGAGAATTTCCATTATACTGAGGTTAATTTTAAGGTTGAGCCAAAAGCATTGAAGCTTTGTGTTTTAAAGGATTATTAAGTCAGACTGCACTTGAAATTTTTTAAAATTGAGAACATTTGTAAAACTCCTTCATAGTATGTTATTGAAGTTTACTTCAATATTTTATGAAGGAGTTTTGTTATGCCTGATAATCCTATTCTTGAAACAGGTGAAAGACGCATAAATGAAGCAGTGTGTATTGACACTAAGCGTATTTTTGACAGCTGTGTCAGCAAGGACTGCCTGGAGGATTTAAGAGTTACATTCTTCTCAAAAAGCCAGAGGCTTATTGACGAAGCAGTTACAGTGAAAACAAGAGATTGCTGGATTGAAGAGGTCAGCATTGATGTTGAGGAGGTACCTTTTAACAGAGGCTTTTACAGTGTTGATATTACCTTCTATTTCAAGCTGTGCTTTGATACCTATGCAGCACCTTGTACAACACCGCAGGTAGCAATCGGTTTTGCTCAGTTTAACAAAAAGTGCATTCTTTACGGCAGTGACGGAGATGTTAAGGTGTTTGTGTCAAACCCTTGCAGCGAGGCACTTGATTGCCCTGTAGCACCGCAGTACAGTAATCCTGTTGCCAAGGTGCAGGCGGTTGATCCTGTTATCCTTTCAACAGATATCTGTGAGGCATGCGATTGTTGTGTATCGGTCTGCTCATCCTTCCCTCAGTCAATTCTTAAGTCTATGGAGGATACATTGCCGTCCTGCGGTGCTTCTAAGGCGATTCTTGTAACGCTCGGTCTGTTCTCAATAGTACAGATGGAAAGAGATGCTCAGCTTCTCATCCCGGCTTATGATTATTGTGTTCCTGACAGAGAGTGCAACTGTAATACCTCCAACCCTTGCGAAACCTTCCAGAGCATTGATTTCCCTGTGGATGAATTTTTCCCTGTTGACAGGGACGGCGGATGCTGCTCACATTGTGAACAAAACAACCAGCCTGAATAATGCTTAATCAACAACAAAAAAATCCTGCAAAAGCAGGATTTTTTTGTTTATTTATAGATTTTTGTAATATATAATGTTATATTGTCTTAAAGTATATTTATAAGGTAGTTAAAGGCTTGTTATGAAAAAATTCAAGTATAATAATTATGAAATATTGATTGATGATTTTGAAACATCAAAATTATTTAATGAAACAAAAATTATAAAAAATCAAGAATACAGAAATTTCAAAAAATATGTTGATGAAAAAATGACGGATGAGGAAAAAGCGTTTTTTGCTGCTCTATGCATTGACCTTAAAAAGCTTAATGTTAAACATGCTTTTTATTCCAAACAAGCGCATTGGAACACCATTATCAGAACAAGTATTATCGGTGAATTTATATCTTATTTTCAGTCCGCTTTCAAATCAATTGAAGATGTTATGGAAAATGGCTTCGATGTACTTGATGATGTTAAAGACAATGATATAACTGTCGGTCATTTTAAAATACATATTTTTACTCCTGATGAATGTTATTCAGAGTCATACAGTAATGGGAATTCAATCGTAATGGATATTTATGTCAATGGTTTACCCTGGCTGTTGGATGAAAAGTGCAATCATAAAGCACCTAAACCACCATCAAAATTTAGTAGGAATTTGGGGATACATTTTCCTGAATTAGCTATTTTCCTTATGAAGACCCGCACCTTAATTCCGCATATGATCAGTAATTTCAGGGAAAGAAAAAATTTGAATATTTCATTAGCAAATGAACTTGAAAAACTGAAAGACCGCTTTGGCATTGATTGTACTATTTTGAATAATAAGGAAGCATCAAAATACAAAAGGTTGTGGGTTAAATCATTTTTGCCTATTGATGTGATGAAGAATTGAGAAAGAAAGCATATGATTTATGTGTTGAAAATAAAGAATTCAATACATTTCTTTGGCATATTTTCAGCTTTGAAATAATTGAAAGCGAAGAAAACCCGACTGAAAAATTTGACAGCATAAACAAAAACAAATGTACTCTGCTTTTTGAAACCCACTCAAAAGATGTTGTAATTCAAATGACAAGTGCAGAAAAAATCTGTGAAGGTGATATTGTTGAATTTTGTAAGAATATTGCAGGATGGAGTGATTTTGTTATAACCGCCGATAATTTTTCCTGGACTTATTCAAGAACGCATGAGGACGGTAGGTGCGGACCTTATTTTTATAAAAAATAAACATAGTCCATTACCGGTGGATAAAATCCACTCTCTGTTCATTGAAATAAATCAATCTGAGTATTATAATTTATTCGGAGGGATTGATATGAAAAAAGCTTTTAAAATTATAATGATGGTTGTCGCCATGCTGGTTTGCGTCATAATGCTGTTTCCTGTTGAAGAAATAGTAGCCGATGGTGCCACAACATATTATGGTTCAATTTTTTTGATATATAGAGTGAAAGTAGTTGACCCGATATGTGATGAAACCATACCCGCTCGTGTAACCTTTGAACTTTTTGGTAAAGAAATTTACAGCCGTGAAATCAGCAATAATATTTCAAATACAGATGTTAATTTAGGAAACTCCGATGTTCTGTCTGAAGAAAGTCTGCAGTCTGCAGCAAATGTTATTCTTGATGAAATCGGAAGCCGGCACGGTGTAAAGCGTGTTTATGATGTTACCTATTGTGGTGATGAAAAATCAGCCGATAGTCTTGATTATTGTATAGAATTGGGTGAAAAAAACTACACCGAGTGTGCAGTTTTTAAATCGGATTTTTTAACTGCAAATTCAGTACAGAGCGGTGTCTGGAATCCAAATGACGTATATACAGACTGGTAATGGTTTCTTGCAAAAACAGAAAACGGTGAATGGGAATTATTAACATGTGGGTATTAAAAAACAGGGCAGATTTACTGCTCTGTTTTTTATTTAGCTCTATTTATCAAACACAGGGTACATTCTTCTGTAAAGAGAATTGATTTTTTTGAAATATTCTTTATCCATATTTTTGATTGTGTCGGCTGTTGTTCTGAAACGCCAGTTTTTGTCAGGTACACCGGGGATATTCATTCTTGCATCACTGCCGAAGCCGCACATATCCTGCAGTGCAATGATTGCAACATTTGATGCACTTTTCCATACTGCTTCAATAACCTTTCGGCAGGATTGGCTGTAATAACCGCCCTCACCCCAATTATCACCTGTAAAGCCTACGTAGTCAAGAGCAAAACGCCGCTCATCTTCGCTTGCCTCCCAGAGCCAGCCGAGAATTGTGTTGTTATCGTGTGTTCCCACATAATTGATGCTGTTTTGTACTGCATTATGCGGCATATGCGATGAGTCACTGTTAGGGTCAAAGCCGAACTGCACAACCTTCATTCCGGGAAATCCGGTATCCTCTAAAAGCTGAACAACATCCTCTCCGAAAACACCCAAATCTTCTGCAATAATTGGAGCATCTGGATAAACCTCGAATACTTTGTCAAAAAGCTTCATTTTAGGTCCGTCAATCCATTCGCCAACCTTTGCGGTGTCTGAGTCGGCAGGTACCTGCCAATAAGACGCAAAGGCTCTGAAATGGTCAATCCTTACAGTGTCATAGGTTTTCAGAGCGTGACCAAGGCGTGAAATCCACCAGCTGAAATTATCATTGTCCATAGCCTTCCAGTCATAAATCGGATTACCCCATAGCTGTCCGTCCTCGCTGAAATAATCGGGCGGCACACCTGCAACCTTTTCAACCTTAAGTGTTTTTTCATCAATTAAAAACATAGGCAGATTTGCCCATACATCTGCACTGTCCATTGCTACATAAATCGGCATATCACCGATAACGGCTATACCTTTTTTATTAGCATATGTCTTGATTTCGTTCCATTGCTTATAGAAAATGTACTGCACAAATTTCCAGAAGGCGGCACTTTCCTCATAGTTATAAATATCCTTAATACAGTCAAAATAGTGGGCATGATTACTGCTCCATTCCCACCAGGGCTTCATATTTTCAGCCTCTTTAACAGCCATAAAAATGCTGTAATCTGTCAGCCACGGATTATCCAATTCAAAGGCTTTAATGCTTTTTGCAAGATTTTTATCAACATTTAAAAATGCCTTTTTCAAAAGTTCCAGACGCTTTTCAGCAGCGAATTCATAGTCGGCAGTATATGGTGTGCCGTCGTAGATGTTGCTTTTAACATCTTCTTCAGTAACAAGACCCATATTCAGCAATCCTTTAGGGTCAATAAAAAGGTAATTGCCTGCAAATGCTGACGGTGAGCAGTAGGGTGAATTTGCACCGTCAAGAGGATTGAATGGCAGAACCTGCCAGTAGGTAAAGCCCATATCTGCAATTTCATCAATAAAGCTTTTTATATTATTGTCAAATACACCAATGCCATAGGCAGACGGCATTGAGCTTATGTGCAGCAGTACGCCTGCACCTCTCTGCTTTAACATAAAATCACCTGAAATTTTGTATATTTTAGCCTAATAATATCATTTTTTTGTGTAAAAATCAATATTCTTTATGCATATTGTCTATACCATTTTTTACTTAAAATTATTATATTATTTATAAATTATATATTGATTATATAAATGGTATTTGTTATAATGTTATCCGTATAATGATATGGTTTGATGAGGTGAAATGAATGAGCAACGACAGCAGAAAAACAGCGGTAATAGGCGAGGATGAGCTTGAAAAGCAAAAGCAGTTTACCGTTAAGGTCAATTCGGTTTTATCTGCACGATATGGAGAAAAGCCCAAGGCTTGTGTTATTACCTACGGCTGTCAGCAAAATGTTGCCGACAGTGAAAAAATTAAAGGTATGCTGGAGCTTATGGGATATGATTTCACCGAGGAAAGACTTGAAGCAAAGCTGATTATATTTAATACCTGTGCGGTAAGAGAGCATGCGCAGGACAGGGTTTTCGGCAATGTCGGCTCGCTAAAAAGCTATAAGCGTGAAAATCCGGATGCTGTTATTGCTCTTTGCGGCTGTATGATGCAGCAGGAGCATATTGCCAATAAGATTAAGCAGTCCTATCCCTTTGTTGATTTGGTTTTCGGTACACATGTTATTCACCGTCTGCCTGAGCTTTTGTACAGAGCCCTGACAGGCAGAAAAAGAGTTTTTGAAATACCTGATTTTGACGGTGCGATTGCTGAGGGGATTCCTGTTAAAAGAGATAATGATGCTAAAGCCTGGCTGCCGATTATGTATGGCTGCAACAATTTCTGTACATACTGTATCGTGCCATATGTAAGGGGCAGAGAAAGAAGCCGCAGCAAGGAAAATATCATTGCCGAATTCAAAGAGCTGGTGGCACAGGGCTATAAGGAAATTACGCTGCTTGGGCAGAATGTCAATTCCTACGGAAAGGATTTAATTCCTTATGTCAGCTTTTCACAGCTTTTAAGAGAACTGAATGACCTTGACGGTGATTTCAGAATTCGCTTTATGACAAGTCATCCCAAGGACTGCACAAAAGAGCTTATTGAAACGATGGCTGAGTGTGACAAGGTTGCACAGCATCTGCATCTGCCGTTCCAGAGCGGCAGCGACAGAGTCCTTAAGGCGATGAACAGACATTATACAAGAGAGCAGTATCTGTCACTGATTCATTATGCTAAGGAGCTGATGGGTGACGAACTGTCAATCACAAGTGATATTATTGTCGGTTTTCCCGGTGAAACCTATGAGGAGTTCAAGGAGACACTTTCACTTGTTGAAGAAGTTAAAGCAACCTCGCTTTTTACTTTCATTTATTCACCAAGAAAGGGAACCCCTGCGGCAGAAATGCCTGACCCTGTTCCTGCTGAGGAAAAGTCACGCTGGTTTAAGGAGCTGACTGATTTGCAGGAAAAAATCAGTGCATCGCAAATGGCACTTCACGAGGGCAAAACCTATAAGTGCTATGTTTACGGCAAGGGTAAATTAAATGATAATTACGTTGCTGCCCGTAATGACGGCAACCTGATTATAGAATTTGAAGGTGACGAAAGCCTTATCGGCACCTTCCAAAGAATAAAAGTTATCGAACCTCTGACCTTTGTTATGAGGGGAGAATTAGTAAAGGAGAAATAACTATGAGCATTGAATCAGCATTAAGAGAATTAGGCAAGGAAATCCAGAAGGATGAGCGTTTCATCGCTTTGCAGGCAGCAGCCAAGGCAAACGACGGTGACGAAAAGCTCCAGCAGCAAATGCAGGAGATGCAGCTTTTATCACTCAAATATCAGCAGGAGGCCGAAAAGGGCGAGGAGGCTTCACAGGAAAGAATTGCTGAGCTTCAGGAAGAATATCAGAAGCTTTACGCTGAAATTATGGAAGGCGAGAATATGAAAAATTATTCTGCAGCGGCTGCTGAGATGGAGCAGATGGCTCAATACATCAGCGGTATGATTGGCTTGTTCTTTGACGGACAGGATGCAGAAACCTGCGAGCTTCCAAAGGCAGAGGATGGATGCACACATGATTGCTGCACCTGCGGCGGATGCCACTAATCTGAATTTTAATTAACTGAATTGCCGAAGAGGAGGAAACAAAATGGCAAAAAATGATGGTAAGTTGTCACCTATGATGATGCAGTACTTTCAAATAAAAAGTCAATATAAGGACACCATTTTGTTCTTCCGTCTTGGTGATTTTTATGAGATGTTTTTTGATGATGCCAAGATTGCATCAAAAGAGCTTGATCTTGTTTTAACAGGCCGTGACTGCGGTCAGGAGGAGCGGGCACCGATGTGCGGTGTGCCATTCCACAGTGCGGATAACTACATTGCAAAATTAGTATCACGCGGTTACAAGGTTGCAATCTGTGAGCAGATGGAGGACCCTGCAACAACAAAGGGACTTGTCAAAAGAGATGTCATAAGAATCATAACTCCGGGTACTGTTATTGAGGGCAATATGCTGGAGGATGGCTCAAATAACTATCTTTGCTCTATCTATTATGGTGAAAAGGATATGGGTGTCTGCTTTGCTGACGTATCGACAGGCGAGTTCCATATCACTGTTTTAGATGGTGAAGATATTGAAAATAAGCTGATTAACCAGCTTTCGACATATTCACCGAGAGAGCTGATTATGAATTCGGGTGTTCTTGATCTTTCAGGGGTTGAGAATTTTGCCCAAAGAATCGGTGCAAGCGTTGAGGTGCTTGACGATGAAAAGTTTGATTTTTCAGTTGCATCAGCGCTTGTAATTGAAACACTGAAAAAAGAAGAAATTTCTTCACTTGGTATCGGTCACAGCAAATCGGGTGTAAGCTCAATCGGTGCTGTTATCGGTTATCTTAAAGAAACACAGCGAAAAAATGAAATTGAGGCACCGTCAGAGATTGATTTTTATGATGACGAGCAGTATATGAAGCTCGACATCAGTGCAAGAAGAAATCTGGAGCTTACACGCTCAATGATGACAGGTGATAAGAAGCACTCGCTTTTGTGGGTTATTGACAAAACAAAGACGGCTATGGGCAAGCGAATGATTAAATCATGGCTTGAAAGACCGCTTATGTCCATACCTAAGATTGTTAAAAGGCAGAATGCAGTGGGTGAGCTTGTTGATACACCGATGCTCAGGGACACTGTTCGTGATGCATTAACGGGTGTCAACGATATTGAAAGGCTGATGACACGTATCGTATATGGTACAGCCAATGCCAAAGAGCTTAAGTCACTGCAGTTTACAATTGAAAGATTGCCGTCGGTCAAGAACAATCTTTCAGACTGTTCAACAGCACTGCTGAAAGAAATTTATAATTCAATTGACCTTTTGCAGGATGTTTATGGTTTAATTGACCGTGCTATTGTGGACGAGCCTCCTTTCTCTGTACGCGAGGGCGGAATGATTAAGACCGGCTTTAATGAGGAAATCGACTCACTGAAAGCTATAATGACAGACGGTGCAGGCGTCATTGCTGCAATTGAAACCGAACAAAGAGAGCTGACAGGCATACCTAAGCTGAAGGTCGGTTACAATAAGGTTTTCGGATACTATATTGAGGTTACAAATTCCTACAAGGATTTAGTGCCTGAAACCTACATAAGAAAACAGACACTCACAAATTGTGAACGATATATTACACAGGAGCTTAAGGATTTAGAGGGCAGAATTATCGGTGCTAAGGATCGTTGTGTTGCACTTGAGTACGAGGTTTTCTCGGCGGTGAGAAATGATATTTCCGCACAGCTTGAGCGTCTGCAGAAAACGGCAAAATCACTTGCAGTGCTTGATGTGCTTTGCTCTCTTGCTGAGGTTGCTTTTGCAAATAACTATGTTTGCCCGACCATTTCAAATGACGGCGTTATTGATGTCAAGGACGGCAGACATCCCGTGGTTGAGGCTCTGCTTAATGATGCACCCTTTGTGCCGAATGATACCTTGCTTGACTTGGAGGATAACCGCTGTGCAATCATCACAGGTCCTAATATGGCAGGTAAATCAACCTATATGAGACAGATTGCTTTAATTAGCCTTTTGGCACAGGTTGGCTCATTTGTTCCTGCAAGGCGTGCGCACCTTGGTATTGTTGACGCAATATTCACACGTGTTGGTGCAAGTGATGATCTGGCAACCGGTCAGTCTACCTTTATGGTTGAAATGAACGAGGTTTCAACAATTCTTAAAAATGCCACATCAAATTCGCTTATCATTCTTGATGAAATCGGCAGGGGTACATCAACCTTTGACGGAATGAGTATTGCAAGGGCAGTGCTCGAATTTGTTTGTAAAAAGAAGAGCCTTGGTGCTAAGGCATTATTTGCTACGCACTATCATGAGCTTACTGCTATGGAGGGTATGATTGACGGTGTCAAGAATTACTCAATCGCAGTTAAAAAGCGCGGTGATGATATTACTTTTTTAAGACGCATCGTCCGCGGTGGTGCAGACCAGAGCTTTGGTATTGAGGTGGCCAAGCTTGCGGGTGTGCCTGACAGTGTTGTCAAACGTGCTAAGGTTATTTTAAAAGAGCTTGAGGCTAATGCAGTTAAAATTGAATTTAAGGCTGAGGACAGTATCGTTGAAGAGGAAACAGCCGATATTCAGTATAATTTTACCGCCAACGGCAGACAGGAAATATTTGAAATATTAAGAACAATAGATGTCAACACCTTGACTCCTATTGAAGCCATGCAGACACTGTATGATTTAAAAAAGAAAGCACAGGAGCTTGAATAAGGATAAATATGTTTGAAAGTCCAAACGATGCGTTAAATCTTTTGTTTATAATCTTAATACCGATGCTGATTACTGCTGCTGTTACCGCTGTTTTCAGTGCAATATCCACATTGGCGGTGTACTATTACAATAAATCACGCAGTGTCAAAGAAAAAAGTGCAACATATTTTTTGATTTTTCTTGGCGGTATACTTGGTGTGATTATTTATTATTTCGTCACAAAAAAGAAAAAAGATAATCTTGACCGTATTGATGAAAACAAAATAAAAAAGTTCAGAATTATATCAATTCTTTTAATGGTTATAGCAGCTATCGGCTTTGGTGCAAATATATATGCCTCACAAACAGGTATGTATGATACCGATGAATATAAGCGAATGATGGAAGAAGCCAATACCATAAGCTATGATATGTACGATAAGGATTATATAGACTCAAATATGGTTAATGAGAGCGCGGACAGAACGCTTCAAGAATAACAGAAATTAACAAGGATTGAAAGGAGGGGGGAGCAATGCCTACCATTAATGTTTTACCAAAGGAAATATATCAGCTTATTGCAGCAGGTGAGGTTGTTGAGCGTCCCTCTTCAATCGTTAAGGAAATGATAGAAAATTCCGTTGACGCAGGGGCGGAGCATATAACCGTTGAAATTAAAAACGGCGGCTCTACTTATGTTCGTATTACCGATGACGGATGCGGAATTGAAAGAGAGCAGGTTAAAAAGGTTTTTGTTTCCCACGCAACAAGTAAGATTTCAAGTGCTGATGACCTTAATGCTATCGGAACTCTCGGTTTTCGCGGTGAAGCTATGGCTTCAATTTCCGCAGTTGCTAAGGTTGAGCTTTTAACAAAGGCTGACAGTGAGGATGTAGGCACAAGGTATGAAATTGCAGGCGGGGAGGAAATATCCATTGATGATGCAGGCTGCCCAAAGGGCACAACAATTGTTGTGCGTGATATATTCTTTAATACGCCTGCAAGAATGAAATTCTTAAAAAAGGATGTTACCGAGGGCAATGCCGTTGCAGGTATTGTTGACAGAATGGCAATATCTCATCCTGAGATTTCTTTCAGATTTATCCGTGACGGAAAGCAGACCTTGATTACTTCAGGCAATGGGGATTTAAAATCTGCAATCTATTCGGTGTTCGGCAGGGAGGTTAGTGAGAGTTTAATTTATGTTGACTATGCCTATGATAATATGAGGGTGACAGGCTACGTGTCAAAGCCCACTGCTTCAAGAAAGAGCAGAGCCATGCAGTTTTTCTTTATCAATAATCGGCTTGTTAAATCTGCAACTGCAATGGCGGCTTTGGAGCAGGCATATAAAAATTCTATAATGGTTGGGCGTTTTCCTATGTGTGTGCTCAATATTGAACTCAACCCTGCACTTGTTGACGTTAATGTGCACCCTGCAAAAATTGAAGTGCGCTTTGCCAATGAAAAACCTATTTTTGATTTGATTTACTATGGTGTTAAATCTGCTGTTGAGGCTGACAGGTCTGTTAAGGAGGCTGATTTTTCACCAAAGCTTGAGCAGATTTATGATACCCCTTCAAAGGTTAACCAAACCTATACATCTAAAATTGACTTCTTTAAGAAAAAAGAGGAACCGCCTGTTCAGCAGTCCTTTAAAATTCAGCCAGGTGAAGGTTTTTACCAGTCCTCAAAAAGTACACTTCATTCACCAAGAGCATCATATACTTTAGATATTGAGTATGAGGATAACGATGAACAGCAAAAGATTTCTGAAGCAAAGCCTGAAACAGTGCATATTGACGAGGTTAAGTCTTCTATTGCGGAAGAGGTGCAGGAAAGCCCGGTAACCTGCGATGAAAATGATAACAAAAATATTGATTTTAAACTAATCGGTGAGGTGTTCAAAACCTATCTGATTGTTGAAATTGAAAACGAGCTGTATTTTATTGACAAGCATGCTGCGCACGAGCGAATGAATTATGAGCAGTTCAGGGCACAGGCAACTGTCGAAACCCAGATGCTTTTAAGCCCTGTTGCAGTTAATCTTTCAAAGGATGAATTCAATGCCCTTTGCGATAATACGGATTTGCTGAGTCAATGCGGCTTTGAGGCAGAGCCTTTTGGTGACAGTGCGGTAATTGTTCGTGCCGTTCCGTCACTTGTCGGTGACAGTGATGTTAAGGATTTGATATGCGAAATTGCCGAAAAGCTCCTTGAGCATAAAACAGATATTACACCCGATAAAATCGACTGGATTTATCACTCAGCATCCTGCAGAGGTGCAGTTAAGGCGGGGGACAACACATCACCTGAAGAACAAAGATTATTTGTCGCAAAGCTGCTTTCAATGCCGAATATCAGATTTTGCCCACACGGCAGACCCGTGTTTATAAAAATATCCAAGTATGATATAGAAAAGCAGTTTGGCAGAGTGTAGCATATGGATAATATGAAAAAGAAAATTATTGTTGTTGCAGGTGCTACTGCATCAGGGAAAACAGCTCTTGGCATTGAGCTTGCCAAAACAGTGAATGGTGAAATTATTTCTGCTGATTCAATGCAGGTTTATAAGGGAATGCCAATTGCAACTGCTGCTCCCACTGAGGAGGAAAAGCAGACAGTGTCGCATCACCTTGTTGAATTTCTTGAGCCGAGTGAAAGCTTTTCCGTTGCACGCTGGTGTGACCTTGCAAGAGCAAAAATTGATGAAATTACAGGCAGAGGACATACGCCGATTATAGTTGGCGGCACAGGACTTTTTATTGACAGCCTTGTTGACAATATTATTTTTGAGGAAATACCTGTTGACAGTGAGTTAAGGCAACGGCTTATGGAAAAATCAGAGGATGATTTATATAATGAGCTTCTTAGCGTTGATTCAAAAGCAGCAGAGAATATACATAAAAACAATAAAAAAAGAGTTGTGAGAGCACTGGAGCTTTATTATTCAGGTTCATCAAAAACTCAGCAGAATATGAATTCAAGGAAAATACAGTCACCCTATGAAGCACTTTATTTCTTTATTAATTATTGTGACAGGCAAAAGCTTTATGACAGAATTAATAAAAGAGTTGATATAATGCTTGATCTCGGTATTGTTGAGGAAGCACGTGACTGTTTAAATAAATACACAGGCACGTCTGCTCAGGCAATCGGTCACAAGGAGCTGATGCCGTATTTAACAGAAGCAGACAGTCTTGAAAATTGTGTTAATAAATTAAAGCAGGAAACACGCCGTTATGCAAAACGACAGATTACCTGGTTTAAAAGACGTGAAAATGCAATTGTTCTTCAGCCTGATTCTGCAGGCTATGAGCATATGACAGCATATGCAGTTAAAAAATGTGAGGAATTTTTAAATGGCAGAATCTGAAAAAAGAAAAGTGAATAAAAATTCCGATTCAATCAGAAAAGATGTTGTGGTGATGATTCTTGTTCTGCTGATTATAGCAGGCTATATCTTTACCGAATGCTACAAGGCAACACATGTTGATGTTGAAACGATTACTGCAGTTACTTCAACCGTTTATGATACGATTGAGGCAAAAGCACTTGTAATACGTGATGAGCATATTGTTAACAGCAACAGCGGTGCAGTTACTGTTGCGTGTGTTGATGATGGTGCAAAGGTTAAGGTGAACGGCAATATTGCAATGGAGTTTTCAAGTGAGGATAATGCAAGGAGTTATTCAGCCTTGAACACTTTACATAATCAGCTTGATTATTATATTGAGCTTGAAAGCAAAACCGCCGGTCTTACTACTGATATTGAAACGATTGACAGGGATATACTCAATGACATTAATTCTTATGTCCGCTCTGCAAATTCAGGAACTGTTGAAAAGCTTGCTGCATATACCGATGATTTGAATGACAAGCTTACAAGACGTCAGATGATTATAGGTCAGTCAATTGATTTTTCAGCAGTTAAGGGTGACCTGCAGGGGCAGATTAATGCTATTGATGCCAATGCCTGCAAGCCGACAGGCTATCTTACTGCTGAGCAGTCGGGTGTTTTCTCATCATATACCGATGGGCTTGAAGCTTCTTTTAATTATAAGGATGTATTGACTCTTGATGCGGCAACGCTCCAATCATATATTGAGCAGGCTGAAAATGTACAGAAGAATACGCAATCCTTCGGTAAGCTTATTACAACCTATGAATGGTATTTTTGTGCAGTTGTTAATACTGCCGATATAAAGGGCATCAAAAACGGCAGCAGCCTTGATGTTGCAATTAAGGACAGTGACAAGGTTATAAAATGTCAGGTGGCTGCCGGTGCTGAGTCTGAGCTTGGTGTTGAGCAGACAGTGCTTGTTCTGCAGTCATCTCAGCTTGATGCAGATATTACTTCGATGAGGCTTGAGGATATTGAGATAAGATATAATTCCTATTCCGGCTTTAAGGTGCCGTCCTCAGCAATTCATATTGATGAAAACGGCAAAAAATGTGTTTATGCTCTTGTAGCTAATCAGGTTTCACAGCGTGAGGGTGAAATAATTTATTCAACAAAGGATTATTCTGTATTCGCTTATGACCCGAATAACAGTAAGTCAATCCGTTTTTACGATCAGATCATTACGAAAGGAAAGGACTTGCATGATGGAAAAGTTTATACTTGATGAAAACAGGCTGAAATCAGTTGAGGATAACTACAAGGCTATCAGGCACAGGATTGAGGAGTCAGCTATAAAAGCAGGCAGAAATCCTGAGGATGTAAGGCTTATGGCAGTTACGAAAACTGTTGAAAGTGTTTATATTAACAGAGCACTTGATTTAGGGGCTGACCTTATTGGAGAAAACAGGGTGCAGGAATATCTGGGTAAAAAGGATGAACTTCACCTTGATGGAGTTGAGAAGCACCTTATAGGTCATCTGCAAACCAATAAGGTTAAGCAGATTGTCGGTGAGGTTGATATGATTGAGTCTGTTGACTCGGTTAAGCTTGCGAAGGAAATCAGCAGGGTATCCCTGAGCAAAGGTGTTATTTCCGATGTTCTTGTTGAGGTCAATGTCGGCAAAGAGGAGTCAAAAAGCGGTATTTATCTTGAAGGGCTTGAAGAGCTGTTGCTCGAGATAGCAGAAATGCCGTCGATTAAGATAAAGGGACTTATGACAATTCCGCCGATTTGCGATACTGATGCGGAGGTTTCACAATATTTTGAGGCAATGCATCAAACTTTCATTGACATTAGAGATAAAAAATTAGATAATGTTAATATGGATATTTTGTCAATGGGAATGAGCGGTGATTTTGAGGCTGCCGTTGCCAATGGCTCAAATATAGTAAGAGTAGGCTCTGCTATATTCGGTGCAAGAAAATATTTTTGATGATTGAAAAGGAGAGGCAGTATGGGATTTTTTGATAAGATAAAAGACATTGTTTCAGATAATGATGAGGACGATTTTGATGATTTTTATGATGACGCAGCCAGCAGCTCTATCGGTCTTGAGCCTCCTGTAAGAGAAAGAGCATCAAGGAGAGAGCGTGCACCGAAGGCGGAAAAGGAGGAGCGTTTTTCGGAACGTCCGCGTATGCGCCGCCACGACAGCGACAAGGTTGTTAATATACATACGACAACCCAGCTTCAGGTTGTGCTTGTTAAGCCTGAAAGATTTGATGAGGCTGCCGCAATCGGTGATAATCTGAATGAAAAAAGAACTGTTGTGCTTAATCTTGAAAGCACGAATCGTGATGTTGCAAGAAGGCTGCTTGATTTTCTGAGCGGTGTTGCTTATGCAAGCAATGGTCAGATTAAGCGTGTTGCAAACAGCACATATATTATTACACCTTATAATGTTGATGTTATGGGTGATTTGATTGATGAATTAGAGAATAACGGAATGTTTATGTAAACTTTCAAAGGAGAATATGCTATGATTACACCAAGACAAATTCGTGAAAAAAAGATTTCTACCGTTGAACGTGATGGTTATGACAGAAATGAGGTTAACGAGCTTTTAGTTGATATTATTGAGTCATATGAGGCTGTTTGTGAGGAAAACAAAGAGCTTTATCGAAAAATGGAAATTCTTGCAAACCGCATTGAGGAATACAGAGATGATGAGGATTCTATCAAAACTGCTATTATCTCGGCTCAGAAAATGGCACATCAGGTTACAGCCGAGGCTAAGGAAAAAGCGGAGCAGACCATTGCAGAAAGTGCAGCATCTGCTCAGCAGACTGTACAGGATGCAAAGGCTAAGGCTGATAAGATTGTAGGTGAGGCAAGAGAATATGTTTCAAACCTTACTAAGGAAAAGGCACAGGCTGCCGATGAAATCATTGCTGATGCTCAGTCAAAGGCAAATGCTGCAATTTCAAGTGCACAGCTTGTGGCACAGGATACGCTTGACAAGGCGAAAAAGCTGACTGCAGAGCTGGTTGAAAAGGCTAAGAGCGAAAAAGGTCAGCAGCAGGAAATGATGTCAAGACTTAAAGCTGAATCAAGAGAATTTAAAACAAATCTTGTTAATCTTTATGAGGCACAGCTTAATAAGCTTAAGGAGCTTGCACAGTCAGGTGCAGAGGACAGCATAGAGGGCTTGGAGAGTGAGCTTGATGAAATAGTTGATAATATCGGAAAAGCTGCTGCCGGAGAGCTTGAGATGCCGGAGCCTGAAGAAGCAGCGTCTGAAAATAACACAGCCGAAGATGATGAGGCGGAAACTTCGATTGATGAGGCTGTTGAGGATACTGCCGAGGAAATTGAGGAAACCGCTGACGAGGAGGTTCAGGAGGAGCCTGCTGAAGAAGAATTTGTTCTTGAAACCAAGGACGAGGTTGATGACATAATCAATGAAATTGAAACAATGGAACCTGCTTTTGAGCCTGTTGAGGATGAGAAACAGCCGACTGAAGAGGATGTTGAGAATGCACTCAATGCTTTCACAGCAGACGAAATAACACCTGTTGATGATGCAGTTGCATCAATTCCTGTTATTGAGGATGAGCCTGAGTTTGAAAGCTCACAGCCATTTGAAACATTTTTCAATGTTGACAAGACAAGTGTAAATACAGATGAAACCATTTCTCTTGTAGCACCCGATGAGGATGATGAGGATGACAGAGGAAAGTTTAAAGGCTTTTTTAAAAAGAAAAAATAATTCCTAAGGAGCGAATATATATAATGGATTATAATCAGACACTTAATTTACCAAAAACCGAATTCCCTATGAGGGCAGGTCTTCCTTCAAGAGAGCCTGAGTTCCTTGCAAGATGGGAAGCAAATGACCAATATGCACAGCTTATGAAGCATAATGAGGGTAAGCCGCTGTTTGTCCTTCATGATGGTCCTCCATATGCGAATGGTGATATTCATATCGGCCATGCACTTAACAAAACAATTAAGGATTTTATTGTAAGATATAAGAATATGACAGGCTTTCAGTCACCATTTGTTCCGGGCTGGGATACGCATGGTCTGCCGACTGAGCTTGCTGCAAGAAAAAAGGCTGGTATTACTGCCGACAGCAATATCACAGATTTAGAGCTTAGAAAAATCTGCTGTGATACTGCAATGAATTATGTTAATTTACAGCGTGAATCCTTTAAAAGACTGGGTATTATTGCTGAGTGGGATAAACCTTATATCACTCTTCAGAAAGAATTTGAAGAGGAGCAGATTAAGGTGTTCGCTTCAATGGCATCTAAAGGCTATATTTATAAGGGCTTAAAGCCTGTTTATTGGTGTGCTGATTGTAACACTGCTCTTGCTGAGGCTGAAATTGAATATGCTGAGGATCCTTGTCATTCAATCTATGTAAAATTCAATGTAGTTGACGATATGGGCAAGCTCACCGCTATGGGTGCAGATTTGTCCAAAACATATTTTGTTATCTGGACAACAACTACCTGGACTCTGCCTGCTAATGTTGCTATCTGTGTTGGCCCGAATTATGAGTATTCAGTAATTAAGGCTGACGGCGAATTCTATGTTATGGCAACAGATTTAGCTCCTGCTGCTATGGAGGCAAAGGGAGTTTCAGATTATGAAACTATCGGAATTATCCGCGGCAATGAGCTTGAATATATGAAAACGCAGCATCCGTTCATTGACAGAACATCACTTGTTATTGTTGGTGACCACGTAACACTTGAAAGCGGTACAGGCTGCGTTCATACTGCACCCGGTCATGGTGTTGAGGACTTTATTGTATGTAAAAATTATCCTGAAATTCCTATTGTTGTTCCTGTTGATGCAAAGGGCAGATTAACTGAGGAGGCAGGACAGTTTGCAGGTCTTACAACTGAGGAAGCAAACAAGCCTATTGCTATGCATCTTGAAGAAATCGGTGCGCTGTTTGCACTTAAAAAGATTGAGCACCAGTATCCTCACTGCTGGAGATGTCACAAGCCTGTTATCTTCCGTGCAACAAGTCAGTGGTTCTGCTCTGTTGACGATTTCAAGGATGACGCAGTTAAGGCAGCAGAGGATGTTAAATGGTATCCCGAATGGGGTAAGGACCGACTCCAGTCAATGGTTCAGGAAAGAGCTGACTGGTGTATATCCCGTCAGAGAAAATGGGGTGTTCCTATCCCTGTTGTATATTGTCAGGATTGCGGCAAAGAAATTATTGATAATGATGTAATGATGAAAATCTCAAAAGTATTCGGTGAGGAAGGCTCAGACGCATGGTTTGCGCACGATACTGAATACTTCCTTCCTGAAGGCTTCAAGTGTCCTCACTGCGGAAGTGATAAGGGCTTTGATAAGGAAAAGGATATTATGGACGTATGGTTTGATTCAGGCTCTTCCCATCAGGCTGTATGTGCAAAAAGACCTTATCTTAAACGTCCTGCAGATGTTTATATGGAAGGTGCTGACCAGTATCGCGGTTGGTTCCAGTCATCACTTTTAACTGCTATTGCAGGCGGCGAGAAAAAGGCTCCTTATGAGCAGATTATCACCCATGGCTGGACTGTTGACGGTGAAGGCAAAAAGATGTCAAAGTCACTTGGTAACGGTATTGACCCACAGGATATTATCAAGCAGTATGGTGCAGATATTCTCAGACTCTGGGTTGCAAGTGCTGATTATCATGCAGATATCCGTATCAGTAAGGAAATTCTTAAGCAAATCAGTGATAACTATCGTAAGCTCAGAAATACCGCAAGGTACTGTATCGGTAATCTTTATGACTTTAATCCTGATACCGATATGGTTGATAATGATAACCTTGAGGAGCTTGATAAGTATGCTCTTATGAAGCTTGATGAAGTTATTGAGGTTGCACGCAAGGGCTATGAGGAATACGATTACCACACGACTGCATATGCACTGCACCATTTCTGTGTGGTGGATATGAGTAACTTCTACTTTGATGTTCTTAAGGACAGACTTTATACCTCAGCACCGAACAGTGCAACACGCCGTGCGGCACAGACTGTTCTTTATAAGGTGCTTGATGCACTCACACTCCTGTTAACACCTGTTCTTGCATATACTGCTGACGAAATCTGGCTTGCTATGCCTCATGAGTCAAGTAAAAATATTGAATCACCTCTGTTTAATGATATTCCGCAGGCTGATTTCATTGAAGCTGATGATGCTTTTATTGCTAAGTGGGATAAGATACACGAGGTAAGAACTGATGTTCAGAAGGCTCTTGAGCTTGCAAGAAATGAAAAGATTATCGGTAAACCGCTTGAAGCAAAGGTTACCTTGTTTGCAGATGGTGAGCTGTTTGATTTCCTGAAGTCAGTTGAGGCTCAGCTTCCTGAGATATTCATTACCTCGGCAGTTGTTATTGACAATGGCGAAGGTGAGGTTAAAGGTGATGTTGAGGGACTCAGTGTTACCGTTACTAAGGCAGACGGTGAAAAGTGTGAGCGCTGCTGGAAATATTCTGATACAGTAGGCATGGCTGCAGACCATCCGACACTTTGTAAGCACTGTGCTGATGTTATGGCAGAAATTGCTGAATAAGTATAATTAATAAGTACACCGTAATATTGTGTGCAGTAGGGTAGAGCGAACAAAAACTCGTTTTACCCTACTCTTTTAAAGGGAGTGGTTTCGTGAAATTAAAGAATAAAAATATCTGGTGCGTTGTTATGATTATTGTTATTGTTGCTATTGACTGGATAACTAAATATTTTGCAAAAGCTGCTCTTCATCCTGATGGAGCTAAGGATTTTATTAAAGGATTTATTGAATTTCGTTATGCCGAAAATACGGGGATGGCATTTTCAATGTTCAGCGGTGCAAGGTGGTTTTTTGTTGCACTTACGGCAGTTGTTGCTGTTGCAATGCTTGTTTTTATGTTCAAAAAATGTCAGCAAAATCTGTGGCTTTACTGGACTTTAGGTGTTTTAACTGCAGGTGCGGCAGGCAATTTGATTGATCGTGTATGTTTTGGTTATGTTATTGATTTTATAAATCCTGTTTTTGTTGATTTTGCCATATTCAATATTGCGGATTGTGCTGTTACTCTCGGTGCAGTCAGTCTAATAGCTTATCTTGTTTTTGATATGTTCAAAAAGGATAATAAGGAGAGCAAAGATGAGTGAAAGCTTTACCTTTACAGCCGCCAGTGCAGGTGTAAGAATTGACAAATATCTAACCAAAAATCTTGAAGGTTTTACACGCTCTGCAGTTTCAAGGCTCATTGATGATGATAATGTGGTTGTAAATGGCAAGGCTGTTCATAAGAATTATAAACTGAAGGCAAATGACAGTATAAATGTATTTGTTCCCGATGCAGTTCCCCTTGAGACGACTGCGGAGAATATACCGCTTGATATTGTTTATGAGGACGATGATCTTTTGGTAGTAAATAAGCCTAAGGATATGGTTGTTCATCCGGCGGCAGGCAATTATACAGGCACTCTTGTGAATGCTTTGCTTTATCACTGTAAGGACAGTCTGAGCGGAATCAACGGTGTTATACGTCCCGGTATTGTACATAGGATTGACAAGGATACATCGGGGATTTTGATAATTGCAAAAAACGATATGGCACATCTTGATTTGGCACAGCAGATTAAAGAGCATTCTTTTCATCGTGCCTATGAGGCGGTTGTTTACGGCAATATTAAGGATGACAACGGAACTGTTCATCAGCCGATTGGGAGAAATCCGAAGGACAGAAAAAAGATGGCTGTAACCGATAAGAATTCAAAGGATGCGGTTACGCATTATGAGGTTATAAAGCGTTACGGGAATTTTACGCATATACGATGTGTTCTTGAAACCGGCAGAACACATCAGATTCGTGTGCATATGGCATATATCGGTCATCCGCTTGCCGGTGACAGTGTTTATGGTCCTAAAAAAGTTATAACAGAGCTTAAAGGACAGTGTTTGCATGCAGGTGAAATTGGTTTTGTGCATCCGAGGACTAATGAATATTTGGAATTTAAGGCACCTTTGCCTGAATACTTTAAAAAATTTATAGCTAAACTTGAAAAGAAACAGGGGTGATATAATGGAAAAAACCTTTGAAAACTGGCTTGTCGTATCAGATATTGACGGCACACTTAACAATAAAATGAGAAGATTGCCTAAAAGAAATTATGATGCCATTAAAAGGTTTACCGAGCTTGGAGGTAATTTTACTCTTGCATCAGGCAGACTTCAATCCAGTCTGGAGCGTAATTATAACAGAATTACGCCTAATCAGCCTGCGGTTATTTTAAATGGTGCAGGAATATATGATTATAATAAAAGAGAAATGCTGTGGCAAAATACAATTGGTAAAAAGGGCAGAGATTTTGTAAGATATATCGCCAAGGAATTTGATGAAATTGCTAAAAGCGTTGATATCGGAATCTATTTTGCCGACTATGTATACATTGTTAAAAGCGGACTTTTTGCAAAGGGTACAATGTATTTTGACAAGGCAAGGCATGAGTATGTAAGGTCTATTGACGATGTTCCTGAGGACGGCTGGATGAAGGTTATTTTCTGGTCAAATCCTGTTGTTATAAATAAGCTGAAAAAGCTTATTGACAGAATGGAAAATCCTGATGCAAATTTTATGGCATCATCACTTTTTACACTTGAAATGCTCCAAAAAGATACCCACAAGGGTGTCGGTATTATGAAGCTTGCCGATATGCTTGGTATTGAAAAAAGTCATGTGGCGGCAATCGGTGATTATTATAATGATTGGGATATGCTCAGAACGGTGGGACTTCCTGCTTGTGCAGGTCAGGCTCCAAGTTCAATTCACAAAATCTGCAAGTTTGAGGCTTGCCACTGTAATAATGGCTGTGTCGCTGATTTGCTTGAATACATAATGTCAGGCAAGGCTGAGGAAGCCATTGCCAAAGAAGTTTTAGCACAAACAAAGTAAAGAGGTAATTATAATGTTAACTATCGGAGCTCATTTGAGTGCATCAAAGGGATATACTGCAATGCTTAAGCAGGCACAGGAAATCGGTGCAAATACCTTTCAATTTTTCACAAGAAATCCACGTGGAGGCAGTGCAAAGGCTATTGACCAAAAGGATGTTGATACCTTTCTTGAGCTTATGAAAAGTGAGAATTTTCCTGTTATTCTTGCTCATGCACCATACACACTTAACTGCTGCAGTGCTAAGCCTGAAACAAGGGAGTTTGCACTGAATACCTTTGCAGATGATTTAATGCGTATGGAATATACACCGGGTCAGCTTTATAATTTTCACCCCGGCTCCCATGTCGGACAGGGCGAGGAGGTCGGAATTGAGCAGATTGCAGAAATTCTGAACAAGGTTTTATTCCCTGAAATGACAACAACAGTTCTGCTTGAAACAATGGCAGGCAAGGGTACTGAAATAGGCAGAAACTTTGAGGAGCTTAGGTCAATTATTGACAGGGTTGAGCTTAGTGATAAAATGGGTGTTTGTCTTGATACCTGTCATATTCACGATGGCGGTTATGATATTGTAAATGATCTTGATGGTGTGCTTGAGGCGTTTGATAAGGTAATCGGTCTTGACAGATTAAAGGCTATTCATCTTAATGACAGCAAAAATCCGCTTGCTGCACATAAGGACAGGCATGAAAAAATCGGTGAGGGTTATATTGGTCTGGATGCGTTTGAAAGAATAATCAATCATCCGTCGCTTAAAAATCTGCCGTTTTTCCTTGAAACACCCAATGACCTTGACGGCTATGCTAAAGAAATTGAAATTCTCAGAAATTTATATAAGGACTAAATATGGAGGGTAACTTTTATGCATAGAAAACTTGCAAAAACACCTCCTCTCGGCTGGAATAGCTGGGACTGCTTCGGTGCAGGTGTAAGTGAAGAACAGCTAAGAGCAAATGCCGATTATATGGCAGAATATTTAAAAGCGTACGGGTGGCAGTATGTTGTCTGCGATATTCAGTGGTATGAACCAAAGGCTAAGGATAACGATTATTTCAGCTTTACACCGCTTAATATGGATGAGTATGGCAGGCTTATGCCTGCTGAAAACCGTTTTCCAAGTGCTAAGGAGGGCAATGGCTTTAAACCCATTGCAGACTATTGTCATAGCCTTGGTCTGAAATTCGGTATACATATTATGAGAGGTATTCCGCGTCAGGCTGTTCATGCTGATTTGCCTATTAAAAACAGCAAATTCACTGCACGTCAGGTCGCTCACCACTTTTCTGTATGCTCATGGAATACCGATATGTATGGTATGTATAATTGTGAGGGTGCACAGGACTACTACAATTCAATAATCGAGCTTTATGCATCATGGGGTGTTGACTTTATTAAGTGTGACGATATTTGTGTTACGGAATTTCGTAAGTGGGATAGCCCCTATTCTGCTGACTATGAAATTGAAATGATTAGAAAAGCAATTGATAACTGCGGCAGAGATATTGTTCTTTCGCTTTCACCCGGACCTGCTGAAATTGAACAGGCAGAGCACCTTGCCAAAAATGCAAATATGTGGCGTCTTACTGGCGATTTCTGGGATCAATGGGATAAGCTTTATGCTATGTTTGATCGCTGTTATTTATGGCAGAATTGGGTTAAGGAGGGAAACTATCCTGACTGTGATATGCTTCCGCTCGGCAGACTTTCAAAGAACGGAACCTGTCATGGTCCGCAGAACAGAATGACGCAGTTTACTAAGGCAGAGCAAATTACGATGATGAGCCTTTGGGGTATTTTCAGAAGTCCGCTGATGATGGGTGGCAATATGCCTGAAAATGATGAGTGGACTCTGTCACTGCTTACTAATGAAGAATACATGAAAATGCACACGACCTCTTTCGGTGCTCATCAGCATAGCAGAAATGAGAAAAACGGAAAGGGCAGCATTATCTGGATATCAAACGGGAAACACTGTAAATATGCGGCTTTGTTTAATACAAAGGACATTGAGCAGACTATTAAGCTTGATTTAACCGAAATCCTTATGCCCGTGAAAAATATTCGTTCTATGACATATGGTCAAAGGAAAATCTCGGTGAGTTTAAAAATTCATTTAAGGCTGTAATCCCTGCACATGGTGCAGGACTTTACAAAATAACAAAATAATTTTGCATAAATAAAAGCTGACGGTTCATGTGATACCGTCAGCTTTTTTATGTTATTTTTCAATTTCTGCCGTTTTGGAATGTATTACTTTGATTTTATCATAAATTTCCTGACTGAATTTTGGTTTGCGTTCGTATGTATAAAGACCGTTTTGCTCCTGTTTCGCATCATAAAGCTGTGTGTAGCAGAAACCGAGCATTTTGCTGTTTGATACCAAAGCAGCAGTAATAGCGATATTGTTTAAATAATTAACATGAATGATATTCCTTGGATTCATACGAAAGACGGCGTGAAAGATTTGAAATTGAAAATTATTGCTAGCGGCGGCATATCAATTATTCCGAGTTTATTTTGTAAATGTAAAATATGTGAAGAAAGGACACTATTTAAAAAAACTATCCTTTTTATTGTCCGAAATGCAGACAGGAAAAGCGGATATTATTTTACTGCATATTTTATTGAAATTAAGGGGGAATAGATGTATAATATAAATCAGGATGTGATAAAATGGAAAACAACAAATGTGACTGTACTGCAATTGATGAAGGTGCAGTTTATGATATTAGAAAAAATATGATTTCAGACGACGAGGTATCAAAGCTCTCAAATCTTTTCAAGGTGCTTGGTGATCCTACAAGGGCTAAAATTGTTATGGCACTTGATAACAGAGAGGTTTGTGTTTGTGATTTATCGGTTGCACTTAATATGACCAAATCCGCAGTGTCACACCAGTTAGCTGTGCTTAAGGCAAATAACATTGTTAAATCAAGGCGTGACGGCAAGCATATCTATTATAGCTTTGATGATGAGCATATAACAACAATTATTGAAATTGCCGATGAACACATTAAGCACAAACATTAATATAATATATTGTATGGTATATTAAAACACTATGAAAGCATAGTGTTTTATTTTTTTGAAAATTTTATAAAAAAGTATTGACAATTGAATATGTGTTCAACTATAATGATAATAACAAATGAATAGTTGTTCAATTGTTAAACGAATATTTTTTAGTGAAAGGATTATAACTATGAAAAAAACTTATAAGATTGAAGTAGATTGTGCAAACTGTGCCGCAAAAATGGAGGAGGCTGCAAAAAATACCGCAGGAGTTGCTGATGCAGTGGTTTCGTTCATGACACAAAAAATGAAGGTGGAATTTGAAAATGATGCTGATGTGCAGTCGGTTATGACACAGGTTGTTAAAAACTGCAAAAGAGTAGAGGATGACTGCGAAATATTTATTTAGAGGTGGCTGTTATGAGCAAAAAACAAAAAATTGTTTTATGGAGAATTTTAATATCAGCACTGCTTCTTGTCACCGTTAAAGTACTTGCCTCTTTTGTTGAGCTGAACCGTTTCGTTGAGCTGCTGCTGTATTTAATTCCATACCTGGTAATAGGCTATGACATTCTGAAAAAGGCAGTAAAGGGCATATTTAAGGGTCAGATGTTTAATGAAAACTTTTTGATGGCAGTTGCTACTGTCGGAGCTATGGCTTTGGGTGAATATCTCGAGGGTGCGGCAGTTATGCTTTTTTATCAGATTGGTGAGCTTTTCCAGAGTGTTGCTGTTGGCAGAAGCAGAAAAAATATCAGCGAGCTTATGGATATTCGTCCTGATTATGCGAATGTTGAAATTGACGGAAAAATAGTTAAAGCAGATCCTGATGATGTAGAGATTGGTACTGAAATTATAATAAATCCCGGTGAAAAGGTGCCCATTGACGGTGTTATAACATATGGCTCAACAACCCTTAATACAAGTGCTTTGACAGGTGAAAGTGTGCCTCGTGAGGCTGCTGCAGGTGATGAGATAATAAGCGGTTCAATTAATCTTTCCGGTATGATAAGGGTTAAAACAACTAAGGAATTCGGTGATTCTACTGTTTCAAAAATACTTGATTTAGTTGAGAATTCAAGTATGAAAAAGTCAAAGTCCGAAAACTTTATCACTAAATTTGCCGGATACTATACTCCTGCTGTGTGTATCAGTGCAATTGTGCTTGCGGTTTTACCTCCTGTAGTCAGAATGATTGCAGGCTATGATGCGATGTGGAGTGAATGGATTATCAGGGCACTTACATTTCTTGTAATAAGCTGTCCCTGTGCACTTGTTATTTCAATTCCGCTCAGCTTTTTTGCAGGTATAGGCTGTGCCTCAGCAAACGGAATTTTGGTGAAAGGTTCAAATTATCTGGAGGCATTGTCAAAGACAAAATATGTTGTATTTGATAAAACCGGTACGCTTACAAAGGGTGTATTTGAGGTGACGGACATTCAGTCTGAAAATGGCTTTGATAAAGATGAGCTTATTAAATATGCTGCCTATGCCGAATGTGCGTCAAGTCATCCGATTAGTATGAGCCTGAAAAAGGCTTACGGCAAAGAAATTGATTTGTCATCAGTGACAGATATTGAGGAAATTGCAGGGCACGGTATAAGTGCCGTTGTTGAAGGAAAAAGAATTTTTGCCGGTAATATGAAGCTGATGAACAGGGAAGGCATTATTGTTGAAGACAAGATTGACAAAGGCACAGCAGTATATGTTTCTGTAAACGGAGCTTATGCAGGCTGCATTATTATCTCGGATGTTATTAAGGAAACATCTGAAGCAGCAATTACTTCTCTGAAAAAAAGCGGTATCAGAAAAACTGTTATGCTCACAGGTGACTCAAGGAAAACAGCACAGCAGGTTGCCGATAAAATTGGTATGGATGAGGTGTATTCCGAACTGCTTCCTGCTGATAAGGTATTAAAGGTTGAAAAGCTGCTTGAGGAAAAACATTCTAAGGAAAAGCTTGCTTTTGTAGGTGATGGCATTAATGATGCGCCGGTTCTTTCACGGGCAGATATCGGCATTGCTATGGGTGCGCTTGGTTCGGATGCCGCAATAGAGGCAGCGGATGTTGTGCTTATGGATGATGATCCTGCCAAGATTTCACTGGCAGCAAAAATTTCGATAAAGACACTGAAAATTGTTAAGGAGAACATTGTTTTTGCACTTTTGATAAAAGCACTTTGTTTGGTGCTTGGTGCATTTGGCATTGCAAATATGTGGTTTGCAATTTTTGCAGATGTTGGTGTTATGGTGATAGCAGTGCTGAATGCAATAAGAGCACTGAAAATAAAGCAATAGAAAAATCCCTATGGAATTGATTTTCCATAGGGATTTTGTGAATTAAGAATTTATTATTTATACATCGGACCGTAGGTTGCACAAGCACGGTAATCTGCTGATTGCTTATCCTCAGTTCCGAAAGATGACCAGCAATGCGGACGGAAAATTCTGTCATCAGATACATTGTGCATATTCACAGGAATACGGAGCATGGATGCCAATGTAATAATATCAGCACCAACATGACCATAAACCGTAACGCCGTGGTTCGCACCCCAATTAGCCATAACACTGTAAACGTCTTTGAAAGCACCCTCGCCTGTAAGGTTCGGAACAAACCATGTTGTCGGCCAAGATGCATCTGTACGCTTGTCGATGGTGTTGTGAATTTCGTCAGGCAAATCGGCTGTGTAACCCTCGGCAAGCTGTAAAACAGGACCGATACCGTCAACCACATTCACACGAAGCATTGTAACAGGCATTTCAGCCTTGCAGCGGAAGTGACTTGAAAATCCGCCGCCGCGGAAGTATTCATAGTTCGCTCTGCACCAGTCAGTTGCATTAAGACAAGCCTTGATATCATCCTGTGTCATTTCCCAGAATGGCTTCATACAGCCCTCATCGTTAGCGTTTTTGCTTGCACCGCTGCCGTCAAGAGCAGTTGCACCTGAATTGATGAGGTGAATAAATCCGTTTTGAGCAATTCCGTCAGGCTTAACGCCTGTAACTCTTTCACATGCCTCAGGACTCCAGTAGGTACGTACGTCGTGGAAGCAGGGTGCTGAGCCTGAAACGAGAGTGCCAAGCATCATTGCAACACCATTTAATGTGTCATTCTCTGTTGCAAATGGTGTCGGTGCTTTAGGTCCGTTCCAGTCAAAGGTCGATGCCATAATTGCCTCGGTGAAGTCTGCGTTGGGAAGCCAGTCGGTCCAGTTTCTCTGACCCTGGAAGCCGCCTGCAATTGCATTTTTGCCGAGTGCCTCCTCGTGCCAGCCCATTTCATCAAGCTTTTTGTTACCGTAAAGAATATCACGAATGATGATTGTCATTTTCGTGATGAATTCCCAGTCCTTATCAGCAGGCACAACCTTAGACTTGGTTATGATTTCAGGGAAATTCTTGCCTTCATTAAGGTCAAAGCCTTCCTTGCAGTTTTCCTTAACCCATTTGAAAGCCTTGTCATATTCATCGTGGTCATAAATCTCAAGTGTAATTCGGCGAACAATTTCGGTCATATCAACCCATTCTGCACGGATGCCGAAATAATTCTGGAACATATCGGCATTACAGTAGCTGCCTGCAATACCCATTGCAATACCGCCCAGGTTGACGTAGGACTTGTTTTTCATCCAGCCTATAGCCACTGAAGAACGTGCAAATCGCAAAATCTTTTCTGCAACGTCTGCAGGGATTGTACGGTCATTAATGTCCTGTACATCGTGACCATAAATTGAGAATGCAGGAAGACCTTTCTGCGCATACGCCGCCATAACAGCGGCAAGGTAAACAGCACCGGGACGCTCTGTTCCGTTAAAGCCCCATACAGCCTTAATAGTCTGCGGGTCCATATCAAAGGTTTCAGAGCCGTAGCACCAGCACGGGGTTACACTGAGTGTTGCTGTAACATTTTCCTTTGAGAACTGCTCTGCACATTTCGCAGCCTCTGCACCGCCTCCGATGGTTGTGTCACTTATTATGCACTGAACAGGTGTGCCGTCAGGATATTTAAGTGTGCCTTCAATAAGCTTAGCTGCAGCCTCTGCCATTCCCATAGTCTGTTGCTCAAGGCTTTCACGAACGCCGCCCCAGCGTCCGTCAATTACAGGTCTTATACCGATTTTTGGATATATCATTGTTTTACCTCCGTTAAATTTTCTTTTCTATAATACTTACAAATCTGTCATATGCCGAATTCCATGCATCGGTATGTGACGGCTTGAAGGTATTAAGTTTATGTGTTTTTGCGATTAATTGCCTGCCTTCGTTAATATTGCTTATTTCACCTAAGGCGATAAGCTGAAGCATAATATTTCCGAGTGCCGTAGCCTCAACAGGTCCTGCAATGACAGGCATATCAATGCTGTCTGCAGTCAACTGACACAAAAATTCATCCTTCGTGCCGCCTCCAAGCAGATGAAGCATATCAAATTTTTTACCTGTGCACTGTGAAATCTGATTTAATGCATATCTGTATTTCATTGCAAGGCTTTCATAAATACAGCGGACAAGTTCACCGACGGTTTCAGGTATCGGTTGGTTTGTCATTTTGCAGTATTTTTTTATTTTATCAGGCAGATCGCCGTGAGCTGAAAGCATATTGGAATCAGGGTCAATAAAGCATTTGAAAGGCTCACTTGCTTTGGCAAGCTGTTCAAGCTCGTTGTAGCTGTAGCTCTGACCGCTTTCAGCCAGATCTCTTTTTGTTTCCTGAATGAGCCATAAGCCGCTTATGTTTTTTAAATAATTTATTTTACCGTTTGCACCAAGCTCGTTTGAAAGCTCAAGGATATTGCTTTCATCCGTGACAACAGGCTCATCAAGCTCACAGCCAATCAGGGACCAGGTTCCGCAGGATAAAAATGCAGCATTTTCGCTTGCACAGGGCATTGCTGCAACAGCACACTGTGTGTCGTGACCTGCAACGGTAATAACCTTAATGCCTTTATATTCGCCGTTAGCAGTACCGCTTGTGCATAAAGCAGGAAAAATGCTTTTATTTATTTTGAATGTATTGAGAACATCATCACTCCAGTTCTGCGTTTTCGGATTAAGCATCTGTGAGGTTGAGGCAATGCTCTTTTCACATACTCTATTACCGGTAAGCATATAACAGAACAAATCAGGCATAAATAAAAGCTTATCTGCTTTTTCTGCATTTTTATCTGTCAGGAGCTGAAACAGAGTGTTGATGTTCATTATCTGATTGCCTGTTTCTCTGTAAAGACGGCTTGCCGACATTGTTTTATAAGCCTTTTCAAGTATGCTGTCTGTACGTGTATCACGGTAGTGATATGGTGTGTGAATCAGTTTTCCGTCAGCATCAAGCAGACCATAATCAACACCCCATGTATCAAAGGCAAGAGAATCTATATTTCCTGCCTTGTCAATTGCTTTTTTTACCTCTTCGAGTATCATATCTGCATTGTGGCAGATATGACCGTCTATTGTCAGAGGAGTATTCTCAAATCGGTGTATTTCTTGATAGCTGATTTGCCCATCGTTATAAATTGCTTTTATGGCACGTCCGCTTGATGCACCGAAATCAAAGGCTAATACGGTCTTCATTTTACCACACCCTTTTTAAGAAGAATATTTGCATAAATAGCTTTTTCACCTGTTGCGATGATTAAATACGCATCCTTTGCACGCTCATAAAAAGCAAAGCGTTCGGTGTATTCAATGTCGTGGTGCTCAGGCTCGTGCTTGCAAAGAATTTCTTCATACTCATTCCATATTGTCGGAGTGCCGCAGGTGTCACCGGGTACAACCTCCATCAATGCAACCGGCTTTTCTGTATATGTATCCAGCGGAACAAGCTGAAGCACTGCATCAAGTATTTCAGGCACGCCGTGACCGTCAGCACGGATAACGATTGCATTTTTGCCCACGCTGTGGCATGGGAAGTTTCCGTCTGCAATTACAAACTCATCACCGTGCCCCATCCGGCTCAGTGCCTTTAAAAGGTCAGGTGAAATAATGTTTGGAATACCTTTAAGCATAGTTATCTCCTTTAGTCCTCGGTTTTGTGAAGCATTTGATCATCCGGGTTGAATACCTTGTGACCCGGGTGTCTTCCTGTTACCTTATAGTAGCCTCGAAGGTCAATAAGCTTCTGCACGTTTTCCCTGCTGATGTCGTGGCTTCCGCCTAAAATTACAGCATTTATTGTGATTTTTGCCCATAGCTCAAGGCTTTCCATTCTGTAAAATGCAGTGATAACGTCGCTGCCTACAGCAAGGGCACCATGGTTTTCAAGCAGCATTACATCGTGTTCATCAAGATAAGGCTCAATTGCATTCGGTACCTCAATGGTTGAGGGCGTGCCGTAAGGGGTAAGAGGAACAGAGCCGATAACAGCTACATCCTCAATCATATTGTACATATCCATTGCTTTGTGAGCAACCGCAAATCCTGTTGCCCCCGGTGGATGAGCGTGGATAACACTCATTACATCATCACGTTTGTCATAGCAGCGGAGATGCATTTTTATTTCGCTTGAAGGACGATAGCCCTCCTGAGCCTCAAGAATATTTCCTTCACTGTCGAGAAGTACCAGCTTTTCAGGTGTAATGAAGGATTTGCTTATTCCTGTCGGGGTGGCAAGAATATTGCCGTCGTCAAGTCTGACACTGACATTTCCGTCATTTGCTGCAACCCATCCGAGCTGCCACATTTTGTGACACACGTCACATATCTGTGCTTTTATTTCATCCAGATTCTGCATTGGTTTTTCCTTTCCATAATTGACAATTTTTTTAGCATATGCTATGCTACTTATATTATATTGTATTTTTCTGCACTTCGCTTGTGGAATAATAGCGGTAAAATATGACAATATTCACTTTTTGGCGGTTGCGTATGAATTACAGTGAACTTTATGAAAATAAAAAAAGAGGAACCTTCGATTTTCCTATAGAGCTTTATTATGTTGACTCCTCTTCACCAAGATATCAGATGCCCCTGCACTGGCATTTGGAGTATGAATTGATTTTGATTATGCAGGGGAGCTTTTATCTTTCGGTTGATGGTAAGGATTATCATATGGAGGCCGGTGATTGTGCATGGATTGGTGATGGTGTGGTTCATGGCGGTATACCGAATGACTGTATATATGAGTGCGTTGTTTTTGATTTAGGGACACTTCTTCACGATACACCTGTCTGTGCACGCAGTGCAGCAGAATTTATGGCTGATGAGCAGGGCTGTACAGGTGTATTCAGAAAAGGCACAAGACAGGCTGAGCTTGCTGATATGCTTTTTGATTCTATGGAGCGTGAGCAAAAAGGGTATGAATGGTCAACAGTCGGCTTGATGTGGCAGCTTATGGGAAGTCTTATCGGATTAAAAAACGCCTCAAGTTCTGTTCCTAAAAAGCGCAGACAGATTATTCGTTTAAAGAATGTGCTCGCATATATACGTGATAATTATGAAAGTACCATAACGCTTCAGGAGCTTGCAGACGTTGCAGGCATGGCACCAAGATATTTTTGCCGTGCTTTTTCTTCCATGACGGGAAAGACACCGATTGAATATATTAACTATTACCGCATTGAGCAGGCGGGTGAAAGACTGTTGCTTACAGATGATTCTGTTACGGAAATTGCACTTAGCTGCGGCTTTAATGATATGAGTTATTTTTCAAAAACCTTTGCAAAATACAAAGGCGTGTGTCCCTCGGTGTTTCGCAGTGCACAGATTTAATTAAAAACAAGGTACTGTATTAAATTGTTTTGATAACAAAAATTTAAACAGTTTAAATTCTTTTTGGGGTAAATATTAAATGACACAGTATATTATAAAGGATTATAAAAAAGTAAATTAATAGTGACCGTTTTGTGGATTGTTTATGCAGCTTCTTATTTTATCAGAACCTGCTATGCTGCGGCAATTGCACCAATTGTGGCTGAGGGTCATTTCAGTAAAGGTGAAATCGGTCTGGTGGGTACAGCATTTTTTATATGCTATGGTGCAGGTCAGCTAATCAGCGGATTAATTGGTGATAAGGTTAATCCGTTTTTTATGTTGATTTTTGGTGCTGCGACAGGCGGACTTTGTTGTTTTTTTATGCCTCTTGCAGACAGTTTTCCCTTAATGCTGTCAATATGGGGCGCAAACGGCTTGTTTCAGTCCATGCTTTGGTCACCGATTTTAAGAATCTATTCTGAAACCATTGACAAAAGTCTGAGTAAAAAAGCAATTTTGAATGTTTCGCTGTCGCTCCCAATCGGTACAATATGTGCGTATTTTTTATCAACATTTATTATTAAATATTCGGGTTGGCAGTATGTTTTTATCAGCGGCGGAATAGTAATTATTCTTTCAGCCGTTCTGGTTGTTTTTGTGTTGTTTCATTCAAAAAAGGATTTATCAGCAAAACCGAAATCGCAATTGTCCGATATCAAGGATAATTGCGATGCTCAAAAAGGAAAGCAGGGTGTATTATCACTGGCTGTGCTCAGTGGTCTTTTCATAATTATGCTGCCGTCATTTCTTCACGGAATGATGCGTGACGGAATAACCAATTGGGTGCCTACAATGATAACGGAGCTCTATGGTGTTTCTCCCTCTTTTTCCGTTTTTCTTACAATAGTACTGCCTGTGTTCAACGCTTTTGGTGCATATGCCGTTGTTCCGCTTTACAAAAAGCTTGGTGAAAATGAAATGAGGACAGCAGGTGTTATCGCGATTGTTGCACTGATACCGCTTTTTTTGCTTTTGTTAAAAAACAGATTGTCAGTTTATGTGATAATTATTTTGCTTGCTCTGACCACGTCTGTTATGTATGCTCTTAATTATCTGATTATTTCTCTTGTACCTGTTCGGTTTTCAAAATTCTCCTGCACCTCAAGTGTCAGCGGAATATTAAATTCAGCGGCACATATCGGATGTGCCGTATCCTCATATGGTTTTGGTGCGGTTTCCGAAAGGGCAGGCTGGAATGTCGTTATTCTAATCTGGATTGCGGCTGCATTTATGACGGCGCTATTCTCATTTTTATCAAATATAAAATGGAAAAGATTTATAAAATAAAAGGTAGGAATATTGTGTGTTTACAGTATACCTACCTTTTTATGCTGCGATGATGCTTGCACAGGCGATTTTTTTGCCGGAGCTTCCTGATGGCTGTGTTGTAAAATCATCTGCCTTTTCATGTATGATAATCGTTCTTCCAATAATATCTTCAACATTAAATCGGTCGGTAATGAATATTGAAAGTGCAAAACCATTATTGTTTATCAGCGGCGGCAAATCACCTGCGTGATTCGGATGTTCATTGTTTTTTGGATTATAATGTGATTTTGCATCTGCAAATGGGTCATCGGCATTGCCGCTGCACTTTTCTCCCTCGTGAATATGAAAGCCGTGAAAGCTATTGCCGTTTGGCAGACCTGTTGCAACAGCATACACCAAAACACCATTAGCAGTTTGATAAAACTTAACAATACCCGAAATGCTTTTATAATTCTTGCTGCCTTTAATTTCTGCATATGCCTGTGGATTTCTGCACAAAACAGATATTAAAGCAGAGTTCAGATTTTCATAAAATGATTTGTTTTCCATAGTATCCCTCCGATAAAATGTATTCATAATGCAGTTATTTAATGTTAAAATTCATTTATAGATTAAAATAAGCTGAGTTTACAAAGCTTTTGAGGTATGGTATATTATGAATAGCAAATATTTACTTTTATCTAAGTATAGGTATTGGAGTAGGTTATGATTTTTAAGTGTTTTGACAGTGTTGAGGAAATTAAAAAGGGCTGGAGTGGTGATAAAAAGTATTGTGCTGTTAAGGATGGAACAAAGTATCTTCTGCGTATTTCACCCATAAGCAAATATAGTAACAGAAGAAAAATTCACAGAATTATGCTTGAGCTTACTGAAAAGGACGTATCTATGTGCAAGCCGTTAAAGGTCGGACTGTGTACAGAGGGCACATATATTCTGCAATCCGTGGTATGATAATTACAAATTAACCGTGCCGAGCTGGTATGGTGAAAATTTCTGAGGTGAAATATGTTAACTCATCCCGTAAAACCTATATATAATGAAAACTCAAAAACACTTATTTTAGGAACCTTTCCGTCAGTTAAGTCAAGGGAAATGTGCTTCTTTTACAGCCATCCGCAAAACCGCTTCTGGCGTGTTATGGCAAGAATCTGCGACAGTGATATTCCGCATACCGTTGAGGAAAAAACAGACCTGATATTATCAAATCATTTTGCACTGTGGGATGTTATCCATTCCTGTGAAATTGAGGGCTCATCAGACAGCTCAATAAAAAATGTTGTTCCCAATGACATACGTGTTATCCTTAACCATTCGCAGGTTGACAGGATTTTTGTTAACGGTAAAAAGGCTGAGAGCCTTTACAAAAAATATATTGAAAAGCAAGTAGGTATAAAAGCAATATATCTGCCCTCTACAAGTTCTGCCAATGCCTCATGGAGTGAGGACAGACTGGCTGCGGAATGGAAAAAACTGATTTTTGATGAGGTAGATATGTTATGCCTAAAGAAATAGGATATTGCGGTAATCATTGTGAATACTGCTTTTTTGCTGATTGTGACGGCTGTAAAAGCAATAGTCCGAGCTGCTCTTATGCAAATCTGTTTGATAATAAAAAATGCCCTAATGTTGTTTGTTGTGAAAGTAAATTAATTAAGGGCTGCTGGCAGTGCGATAAATTAAATAACTGCAAAATTGGCTTTTTCAGTTCAGGTGAAAATGATGCAAAGGCATATTCATTATACATAAAGAAAAACGGTACTGAAAAATACACAAAAAGAATTTTGGAATTGATTAACAATAGTTATAACTATCCAAGAGAGTTTAAAAATATTAATGATATAGAGAAAATTTTAGAAATATTTGAAAGTTAGGGTGATGAAAATATGTTAAATGATAACTGGCGGGTTGTTTATAATGCTGCAAAGACAGTTGTAAATCCCAAAAAAATAAGCGAACAGATGTGTTCAGGCGGAGTAGGGGCAGCAGTTGTCAGTAAAAAAGGAAATATTTATACCGGCGTTTGTATTGATACAGATTGTTCACTTGGTATGTGTGCAGAGAGAAATGCCCTTTCAACAATGATTACGAACGGAGAATATGAAATAAAAATGGTAGCGGCGGTTAACAAAAAAGGGCAGGTGCTGCCGCCCTGCGGTGCTTGTCGTGAATTTATGATGCAGTTGAAAAACTCATCAGATATTGAAGTGCTTGTTGACAATGACGGCACTATGGTTAAATTGAAAGACTTAATGCCCTATTCATATTCGTGAAAGGATTCAAATGCAAATAATGAATACAGATAAATTCTTTGATTTAGCAGCAGAAACTCTGAAATTAGGAAAAGTAATTGAAAAGCCTGTTCAGATAACAGGCGGACTTATGCATAAAATGTTTAAGGTTGTTACCGATGAAGGTAGATACATAATTAAACTTTTAAATCCTAATATTATGAAACGTCCTACTGCTATGGACAACTATAAAATTGCTGATGATATTGAAGAGCTATTAAAGCAAAATAATATTCCTGCTGTTTATGCCTTAATATTTAATGGCAGTAAAATGCAGGAGCTGAACGGTCAATATTATTATGTTTTTGAGTGGTATGACGGCATATCATTGAAAGACGATGAAATAAAGATTTTTCATTGCCAAAAAATTGGCGAAGTATTAGCAAAGATTCATAATATTGATTTACAAAATGAGTCAATTGAGCAAAATGAAATACATATTGACTGGCAGAAATATGTAACTCTTGCGAAAAAAATGAACGCACCAATTTATGATATTATCAAGGATAAAGTTGACTTGTTCAATAACAGTATGACGAAAGGTAATGAAGCGGTTAAAAAATTGCCGCCTGTTAAAGTGATTTGCCATAATGATATGGACAGTAAAAATGTGATGTGGTTTAATGATGAATTTAAGCTGATTGATTTAGAGTGTTTGGGGTATTCAAGTCCATATTTGGAGTTGTTTGAGCTTGCTTTGTGTTGGTCAGGGTATGAAACCTGCAATATAGACTTTAAATTGTTCAGTGCATTTTTCAAAGCATATTTTGAAAATACAAATCTTGATACTGATATTGATTGGGAGGTTATGTATTACAGCAATTACGGAAGACTTGAATGGCTCGAATATAATATCAAGCGTGCTTTGATGCTTGAATGTGATACTGCCGAAGAGCAACAGCTTGGTATCAGCGAGGTACAAGAAACTGTGGAGCATATTATCTATTATGATAAAATAAAATATGATATTCTGAAAAATATTTCTGTATAAAAACAACCCATTCCAATATAGCTGAGGTGCGATATCGGAGTGGGTTGCTTTTATATCTTACTTTATGCATTAATCTTCATCTTTAGGATAGCGTTCGGGAAGGAGACGGGCTTTCATAAGTGCGAATGCAATTGCAGGAATTAAAACGAGGTGGATTGCTATGCCCGGAAGAGCAGTTGCAAAATGTGTTGTTGCCCATGCTGCGATTGTGATTTCACCCCTTGCAAAAATCAAAGCTTTTGCGATTCCTGCAGCTATTCTGCCTGCAAGCATTGCCGTTATAAGGCTTATATACAAATCAGCGTAGGTCTTTTTTGTATAAACAAATTTCATCATAAGTCCTGTGATAATACCATAGACAGCACATTCAATCATCATAGGCGGAAGCACTGCTGCGGGGGGCATACCTGTGAAAAGGCTTGAAAGCAGAGGACCTGCTATGCCGCAGAAAAGTCCGTACTGCCAGCCGCAGACGATGCCGCAGAGCAAAACAGGAATATGCATAGGGCAGTATATCGAGCCGGCATTTGGTATTGCGTGGAATGCCTGTGGCAGTACTACACAGAGTGCAATACATACAGCAGTAATAATTGATTTTTTTACAATAGACATTTTGTTCATATAATCGCTCCTTCGTCTGTTTTTTGCTGACAAAAATATATCACAATGAAAATTGCTGTGCAAGCCCCTGGGGGGGTCATTTTTTACGTTATATCCCCCAGGGGGGGTTGTTTTAAACTATATATTAATGTAATATAAATGGCATGAATTATATGCTGGGAGGAATAGCAGTGTCTTTTATAAAAGCTGAAAAATTAATACACGCATATTCCTTTGCAGGCAGTAAGCACCGTTCGCTGGATGAGGCTTCTTTGTCTGTTAACAAGGGTGAATTTGTTACGGTTCTCGGGTGCAACGGCTGTGGTAAAACGACTCTTGCAAGGCATTTGAACGTGCTTTTGCCGATTCAGGGCGGTGAGCTGACGGTGGCAGGTGTTAATGCTGCTGATGAGAATAATGTATGGGTAATACGCAGCAGGTGCGGTATGGTTTTTCAAAACCCTGACAATCAGTTCGTTTCAACACTGATTGAAGAGGATTTAGCCTTTGCACCAAGAAATTTTGGTGTTCCTGAGCATGAAATTCCGAAAAGAATAAAAAAGGCACTTTCCGCTGTTGGAATGAGCGGTTATGAAAAGCATTCACCCCATATGCTTTCAGGCGGTCAGAAGCAAAGAATTGCCATTGCAGGCGTTCTGACTGCTCAGCCTGATATTATGGTTTTTGACGAGGTTACCTCTATGCTTGATTCACAGGGCAGAGAGGATGTACTTGCAGCAATTAAAAAGCTGCACAGCAGCGGGCATACAATCATAATGATAACGCATTATATGGAAGAGGCTGTGTTATCCGACAGGGTTGTATTGATGAAAAACGGAAATATAACGGCTGATGGCAAACCTTGTGATATATTGACAGATAATGAGCTTATGAGCAGTGCAGGGTTGGATGTTCCTATGCCTGTGAGAATGTATTATGATCTTGCTGAGAGGGGTATTAAGCTGAAAAAATGCCCTTTAACTGCTGAAGAATTGGTGGGTGAGTTATGTCGATTGAATTAAAATCAGTTTCATATACCTATGCACGGAATACTCATTATCAGATACAGGCACTTGATAATATAAATCTGACAATCGGTGAAGGTGAATTTGTAGGGATTATGGGACAGACCGGCTGCGGCAAGTCCACTTTAATTCAGCTTATTGACGGTTTGCTTGTGCCTGACGCAGGTTGTGTTCTGCTTGACGGACAGGATATTAATAATAAAAAATATGACAGACGTATTCTTAGAAAACATATCGGACTTGTTTTTCAGCTTCCTGAATATCAGCTTTTTGAAACTACTGTTGAGCGTGATATAGCATTTGTATTAAAGCAATTCCATTTGAGCAAAGCGGAGAAAAAAGAAAGAGTTATTGATGCACTTGATGCAGTTGGTTTTGATTATGATAGGATTAAGGATAAATCACCGCTCAGTTTTTCAGGCGGGGAGAAAAAACGGCTTGCAATTGCAGGAGCTCTTGCTGCCAAGCCGAAAATACTGATATTTGATGAGCCGGTTGCAGGACTTGATTGTCAGGGAAGAGCAGCGTTTTTAAAGCTTGTCAGGGAGCTTAACAAAAACGGCGTAACAATAATAATGATTTCACATGACAGTAATGTTTTGGCTGAATATGCATCACGAATAATCCTTATGGATAATGGACAGATAATACGTGACGGAAATGCGGGAGCTGTGCTTTCTGACTTGGAAACGCTGAATCAAATCGGTGTCGGTACAAGTGAGGCTGCTTCTGTCAGCAATATGCTCAGACAGAGGGGCGTTGAAATTAATTCCGATACAGTGAAGTATGGCCGGCTTTTAGATGAAATCAGCAGAATATACGGAGGTGCTGATATATGAAGCAGCTTCCTGCAGGAATGTATCAGCAGGGGAATTCTGTTATACATAAGCTTAATTCAACAGTAAAAGTATTACTTCTGATAATCCTTCTTGCGGCTGTTGTGGCGGCTAACACTTTGCCTGGTTATGGAGTGCTTATTGTATTTACTGCAGTCATTGTATTGCTGTCACATATCGGAATTAAATCTGCTGTTGGCGGCATAGTCAGAATGATATGGTTCTTTATTATTATTTTTATAATGAATCTTTGTTTTTTTCAAAGTGAAAGGGCATGGATAACATTTTGGATTTTTTCGCCGTCATACGACGGGATGATGCAGGGGATAAAGGTTGTTGTAAGGGTTGCGGTGATAATGATTTTTTGCAACATTCTTAATGTGACTACACCGCCTGTGGAAATTACAAGGGCAATGGAAAATATGATGTCACCGCTCAGAATCATCAAAGTGCCGACGCATCAGCTTGCTTTAATTCTGTCCGTGGCAATACAGTTTATACCCACTCTTTTTGAAGAGGCAGATATGATAAAAAAGGCACAGACAGCAAGAGGTGCACGGTTTGACAGCCGTAAATTCAGAGATAAGGCAGGGGCTGTTATACCTATGGTTGTGCCGATTTTTATATCAGCCTTCAGACGTGCCGACGAGCTTTCACTTGCTATGGAGGCACGAGGCTGCCGTGTGGATGTAAGACAGGCAAACAGGGACAGACTGCATATCGGTTTGGCTGAAATAATGGCATTTTTAATCTGTACGGCATTGCTTGTTTTGCAGATAATCTTATTATAAAGGGATGAAAATTTATGGAGAAACAGGATATAATCAATTTTTTTGATGAGCATGCCAATCACTGGGATGACGATATGATACGAAATGACAATATTATAAATATGATTCTTGATAATGCGGGAGTGAGCGAGGGCAAAGCCATTCTTGACGTTGCCTGTGGTACAGGTGTACTTTTTCCTGATTATTTATGCAGGAATGTTACGTCTGTTACAGGAATAGATATTTCACCCAAAATGGCAGAAATTGCAGAAAATAAATTCAGACAGAGTAATATAACCGTGATTTGCGGTGATGTTGAGGAAATGAATTGTACAGAGCCTTTTGATTGTGCTGTGGTTTATAATGCTTTCCCTCATTTTACCAACCCGGACAGGCTTATAAAAAAGCTCAGTGAAATGGTAAAGGTCGGTGGTACTGTTACCGTTGCACACGGAATGAGCAGAAAAATGATTGATCATCATCATTCAGGGGCGGCAAGTAAGGTTTCTGCAGGCTTGATGTCTGAGGATGAGCTTGCTGAAATATTCAGTAAATATTTAAAGGTTATCATTAAGATATCTGATGATAATATGTATCAGGTAACAGGAATAAAGGAATAATTTAAAACCGCTGACTGAATCAGCGTTTTTTTTAGTGAATATTTTCATATTGTGTTTATTTTTTTGTATGTTATAATGACCTTGAGGATGTTGCAATTTAATTGGTTTGTTTTTTGCGCTTTGGAGGAGGTTTTATTATGACAAATAATTTACCCGATATTCAGTTGTTTATTCATAACGGCATTGTTGATTACAGTGTTTCAGATGGCTGGAATGCTGAGTTTATGGGTGCTGATTTTGTTCAGCTTGTGGACGATAAGCTGGTTGTTCATACTCCGCTTTGCGATATGATTGCAACACTTTCCTTTAAATGTAAAAAGGGTAGTGAAACAGCAGAAAAGGATTGTAAAATAAAGATAGCAGGCACTTACGGTGCACCGGGTAAAAAGCCGAATGTTATTCCTGAGCCTGCTCAGTGGCACGCCGCAGGCGGAAATCTCAGCAAAATAAATTCTTATTCCTTTGATGATGAGCTGAAAAATACAGCAGATAACTTTGCTGATGAATATTTCAGAGTGACAGGAAAAAAGCTTACTCCTGCTGATTATGGTGATGTTCATTTTTGTTTGGACAGCGGTCTGTTTTATCTTGGCAATGAAGGTTATGAAATAAGCTGTGACGATGAAGGTATAAAAATTGGCTGCAGTACTGAACTTGGTGCAGTATGGGCAGGGAAAACGGTTTGTCAAATGATGCTTCAGGGAGGCTTCCCAAAAGGTATTATGCGTGATTATCCGCGTTACAGTGTCAGGGGCTTTATGCTTGATGTGGGCAGACGTCCTGTTTCGCTTGAAATGCTTGAAAAAATTGTAGAGCGTATGGCATGGTATAAGATGAATGATTTTCAGATTCATCTTGGTGATAATTACATATGGCTTGAGGATTATGCAGATAAAGGTGATGAAAGCACCTTTGATGCCTACAGTGCTTTCCGTCTTGAAAGCTCGCTGAAAAATAAAAACGGCGAAACACCAACGGCAAAGGATTACAGCTATTCAAAGGCTGAGTTTAACCGTTTTATGAAAGCATCATTAAAAAAAGGCGTTCGCATTACGCCTGAAATTGATATGCCTGCACATGCTCTTGCATTTACAAAGGTATTTCCCGAATATGCGGTTATGGGAAAGGTTTCACCGCTGATGAACAAAAGACCTTTGACAGACCATATTGATATTTCACGTCCCGAAGCAGTGGAATTTGTTAAACGTATTTTTGATGAATATACACTTGGTGACAATCCTGTATTTCCAAAAGGTACAACAGTGCATATCGGTGCTGATGAGTTTTTGACTGACTATGGTGCTTACAGAAGATTTATTAATGAAATTGTACCGCATATTAAAAAGACAAATAAAGTGCGTCTTTGGGGCAGCCTTACATGGATAAAGGATGCGCCTGCAACAGCTATTGCAGAAGATGCGGTTAAAGGTGTGCAAATGAATCTGTGGTCGAATACCTGGGCTGATGGCAGAGAAATGTATGATATGGGCTATGACCTTATAAATACAATTGACCACCGTCTTTATATTGTGCCCAACGGCACCAAAATTCGAGCTCCTTATATGGATTTCATCAACAAGCGGATTGCATTCAGGAAATTTGAGCCTAACAGAGTAAGATTAAAGAAAAAAGGAAAATACATTGATTTGCCTGCAGGTAATAAGCAGCTTTTAGGTGCGTGCTATGCAATATGGCAGGATAATATTGACAAGCGAGCAAAGGGTATAAATGAGCAGGATCTTTATGACCGATTTAACGACAGTGCTGCATTTATGGCAGAAAAGACATGGGGCTCCTGTACTGACAAGCGTATTTCCGCACAGGTTGACAGAGCGGCAAATGCTGTTGACAGGCTTATGAATAAAGGTATGCAAAATGTTAAGCCGTTGAAGAATGTAGTTCTTAAAGGGGGCAGCAGTTTTGTTAACACAGGCTTCAAAAATCTTGAAACGGGTTCAAGACTCAGTATTACCCTCAGCCTGGATGAGGTTGTACCCGGTCAGATTATTATGGAGGCTGACGCTTTGTACGGAACATATGATATAAGAATTACCGAAAACAGCAAGCTCGGCTTTACTGCTGAGGGCTATGATTATGAATTTGATTATACCCTTGTGCCGAACAAGAAGCTTAAATTGACCATTGACACAAAGCCGCTTCGTACAGTACTGAAAACAGGACTCCTTACAAAGAAAAAGGCAAGAGGCAGCTTTTGGCATAACGGTACTGCAAGATGCAATAATATTAAAAATTCATCATTCAGTATACCTTATCAGCGAATAGGCTCAAAAACCAATTCAATAAAAGGTCAAATATACGCTGTTCATATTGAATAGCACAAATAAAACCGGCTAAAGAGCATAGGCTTTTAGCCGGTTTTGTTTTTTTCTTTATTGCAAAACGTCATTGAGCATATTTTCAATTTTTGATTTTGGCATAAATCCAGCAGCATGGTTAATGATTTTGCCGTCTTTAATGAGAGCAACTGTCGGAATACTTGCTGTTTCAAATGTAAGTGCAAGCTCCTATTCTTCGTCAACATTGACTTTTCCGTCAGAATTATTTTCAATATCCTCTTCATAGCGGCGGATAACAGAATTCTGTTCAATATATTGCTTCTGACTTTCGTTCAGGCTGTTCCAAAAAGGCAGCTTTGAAAGTGTGTTTATCATAATTCGCATCACCTCGTTTATTCTATTATATCTTAAATGCTTTGATTATTGAAGTGATTTGCCTACATTTTTATCAAATAAGTATTTTGTGGTTTCCGATTTTTGTATTCTTTATTCTGTATTTTGAATTTAATAAATAATGATTTTGATATATAATTACTATAGAATAGTGTATTTTAGGAGAGAACTGAAATAAAAAAGAATTGCAATTTTTGCGGCAGTGATATGCATTTTGTTCCTGCCGAAACTGAAAGCAGTATCTTCCACGGTTATTCCTATTCATACATAAGAAACGGACGCAATATTGATTTAATAGGCTCGGTAAATGAACGAAGCGGTTATACAATCCGGTATAATTATTACAGCAGCGTGACGGAGGAAATTGTTAAGCGTGATTTGAAGTCACTTGTTAATCTGCCGTCGTATGATGCTGAGTCATGGACCGATGTATAAATCTAATCAAAAAGAATTGACAAGTATCTGATTGTGTTATATTCTTAATAAAAATATTATCGGAGGCAATTGTATGTTTGAAATTAAGAATAAAAAATTTTATATGGACGGTGAGCCTTTCAGTATTTATTCAGGTGCAATGCATTATTTTCGTATTCTGCCTGAATACTGGGAGGATAGGCTCACAAAGCTGAAGCTTGCAGGCTTTAATACTGTTGAAACCTATGTGTGCTGGAATCTGCACGAGCCGAAGCCGGGAGAGTTTTGTTTTGACGGAATGCTTGATATTATCAGATTTGTTGAAACAGCAAAAAAGGTTGGACTTTACTGCATTGTCAGACCGGGTCCGTACATATGTGCCGAGTGGGATTTCGGCGGTCTGCCTGCTTGGCTTCTTAAGGATAAGAATATGCAGATTCGCTGCTGCTATCCTGATTATATGGTATGTGTTGAAAGGTTTTACAAGGAGCTTCTTCCAAGGCTTGTTCCGCATCTTGCAACAAACGGCGGTAATATTATTGCAATGCAGGTTGAAAATGAATACGGCTCTTACGGCAATGACAAGGAATATCTGCGTTTTGTTGAAAAGCTTATGCAGGACTGCGGTATAGATGTTTTATATTTCACATCAGACGGTAATTGGAAAAATATGCTTTCAGGCGGTTCCTTGCCTCATATTTACAAGGTGCTTAATTTTGGCTCAAAGGCAAAAACTGCTTTCGGCTGTTTAAAGGATTTTGAAAATGACGGACCGAATATGTGCGGTGAGTTCTGGTGCGGTTGGTTTGACCATTGGCGTGATATTCACCATACAAGGGATGCGGCATCTGTCGGCAGAGAGATAAAGGATTTTCTTGATATCGGTGCAAGCTTTAATTTTTATATGTTCCATGGCGGCACAAATTTTGGCTTTACTGCAGGTGCAAATCAGAATCCCGGCAAGGGCTATGAGCCTACAGTTACAAGCTATGATTACTGTGCACTGCTTAACGAGTGGGGTGATTACACACCTGCTTATCATGAGGTAAGAAAAATTCTTTGTGAGCATCAGGGTATTGAAATGAAAAAGCTTCCGCCATCACCAAGGCTGCAGTCAATAGGTGCTGTTAAGCTTACTGAATTTGCACCGCTTTTTGATAATCTCGATAATATTGCAGAAAAGCACAGGGCTGCTGTTCCTGAAGGTATGGAATACTTCGGTCAGAACTTTGGACTCATATATTATGAAACCGTTCTCAGCGGAAAATACGATATTTCACCAATCAGTATTAGAGATGTTCACGATTTCGGGTATGTATATTTTGATTCAAAGCTGAAAAAGAGAATAGACAGAACAGAGTATACTGTCAGGAAAAAGGGCATTAAAGCACTGCTTGGACTTGCTAAGGAAGAAAAGTTCTTAATGCCTGCACTGAAGGGTGACAGAAAAATCGGCGTTCTTGTGGATGCTATGGGCAGAGTTAATTATGGTGAATGTATGCTTGACCGCAAGGGCATAACCGATATTTATATCGGCAATCAGAGGCAGATGGGATATGATGTTTATACAATGCCTCTGGATAATCTTGATTGTCTTGTATATGGTACAGCATCAGACAATCTGCCGTTATTTATGAAGGGTGAATTTAAATCAGCCTCAAAGGATGATTGCTTTGTTCACCTTGACGGTTTTAAGAAGGGATATGTCTGGGTAAATGGTTTTAATCTCGGCAGATACTGGAATGTGGGACCGCAGAGATCACTTTATCTTCCCGGTGTTCTTCTTAAGGATAACAATGAAATCGTAGTTCTTGAAATGGAGGGCTTTAATCAGCCGGAGATTTCAATAACGGATAAGCATAATTTAGGCTGATGAATTGAAACGGTAGCTTTTATGGATAAAATTGTTGCAGGATTTTTAGAAAGAAATCTTTATAATTTTAAGGATAATATTGAGGTAAATATTGCAGGTGGTGCGTCAGATTACTATACGCTATCCGCAAATAACGGCAGAGTGTATGTTGAGGCTAACAATTATATTTCTGCTTTTACAGGTATTTATGATTATTTGAAAAAATACTGCGGTGTTCAGCTTTCCTGGTGCGGCAACAGAAAAATCCATATCAAAGAGCTTGCAATGTTTGACGGGAAACTCAGCCGTACCATTGAGCAGAAATTCAGGGTGTATATGAATTACTGCACGCTTGATTATTCAATGTGCTGGTGGGATTTTGAACGCTGGGAGCAGGAAATAGATTTTATGGCAATGAACGGCATTAATATGCCGCTTGCCGTTATCGGTACTGAAGCTGTGTGGTTTGAGCTTCTGCTTGATTACGGTTTTAATGAGCGTGAGGCACTTGACTGGATTTCGGGTCCTGCTTTCTGGGCATGGCAGCTTATGACAAATATTGAAGGTTATCTTCCTCCGCCTGATAAGGAATATGTTTATCATCGCTTGGAGCTTGGCAGAAGGATACTTGACCGATATATTGATTTTGGTATGCAGCCTATACAGCAGGGCTTTTCAGGTCACGTGCCGATGCTGTTTAAATCAAGGTTTGCGAATGTCAGAATATTAGAGCAAAAAGGCTGGTGCCGTTTCCCTGAAACTGCACAGCTTGACCCCACTGATTCATTTTTTCTCGAATTCGGCAGTGCATATCTTTACAAGCTGAAAAAGCTTATGGGGACTCATCATTATTTTGCCTGTGACCCGTTTCACGAGGGTACACCGCCAAAGCCGTGGTTCTGGTATTTAAAATCAGTGGGCAGAACTATAAATAAAATGTATGAGGATTTTGACAAGGATTCTGTATGGGTTATGCAGACCTGGTCAATGAGAAAGCATATTGTTAAAGCTGTTCCTGAAAAACGTCTGCTTCTGCTTGATATTAATTCCGAGAAAACATCGAAATGCAGGAATTTGTGGGGATATCCTGTTGTTGCAGGAATGCTCCATAATTTCGGCGGTAAAAATGCAATGCAGGGTAAGCTGAAACTCCATTGCACAAACAGGTATCTGCAGCTTAAATCAGGCGGTGCCAATGTTGTTGGTACAGGTATGTTTATGGAGGGAATAGAGCAAAATCCTGTTATATATGATTTGCAGTTTGAGCTGCTGACCTCGTCAAATCAGATAGACTGGAGTGAATGGCTTGACGACTATATCAAAAGAAGATATGGCAAATACAGCAGAACACTGCGTAAAGCGTGGGATATTCTGCTTGAAACCTGTTATCGGAATGACGGATATCACGAAAATGAGGTCGGCTCTGTACTGGCGGCTCGCCCGCAGCTTATGCCGATAAGAACAGGTCCCTGCTGTTTTACAAAAATATATTATGATACAAAGCAGTTTGAAATGGCAGGCTTTTATTCCTCGTCAATAATCAGCTATGGCAATGATAAGGCAGGCAGGCTGCATTTGATGAGGCATCTTACCATTCCGACCTTGCGTTTTCAGCCTAATCTGACTGGCTCATCATTCAGCCATAATTATAGTGGTGATGCGTTCGCTGTTAAGGTAAACGGCAGAAGACTTAATGAATATCCGGAACTGATTGGCATTAAAGGTAATCTTAAGATTGTGTCAAGTGCGGATTTTGAAACGAAAATCGTTCGTGAGCTTTTGCCGGCTGTGAATTATGGGGCACTGATTGAAAAAGTTACTGTTTTGAATGCCTCAAGGTTTTCACAGGAATATTCCGTTTGTGCAGAAAAATACAGTAAAAAGGTAAATGAATTTTGGTGCGTTGGCAAAAGCATAACAGCAGAATGTTCTGTATTATTTGATGATACCTTTAAATCTGCTGAAAAACGCTGCTGTAAATTTATACTAAGACCAAATGAAGACTTCAGCTTTTATTGTGTATATTATGCATATCAGAGTAAGCGCCTGTCTGCATTTTCTCTCAGTGAGGAAATGGCTGCACGTAAAAGCTTTGTTGATGAAATGTTTACATCATTAAAGCTTAAAACGCCATACCCTGAGCTTGATGCACAGCTTTCTCACTGCATTTTAAGAGGAAGCGAAAGCATATTCAAAACAAAAAGCGGGCTTATGCATAGTCCGGGCGGCGGTAATTATTATGCCGCTTTGTGGACAAATGATCAGTGTGAATATGCAAATCCGTTTTTTCCGTTTTCAGGCTATCAGGCAGGTATAGAGCAGAGCATAAACTGTTATTCGCTTTATGAAAAATATATGGATAAATCTGATAAGCCTATACGTGAAAAACAGGCACTAGTCACAAGCATTATTGCTGAGGGTGACGGCTTCTGGAATGGTGCAGGGGACAGAGGTGACGGTGAAATGTATGCCTATGGCCTTTCAAGATTTCTGCTTGAAATGAGTGATGTTAAGCTTATTAACAGGTTTTGGGATAACCTTGTTTGGTGCCTTGATTTTGCGCTTTCACGCAAAAATGAAAGCGGTATAATTTCCAGTGATTCAGATGAGCTTGAAAACAGGTTTGAATCAGGAAATGCAAACCTGTTCACCTCCTGCATAACCTATGATGCACTCGGCAACGCTTCAGTGCTGGCAGAAATAATCGGTGACGATAACCATAAAAGGCTTTGGGAAAAGGAACGCATTAAGCTGAAAGCAGCAATTGAAACGTATTTCGGCTCAAATGTTGAGGGCTTTGATACTTATCAATATTATGAAGGCAATAAGGATTTGCGTTCGTGGATATGTATGCCGCTTACCGTCGGTATATTTGACAGGGCTGACCAAACTATTAAGGCTTTGTTTTCGCCAAGGCTTTACAATAACGGTATGATGAAGTCAACCTCGGCGAATAACACCACGTGGGACAGGTCACTGCTTTTTGCTCTAAGAGGAACATTCCTTGCAGGCTATGCCGAAACAGGAATTAAGGAAACCGTTCATTACTGTAAAAACAGGCTTTTAGGCTCGCACTGTCCGTATCCTTTTGAAGCATATCCGGAGGGGAACAGAGCACACCTTGCTGCTGAAAGTCTGCTGTTTGCAAGGGTAATTACTGAGGGACTTTTCGGTTTAAAAGCAGTGGGACTTAATAAGCTGAAAATAAATCCGCAGTTAAGCGAGAAATGCAGCGATATTTCACTGCAGAATATAAGGCTGTTTTCAAAATGCTTTGACATAACAGCTAACCAAAAGGGTGTTGCCGTGATTTATGAGGGAAATACCTATCAGTCAGATAATAATGATGTTGTATTTGATTTTAATTCCTGCAGTTTTATTTAAGGAGGCGGAATTATGCTGAAACCGGCTTTAGTTGTTAATCCGAATTCAAGGGCTGACGACAGTCAGATTTATATTGATGGTGATCTGAGAATTACATATTTCACATCAAGGCTTTTAAGGGTGGAGGTTGGCGGGTTTACTGACCTTGCCAGCTATGCTGTGTGGAATCGCAGTTTCCCTGCTGGGGATATGAAAGTCACCAGAAACGGCAGAATGTACAATATTGAAACTGAGGATATAATCCTTACGCTGAAAAATAAAAAGCCATATTGTGTTTGCTTTAAAGACAATGGACAGACAGAGCTTTTTTCAAAGCAAAAGAATTTAAAGGGTACATACCGTACTCTTGACAACACCTTCGGCAAAATTCCTCTGGAGGATGGCTTTATTACTGAAAAAGGCTTGTACCTTTTTGATGACAGCGGAAGTGTATTGCTTGACGAAAACGGGATGTTTGTACCAAGAAAAAGCTTGTCAAAGGATTATTATATTTTTGCCTACGGCAAAGATTATCGTGCAACAATCAGGGCTTTTTATTCAATCAGCTTACCTACACCTCTTATTCCCCGTTTTGCTCTTGGTGTATGGTGGAGCAGATATCATGCTTATACACAGCAGGAATACCTTTCATTAATGGACAGATTTGAGATGGAGGGAATACCGCTCACTGTAGCAACGGTTGATATGGATTGGCACTGGGTGGATATTAAAAAGCAGTTTGGTAAAAAGCTTAGCGGATGGACAGGGTATTCCTGGGATACAACACTTTTTCCCGATTACAAAGAGTTTTTGAAACAGTTAAAAAATAAAAATCTGCACATAACGCTCAATCTTCACCCTGCTGACGGTGTTCGGTGCTTTGAGGATCTGTATAAGGATATGGCAAAGGCAAACGGTATTGACCCTGCCACGGAAAAGCCGGTAAAATTCAGGTGCGGCAGTGATAAGTTCTGGAATTCATATTTTGACATTCTGCATAAGCCTTATGAAAAGGACGGCGTTGATTTCTGGTGGATTGACTGGCAGCAGGGTAAAAGCTCAGACGTTAAAGGACTTGACCCGCTGACTGCCCTTAATCATTATCACTATCTTGATAATGCAGAAAACGGAGATATTCCGTTGATTCTTTCCCGTTATGGCGGTGTAGGGTCACACAGGTATCCGTTGGGCTTTTCCGGTGATACGGCAATTAACTGGAGGGTTCTGGATTTTCAGCCATATTTTACTGCTAATGCAGCAAATGCTGCATATGGCTGGTGGAGTCACGATATAGGCGGTCATCATCAGGGCTTTCGAGATGACGAATTATACCTGCGCTGGATTCAGTTCGGTACATTTTCACCGATATTAAGGCTTCATTCAACTGCGATTGAGCTGCTTGGAAAAGAGCCTTGGAAATACAGGCAGGATGTTTATAAAAGTGCAAAAGAGTGGCTCAATTTCAGGCATAGGCTGATACCATATATTTTCTCTATGAACCATAGGTGTCACGATGACGGTATTGCACTCTGCGAGCCTATGTATTATTCATACCCGAATAATAAAAATGCATATTGTGTTCCTAACCAGTATATGTTCGGCAGTGAGCTTATGGTTTGTCCCATTACCTCTCCGCAGAAAAAAGAGATGGGGATGGGCAGTGCTGAGGTCTGGATACCCGATGGGGAATATACAGATATATTTACTTTGCAGAGATATTCAGGCTCGCAGCTGCTAACGCTTAACAGGGAGCTGTATTCAATCCCTGTTCTTGCGAAGTCCGGTGCAGTGATTCCGTTGTCTGCTGACAGCGGCAATAAATGCTCAAATCCAGAAAAGCTTGAGGTATGGGTGTTTAAGGGCAATAACGAATTTGTTATGTATGAGGATAACGGAAAAACTGATTATGCAGAGCATACGGCAAAAACTGTGTTTAAAAATACCTTCGATGAAAGGACGAATACGGTTAAGCTTACCATTGAGGTTGAAGGTGATTTGTCTGTTATTCCTGAAAACAGGCAGTATAAAATCTGCTTTAAGGATATTGATTGTGATGATACTGAATTGGAATTTTCAAGAGAGATTGTTGAAATAGAAATGGAGAATGCTAAACCGCTTTCAGCAGAAAGTCCGAGAAACAGAGTGATTCATATTATGTCACGCTGGCAGGACAGCACAAGGAAAAAGAATGCTGCGTATAAAGCTTTCAGCAATCTGACTGACCGTAATTCACTGTTCAGAGCACTTTATAAAGCAAGACTTCCTAAGCCTGTTTTTGACTGCATATACGAAGCACTGTCAGAAAATTAAATAATACGTTGCTGCAATAAAAAAGCCTTGCAATACAAACGTATTGCAAGGCTTTGCTGTTTGTTATAAGCTTTTTAACAAATCATACCTGATTTAATCCAGCTTAATACATTTTCATATTCATCCTTATAATTGTCAAGCTGACCCTGATTGGTGTCAACAAAGGCAAGCATTTCCTCATAATCCTCAAAATCAAAGGTGAAGTCCTGTTCAAAGTCATATGTTACAGTGAAGAAATAGTCAAACAAATCATCTGCCGCAAACAGTTCAAGCATTTTGTCTGCAGTAATTTCAGTGTTATAGTCCAGTGCATTTTTGACTGTAAGCTCAAAATCATCGTCAACTTCGATTTCTTTATTGCTTTTGCAGTATGCAATAATATCATCATCTGTATAGCCAAGTGTCTGCAGGTATTCAATGACATCCTCAAAGCCTGTTTCATTAACCTCGTCATACAGTCTGTAAATAAATTCGCCGATAAGATTCTGAATGGCAACTGCCTTGATTACGGCGTCAATTTCATAACCGTTCTCGTCTGTTATTACAAAGCCATCCTCTTTAAAATTATCCCATATTAATTGATAGAAGCATTTGTGCTGTTCCTTTTCTTCAAAAATTGCTTCATTAATATAGCTGTCAATGTCCATTAATTTTAACCTCCTCGCAGACATACTCACTATAATTTATTTATAGTTGTATTTTAACGCATATGTACAATATTTTCAATATTGCATTATAACTTTCTTTAAGCTATAATGATTATGTATAGAATATTGGCTTTTGAAATGGAGTGTTGGTTATGCAGATAAAAATTACAAGCGGAAAAAGCTATGCTGTTCTCGGTCTTGAGGGTGCTCAGCTTAATTCACTTGTTAAAAATGATACGGAATATCTCTGGCAGGGTGACGCAGCATACTGGGCAGGTCAGGCACCTGTTTGCTTTCCTATTGTCGGCGTATTGCCTGACGGCAAGGCGAATGCCTTTGGAAAGCCCTGTGAAATGAAGCGCCACGGCGTTGCAAGAATAAATCCCTTTGAGGTTTATGAGGCTTATGAAAACAGTGTAACCTTCATTCAGCAGAGCAGTGAAAAAACCAGGGCACAGTTTCCTTTTGATTATGAGCTTAAAATAAAATACACAATCAATGGGGATACTGTTACTAATGAATATGTTATTACCAACACAGGTAATGATAAGCTTCCGTTTGTTATCGGCGGTCATCCTGCTTTTAATTGTCCGTTATCTGAGGACGAAGCATTTGAGGATTATAAGGTTGTTTTTGACAAGCCTGTTACAAAGCCATGCTTAAGACCTGACCATCACAGCGGACTTGTGAATGTTGACGAAAAGTTTGATGTGATGAAAGGCAGTGATACGCTCAGACTGAAGCATGATTTGTTTGAGGATAAGGACGCACTGATTTTTTACGGCTGTGAGTCTAAAACGGCAGTAATGACAGGCAAAAAGGGGAAAGGTATAAAAATTGAGTTTAATGATATGAACAATCTTCTTATCTGGTCCGCTGTAGGGAATGCACCATTTGTTGCACTTGAGCCGTGGACAGGCATTTCAAGTTGTAATGACGAGGACGGTATATTTGAAAATAAAAGAGGAATGACAGTATTAGGTCCCAATGAAACCATTTCCTTTAGATTTAAAATAACAATGATTTAACAATTTACAGATTGTTTGTTTATATTTAGGTGATAAAATGAATTATGGCTTTTTCAGAGCTGCAGCCGCATCCTTAAAACTGCGGGTTGCAGATCCGGATTATAATAAAGAAGAAATAAAAAAAGCAATAGATAAGGCTGTGTGCGAGGAGGTAAGACTTCTTGTTACACCCGAATTATCCATCACGGGCTATACCTGTGCGGATTTGTTTTTTACAAAACAGCTGCAATATGCCGCTGAGCAGGCACTTGATGATATTGTAAAATACACTCAAAATAAGAATATTGCCGTTCTTGTGGGTATGCCTGTGCCGTTTTACAACAGCCTTTATAACTGCGCAGTTGTTATCTTTAGCGGCGAAATCTGCGGTGTTGTACCCAAACAGCATATAGCGAACTATAATGAATTTTATGAAAAAAGATGGTTTGCATCAGGCAGTCAGTTCAAAAGCTGTCAGCCGATAAAGATATGCGGCTGTGACACTGTAATCGGTTCGCAGATTTTTGACCTTGGTGCAGGTGCGGTTTTAGGCATTGAATTGTGTGAGGACCTGTGGGTGCCCTCTCCTCCCAGCAGTACGCTGGTCTGCCACGGCGCAAACATTATTGCAAATCTTTCGGCAAGTGACGAGTATGTATCCAAAGCGGAATACAGACGTGATTTGATTTCCAATCAGTCCGCACGATGCGTATGCGGCTATGTGTATGCAGGTGCAGGTGTTTATGAAAGCACAACGGATTTGGTTTTCAGCGGTGCAACCCTGATTTCTGAAAACGGTGCTGTGCTCGCGGAGGGTGAGCGTTTTGTTCGTGATACTGTTTTGACAATTTCCGATATAGATATTGAAAAGCTGAATGCACAAAGACAGAGCAATATGTCCTTTGAGAATCTAAGCAGTGAAATAGGCTTTTCAAAAATCAGTATTGATAATGAAAGCAATGACTTGAAATACCGTTTTGTTGATTCTCATCCCTTTGTGCCTGCGGATGATGAAAAACGTCGGGAAAGATGTAAGGAAATATTCTCCATTCAGGCATCGGGGCTTGCCAAAAGAGTTGAGCACGTTGGCTCAAGCGGTGTCGTTGTGGGCATATCGGGCGGTCTTGACTCAACCCTTGCACTGCTTGTTGCAGCTGAGGCTATGAAAATGCTGGGCAGACCGAACAGTGATATTCTCGGTATTACCATGCCGGGTTTCGGTACAACAGACAGAACGTATCAGAATGCCATCGACCTTATGAAAGCACTGGGTGTAACCATTAAAGAAATCAGCATTAAGGATGCCTGTATTCAGCATATGAAGGATATTGAGCACGATGAGGCAGTTAAGGATATAACCTATGAGAATACACAGGCACGTGAGCGTACGCAGATTCTGTTTGATATGGCAAATAAGCATGCAAAGCTGCTTGTGGGCACAGGTGATTTAAGTGAGCTGGCAATGGGCTGGTGTACCTATAACGGTGACCATATGAGTATGTACGGCGTCAATGCATCTGTTCCCAAAACGCTTGTAAGGTATCTTGTTGCATATGTGGCAGATGTAAGCGACAGCAAAACAGCGGATATTCTGTTTGATGTTTTGGATACGCCTGTTTCTCCGGAGCTTCTTCCGCCTGATGAGAACGGAAAAATTGCACAGAAAACAGAGGATAATATCGGACCCTATGAGCTTCACGATTTCTTCCTTTATCACTTTATACGTTTTGGTTTTACGAAAGATAAAATCAAAGTCTTAGCCGTTAAGGCTTTCTGTGGGAAATATGATGCCGCAACAGTAGATAAATGGCTTACCGTATTTTTCAAACGCTTTTTTATCAGTCAGTTCAAGCGTTCCTGTATTCCCGATTCACCTAAGGTCGGTTCTGTTTCTCTGAGCCCGAGAGGGGATTGGAGAATGCCCAGTGACGCATCCTTTCATGCATTTATTTAGGGGGTAGAATTATGAAAAAAACTATAGCAGTATTAATGGTATTATCCATTATTTTAGCCTTTGCAGGCTGTAAATCCAAGGAGTATCAGGATACGGTTGTTACAATTCCCGTTACCGATGAAAACGGTGAAACCGTTACAGATAAGGACGGTAATGTTGTAACGGAAATCAGTACTGAGGCTCAGAACAGTTCCGAAAGCAGCAAGGCTGATGGTAAGCAGCAGTCAGGTGTTTCCGATGATAAAAACAATTCAACAAAAGCAAATGCAGACAGTAAAGATAATAATACAACTGAAAAGAATAATAATGGCACAGGCAGCGGAACAACAAAGCCGGCGGGTAATTCAACCACTAAGCCGACCGAAGCACCCACCAAGTCAAAGAAAAGGGATATTAAAGTGATTGTAACAGTTCCTACATATACGCCTCTTGATACAGTTATGACTGTTAAGTACAGAGTTGAGGGCGAAAAGAAGTTTCAGGAGCTAAAAAAGGAAGATGTTTCCCTCGGTACAGAGTTTAAAAAGGAATATGAGCTTAAGAATGTCAAGGGGTCTGTTGAATTTGTAATCACAATTGACAAGGTTGATGTTACGAACAACAAATTCACGGTTGAGTCAAGCGACAGGGACCAGACCCATGAAATCACACTTGTTACGGGTATTGAAGTTATGGATGGCGGAATGGATTAATTATCCCTATTACGGAGCAGATAACTGCTCCGTAATTTTATTTTGCACAAAGAAGTTAACTTTTTTTATTTTATCATTGAATTTAAAAGTATATAGTGGTATAATGTTTTAGGTTAAGTGGATTTTTCCGCTTTCTTTTAATTAACACATTTTACTTTAGGAGGATGTTCATATGGCAAGAAAGAAAAAAACTATGGACGGTAACACCGCTGCTGCGCACGTGAGTTACGCGTTCACAGAAGTTGCCGCAATTTATCCAATTACGCCTTCTTCAAACATGGCTGAGGAGACCGATGCCATGGCAGCAAGAGGGGTAAAAAACATTTTCGGTCAGACTGTTAAGGTTGCTGAAATGGAATCTGAAGCAGGTGCTGCAGGTGCCGTTCACGGCTCACTTTCAGCAGGTGCTTTAACAACAACTTATACTGCATCACAGGGTCTTCTTCTTATGATTCCTAATATGTACAAGATTGCAGGTGAGTTAATCCCTTCAGTTATTCACGTATCAGCACGCTGCGTATCAACCCACGCACTTAACATTTTCGGTGACCATTCAGACGTTATGGCTTGCCGTCAGACAGGCTATGCAATGCTTTGTTCTGCTAATGTACAGGAGGTTATGGACCTTGGTGCTGTTGCTCACCTTGCAACATTAAAGAGCCGTGTTCCTTTCCTTCATTTCTTTGACGGTTTCCGTACCTCACACGAAATTCAGAAGATTGACATCTGGGATTATGAAGACCTCAAGTCAATGGTAGATATGGACGATATTCAGGAGTTCAGAGCAAGAGCTTTAAATCCTGAAAGACCTGTTCTTCGCGGTTCTGCTGAAAACAGTGACATCTTCTTCCAGCACAGAGAGGCTTGCAACAAGTATTACAACGATGCTGTTGCTACAACAGAGATGTATATGAACGTTGTTAACGAGAAGCTTGGCACTGACTATAAGCTCTTCAACTACTATGGTGCTGAGGATGCTGAAAGAGTTATTGTTGCTATGGGTTCTGTTTGTGATACCATTCAGGAAACAGTTGATTTCCTCAACGCACGCGGTGAGAAGGTTGGTATGATTAAGGTTCACCTTTACAGACCATTCTCAGTTAAGCATATGCTTGATGTTATGCCAAAGAGCGTTAAGTCAATTTCAGTTATCGACAGAACGAAGGAGCCGGGTTCCCTTGGTGAGCCTTTATTCCTTGATGTTGTTGCTGCTCTTAAAAATTCAGAGTTCGAGAATGTTCCTGTTTACGGCGGCAGATATGGTCTTGGTTCTAAGGATACTCTCCCTGCTCATATTATCTCAGTTTATAACAATATGAATGCAGAAGAGCCAAAGAAGGAATTCACACTCTCAATCCATGATGATATTACAAATCTTTCACTTGATGTTACCGAAACACCTGATACAACTCCTGCAGGTACAACCTCTTGTAAGTTCTGGGGTCTTGGTTCAGACGGTACAGTAGGTGCTAATAAGGATTCTATCAAGATTATCGGTGATAACACTGATATGTTCGCTCAGGGCTACTTCTTCTATGATTCAAAGAAGTCAGGCGGTATTACAGTATCTCACCTTCGTTTTGGTTCTTCACCGATTACTTCAACCTATCTGATTAACAAGGCAAACTTTGTTGCATGTCATAATCCTTCATATGTTACTAAGTATGATATGGTACAGGATATTGTTCCGGGCGGTACCTTCCTTCTTAACTGTATCTGGACTCCGGAGGAGCTTGACAAGCAGCTTCCTGCTAAGATGAAGAAGTATATTGCTGAAAACGATATTCAGTTCTACACAATCAACGGTATCAAAATTGCTGAGGAGGTTGGACTTCCGGGCAGAGCTTCAACAATTCTTCAGTCAGCATTCTTTACCATTTCAAATATTCTCCCTGTTGAGAAGGCAATTGAGCTTATGAAGGCTGCAGTTGTTAAGAAGTTCTCAAAGAAGGGTGAGGCTATTGTTAACGCAAACTGCAACGGTATCGAGAGAGGTTCTAAGGAGCTTGTTAAAATCGATGTTCCTGCTTCATGGAAGGATGCAGTTGATGAGCCGACAGAGCTTGTTGTTCCTACAGAGCGTCCTGAGATGAAGAAATTCGTTAAGGAAATCCTTGATCCTGTCGGAAGATTACATGGTGATGACCTTCCTGTTTCAACATTTGTTGACTGTGCGGACGGTGTTTATCCTCAGGGCTCAGCAGCATTTGAGAAGAGAGGTATTGCTATTACAGTTCCTGAGTGGGAGCCGACTACCTGTGCTCAGTGTAACCTTTGCTCAATGGTTTGCCCTCACGCTGTAATCCGTCCTGTATGTCTTACAAATGATGAGGTTGCTCTTGCTCCTGATGCTCCTATGGTTGACCATAAGAGAGCACCTTACAAGTATGCACTTATCGTTTCAACTCTCGACTGTACAGGCTGCGGCTCTTGTGCTAATGTTTGTCCTACTAAGTCACTTACAATGAAGCCAATTGCTTCACAGATGAAATCTCAGCCTGTATTCGATGCTCTCTGCGACGTTGATGCTAAGCCTGAGGTTGTTAATAATACAACAATCGGTGTTCAGTACAGAAAGCCATACCTTGAGTTCTCAGGTGCTTGTGCAGGCTGTGGTGAAACACCTTACGCAAAGCTTGTTACACAGCTTTACGGTGACAGAATGTATATTGCTAACGCTACAGGCTGTTCATCAATCTGGGGCGGTTCTGCTCCTTCAACTCCTTACACAGTTGACAAGAAGGGTCACGGTCCTGCTTGGTCAAACTCACTGTTTGAGGATAACGCTGAGTTCGGTTACGGTATGATGCTTGCTCAGAAGCAGATTCGTGAAAGACTTGCTATGGATGCTGAGGTTCTTTTGAACACTGCAGTTGCTGCAGAGGCACAGGCTTGGCTTGACACATATGAGGATGCTGCTAAGAATACCGAGGCTGCAGATGCTCTTATCGCAGCATTAAAGGCTAACAGCTTTGAGGGCGAGGCTGCAGATGCTGCTGCTGATTTCCTCAAGGATGCTGATTATGCAGCTAAGAAGTATCAGTTCATCTTTGGCGGTGACGGCTGGGCATACGATATCGGCTTCGGCGGTCTTGACCACGTTATCGCATCTAACGAGGATGTTAACATTGTTGTATTTGATACAGAGGTTTATTCTAACACAGGCGGTCAGGCCTCAAAGGCTACACCAACAGGTGCTGTTGCTAAGTTTGCTGCTTCAGGTAAGGTTGTTAAGAAGAAAGACCTTGCTCAGATTGCTATGAGCTATGGTTATGTTTACGTTGCTCAGGTTGCTATGGGTGCTAATGCTAATCAGTGTCTGAAGGCATTCCAGGAGGCTGCTGCTTACAATGGTCCTTCAATCATCATCTGCTATGCGCCTTGTATCAACCACGGTATCAAGATGCCATTCAACCAGACAGAGCAGAAGAAGGCTGTTGCTGCAGGTTATTGGAACTTATTCCGTTACAATCCTGCTCTTATTGAACAGGGCAAGAACCCATTCTCTCTTGACAGCAAGGCTCCGACTGCTGACTATGTTGAATTCATCGAGGGTGAGGTTAGATATTCTTCACTCAAGAGAGCATTCCCCGGTAAGGCAGAGCAGCTCTTCGCTATTGCAGCAGAGAATTCAATTGAAAAGTACAATAAGCTTGCAAAGCTTGTTGATTACTATGCTCCTGACGCTGAATAATTCTTATTCGCTAAGGTAATAACAAAATCCCGATGGGTTATCCATCGGGATTTTTTCTATATTGCTTGTATTAAGCTTTAAAATATAATATAATATTTAAAATATGCTATGAATTGTAGGTGATTAAATGGCTATATCGGTTATGCTCAAGCCCTCATCAAGTCTTTGTAATCTGAAATGTGAATACTGCTTTTACAGCTCTCTTGCAGGTGAACGCAGCGAGTATTCAAAGGGAATGATGACAAAAAGCACTGCTGAAAATGTGATACTTTCTGCTTTTGATTTTGCCAAAGGCAGTGATGTGTATTTTACTTTTCAGGGCGGAGAGCCGCTTTTAAGCGGAATTGATTTTTTCAATTTCTTTGTTGATTTTGTTAAAAAGAAGAATTCACAGAATTCACCGGTTCATTTCTGCCTGCAGACTAACGGCACTTTAATTAATGATGAATTTGCCGGTTTTTTTAAAAAACACAATTTCTTGATCGGTGTATCTCTTGACGGTGATGAAGAACTTAATTCTTATCGTATTTATCCGGACGGCAAAGGCTCTTTTGACGACGTTGTGAAAGGCATTGAGCTTTTGAAAAAGCATGGTGTTACTTTTAATGTGTTGTCTGTTTTGACAAAAAGAACAGCAAATAATTTCAGGAAAGCTTATAGATTTTTTAAATCACAGGATTTAAGGTATCTTCAGTTCATTCCTTGTCTTAGACCCTTCAGCGGTGATTATGACGAAGAAATGTATATGTCCTGCGATGATTACAGTGCGTTTTTAACAAGAGGATTTAATATATACTTTAATGATTATATGAGAGGCGAATACGTTTCAATCCGCTCCTTTGATAATTATACAGCACTTGTTCATGGCAAAAATGCCGAGCAGTGCGGAATGAATGGCTGCTGCTCAACGCAGTTTGTGGTTGAGGGTGACGGCAGTGTTTATCCCTGCGATTTTTATTGTACTGATGAATGGTATCTTGGAAATATTAACAACGCATCATTTGATGATTTTTATCACAGCGAAAAAGCGGTGAATTTTATGAAAGAGTCGTTCAGGCTTGATGATGCCTGCAAAGAATGTGAATATTTTTATTTATGCCGCGGCGGCGGATGCAAAAGAAACAGGCTTGATAAAAATTATTGCAGTGCATATAAAAATTTCTTTTCGCTGAGCGAATGTAAACTAAAACAGATAAAGGGTTAATTTTATGAAAAAAATAATTTCAGTTTTTATTTCAATATGTATTGTTGTTACTGTATTTGCAGGATGTACAAAAGATAAAACAGATGAACAGGCTGATAATCTGCCCATAACATATGACAGTCACTATGCTGATTATGACACCAGTGCAATGAGTGCTTATGAAAATCTTTGCAATGCTGTTATAAAGGGTGAGGAAGAGGTAAAGTATAATATCCGTATGCTCGATTCTGTTAATCAGCTCTATTATACAGGCTTTCCGCTGAATGCATTAGTTGAAAGTATTGATATTATGCCGGATTCATCGGGTGTTAAAATTACATATAAAAATGATATTGAAGCTCATCTTCAGCTTGTTGCGGATTTCAATGCAAGGGTCAATGAAATTCTTACCGCCTGCGGACTTGGAACTGTTGACAACAGTCGGTTTGTGTTTAATGTCTATGACTATATTATTCGGAATTTTGAGATTGATAACAGTGTTGTAAATGCCTATGATGTTATAATGCAGGGCAAGGGCGTTAAGTCTGCTGTTAATTCAGTGTTTGAATATCTTGTTTTATGCGGCGGCGGAAAGGCAAGTCATGCTGTAAGCTATGATAATACGCCTAATATGATTTCTCTTGTTAATTTTAATAATGACTGGTATTTTTTTGATCCTGCAAGTGAAATTGAGGATAACGCCGGTAAAGCATTAAAGTATTTTGGAATGAATGATAAAAGAATAGCTGCTTATATCAGCGGTCAGCTTGAATATACTGATGGTATGCCTGTGGGTACTGTTACTGACGGTAAGTACAGTAAACTGGAAAATTCTTCATCATACGAGGCAAAAAATGACGAAATCAGTGTTACTTTGTCAAACGATGAAATTATTGTGTTAGATTTAAACTAAATAATAGACACAATATTAATAATTTTTGTTGTATTTGTTACGAAAGTATGATAGAATACTCTTACTGCAAATTACGTAAAAGGAGAGATGTTAATGGCAGAAGTCACAGGAATAAAACAAAAGGCACAGACTCTTTTTGATAATGTGCGTTTTTATTGGAAGGAACCCCCAAAAGGAAGACATATGACGTTTAAAGAAATAGCGGCATATGCCTTTGGCGGTATCGGTGCTTATTTTATAATTACAATGGGCACAAACCTTTTGGTTAACACAACAAATATGATTGTCGGCGGTGCAATTGGTATTGCTCCGACGGATATGTATATACTTTACATAATTTCTACATTAGCAAATATTCCGCTTACGGCAGTACGTGCGAATATGATTGATAATACCCGAGGCAAGGGCGGTAAATACAGACCGTATCTTCTATCAATGGGTCTTCCTACTGCAATAATTGCATTGGCATATGTATGGTTCCCATATGAAAAACTGGAATTCATTTTAGGAAGCGGTATAGTCTTCGGACAGAAGATAAGCTATGTGGTTACCTGTGCAATGGTGCTTGTATTTAATCTGTTGCTGCAGTTTTTCTATAATTTCTTTAATGATGCTTATACAAACCTTATTCACGTGTTATCACCGAATACTCAGGAACGTACTGATGTTCTGTCGATTAAATCGTTGGTTTATTCACTTGCTCCTTCAATTATCAATATTGTGCTTCCTCTTGTTGCACAGTTTGCTGCAAATAACAATCTTTATGATATCAAGGTTTACAGAATTTCTTATCCTGTATTTGCAATTCTTGGTATGCTTCTGACAATTGTTGTCTATACGAATACACAAGAAAAAATTGTTCAGGCAAAGACACATACAATTCAGATTAGCTTTAAGGATGCATTAAAAGAGGTTGCAAAGAATAAGTATTTCTGGATTATTTCACTTGCCGGCTGGCTGGGCTTTCTTGAAGGTGCTTACGGAAGTATCCTTCAATGGTCCTATACCTATGGTCACACCTGTAACGGCGGTACATTTGCTCTGATTCAGACACTTACGGGTAATGCAGCAATGTGGGGTATGATTCTTGCACCATTCTGTATAAGAAAATTCGGCAAAAAGAGAGTTCTTTTAGCTGTAAATACGCTTAACGTCCTATTCATTATTGCAATGAGAGCCAATATGTACAGTATTTGGTGGTTGTTCATTTGTGTATACTTCAACTGGTTGGTTGGTGCGTTTGAGCAGATTACTTCACCTGCTATTCAGGCAGATATCCGTGATTATCAGCAATACAGGACCGGTGAACGTATTGACGGTATGTTTTCTGCTGTTAAAACTATCGGTGACTGTGTAACGCTTGCTACATCTGCAATTCTTCCTGCTGTTCAGAAATTTTATGGCGTTTATGAAGGAAACGGATACGCAAAAGCATTTGATATTCTTGATGTTGATACCGGTGAACCGGGACTGCTTTATAAAATGATGAGTGCGCTTATTATTATGGCTGCAATAGGTGCTTTCCTCAATATGGTTCCTTATTTCTTCTATGACTTCACTGAAAAGAAGCAGAAGGGTGTTGTTCGTGTTCTTCAGATTCGTTCACTGTTTGAGGACTACGGCAATAATGCTCTTGGCAACAGACAGCTTGTTGAGGCTATTGACCTTGTTAATAATGCCCGTGAAATGGCAGCAAGTGAGCCTAAGGCAGTTGACAAGAATTCATATAAAGGTATTTCTGATAAGGAAGAAAAGAAGGCTGCTAAAAAGGCTTATAAGGAAGCACTTATTTTCAATGAGGAAATCGACATTTCTAAGTTTGTATGTGCCGAGCTTGATAAGTTTAATTCGGATCTTTACAGACACCAGGTTGCTGTCAGCTCAGAAATTTACGCTCAGGGTCTTTCAGGTATAAAGAATATTGATATTTCTGAAGTTCGCCGTGAGCTTGCCGTTGCAAAGGCTCTTCCTAAGAATAATGAGGAAGAAAAAGATTTCCGTAAATTTGAAATTGAAATGGCAAAGAAAAAGATTTCTGCCAAGAAAGCATTCGACAAATATTATGGAACTCTTAATGATTTTGCAGAGCCTGATATGGCTGCGCTCACCGCTCTTTTTGATAAGGAAGATGAATGTGATGTTAAGATATTCGAGCTTACCGAAAAGATGACTCTTGCAAAGAAAGAGGACGAGAAAGAGTTGGCTGCTGAGATTAAGACTCAGATTAAAGCAATCACTAACGAGAAGAAGGATGTTCAGAAGCAGGCTAAGGCTCTTATGGATGAATTTGCTAAGTTCAACTGTGCTGCTAAGCCGTTTAATGATGCGAAGAAGCTTCTTATTCAGCAGGAGAATTACAGTCACTTTGATGAAATTGCTGCTCTCTATGACGAGGCTAAGGAAAAGGCTGAGGAAGAGGAGAGAATTAAGGAAGAAGAGGCTGCAAAGAAACGTGCTGAGGAGCAGGCTGAGCTTGAAAGACGTAAGGCTCAGAAGGCTGCAAAGAAAAACAAATAATTATCAATTAAAACTGCAAGGTTCAGCCTTGCAGTTTTTGTTTACCCTAAAAACAGCTTTTGCATATAATGGAATATGTTTTATGAAATGGGGTAACTATTGTATGAGTTTATATATAAAGGTGGGTTCAATAACAAATGCTCAGCGCAGTGCCGGCTTGCTGCGCTCAAGCGGTTACAGACCCAAGATTGTCAGAATTGAAAAGCCGGAACACGAGGATGGCTGCGGCTATGCAGTAGAGGTTAATGCTAAGGGTGATGAACCTGTTAATATACTGAAAAAAAACGGCATAAATATTAGGGGGGTTGAGCATAGATGATTTATTTTGATAATAGTGCAACTACGAATCCCAAACCCCTGAGTGTTATAAGTGCTGCAAGCTTTGCTCTTAAGAATTTCAGCTATAATAGCGGCAGAGGTGGATATAAGCAATCTGTAAATACTTCTGAAAAAATTTATTCGGTGAGAGAAAAAGCGTCAAGGCTTCTTGGTTATGATACTCAAAATGTTATTTTCACACAAAATTGTACTGCTGCTTTAAATATGGCAATTAAGGGATTGGTAAAAAAAGGAGATCATATTTTAATATCAAATTTAGAGCATAATGCTGTTTCACGTCCTGTTGATGCTTTGGCTAAAAGAGGAATAATTACTTATAATATATTTGAGTATGATTATGATGAAGATGTGTTAATAGCTAATATTGTTTCGCAAATTAAACCGAATACAAGGATTATTGTCTGCACGCAGGCATCCAATGTGTTTGGCTGTGCTTTTCCTATTGAAAGAATAGGCAGAATTGCCAAGGAAAACGGAATTTGCTTTGTGGTTGATGCAGCACAGGGAGCAGGTGTTCTTGAACTCGATTATGCGCAGTCGGGTGTTGATATTTGCTGTGTTGCAGGTCATAAGGGACTGTATGGTCCTATGGCAACAGGAATTATGGCAATGGCAGAGGGTTTGACACTTGATACAATTATTGAGGGAGGAACAGGCTCTTCCTCACTTAATCTTTCACAGCCTGATTTTAATCCTGACAGATTTGAGGCAGGCTCTCTTAATAACAGCGGAATAATAGGACTGGGTGCAGGAATTGATTTTGTTACACGCAAAGGCGTAAAAAATATTCATAAGCATGAAATGAACATTGTTAAAGGTATTTATGAGGGACTCAGGAAAAATCCGAATGCTGTGCTTTATACACCTTCTCCATCAAGCTTCAGAAGTGCACCTATAATTTCTTTTAACTATAAGGATTATTCATCAGAAAAAACTGCAAATCTGCTTGCATCAAGAGGAATTGCCACGAGAGCAGGACTTCACTGTGCCCCGCTTGCACACAAAGCATTTGGTACAGCCGAACGGGGAACTGTTCGTATAAGTCCATCAGTCTTTACCACACAGAATGATTGTGAAATATTTTTGAATACTTTGAAAAAACTTTGATAATCGCTTTATTTATTTAAAATAATGTGTTAAAATATTTCAGTAAATAAAAAGTTTTAAAAGTTAGGAAGCGTACGATGATAGAGTCAATAACTGATTTTTTCAATAAAATATTAAGCGTATTCTCCACCTTTTCAATAGCGGATTTTTTGGATATTGTTATGGTAGCAATTTTGATTTATATCTGCATAAGAATTATAAGAGAAACGAGAGCAATCCTCCTTGCCAAGGGTTTGATTTACCTTGCTATTGTTTATGGCATAGTTAATCTTATTGGTATGGAGGCATCAAGCTTTATACTGAAATCTATCTTTTCAAATATTCTTATTATTCTGGTTATTCTGTTTTCACCCGAAATCAGGCATATACTTGAACAGGTAGGTCATGGTGCAACGGCAAAAAGCATAAAGGCAATAATACACCCGGGTGTTGCTGTAGAGCTTGCAGAAATCAACGATGCAATAAGTGCTGTCTGCAAGGCTTGTTCTGATATGAGCGATAAAAGAATCGGTGCTCTTATTTGCTTTGAAAATAATACAATGCTTGGTGATGTGATTTCAACGGGTACAGAAATTCATGCAAAGGTCAGCAAGGAGCTTGTTGAAACAATCTTTTTCCCGAAATCACCGCTTCATGACGGAGCAATGGTTATTCGTGACGGTCAGGTGTATGCCGCAGGCTGTATTCTGCCGCTTACAAAAAAGACGGTTTCATCTGCACTCGGCACAAGACACAGAGCAGGTATCGGTCTTTCTGAGGAAAGCGATGCAATCATTATTATTGTCAGTGAGGAAACGGGCGCTATTTCCGTAGTAAAAAACGGTGTGCTTGACAGAGATATTTCTGACGGTGATTTAAGAGATATTCTTATAACAGAATTTATTCCCTCCGGCTCATCAAGTGATGACAAGATTATTTCAAGATTAGTTAGGAGGATGAAAAAATAATGGCTGATAAGAGTAAAAAGAAATTCTCCATAAGAAAACTGATTTATAATGATAAGTATCTTATAATAATCTCCATCGTTCTGGCAATTGTAATATGGTGTATAACATCAATGAATTTATCACCTGAAACAAACAAAACCATTTCTGTTCCGATTACAGTTGATTTTACTGATACAGCCGCTTCACAGTTGGGTATAAAGTGTTATGGAGCTGAAAATGTGGATGTGGATGTAACCATAAGCTGTAAAAAATATCGCGCAAAGGATATAACTGCGGACGATATTAATGCATATATTCAGGCTAATACAGTTACTACAACAGGTAATAAAGAAGTGCCAATTAAGGTTGAGGGCAGAGAAAATGCTGATTTTAAAGTGGTAAGCTACTATCCGACTGTCTATAAAGCTTATTTTGATGTTGAAGAAGAAAAGGTAATGGATATTGAGGTCAGCTATGAAAACAAGGATTTCATTGTGGATGGCTACGTTATGGGTGAGGCACTGCTGAGTGAAAATAATGTAACAGTAAGAGGTCCTAAATCATATGTTGCTACAGTTGATAAGGTTGTTTCTAACATTAAGTTTGATGAAAAAATTAAAGAAACGCAGACTTTTGATCTTAATATGAATGCTGTTGACAGCAACGGAAACTCTGTGGATTATGTCAGCATTATTTCAAAGAATGAAAATGTATCATTAACAATACCTGTTTTAAAGCGTACAACTCTTGATGTTACATCGTCATATATCGGTAATCCGCCAAATGTTAATTTGTCCGATTTTTTAATAAGCTATAGTGTTAATTCCGTTAATGCAGGTGTGCTTGAGGAAGCGGATATCAAGCAGGCGAATATAGGTAATATTGATTTTTCACATTTAACTGTCGGAGAAAATGAATTTGTATTTAATACAAATAAAATGGAAAGCTTTGCGGTTCTGGACAATATTAATGAGATTAAAGCAACTGTTACAGTTCCCGATACCTATCAAACAACAACACTTTATGTTGACGGAGGGAATGTTGAATTCAGTAATCTTCCGAATGGGTATAAGGCAGAGATTGCATCGCTTAATTCTTACAGTGTAACTGCTGTCGGACTTGAGAATGACCTGAAGGGGCTTACAAGCTCTAATGTCAAATTACTGATAGATATGTCTTCAATTAAGGAAAATCCTAAGGAGGGTGTTTCAACCTTCAATATAACAGCTACTCTTGAGAATAATGATGCCTGCTGGATATACGGTGAATATAAGGCAAAGGTAAGAGTCTATAAGTAATAAAGAAATGACCGATTTAAAATCGGTCATTTCTTTAATTGTCTCTTCAGCAAAGAAAAAACCCCCGGTTCTACCGGGGGAAATAAAAAGCTTTAGTAAAAATAAGAACGCCGAG